>WNFU01003128.1_pt1 | contig 22064 bp, 26 predicted proteins | sample 5400121 | NCBI WGS metagenome assembly WNFU01 (sample SAMN13153360, study PRJNA577476) | soil metagenome | isolation source: 100 cm soil or saprolite under grassland replicate 1 | place: USA:California | collected 2016-06-15
GTGTTACTCATCTTGCATTGGAGCATCGCCGGGCTGGATCAGCGCTTTCACTGGTCGGATATTGTCCCGCTGGCGGGGCTGGTGGCCGGATTGGTGATCGTGGCTATCGGCTTCGGGCTGTTAACCTGGGCAGTGTTGGTCAATCCCTTCTATTCTGCCTCTGTTCGCATTCAAGAAGAGCGCGGGCAGCGGGTGATCAGCGCAGGGCCCTATGCCATCGTGCGGCATCCGGGTTATGCTGGCATCATACTGGGTTCTGTCGCGAGCGGAGTGGCACTCAATTCTCTGCTCTCGATCATTCCGATAGTGATAGAGGTGTCACGTCTTATCTATCGAATGATGATCGAGGATCGGATGCTGCACGATGAACTGGCCGGCTATGCTGATTACGCGGCGAAAGTCCGCTATCGCCTGATCCCTGGCATTTGGTAGACGCTCGCCGAGGTTGTGTTGGGTACTGAGCGGGCTAACACGGCGTTCTAGCCGAGGAGCTGGATCGAGGCGATTTTGGCAGTAGGAAGCAGTAAAAGTGTTATTCCAATCGATCAAATGAGTCCCTTCCAGCCGCCGGCTAAACGCCAGGCCGTTCGGCGATCAGCTCATCATTGCTGTACTCGATTGCATTGTGGGTTCTCTGGGAATTGCCAGGGTAATCCCGAGATGGAGTGGCCTTGCCATGTTTGTGCGCTCATTGCCACTAAGTAAAAAGTTTTATTTATACAGCCTCTATAAAGGATTTGCGTAGGCGTTTCTCTGGTGAAGATGTCACTAAGCCGGATTGGGTAATCCCTGAAAAGTATCAGATTGAATGGATTGCAGAGAAAGTTCGAGAGTTTCTTTTTGATGAATGTTATACTCCTGCATTTCGAGAAGCGCAGCAGAAACCATATCTTGGCTTTATCGTCGCAGGCTACTCTTCGGATGAAGCAATGGCCGAAGAATATCAGATAACAATCGTGAATGGCACTTGTGAAAAACCGCAATTTCTTAGCCTAAAAACGACGCTGGACTAACTTGGAACGGTGAACCTGAAGCAATAACACGCCTAGTGTTAGGGTTTTCGCCACATATAGCCGATGTATTAGTACAAAATCTTGGAGTTCCTGATGCCCAAGTAGGTCAAGCTATAGAGGTGTTTAAGCAGGCATTAACTGCCCCTTTAGTGATATCAGCTATGCCATTTCAAGATGCTATCGATCTCGCAGAATTCCTCGTGGAACTAACTATAAAGTTTTCTCGATTCGCACCCGGCGCACAGACTGTCGGTGGCCCTATTGAGATAGCAGCCGTCAGTAAGCATGAAGGGTTCAAGTGGATTAAACGAAAGCACTACTACCGCTCTGAGCTGAATCCATAGTTAAGGAGTCGAGCACATGAACACACTCCTGAGCACGAATACAGCGACTGAGGATATTACCGTGGAGAAGATAGAGCAGATCAAAGAGGCTGCGGCACCTACGCCACGGCTTAGACCTACAAAGACATACTCGACATCTGGGGTTACGGTTGCTCCTAAAGGTGAAGTACTTCGGCTGAAAATTACGCTACCTCCGAAGAGGAAGCCAAAATAGCGTAATTCTGATACCATAAGTTAGCGCCCCTGGTGATGAGCCAGGGGCATTTTGTTGCGAAACCTTCACCGTTTGACCGAATCCCTCCGATGCTGCACAGCGGTTGTCATGCAACACAAGGAAGGATTATGCAACGTCTTATTAAAGCCGCTGAGAATGTCATTGCCGCGATTGTGGGGCTCTTCCGCTGGTGGTTCGCTCAGATTGCACGTCAGAACACGTTGCGCGCTAAGGCCGTGGTTGCGTGCGTGGGGCTGCTGGCGCTGTGTGTCGTCTGCTCGGTTCCGGTCGCGCTCGTGAATGGCCCAAAGAAGCCGGCGGCCGTTGTTGCCAGTGTGCCGAGCGTGCGCCCGACGACGGTCGAGCAAGCTCCGCCGATGGCGTCCGCAACCACGAAGCCTACAAGCGTATCGCCGACAGACACGCCGTTGCCAACATCAACGCCTGAGCCGTCCACGGCCACGCCCGAGCCGATTACCAAACCCACGGCGGTACCGACAGAAAAACCGCAGCCGACCGCTGAGCCAGCGCCGCCACAGGCCATTGTTGCCACTGATCCGAATGCACATACGTTCAATGGAAAGACGGTTGATCCGCCGTGGTGGCCATGCACCAAAGGGCAAATAAAAGGCAGTCAAACCGGTAAATATCATGTTCCAGGTGGCCAGTTCTACGCCAGAACGTATGACAATGTGACCTGCTTTAACACGGCGGCTGAAGCTGAGGCTGCCGGGTTTGTAGCATCTCAGCGCTAGCATAACAGGCGGCGCCAGGAGAAGATCGCCACGACAATGCGCCCCTGGTGATGAGCCAGGGGCGGCGTGTGTTGTCTATCCCTTAACTGCCGCCCACCTCTCGCGCACGCCGCACCGTCGATACAGGTTCCAGAGCGCTGCAATGAACCAGCCGGGGCAAGAGTTCGCCGACGAAACGGACACCGTAGAATTCGTCAACAGGAAACACCTTGCCAATTGTCCCAATGCTACCGAGCGGCAGGCCAGCCAGCGGCTGGGTTGTCCGCACCCGATCGCCCACGTGAAACTGTGATGCCGTTGTCATAGCCTGCTCCTCCATAATCGCTGAATACCAGGGCGACGCGGCCGAGCGGCAGCAACGGGGCATACACATGGACTATGATACAGCGCTTCCTGCCGGACAACAGGAAAGACACCTCAACGCATTGTGACGATGGGACTACTCAAAGAACATGGGCACAGCAACGCCCCACCAGCACCAGGCCAGCGGGGCGGGCTGGGTTGTGATGAGGTCGCTGGTCATTATTGGTTCCCTTTACGATGTGTTACTTCTCTGCTGACCTTTTCATGGAGTTGTATGAGTGATGCGGCCAGTTCGTCAACCTCGTGATCGGCGAGGGTGCTAAGCGCTGTGCTAAGTTCTTCGGGATCCGGGTTGAGCATTGCATTCTCTGCAAGAGCCGCAAGTAAGCGCAGTACATCAGCAGGACTACGTACCCATGTGATTTCTTGGCCTGATTGCTTCCTTGCCGCTAGCATCGCAAGATCTTCCAAATCTCCAGACACGAGTTGATGCCCGAGTTCTGCAAGGATTGCCCTAGCATCCTTCACTTCTTGCTGCGTGTTATCATTCCTCATAGTTGCTCCAATTATTATGACAAGTCATTTACCTGTACTCAGGTTCGATAAGACTTCATTATCGTACCTTAGAAATGGTGAAAAGCAAAGCGCCCCGGTTGCCCAAGGCGCCCACAAAGAACATATGTGCTTTGGGTTAAGCGCTAGGTGTAACGTCATTTGGTGTGTTTGCCTGGAGAAGCTCTTGTATTCTTAGCGCGTTATCTATGAGCCGTTGAAATCGTAGGATCTCTTCATCACTGGCTTGTGTGAACCATGCGATCCAATCAGATCGTGTCTCGGCCGCACGTTCCTGGTCGGTCAATTCCTTTTCAGTTTCGATCGTTCCGTTGCCCCCGCAGGTTGAGCAATCCCCGGTAGCATCACATTGCGCAGCGAACATCAAACGCTTTGCTGTCTTTACCCGAACCGCCGCAGACGTAGCAGTTACCAGAGCCGTTACAATCCGGGCATTCCTCTTCTATCATCGTTGTACCTACCTCCTGATGCGATTGGGCGGCTCGCTGGTCAACCGCCCAGCTAGTATACTACGTTGTTTTATACCGTCCTGCGCATTTTGCGCGGGTTTCTGAGGCGCGGGACAGGTTGCGCAGGTGATACGCGGCCTGCCAGTCGTCGCTTGCACAATCGGGCCACCGCAGATCGCGCACTGTGACGACTTTGGCGTGGCTGGCCGCTCGGCCTTGCGTGCGACGTCGGCAGCTCGCCGGCACGCCTCGGAGCAATAGCACCGGCGTCGTCCTTTGGCCAGCTGGGCGATCGGCGCACCGCAGGCCAGGCAGGTTGACAGATTGCTCATAGAAGTCTCGTAGATAAAGAACGTCCTGCTGATCGGGCAGATCAGCAGGACGTTCCAGTTTTCTCATTTACCTACAGCTGCCAGGGCTTGGTCGACCGCTCCATTTGCCACTACTGCCTTCAGGCGCTGCCATCTCCGATCGAGGTCGTCAAGCCGATGGTTGAATGGATGATATGGATTGACGAACAGCCGCATCAGTGGCGGGCCGTGCGCAAGTGTGGGAGGGCTGGGACTTCGACCAGGGGCGCGCGATGTCAAGAGATTCGGCCCGAAAACCTGATGACGAACCGTTATCACCGCAGCCCCTTTTTGATAACGATTGCAACGACGCCGTTATGAGTCCTAGTGCGGGTGTAGCACCTCCGTCATCAGTTGCATTTACCGCTGCGCCGCGACTGTGTGATGGGTTCCACGATTGGCGCGACTTCGATGGGCACTCCGCAGCAAGCCCCGCGTGTCATGAGAGTAAATAGTAAAAAGCCGCCGACAATGGCGTCGGCGGCACGAAAAGGGCAGCACCGCCGGCTCACTGACCGGACGATGCCGCCAAGACAAATAGTGCTTTGGAGTTAGGATACCAGCCGATTATTACCAGCGCATAACCAACGCCAGCCACACCGGCGGGCGCGGTCGGCATGCGGGCGGGACGGCTGGCGAGACTACGGGATGTCTACGGGAGAGTGTAGCATTGTCTTATTACCAACGTGCTACAATCGACCGAGGCAGCCGGTGCTGATCGACAGAAGCCAGCAAAAAGGGCAAGGCATCGAGTGAAATCAGAAGTGTGGGTCGAAACGCTGATTCGCAACGCCTTCGCACTGCTACGCCTGGCATTGAATATGGCGATTGCTGACGGACTGCTGGTGACCAACCCATGTAAGGGCGTCGAGCTGCCGCGTCCAGACGATGAAGAAATTCATCCGCCCTGGGGCGATGAACGACAAATGCGGCATCGCATGTCTGTGCGAGATACCGCATTCTAATGAGTGCCGGAGACGGGACTCGAACCCGTACGGATGTTTAGTCCAACGGTTTTTAAGTCTGCCGAAAGGCTATCCAAAGCCATCCGTGCGTGTCCAACATCGTATTCTCATCACCAATTCCATTCCACAGCAGTATATCACATTCGTGCCAGTCTATGACGTTGGCTGTAATTAGGCTGTACAGCCAACCACTTGTAATTCAGTCTATGATAGGGCTAGGATGGCAACAAGTGGCATCGTCACAATGCATTAATACCGGACGGTATCAGCTTCGATCATCGGCTGTGAAATGGAAGCTCCCATTGCGTTGGTTCCATTCATTGTACCGTTCCCCGTACCGTAGACGATTACTTCAGAATCGTCGTATACGCCTTCTAGAGTCCCATCGAAGTTTACCGCAACAGCTTCTCGATCAAATTCGCTGCCGCCCGGCACTTGAACCCAAATTTGCATGAAAGTATATGTACCACCGAACAGATGGGTGTCTTCTGTGATATTAAAGACAATTCCACGGAGTCTAATCTTCTTACCCTTGTAACGGTTTGGGCCTTTGGCCAAATCGCGTATGTCAACCTCCTCGTATTGTTCCTCAAGTGCGACAATTGTAGCCGTGGCGGCAGCTTTTTGCTCTTTCTCGGTCAATGTCGCAGTAGGTGTCGGCGGTGTAGTGGGGGTGTCAGTAGGTGCCGGTGTGTTGGTTGGAGCCGATGTGTTCGTTGGAGCTGGCGTATCTGTCGGCGCTGGCATGTTAGTAGGTACTCGCGTGTTAGTAGCCGTCGGGAGTGGAGACGGAGTATTCGTTGCCACGATCCCAACCGCTTGTCCGGTGGATCGCACTGCACCCATAACACAACTCAGCACCATACATATGACGAGAAGACCGATGAAAAGCGAAGCCATTTTGCCCACAAAAGACTTACGGTTTTTAAGACGAAGCAAAGGGATGGGCGGCGAAGGCCTGGATTTGACCGAGGGCATTCTCATGCTTAGTGTGAATGCGACTCTACAGTCAGTCGCGGACAGTGAATGACTCGCCATCACTCAGTCCGTAACTCAGTCGCTAAGGATGATCGGCTGAGTTAGAACCTCGCCGAGGATCATGGCTCGGAGCAGATTGGGCAGTAGAAAGATTTCGTCTGACTGCTCAATCTGCTCAATCGTCCTCAACCGATGATCGTGGTAGATCACTTCCTCATCCTCTAAAAGATTAGTGACGTCTATGTCGCTCGCTGGCACGCTTACGACGAAATAGTGGATGTGGAAGAAGATGAGCGACCTCAGACCAGTCTCCTCTCACAACTCACGGACTCAACCCTCCTCAAAGGGAGGGTCTTCAGGACTTGCCGTGGGACTCTTCTCGGCTATTCCGCATTAGAAAGCGCAAAAAAGCTCCCCCGGATTTTGGCTCGAATCGAGCACAACACATCGAGCAGATTCGGCTTTCTGATGCGGTAGAAGAACGTCTGTCTTCCACGGGAAGTCCCAAAGAGCCATAATCAGACCAATCGTATGTCATATTGTTCTTTTGAACTCAAGGTATCCGTGTATGCCAAAGAATCCTGAGCCGACGCACAGATTTCCGTTCTTGTGCAGCTGCCTCATTCGGTGCACCAGTCTGCCGTGAAGCTGTGCCTCTGTTTCTCCGACTTTCCTCCAAAAGCTATGTCGCCGCAGCTTTCCGTGAACCTTGCTCAAAACTATATCTGTGTTTTTCATGATTTCTTTCTAACCGTGTACAGCTTGCACCAGGGCAGCTCTTGGGCTGTTTCACCCTTGGCTTCCAAACATATTTGTAAAGCAAACATTCATACTCCATAAATGGAGCATATCATCCTCGTCTTCTTCAGAGCAAGATGTCAAAGAGGATCAAAGAGGGTCAGATTTGGCGGGGAGAAGGAAGCTTCTTGACAAGCTAATATCCCGTTATATAATGCGAGCGCACATCTGTTCTACACAGACAAAAGAAGTGCGCTCCATCTACTCCTAGTTAGCGCCCGTAAGGCCCGCGTGTCGAGCCTCGATCGACTGGAGGAATGACCATGCTTCAGCACCGAATATACCGAATGAAATTTTCGGGCGTTTACCCGATGTATATTCAGAAGGCCGAACGCAAGAACCGCACGAAAGAAGAAGTTGATCAAGTCATCTGCTGGTTGACGGGCTACGGCCAAGCGGAACTGCAACGCCAGATCGAACTTGAAAGCAACCTTGAGACCTTCTTTGCCAATGCGCCATTGTTTAATCCAAATGCTTCGCTTATCAAAGGCGTTGTGTGCGGCGTACGCGTGGAGGAGATTGAAGACCCACTCATGCGGAAGGTTCGCTACCTCGACAAGCTCATTGATGAGCTCGCGAAGGGAAAGGCGATGGATAAGATTCTGCGGCAATAAGTCGTTTCGCTATAAGAAACTACAGACGCGCGCCACCGCCGATATCGGCGCCCGTGTTACCTATGGGCCATAGACCATCACTCGACCCTAGGAGGAACACCATGCTCGTTGAAGCACAGGTAACCATCAATGGTTCCAAGGCGGCGACCTGGGCCGCGATCACCAACATCGAGAACGCCGCGGAAATCATCAGCGGAATCGAAAACATTGAGGTTGTCGAAAAACCGGCAAACGGGCTCGTAGGGCTACGGTGGCGCGAGACCCGCATGCTCTTCGGCAAGCCAGCTACCGTGGAAAAGTGGATCACCGATGCTGCTGAGAACACGTTCTACAAAACCAGAGCAGAAGATAATGGATTTGTATTCTTATCCACCATGAGTATTTCAGAGAGCAGTGGCGGCATGACGTTGACGAGTGCTCATGAAACCAAGCCTCAAGGTATCGTTGCAAGATTACAGTCGCTTCCAATGTTTCTGTTCAAGGGTGTGGTGAAAAAGGCGCTCGTGCAAGACCTAAACGATTATAAGACCACAGTTGAACAGGAACGATCGATTGCGGTCGAACGACGGCAAGGAGAGGAATCATGAAATTGCTGCTCACCTCGGCTGGCATCAAAAACACCAGTATCCATAACACGTTGGTCGACCTACTGGGCAAACCGATTGCCGATTGCAGCGCCCTCTGCATCCCCACTGCGGGGTACGGGCACCCCCAGGTCCAACCGTTCAGGGCATGGCGTTTCATTAGTGGACGAGAACCTGAGTGCCCCATGACCGAATTGGGTTGGAAGTCCGTGGGAGTGCTGGAACTGACCGCGCTACCCAGCATCGATGCAGAACGCTGGGTCTCCTGGGTTCGAGAGACAGACGTCCTGCTGGTGAACGGCGGCGACGCTCTGTACCTGTGCTACTGGATGCGGCAGTCCGGGCTGGCGGATCTCTTGCCATCGCTGCGCGAGACGGTTTGGGTGGGGCTGAGCGCCGGGAGCATGGTGATGACCCCGCGTATCGGGCAGGACTTCGTCCAGTGGAAGCCGCCCACCGGTGGCGATGAAACGCTGGGCATCGTGAACTTCTCGATCTGTCCGCACCTGGCTCCGGACGGCATGCCGGGCAACTCCATGGCGGAGGCGGAGCGATGGGCGGCTGATATCCAAGGTCCGGCATACGCAATTGACGACCAGACCGCCATCAAAGTGGTCGACGGAACCGTCGAGGTCGTCTCCGAGGGGCACTGGAAACTGTTTACACCCTAACGCTGTGCGCCTCGTACAGCCCCGCTCGTCTTGCACCCGATCTGTGACATGGTGGTCTTTGAGAAGCCCGCACAGCCACAAAGGAGAAATCTGTGAGCACACAAGTCATCATCAACTTCCCGGTCGCCGACCTCCCGAAGTCGATAGCCTTCTTCAAGGCACTCGGCTATTCACACAACCCGCAGGGCACTGACGACACTGGCGCGTGCATCGTCGTCAGCGACACGATTCTTGTGATGTTGCTGACGCACGCTCGGTTTCGTGACTTCACGCCCAAAGCCATCTGCGACACGAGCAAGGCCGCCGAGGTGTTGCTCACGCTGAGTTGCGAGAGCCGTGAGCAGGTAGATGGTCTCGTCGCCAAAGCGGTCGCCGTGGGCGGCTCGACCTACGACAAGCCGGAGGATTACGGCTTCATGTATACGCACAGCTTTGTCGACCCAGACGGCCATGGGTGGGGGCTCGTCCACATGAGCGCCATGCCGGCACAGGAGTGAATCGTGTGATTCAAACACGAAGACCATGCGGCCTAGCAACCGCGTGCGCCGGGCGCTCAACCGGCGGCGCTGCGCTCGCTGGTTTCGTGCATTCATTGCTCCAATCACGTGCGGCCGAGCGATGCGTTCAAGCGGACTGCCGGGGACGCCACATCTTCAATCCACGCGGTATCGGCCCGGCAGCCGCTTCACGCGGCATTGGGTGCTCCTGTCGGTGGCACCATGACACCCTCGAGATGCCAACGGGCATCGTTATTCGAAAGGTGAGCCAAGCATGACAAAACTACGTGTGGATTTCTTTTCGATTTCGCTCGACGGATACGGCGCCGGTCCGAATCAGAGTTTCGATAGCCCGCTCGGCGTCGGCGGGGAAGCCTTACACGATTGGTTCGTTGTGACGCGCTCCTTTCACCAAGTAGCTGGCCAGGATGGAGGTGAGACCGGGGTCGACGATGATTTCGCTGCGCGCGGCGCAAAGAATCTCGGTGCATTTATTATGGGTCGCAACATGTTTGGGCCACCGCAAGGCGGGGACTGGAGCGATGACACATGGAAGGGTTGGTGGGGTGATAACCCGCCCTATCACGGGCCTGTGTTCGTGCTCACCCACTATCCGCGTGCGTCGATTACGATGGAAGGGGGCACCACATACCATTTCGTGACCGATGGCATTCACGCCGCGCTCAACCGTGCCACCGAAGCGGCAAATGGCAAAGATATTCGCCTGGCTGGTGGCGTGGCGGCAATCCGTCAATACCTCCAGGCAGGGCTGATTGACCAGATGCACCTTGCTATCGCGCCGATTATGCTCGGTTCGGGTGAATCGCTGTTATCAGGCATCGACACGCTCAAGCTCGGTTACGTGCTCACAGAGCATGTTCAGACGGCAAAGGCCACACATATTGTTCTGACGAAACGCACATAGACAGGGTCGCTAGGGTCGGCGTCCGTCCGCCCGAGGGGAAAGGATCATACTGCATGACGTCAATCTGGGTGGAGAGCCTCGGTCGCACCTTCGATCAGGCGCTGGATCTGTTGGCCGCAGCAATGCACGACTGCACCGACGACCTGTGGGAATCGAGCATGTGGGAGGTTCCGGTCGACTTGTTTGGCCCAGAGCCGCCCGGCCCCGACCTATTGCCCGTCACTGACCCAGCAGCGCGTAATGCGCTCGCCCAACGACGCTCAACGCCGTGGAGCGTGGCATGGCACGCGCTTGAAGCCCTCGACTACGATCTCAGCGGTGAGTTCGGTCCGTGGGCGCCACCGCCCCCGTTCGCGGGCAACCCGCACTGGCTGTTGACGAGGTTGCCCGCGCCTTGGACGCGAGCCGAGATGCTCGGCTACCTCGACTATTGCCGTCAGCGGGTACGCGACACGCTCGCGGGCATGACGGACGAGCAGGCGGCGACACCCCTGCCGCAAGCTCATCGCTATAGCGGTCAGCCGCACGCCTGGATCATTATGGGCGCCGTCGGGCACACGATCGAGCACGCGGCGCAGATCAGGCAGTTCATCACTGGCGCAAGCATGGCTTCAGCGGAGTGAGGGTCACCCAGATACGCGCTGTGCAACGGAAGTCTACCCAGGAGTATGTTGTTCGGCGTGTCGTTGGCGTGTCGGGCGAGTGGGCGTGTCAAGGCCCAGGTTGGGTGTTTCGCCGTATAGGTGTTTGTACGTCGTACTCGATGGAGGTATGGCTCATGGACAGGCACGTCGATGTCGTGGTTGTCGGCGCCGGCCCGGTCGGGCTCCTGCTCGCGATCGAGCTCAAGCTGGGCGGCGCCGATGTGATGGTCCTGGAGCGGCTCACCGCGCCGAACCTCGGCATCAAGGCGCCCTCGGTCGGACCGCTCGGCGCGGAGGCGCTCCAGCGCCGGGGCATGGGCGCGGCGCTCGCCGAGGCGGAAGATCGCACCTTCGCGGCGATGGGACCGGCGGGCGTAGAAATGCGGGCGCGGATGTTCCGCTCCAGGGGGCATTTCGCCCTTCTCCCGATCCGATCCGATGCGGAGCCCGAACGGCGCATGCGCTGGGTCGACCAGCAGGGCCTGGAGGTAGGGCCGATCCGCTCTAATATAGCTCTAACAGAATCTGCGGCTTCGCAATCATAGCTATCGGTAGCATTGCGCGATGCAGCCCATATTGGTTTGACCGTGTGTGCTAACGTTTCGTTAGAGCGAATCGGCCCTAGGCCTGGAGGCGATCCTGGGCGAGCGGGCGGCCGCGCTCGACATCGAGGTGCGGCGCGGATGCGAGGTGACGAGCTTCGAGCAGCATGAAGATGGCCTCGAGGTCGGCTGGACCGCCCCGGCCGGGCCGGATCATGCGCGCTGCTCCTGGCTGGTCGGCTGCGACGGCGGGCGCAGCCCCATTCGCACGATGGCCGGTTTCGCCTTTACGGGCGCGCCGCCCAGCCTGACCATGTACCAGTGCGTACTCGATCTCGATCACCCCGAGCGCCTGCCGCGCGGGTTGACCCGCATGCCGGAGGGCGTCCTCATCCACGGACCTCGGCCTCGCCGGCTTGGGCTGCACGACTTCAGCGGTCCGCCGGCCGATCGCACGGCACCCGTCACGCGCGAGGAAGTCGAAGGCGTGTTGCGACGGATCAGCGGCGCGAATGTCCGCGTGACGGCGATCGAGCAGGCGAACCGCTGGACGGACATCACGCGCCTGGTCGACACGTACCGCCTCGATCGCGTCCTGCTCGCCGGTGAGGCGGTGCACGTCCATTCGCCTGTGGGCGGCCAGGGGCTGAGCCTTGGGCTGGTCGACGCGGCCAACCTCGGCTGGAAGCTTGCCGCGGTCGTTCGCGGCGACAAGCCCCACAGCCTGCTCGACAGCTACACCTCCGAGCGGCGGCCCGTCGCCGAGGCCGTCCTGGCCAACACGCTCGCCCAGATCGCGATCATGCGGCCCGATCCGCGATCGAACGCCATGCGGGACATCTTCGCGAAGCTGCTGGAGCTCGACGACGTGAATGGCCATATCGACGGACTGATGAGCGGGTTGGCCACGCGCTACGACCTCGGCTCGGAGCGAGAGGTGGTCGGACGCCTCATCGGCGATCGCTCGGTCGGTTACGCTGACGTTCGAACATCACTGTTCGCGGAGATGGCGGAAGGCGACGGCATCCTGCTCGACACGTCTCCTGACGGGTACGCGGCCGGTTTCGCGGTCGGCTTCACGCATGTGCGCTGCGTGCCAGCCGAGGCAGGCCCGTCGATGCTGATCCGCCCCGACGGGTGCATTGCTTGGGCCGGCGACGCGGGAGACGTTGAGGGGTTAGTGGACGCGCTTGAGCGCTGGTTCGCGCCCGCCGCTCCCTAATCGGGCGGCTTCCAGGAACGATCAGGCTTGGCACGGCCTTCGTTGTCCGTGCCGTCGCGATCGGAGCAGCGGAAGTAGTGTACGACGTCACCACTGGCGGTCAGCGTGTCACTGGCAGTCTGCCTGTCTCGGTCGTCGCGCGCTGATTACCCTCGTGCTCGATCGCGCGCCGCTGCCCAACGGATCGCTGCAGCTGACGTGGACGCGCAACGCTCCGCGACCGGTAAATCTCCAGCCCTGCGCCCACGCAGCTAAACTCTGGCGTTGGGCGGCGATGCCCTGGCTGTACCAGATTGGGTTTTGTCTGTTGTCTCTGCGCATACCTTTCGGCCTCCACAACCGCACATGCACACTGTTTGATTGCATAGATCATTTGTGCTATACTCGAGCACGTCAACCCAACGTGCCTCGTATTGCTTCAGTGAGGACGGCTGGAGGAGTGGTTCGGCTCCTTTACATCATCAAGGAGAGGAATGATGAAATTGCTGCTCACGTCTGGGGGTGTCACGAACCCCAGCATCCGCGACGCGCTCATAGACTTGCTGGGCAAGCCGATCGCCGAGTCCACTGCGCTCTGCATCCCGACGGCGCAATGGGGCCACCCGGTGTGCGGGCCAGCCTCGGTACGGGGCTTCGTCGTCGGCGAGCCCCCGTGGCTGCACGGCTCATCGTTACGACGAAACACTGTAACGTGCCCCGCCGCCCAACCCTCGCTGCAGCCAACCGCTGCGCGCAAGAGATCGCGGCGATTTTAGAACGCCCAACGGAGTGGGAGGCTCGGCTCCACGCCGTTTCCTTTTGCCCGCCCTCGCCCGAATGACTCCAGGCGCACTGTCGAAATTGCAGAGTCTCGGTCGACTATTTGTTAGCGAGTGAAGCTGAGTACTCGCAGTGACCATGCCCTTGGGAGAACTATCGTGAGGGCGAAACAGGAGAATGGACGTGAAAAAGCCAGCGAAGAACACGGTTTGCCTTTGGTACGACAGGGACGCGGAAGACGCCGCGCGCTTCTACGCCGAGACGTTTCCCGACTCGTCTGTCACGGCGGTGCACCGCGCCCCGGGCGACTTTCCATCGGGGAAGCAAGGAGATGTGTTGACGGTCGAGTTTACCGTGATGGGTATCCCGTGCATCGGGCTCAATGGTGGCCCCGAGTTCAAGCACACCGAAGCATTCTCGTTCCAAGTCGCAACCGATGACCAGGCCGAAACGGATCGGTACTGGAATGCGATTGTCGGGAACGGCGGCGAAGAGAGTGCGTGCGGCTGGTGCAAGGACAAATGGGGTCTGTCCTGGCAGATTACGCCGCTGGCGTTGACACAAGCGATAAGCGATCCCGATCCCGCTGCCGCCAAGCGCGCGTTCGATGCGATGATGGAGATGAAAAAGATCGACATCGCTGCGATCGAAGCGGCACGCCGAAGTTGATGGAGTGCCCGCGCGTCCGCCGCCCAACCCGCCCATCCAGCCGACCGCTTCGCGCCCCAGATCAGTGCTATTTTGAGTAGTGGTATCATGCGCGCGCGGCGGCCAATGCGATGTTATACGCCATGTGAATGGCACATGCCGGACGTTTTCGGTCAAGAATGAGAGGAAATGATATGGCTCTTAAACGCATGGACAACATGGGCATCGTGGTAGAATCCCTCGATACCGCCATCGCTTTTTTCACCGAGCTTGGCATGAAGCTCGAAGGGCGAGCCATGGTCGAAGGAGAATGGGCCGGGCGCGTCACCGGACTGGGCCTCCAGCGCGTCGAGATCGCCATGATGGTCACTCCCGATGGCCACAGCCGGCTCGAGCTCTCGCGATTTCTCACCCCGCCTGTAGTCGCCGATCACCGGAACGCCCCAGTGAACGCGCTCGGCTACCTCCGCGTCATGTTCGCCGTGGACGACATCGACGAGACGCTCGCCAGGCTCCGCGAGCGCGGCGCGCAACTGGTGGGCGAAGTGGTTCAGTACGAGGACTCGTATCGGGTCTGCTACATCCGCGGGCCTGAAGGACTGCTCATCGGACTCGCCGAGCAGCTCGGGTAAAGCTTTCCCGTAGAGGCGCAGAAGAGCACGTGCCTTGCGGCAAGCGAACGGCCGTTGGGATACTGTCATTGGCGTATAACAACCGGTTGCAGCGGACGGCCCGCCGCTGAACCGGAGCGTGAGGCAGCCCGATGCGTGAGCAATCCGATGCGCGCGGTGCCGGTCAACGTCATGATGCGGCGACCGACGCTCGTTGGTGTTCCAGCAATGCCGATTCTGGCTGCGCCGCTGCTCGTTCGGCGCGCTCACGTGGAGGAGGCTGGAGCTTTAGCGGCGCTCTTGGGTCAGGCGTTTGAGGCTGAGACGTGGGATGCGGCGGGTATTGAGCGTGAGTTGTTCTGTGACGAGACGGTCAGGGCGACGTTGGTGGTCGCGGCAGCGGGGCGGCTGGTGGCGACGGCGTCGTTGCAGGTGCGTCCTGACGCTCCGGAGTGTGGTTGGGTGCGTTGGGTTGCGACGGATCTGGCGCGGCGTCGGGAGGGCTTGGCGCGGGCGCTGGTTATCGGTGTGCTTGCGATGGCGCGGCAAGCGGGATGTCGAGAAGCTCGTCTTCGTACGCAGACCTATCCGTTGGCGGCGATACCGTTGTATTTGCAGTTGGGGTTCGAGCCACTTGTGACGGGCGAGGCGGAACGCGAGGTGTGGGAGCGAGTGATCAGGCTTCTGAGCGGCGAGGCTGGTGGTGGTCGCGCCCTGCCGCCGAAGGAGGTATCTATGAACAAGTCTGAACTGTTGAATGGGGTGCGGGAAGAGTATCGGCAATGGGAAGCGCTTCTCAACCAAATTGGCGAGGCGCGTATGGAGCAGCCCGGCGCGGTTGCTGACTGGTCGATCAAGGACATCATCGCTCACCTGACGGGCTGGCGGCACAGAACGGTCGCCCGCTTACAAGCTGCACAACGCGGCGCAGGGGAACCGCCCTCATACTGGCCAGCGCACCTCCAAGAAGTCGATGAAGTCAATGCGTGGATTTATGAGCAGAATCGTGGGCGTTCGTTGCGCGAGGTTCTTGATGAATCGCATCAAGTATTTCAGCAGATGTTCGCTGCCATCGAAGGTTTACCCGATGAAGTCCTCAGCGATCCAGCGCGCTATCTTCCGTGGTTGGAAGCTGAGTCCGTCAAACCGAGTGACTTCTTTGCCCATTTCCATGAAGAGCATGAGTCGGATATGCGGGCTTGGCTAGAACGAGTAGATAAGCAATAAGACTTTCTCGGTATACTACGTGATGGGCGCCACATGTCACGGATGCGGTGGCGCTCCTCATTTTCTGCACATGGGAGAAGGAGTATCGGAGATGTATGGGTTAATTGGCAAGATGATTGCTGTGGCAGGCCAGAGAGACACCTTGCTCGCAATCCTGTTCGATGGTGTCGCCGACATGCCTGGCTGTCTTAGCTATATCATCGCCAAAGATCCCGCTGATGAGAACGCACTCTGGATTACCGAGGTTTGGGATAGCCAAACCAGTCACCAGGCATCACTATCCCTTCCTGCTGTGCAGCAGGCGATAGCTCAGGCCAGACCGTTGATTGCAGGCTTTGGTGAGCACATCGCTACAGAGCCGGTAGGAGGCTACGGACTAGCAAATCCGAAGGAGTAGGGCCGCATCCATATATCAAGCTCGATAGTCGATATTCTTCGTCCACTTCCAAAGATTACACTCTCCACAAAGCGGCTTGTGCATCCGGCACTACAGCTCTCCTTTCCCCTCAAGCAACCACTGATACGACACATCGAGCACCAGGGCGAGGACAATTACCTCACCAGCATCAGGTAGAATCTCCCTGTTTTCAATGCGGCTGAATTGTGATCGTGACACAGGTATATTTTCCTCTTTCATTCTCATCCGCAGATCCTGCTGGGTTAGCCTCAGTTGCTTCCTGCGTTGCGCAATGCGTGCTCCAATGGCCTGTGCTTGAGACCTTTTATGTTGGCCTGGCGTTTTGCAAGTCAGGGTATAAAGGCTATTTAGTATTAGAAAGATCTCGCTCGACTTAGTCTGATGTTCGGCGGCTCCTCTCTTCGGCGACTGTGCTATTGACAACGGAGGTAAAATCTAGACCGTTGGAGAGCGCCACATCGGGAAATAGACAGTACGAACTGGAGAATGGGCATATGTCATATTATCTCAGTAAACCGATCGTCATCCAAGATTATGATCCACAATGGCCACAGCTTTATGCCGTTGAGGAGCAACGTCTCTGGAGTGCCCTATCTCCCATTGCCGTGCAGATCGAGCATATTGGCAGCACCGCCGTCCCTGGCCTGGCAGCCAAGCCAATTATCGACATCTCGGTGGCAGTTCGCGATCTCGCCAATCTTACCGCCCATATTCCAGCATTAGCCGACTTGGGATATATCGAATTCCCGATTAACCCGACATTTCAGCGCCGGCTGTTCTGTAAAGGGTCGTACAACGAAGGCACACATCAGGTACACTTTACTGTGTATAGATCAGCCGTATGGGCGGAGCCAATTCTGTTCCGTGATTACCTCCGAGCACATCCATCCGCCGCGGCAGGGTATCAGCAGGTCAAGCGGGATTCAGCTGCCAAGCACCAAAATGATCTGAATGGCTACCACGATGAGAAAGCTGCATGTGTGGTTGCCTTGATGGAGCAGGCACACGCGTGGCAGACGAACCAGAAGTCAGTATCGCAGCTCTAGGATGCCTTGTGACCCAAACAGGCATACTCGTGGATGCCGCTGCGCGCTGAACAAGAACTGACTATGATAGGTGTCCTACAGGAGGGTTATGCCTGCCATTGTCGAGTTCCCAACCGTCGTGCAGAACCTGATCGCGCACTATAGCGATCTGTTCAGCAACGAACCAGAGCGCCGGCATTTCGCCGAATATCTGACTGGCTTGTTTATCGCCGAACGTAAGACTGTCAGCGGGATCAATCGGGAGTTTGCTATCACGACCGACCAATCCTGCTTGAATCGCTGGATGACTGAGGTTGAGTGGGATCCTCAAGCCCTCAACAAACGCCGGCTGGACGAACTGCAACGTGATTCCTCCACTCGCTACACCAAACACGGCGTCATCGCGATTGACAACACCCTGATCGACCACACCGGCAAGCTAATTGCCGATGTCGGCTGGTTCTGGGATCACGCCGACCAGCGCCACCTAATTGCCCATGATTACCTGATCGCCAACTATGTATGTGCGTCGGGCAAGCACTACCCGTTGGAGTTCCGTCGCTTCCGCAAGAAGGAAACCTGTGTTGCTGAAAAGACGCCCTTCAAGAACCACACCATCCTTTGTAAAGAGTTGGTCGATTGGGTAGTTGAGCAGGCTATTCCGGGCGATTTCACTTTCCACAGTTACTTCACCAACGTCGACATCCTCAACCATATCAACGGCTATGAGCGTAATTACGTCGGCGACCTGAAGTTCAATCGCACCATCACGGTCGATGGCAAGGAGTGGAAGGCAAGCGAGTGGGTGAAGGCTCAGCTGGGACCGCTCTGTCGGCGCAAGACGAGTGTCGACGGCAAGGTGCAATGGTATTTCACCAAGAGCATTCGCATCCCTGGCGTCAACCACACGGTGCGGATTGTAGTGCTCTGGAAGCAGCAGCGTGATGCAGAACCAGCCAAAATTCTGATCACCAACCGCACTTACTGGGAGGTGCATCGCATCCTGAAGACCTATCGCAAGCGCTGGACAGGAACTGAGACACTCCATCGGGACGGGAAGCAGCATTTGGGCATGGGCGCGTGTCAGCTCAGGAATGGCGAGGGCCAGACAAGGCACATGTATCTCGTGTTCCTGGCGTACAGTGCTCTGATGGGCCAATTGCGGCACGACCGTGCGCAGGAATGGGCTCACACACGCCTGACGACCATCGGCGAGTCTTGTCGCGCGATGCTGCGAGAAACGCTCGGTAAGACGATCGCCTGGGTTGTCGATCAGGTGCAACAGGGGCAGAGTCTGTCCCATATCAAAGCGCATTTGGCACTGCCCTAGCTTTGCAAAACTACAGTTGGCTATACTCTTCTGAAAAATTCTGGCTGCGCTTTGGCATCTTTGTATTTCCTATATGAGGAGCTTGATTATCGACATGGATAATCGACATACGTGTCGGTTATCCATGTCGATTCCTTATGTTTAGCTATGCCAAGAAGAAGCGCATGCCCTTCTTCTTCCCATGTGCGACGAGGAGGCCCTTGGCGACGAGGTCTTGCAGATCGCGCAGTCCCATACGGTCTGTCGCGCCAGTCGCTGCACAATACTCAGGGGTTGAGATACTGCCGCGTTCCCGGACGATCTGCATCCCTATGAGCTGGCGCGCGTTCAGTTCATTCTGCTCCTCGACCGCCTGCCCATTACGAAACGTGACTATGAAATCCAGGTGATCGCTAAATTCTGGGTCGGGCAAGCGCATCTCCCGCATCTGCGTGACCATGAAGCGAATGCCAGACCCCACCCGCTCCATGTAGCCCGGGATATCACGCAGAAACCCCGCGAGAATCTCATTGCGCGGCACGGATATCGCCCGGAGTGCAACGATGTCATCAATGGTCAGCTCAGGCGGGAGCGCACCCGGACTTCGCACCTCCACCCGATCCGGGAACATAAACACCCGCACCGTCTCACCACTACGGCTATAGTCCCGGTGGACGATAGCATTCACCACCGCCTCACGAAGCGCTTCATAGGGATACTCTGGCTCGTCTTCCCGGTAGAAGCCGCGAATGGTCGCACCGACCCGGATATACTGCCGCAAGAAGCCACTGGCCTGGTCGACGAGCTCAGGCAGTGTCCCGCGGAAGTTCTTGCGATCGATGTAACGCCGCACCCCCAAGGGATCAGCGTACTTGATGCAGACCACTTCGCTTTGGGGCAATGGCAGTTGCGGGTCCAGTCCGAACATTAAGATGCCTGCGTTCGTCGGTCGAAGCTGGCCATTAGCCGGATCTTTTGCCACCGCTTTGAGCCCCGGCAACAGATCGACCGCCTCGCCGAGACGGTGCCGGAGACGGCTCCGTTCTGCCCGGTAGCCAAGGTACCGCTCCACTGCCTCAAGATCCAGATCGTCGATAGTCATCCATTCCGGGCCGATGATAAGCTCCCAGCGTGCCAGGCCTGACGTATTCAAATAGGCCTTAATCTCCTCGACTGACAGGGGCACCGTGTTGGTGCCGCGCCGCACGTAACAGGCGCCGTCATATTGGTAGAGAGTTCCGCTGTTTGGTGGTATCTCGACGGTGAGAAGGGTTACACCGTCGAGCGTCCAGGTTCGCACGCTTGTCTCGCTGAGCGCGACGGCTGGTTTGATCATGCGCGCGGCACGGAGGACGACATCGTTTGTTAGGCTGGGGTTGCGAATGCCGACGATAGCTTGAGTGGCGTCTTCGATGCCGAAGATGATGATGCCGCCGGCGCGGTTATTGGCGATGCCGCACATCCGCACGGCGATATCTACCGGGCGGGCGGCGCTGCTTTTGAACTCGACAGTCGCTGTCTCGCCTCCGGCAATGAGCTGCCGCAATGTTGCTTCATCCATCGCGTCGCGCTCCAGCTGACACGGGTGCTGACCTGGCACAAACGGTTCCGGCATCATAGAACGGGTGCGCTAGTCTGTCAACCGTATTCCTGACCTGATGGGCGGACGAGATGCCCTTGGTCTGCTTGTCGCGTGAGATGCGACGGTAGGCTGCGCCGTGTAGTTGATCCATTGGTTACTCCTTTTGATTGGGTTTGTTGAAATACAGGGGGAATTGGTCGGCGTGGGGAAATGGCCGAGGGGAAAGAGGAACGATATGAGGGATATCGCTCAGGGGATAGGGGGATATATATTGAGATTATTGGGGACATCATCAGCGCATACTCTTTCGTATGCCATCCAAGAGCCAGTCAACCGGTGCGTTACGCGGCACGAAGCCCGTGAGATAGGCGAGCAGATAGACGACAATAGCCACATCAAGAAGCAGGAGGAGTGTAGTGAGGAATGGGTCTGGCCTTCTCTTATACATGTGTCTCCTCCTGTGAGAATCTTAATAACCCGCCTTCCGGCGGGCAGGAGGAGTCAGCGTATCCTGCTACGAGGGGCTACAGGTTATGGTAGAATCCCAAGCGCGGTAGCCGGTGCTGACTCCACCTGCTGCCGTATTGGGTAGTAGGGAGCTGACTCCTCCCTGCTACCCGCGGCTACTATACCACCTCGTCATGGGGCCTGCAACATTGTGAGTCGATTCACATGTGAGACCTGCCTCGATTTGTACAGAGGTGTCTGTTGAGGCAGACTAGAGAACATAGAGAGATGCTTCTTTACAATGAAAGCTTGCTGTTATATTTCCGTTGATATCAGCGGTGAAATCTGTAAGGTTGATCTAGAGATCGTGGATGCGGACGATCATTTGTTAATTCCGGTGTATGATCTTAACAGTTCTTTCCCTCTAGCAATCGGTAAAGCGTTGCTCTAGAAATAGAGAGGGTATCAAGAATAACTTGAATCCCATTCAATTTTTCCTGATAGAGCTTTTGAAGAAGTGCCTGCTGTCGCGCATCCAGCTTAGCTGTTCGTTCTCTATACGTCAGGTTCAGTGCAATGTTGAAACACCTATTTATAGCAGTGTTAGCGTTTCTATTAGGCGTCGCTGGAAACCTGTTCGCAGCATGGATTCAGCCAGATGTAGAAGCCTTATCTGGGCAGTATCGCCTGATAGGAGTAATTATTGGAGTTGCTGTTACCATTGTTGTTGTCACCTTCTTAGAGAGTGAGAGGGCTTTGCCGTTGAATTGGCGGTGGCATCGGTTCTGGTATCTGCTCGATCTCCAGAGTTACTACCGACGCCGACTTAATATTGGCCATCCCAATGGTATGATTTCTAATCCACGCTCTGCGCCGATCAAGGATCAGGTTGTAGCCGAGGTCGTGATTGACAGAGAACGACAGAATGTGGTGTCTGTGCTTTACGCGGCGATTGCAAAACGCCAGGGATGGAGTTGTCACATCCTTCTCTTAGGGGAGCCAGGTTCGGGAAAAAGCGTGGCATTGGAACAACTTACACGTGCAGTAGCTCAAAAAGGGAGCAGGCGATTTGGTTTTGGATCACCTATTCCTGTGTTGGTCCGGCTTGCGGAATATCGTCAAGGAACCTTGCTTAATCATATTCGCCGGCAGGTACAGCTCGTTACAAAGGGCAGAAGCGGGCGTGCCTTGAGCAAAGGGTTAGAAGATCTTCTTAAGAAGTCCAGAATTGTCCTATTGTTTGATGGCTTGGACGAAACTGCTGCAGGTCTGCGTGACACAGTTATTCTAGATATCAAGGAGTTTGCTACACCAGCCTATGGAAACACAGCCTTTATCATCACTGCACGTCTGCGAGAAGTGCAGCCTGCAGAGTTTGACAATCTGGAGATACAGACGCTCCACATCCAAGAACTGAGTGACAGTGCTATTACAACTTTGATCCGAGTATATAAGCGATATATAGTGGACCCAAGAATCTGCACAATCAGCACGCCAGCGTTCGGTAGAATAGTCGCATGAAAAAGTCTTACACTGCCACCTTCAAAGCCCAGGTTGTGCTGGAGCTCCTGAAGGAAACCAAAACCATCGGCCAGCT
>WNFU01003130.1_pt1 | contig 22062 bp, 18 predicted proteins | sample 5400121 | NCBI WGS metagenome assembly WNFU01 (sample SAMN13153360, study PRJNA577476) | soil metagenome | isolation source: 100 cm soil or saprolite under grassland replicate 1 | place: USA:California | collected 2016-06-15
TCGAGGCCGCGCTCATGCGCAGGGCGGGATGGTCGGTCTGGATCGCCTATGACCTGCCCGGGAGCTACGAGGAGGTCCCGGCGACGCTCGACGACGAGCTGAAGCGCGACCGCCGCTGGTGCCGGGGGAACCTCCTCAACTCCCGCCTCTTCCTGGCGGAGGGGTTCCACCCGGCCCACCGAGCCGTGTTCATGGCCGGCATCATGTCGTACGTGTCGGCGCCCCTCTGGCTCGCGTCGGTCGCGCTCTCCACCACGTCCATCATCGTCGAGGCGGTCGTGGGCCCGCGCTACTTCGTCCGGCCGCGCCAACTCTTCCCGATCTGGCCGGAATGGCACGCGGGGTGGGCGATTGCGCTCGCCGCGGTCACGGCCGCGGTCCTCTTCACGCCCAAGGTGCTCGGGGCCGTGGTGGTCCTCCTCCGCGGCGCCCGCGACTTCGGCGGGCCGGCGCGCCTCCTCCTCAGCGTGCTCCTCGAGACGGCGATCTCGGCGCTCGTCGCGCCGATCCGGATGGTGTTCCACACGTCTTTTGTGGCGGCGGCCTTGACCGGGTGGCGCCTCGAGTGGAGGTCGCCCCACCGTGAAGACGCCGAGACGAGCTGGCGGGAGGCGCTGCGCCCGTACGGCGCGCCGACGCTGCTCGGCTTAGCCTGGGCCGCAGGCGTCTACCGGGCCGCACCCGCATTCCTAGGCGTGCTCCTGCCGGTGGTGGGCGCGCTCGCGGTGTCCATCCCGACGGCGGTCTGGTCGAGCCGGACCTCGCTCGGCCGCCGGCTCCGGCGCGCGAGAATCTTCTCGGTCCCGGAGGAGACGCGACCGCCGCTGGAGCTTCGGCTCGTCCGGCGCTATCTGAGCCGCACCGTCCCTCCCATCGGCCTCGCCGATGCAGTGCTCGATCCGATCGTGAATGCGGTCGTCTCCGCGGTCGCCGTGCCCCGGTCGCGGCCCGGGCCGCTCCTCCGCCGTGCCCGGAGCCGGCTCGTCGCCGCCGCGCTGCGAGGCCCCGCCGCGCTCGGCTCCCGCGACCGGATGCTCCTCCTGAGCGATCCGGCCGCCCTGTCGGCGCTCCATTTCGAGGTATGGACGTCGCGCGCGGCGCGCGCGCGATGGACCGCGGAACAGGGGCGGGCCTGAGAGGAGGCGCCCGAACGCGGAGCAGCGCATCTGAACGCCTGCGGCACATCGTGGTCGCGAAGTCGCAACCTGCTCACGGCACCTGAAGGCGGAGGTCTCGTGTGTCTACGCCATGGTCCGTCACGACGACCACAGCCACCTCGCGTATCGCCTCGAACTGCCGGAAGAGCCCGGCGACGTGCAGCGCGAGCTCGAGATCAAACCAGAGGCCAGCTACGTCGTCGTCGTAAAGAACCCCGAGGCGCCGGCACCGCCAGGCGTGGGGCTCGCGGGGGACGAAGAGGCCAACTTCCGACGCTCGAGAGCGCGGAGATCTTCCGCGATCTCGCTCTGCCGCGGTCGAAGGTGCCAACGGAGCCGCTCACCGAAGGCCGATGGAGATAGAGCGGATCCCGATCATCTATTTACCTCGAGCGCGCGCGCCAACGTGCGGGCATGGTCAGGGCATGGGCGGGGGTCCTTCCTGTCCGTCTCGGCGAGCGTGTTGGAGAACCACATCGCGCAGCGTGGCCGTGAGCAGTGCCCGAGTCCGAATGTGTGGCCCAGCTCGTGAATGGCCTCGGTGCTGGCGCGCCGGCGCAACTGGCGCGCGCCTTCCGCGCGCACGCGCAAGCGGGCCGTCGAGAAGACCGCCACTCCTCGGTCCGCGTCGGCTTCGCCGAACACGAAGTTGAGCTGCGGCGCGTACAGGTCCACGTCGACGATGCCCAGCAGGCGGAGCCACTCCGGGCGCTTCACGGCGGCGAGCGCATCCAGAATGGTCGTCGCGTGCCACTGGCCGCGCTGGCGCGAGAAGCTGTGCGCCGGGATTGGGAGTCCCTCCGCGAGCACTACGTCGCGGCCCAGTACGGCTCGAATGTCATCCGCAACCGTACTCATGAGCTCCGATTCGATCTCTCCGATGGAGGCGAGTGCGATCGGGCGAAGACGCTGGGCCTTGGAGCTCATCGCGCGACTACCGCCATCTGCTCGCCGATCCTCAGGGACGGTACACGTCCGAACGTCAGCCGGCGGGCACACCGGAGTCCAGGTCGTCCAGCCAAGATCGCGCGTTCCCGTCGGAGGGCGCCCGCCAGTCTCCGCGCGGGGATAGCGCGCCGCCATCGGTCACTTTCGGTCCGTTCGGCAGCGCGGACCGCTTGAACTGGCTCGTCGCGAAGAAGCGATCGAGGAACACGATCAACCACCGCCTGATCTCCTCGAGCGTGTAGGCGCGGCGCCGACGTTCGGGGTAGCCGGGCGGCCATTCGCCGAGCGATGCATCGCCCCATGCGTGCATCGCGAGGAACGCGATCTTCGACGGCCGGAAGCCGCAGCGCAGCGTGTAGAACAGGTTGAAGTCCTGCAGCTCGAACGGGCCGACGACGGCCTCCGTGCTCTGCATCGCGACCCCGGCCCTGGAGGGCACCAGTTCCGGGGAGATCTCCGTCGCCAGGATGGACTCCAGCGTGGTGAGCACCTCGGGCTGGTACTGACGCGCGCCGATCGCCCATCGGATGAGGTGCTGGATGAGCGTCTTCGGCACGCCGGCGTTGACGTGGTAGTGCGACATCTGATCGCCGACGCCGTAGGTGCACCACCCGAGCGCCATCTCGGAAAGATCGCCGGTCCCGACGACGAGCCCGCGCTCGTGGTTGGCCATGCGGAACAGGTAATCCGTGCGCAGCCCAGCTTGCACGTTCTCGAACGTGACGTCGTACACCTGCTCGCCGCGCGCGAAGGGATGGCCGAGATCCTCGAGCATCCGCTGGGCCGCGGGCCGGATGTCGATCTCGCGATGGACGGCGCCGAGCGCTTCGATGAGCCTGATCGCGTTCGCACGCGTGTGCGGGCTCGTTCCGAACCCCGGCAGCGTGCATCCGATGATGCTGCTCCGAGACAACCCGAGCAGGTCGATCGCCTTCGCCGAGACGATGAGCGCCTGCGTCGAGTCGAGTCCCCCCGAGACGCCGATCACGACGCGCTCGACCCCGGTGGCGGAGAGGCGTTGCGCGAGTCCCGCGATCTGGATGTTGTAGGCCTCGTAACAGTCCTGCGCGAGCCGGTCCCGGTCGGCGGGGACGAAGGGAAAGCGGTCGACACGGCGCCTCAGGCCGAGGTCGGCCGCAGGTGGCGCGAGGTCGAACGCGATCCGGCGCAGTGCCACAGTGCGGGACGCATGCGTGCGGCGGTTGTCGTCGAAGGTACCCATCCGCATGCGCTCCTGGCGCAGCCGCTCGAGATCGACATCCGCGATCGCCGCTCGGTCCTCGCGGGGGAAGCGCTCGCTCTCCGCGAGCATCACCCCGTTCTCGAAAATCGTGCACTGGCCGTCCCATGCAACCTCGGTCGTCGACTCCCCGGACCCCGCAGCGGCGTAGAGGTATGCCGCCAGGCACCGCGAGGACTGCGAGCGGCACAGCAGGCGGCGGGTCTCGGCCCGCCCGATGGTGATGGGACTTCCGGAGATGTTCACGAGGACAGTCGCGCCGGCGAGCGCCGCCTCCGAGCTCGGCGGGATCGGTACCCACAGGTCTTCGCAGATCTCCACGTGCAGCACGAAGCCGGCCAGATCCTCGGCTGCGAAGAGCAGATCCGGACCGAACGGCACCTCCACGCCGGCAACCCGGATCGTGCCGCGCGCGGCGTCTCCCGCACCGCACTGCCGGCGTTCGTAGAACTCACGGTACGTCGGAAGATAGGACTTCGGCACGACGCCCAGCAGCCGGCCGCGGTGCACGACGACGGCGGTGTTGTAGACCCGACCCGCGTGGCGGAGCGGCGCGCCGACGACCAGCACCGGCAGGAGCGTGCCGGTGGCGGCCAGCAAGTCCCCGACGGCGCGCTCGACGGCGTCCAGCACCGCATCCTGCAGGAGCAGATCCTCGATCGCGTATCCGGACAGGGCCAGCTCCGGGAAGGCCGCAAGGATGACGCCCTGCGCGTCGCAGTTGCGCGCCATCGCGACGATTCGGCGTGCGTTCTCCGCCGGGTCGGCGATGTGGCACCGCGTCGTGCACGCGGCGACGCGGGCGAAGCCATGGCGGTATATCGACGTGAACTCACCCGTCACCGGCAACTCTCCTCATCGCGAACGCCGCTCGTCCAGCCCGAGGCTGCGGCGCGCGCGCTTCGCCTCCGGTTCACGCGGAGCGCGCGGGCGAAGGGGTGCTCGGGACCTGCTTTCGACCTGCGCGGCAGCCGCTTCCCAATCGGGCGCAGCGCTCACGTTCTCCGCATGCGCACGGCCGACTGATCGAGCCATCGCCTTCATGGCGTCCCTCCTCGTGCTCGCAGGGCCGTCCGGTTGACGGAATCGAGCGGGAGGCCCCGCCACGCAATGTGCTTCCCGTCCCGAGTTGGGGGAGCGCCGCGCCGACGCGGAATAGGCGCGATGGGGCGCCCCTCCTCGCGACTGACGCCCTCGGCCTTCCCGCGTTCGAGGAGCGACTTCAGCCGGAGTTGATCGTCGTGCATGCGTCTCTTCGGACGGATCGGCTCCCATGAGCACCGCGAGCGCGTGGCCGACTGCCCCGGCAGGTGCGTTCCGTGTCAGTGCGCGATCCGGAATGCCTCCCGCCAGGCGCTCAGGCCCGGAGCGCGCAGGCGCGGCGTTGCCTCGACCGCGGGCTGCGTGCACCTTCAAACGGTGATTCGGGTGCGCGCCAACGAGGTCGGACAGAAGAAGCGCAGGCCGACCGCTGCCCGCGGTATCGGCGCAGGTTGGGGAGGAATCGTGACGTGAAATCGAAGGTGGTGCAGCCGACCCGGCCGCGAACCTGGGTCCTGATCTTTGGCACCGGTGACGATCCCGTCCCCGAGCTCGAGCAGTTCGCGCGTCAACATGGCCTGCGAGGCGCGCACTTCACCGGCATTGGTGCGTTCAGCGACGCAGTCATTGCGCGGCGATCGCGCTTGTAGAAGTGTTTCGATGCTTGAAGTCCTTCAACGATGTGGCTACCCATTTCCCGTTGGCTCCCGCGCGTCGAGGTCGCGATGGTACGTCTCGTTCGGTCTTTCCTGGCGCTGGAGGCGGGCGCGTTCCTTGCGGCCGCGCTCGTCCATTCGGGCATTCTTCTTCACGGGCACGAGCATGTGAAGGCGGCGACGGCGGAGGCGGTGATCGGCCTCGTGCTCTGCGCGGCGCTCGTCGCCACCGCCCTCGCGCCGGGGGCGAGCAGGGCAGCCGGCCTGTGGGCGCAGGGCTTCGCGCTCGTCGGCACGCTCGTCGGACTCTTCACGATCGTCATCGGCGTGGGCCCCCGCACGGCACCCGATCTCGTCTTTCACGCCGCGATCCTCGCCCTGCTCGGGGCGGGGCTCGCGCGGTTGTGGCGGCGCCCCGGCGCCGTGCCGCGGGGAGCGGCCGCTCGCGGAGCGCCGGCGTTTCGCGGATCGACGATGTGACGGGCCCACGGCGGAGCGCACGGTCCGGAGAGGGTCACTACCACCTGCTCGTCACGGACCCCGACGCCCAGCTGCCTGCGTTCACGCGGGACCTCGACTCCCTCGTCGCTCGAGCGCGCGTACCTTCGCGACGCGCCGCGCGTGCTGCTCCTCGCCGTCGAACCGCGCCGCCAGGAACGCATCGGCGATGTCGAGCGCGAGCGCGTCCCCCACGACTCGCGCACCGAGCGCGAGGACGTTCATCGCGTCGTGCTCGACGCCCTGGTGCGCGGAGTAATGATCGTGGCACAGCCCGGCCAGAATGCCGGGGACCTTGTTGGCGGCGGCGGCTACGCCGACGCCGCTCCCGCAGACGAGGATCGCGCGCTCGGCGCGTCCGTCGAGGACCGCGCGCGCGGCCGCCTCCGCGTGGTCCGGGTAGTCACTCGGCGAGCGGTCGTGCGAGCCCAGGTCGAGCACCTCGTGTCCTCGCGACGCGAGGTGCGCCCTCAGGCGCTCCTTCAGCGCGTAGCCCGCGTGATCGGCGGCCAGTGCGACCCTCATCGTTCAATTCTTCATCGTGTCCATGACGGGCGAGGCGCGCGTGGCCTCGGGTCCGCGGGGGGGACCTCGGACGCGATCCGGCGACCCTGGCGTCCAGCGCGGCAGCCGGCGCGTGCACACGCTAAGCGAAACGCATGCCGTGCCGACCGATCGCCGGGCGCTGCTCGCGGCGCAGCTCCGGACCGGCAGCATCCGCGCGACGACCGCGGCGGGCTCGGGGCATCCGATGTCATGCCTGTCCGCCGCCGATCTGATGGCGGTGCTGCTCGAGGGTTAACTGCGCGCCGAGTGGCGCATGCCGAGGAGGCTGGGATGACGATCGCGTCGTCTTCGACGCATCTCAAAACGTACGACGTCGATCCCGTCCACACGTTCATCGGGTTCGCGGTGCGGTACCTCGCGATCTCGAAGGTGCAGGGACGGTTCAAGCGCTTCGGCGGCATGCTCGAGATCGACTGGGACGATCTCGTCCGATCCCACGCTCACCTCAGGATCGAGACGGACAGCATCGATACGGGCAGCCCGGAGCGCGACGCCCACCTGCGCTCGCCGGACTTCCTTGACGTCGAACGGTTCCCCGAGATGCTCTTCCGCAGCACGGAGATCGTCCGGATGAGCGGCGCGGTCTTCGACGTGTCCGGACGGCTCCTTCTCCACGGGATCGAGAGGCACGTCCGGCTGGCGGTCGACTACGGCGGGCGGGCGTCCGATCCGAACGGCATCGAACGCGCGGGGCTCCTGGCACGCGGCACGATCGACCGTCGCGAGTTCGGCCTCGGTTGGAACCGCTCCCTCGATGGAGGCGCCGTCCTCGTCGGTCACGACGTCGAGCTCGATCTCGCGATGCAGGGCGTGCGCCGCAAGTGACCATCGCGTACACGGTCGCTCGGCAGACGCTGCGGAACATGACCGGGAACGTTCTGCTCCTCGGGTTCGCGATCAGCGGAGCGCACGAGGTCTCGATCACGGCGAGCGTCGTCGCGCTCGCGGGGTTCCTCATCGGGCACGAATCCACGTGAGGTGACGAGGGTCTCTCAGTACTTAACGCGCGCGAGGTAGGTCCGCTGTGACGCCTCCCGGGCGTCACGGAGCGTCACGACCCCGCGCTCGGCGAGCAGGGGAACCATCCTGAGGAAGATCTCCCCCGTCATGATCGCATCGCCGAGCGCCGTATGGCGCCCGAGCACGGGTACGCCGAGCCGCTCCGCGATCCCCTCGAGACCGGTGGATGGGAGCTCGGATTGGATCACGGCAGCGAGGAGCAGCGTGTCGAGGACGGGATGCGTGAAGCGCACGCCGGCCGCGGCCTCCTTGAGCTGCAGGAAGCGCATGTCGAACGCGGCGTTGTGCGCGACGAGCACGGTGTCCTCGCAGAAACGGTGGAACTGCGGGAGCACCTGTTCGATCGGCGGCTTGCCCGCGAGCAGAACGGGGTCGATGCCCGTGATCCGGAGGGACGCGGCCGACACGGGCCTGTTGGGATCCACGAACTGGTCGAACGCCTCCTCATGCAGGAGCCGCCCGTTCACGATGCGCACCGCGCCGATCGAGATGATCTCGTCGCCATCGGAAGGAGAGAGGCCGGTGGTCTCGGTGTCGAAGGCGGTATACGCGGACTCCGTGAGCTTCCGTTCGTCGAGCTCCGGCGTCTGCCCTTCCTGATGGAACAGGTCGAAGTCGTAGTACTCGGGCCGGCCGGGGCCCGCGACGGAGAGCACGAGCGGCGCCTCCGCCTCCTCCGCCACCGGGATCACCAGCCGGAAGAACCCAGGCTGGCCCCTCCGGCTCGCCTGGGACCAGACCGCGCCATCGTGGCGCTCGACGACCTCCTTCAACGTGAGGGGAAACGATTCACCATTCGTCCCGAGAGGCTGCTCCTCCCATCGAGCGAGGGTCTCGGTCGGGATGTCCGCGCCGGACCAGGCGAGGTCGAGGTGCGCCCGCTGCCCCGCGGGCCGCAGCGCGAACCGCAGCTCACGGACGCCCTCGTGCTTCAGCCGGCCGGCGATCGAGACGATGGCGCGCACCAGCGCGTAGCTTTCCACCTTGAGCCGGACCGCGGGATCGACCTCGTCCAGCGCCGTCCGGAACCCGAGGGTGGTCTCGATTCGCGCGCGCGCGACGGAGACGAGTTCGGTGCCCAGCATGTGCTCCAGCAGCCACTCGGTCCGGAGCGACGTCCGATCCGGCGCGGTCCGGTCGAGGGTGGCCGAGAGCGCCTTGGCCTCCTCGTGGATGACGCGGACGAACCGCACCTGCTTGTCCGCTTCCATGCCCGGGTAGGCGAGCAGCGTCTCCACCGCCGCGCGGATGTTCGCGAGCGCGCGCCGGCTCGCGTCGGTGAGCGACACCAGGATCGCCTCCGTACGGCTCCCGGCCTGGAGCGGCTTCGTCACGTCGTCGATTCGGAGCACGAAGCCCGTGATGGCGCTCTCCGCCGCGGCGTCCGGCCCGTCCTCGGCCGCCGGCGCGACGCGCGCTCCGCGAAGCACGGGCGCGACGTGCACGCGCAGGAGCTGCTCGCCCCTGGCGTTGACGAAGCTCGCCGGGTGCGGCGTCCCGTCCCGGAGGCCTGCCTGGATCCGTTCGAGCGCGTGCGCGACTTGGCCCCGCTCGAGGATCGCGAACACGGAGCGCCCGAGGCCGACGAGCGCGGCCCCCGCGACCGCCGGCTTCGCGCCCGGGGGATTGCCCAGGAGCTGCGTCGCCCGCCGGTTGTAGAGAAGGATGCGCCCCGCGACGTTGCATACGAGCACGGCCTGCGTCGCCTCGGAGATGATCGCCGCGAGCCGATCCCGCTCCTCCTGCACCTTCTTCTGCGCGTCCGCGATCCTCGCGTCGACCTCGCGCCCGAGGGCCTCGCGCTCGTCGGCGAGCGTGTTGATCGCGCGGGCGAGCTCCTGGATCTCCGATACGCCCACCGGCTCGATCCGGTGCGACGCGTTGCCGTGCGTGACGAGCTGCGTTTCCTGCGCGAGCGAGAGCGGCGCAGCCACGTACGACTGGAAGAGGACCCACACCAGCAGCGCGTACCCGCTGACCGAGGCGATGGCGAGTCCGACGAGCGACCCGAAGTGCTCCGCCGCCGCCGCGATGAGGCCGTCCCGCTCCGGGCCAAGGCTGGACCAGACCGCCGCCGAGACCAACGCGGCCGAGATGAACGCGAGGCCGTACGATCCCAGGAGGACGAACGCGAACTTGCGCTTGCCCGTCATCGCCATCACGCATCGCCGAGCATCGCCTTCACCTCGGCGACGAGATCCTTCGTGGCGAATGGCTTCGTCACGTACGCGTCCGCGCCGAGCGCGAGCCCCTTCTCGGCGTCGATGCCACGCCCCTTCGCCGTGAGCATCACGACCTTGATGCCGCGCAGGGCAGGCGTCTCGCGGATCGCCTGGCAGATCTCGTAGCCGTTCTTCTTCGGCATCATCACGTCGAGCAGCACGAGATCGGGGCGGAAATCGTGGAGCACGCGGAGCGCCGCCTCGCCGTCGCCCACGGTGCGCACCTCGTACCCCGCGGCCTCCATCAGGAACTGGAGCGACATGACGATGTTCGGCTCGTCGTCTGCGATGAGGACCTTCTTCGCCATGTGAGATCCCTCAGCCGCCTCTGGCCTGCGCCGTGGGTGACCCGAGTGCCGGGGTCTCCTCCTGCCGGACCTCGCCGGCGGCGGTTGCCTCGACATGGCCGACGAGCGGGATCACGAACGAGAACGTCGCTCCCTTCCCGGGCTCGCTCTCGACCCAGAGCCGGCCGCCGAAGTGCTGGATGATCTCACGGCTGATCGCGAGCCCCAGCCCCGTTCCCCTCGGCTTCGCGGTCAGCGTGTCACCGACCTGGCGAAACTTCTCGAAGATGATCGCCTGGTGATCCGCCGCGATCCCCGCCCCATTGTCACGCACGTCGACGCGGATCGCGCCGGGCAGCGCGCGGAGCGAGATGGCGACCCGCCCCCCGGCGTCGGCGCAAAACTGCGCCGCGTTGGAGAGGAGGTTGATCACGACTTGCACGAGGCGATCGCGGTCCGCCACTATCCTCGGGATCTCGTCCGGGAGGTCCACCTCCAGCGCCGCCGCCTTCTTCTCGAAGAGCTGGCTCGTCGCCGCCACCGCGTGCTCGACGACCTCGCGCGGGTTCACCTCGCCCGTCCGCCACTCGGCGCGGCCGGCCTCGATCTTCGAGAGGTCGAGGACCTGGTTGATGAGGCGGGTGAGCCGCTCGGCCTCCTGGATGATGACGGAGAGGTACTGGGAGCGCGTCGCGACGTCGAGCTGGGGATAATCCTGGAGGATCTCCGAGAACGAGCGGATCGAGGTGAGCGGCGTGCGGAGCTCGTGCGACACGTGCGAGACGAAGTCGTCCTTCATCCTGTCGAGCTCCTTGAGCCGTTCGTTTGCGCTCCGGAGTTCCGCGTACGCGCTCGCGAGCTCGCGCGACTTCTGCTCGAGCTCGCGGCTGTACTTCAGGATCTGCGAGGCCTCATCGAGGATGGACATCACCTCGTCCATGGTGAGCGGGGCCTCCTTCACGACCGACGCGACCATCGCGTGCGCCGATGCCCCGCCGATCGCGCCCGCCAGCTTCGTCTCCGCGAAGTGGATCAGGTTCGCGTCCGCCTCGACCTCCCACGCCGATCGGAGGCGGCGCTGGCGTGCGTAGCTCTCGAGGGCCTCGTCCGCCTTCTCGGCGCCGAGGAAGCGCGAGAGGAGGCCGCGCAGCTCCTTCACGGAGACACCGCCTCGCCAGAAGAGCGATCCGGTGCCGGCTGTGGAGTGCTTGAACGCGTCCACGAACAACGTCGCCTGGCTGTGCTCGACGGCGCTCTGGGTGGTCGCCAGGGAGAACGCGATGTAGGCGCCGACGTTCGCGAGCATGGACCAGATCATCCCGTGCGTGATCTGGTCGAGGCCGGTGAGCCCGAAGAGCTGGAGCGGCCGCAGGACCTCGATCCCGAACGGTCCATCCTCGATGATGCCCATCGGGACCCACCCCGACTTCGCGAATGCCGGGACGAGGAGCGTGTAGAGCCACACGACGAACCCCGCGGAGAGCCCGGCGAGCGCGCCGGCGCGCGTTCCGCCCTTCCAGAAGAGTCCCCCGAGGCACGCGGGCCCGAACTGCGCCACGGCGGCGAAGGAGATCAGGCCGATCGAGACGAGCGCGTACGCCTCGCCTGCGGCCCGGAAGTAGAGATAGCCGAGGACGAGCATCAGGAGGATCGCCGCGCGGCGGATCGCGAGGAGAAGCCTGGAGAGATCCTTCCGCTCGTTCAGCCGCAGCGTGCGCCAGCGGAGGAGGAGCGGCATGACGAGGTCGTTGCAGACCATCGTGGAGAGCGCGATCGTCTCGACGATCACCATGCCGGTCGCGGCGGAGAGCCCGCCGATGAAGACGAGCAGCGCGAGACCGTTCTGGCCGTGCACGAGCGGCAGGGTGAGCACGTACGTATCGGGATCGACCGGGGCGCCCGCGAAGCGCTGCATCCCGCCGAACGCGATCGCCGGGACGAAGAGGTTGATGACGAGCATGTACAGCGGGAACAGCCAGATCGCGGTCTTCACGTGGTTCACGTCCACGTTCTCGACGACGGCCACCTGGAACTGCCGGGGCAGGAACATGATCGCGAGCATCGAGAAGAAAGACGCAGAGTAGAGCGACGCGAGGATGGCCGCGTGCGTGTCGCCCGAGCCCCCGATAACGAACAGCTCCTCGATGCGCGGCAGCGCGCGGGCGCGCGTGAACACGTCCCCGAAGCCGTCGAAGATGCCGTAGGTCACGAACACGCCCATCGCGAGAAACGCGATGAGCTTCACGAGCGACTCGAAGGCGATCGCGGCGACCATCCCCTCGTGCCGCTCGGAGGCATCGAGGTGGCGCGTCCCGAACATGATGGTGAACGCGGCGAGGATGAGCGCGACGTAGAAGGCGGTGTCGGTCAGGAAGGATCCCGCATGCGCGCCGCGGAGGACCTCCACGTCGTGCGAGTGGACGATCTCGAAGGCCGTGGAGATCGCCTTGAGCTGCAGGGAGATGTAGGGGAGGATCCCGATCGCCGCGATGACGGTGACGAGGCCCGCGACGAGGGCACTCTTCCCGTACCGCGACGCGATGAAGTCCGCGAGCGAGGTGATCCGGTGGACCTTGCTGATGAGGATCACCTTTCGCAGGAGGATCCACCAGAGCATGCACATGAGCGTCGGACCGATGTAGATCGGCAAGAACCCGACGCCGGTCGAGACGGCGCGTCCCACGGACCCGTAGAACGTCCACGCCGTGGCGTACACCGCAAGTGACAGCGAGTAGATGTACGGGTTCGCGATGATGCTTCTTCCGCGGTCGGCGCGCCGGTCGGCGTAATACGCGATCGCGAAGAGGAGCCCGAGGTACGCGCACCCGACGGAGATGACGACCCAGTCCCGGAGCACGTTCTTGCCTCACCGAGGCGGCATCGTTCCGGCCCCGCGGGAGAGGTCGCCCCGACCGTCGCCATCTTCCCGCGCCGTCAGCCGGAGGATCAGTCCCGCCCCCGCGATGACCGCAGCCCACGCGACGAAGAGATACAGGTACAGCTTCGGCACGCCGGCGACGAGCGTGGCAGAGTTGAACATCGCGAGGAGCGGGTAGTTGAACAAGAGCAGTCCGAAGAGGAAGAGCGCGACGAGGCGCTCGTTTCTGACGTTGGTCCGCTTCATGGCGCCTTCCCTCCGGCATCGTTGCGGCCCGTCTGTCTCGCGTGCGCCGCGAGCCGGAGATCGTACCGATGGTGGTCGCGCACCCAACCGACGAGCCAGTTCCCGATCTCCATCGCAAGCGGCATCGACGCCCCCTTGCTCGCTCGCGCCTCCTCGAATCGCGCGAGCTGCGCGGTGAATGCCTCGTGCCGGGCGCGGTGTTCCTCGACGCCGGGATAGCCCGAACGCGCCATGAACGCCTCCTCGCACGCGAAGTGGCGAGACGAGCAGCTCCGGACGCCTTCCAGCACCGCCGAGATGTCGGGCACGCGACCTTCGCAGATCGCGTCGTGAACGACCGCGAGCAGCCCGTCGAGCTCGAGGTGCTGGGCGTCGAGATCGGGGATCCCGAGGGCGAAGTCCGTCTTCCACTGGATCGGCATGGGTGCCCTCCAGCGCCAGCCAGATTCTCGTCATAGCGCCGATCCGGCGGCGGGCATCACCCGGGCGGGCCCCTGTATCGAGAGAGCAGGCGCCCGCTTCGGCGCGCGCGCGTCGCACACGCCTGCTCATGTGACGGGCGCGCGCCATGTGCCCAGCGGCGGCTGCCGAAACCGGACGGGGCATCCGCAGGTCGCAGTCATCCGGTCCGAAGCGGTCGCCTCAGCAGGGCGACAGCCAAAGACCCAGAAGGGTAATTGGAGCGGGCACGCGTTAAATGGGGGCCCGCCGTCGCGTCTCGCGCATCCTTCGCCGCCGGCGGCGAGGAGGCCGCGGAGCGGGCTGCTGCGGGCGGGGCGCGCGGCGAGACAGTGGGCGAAAGGGACGGGGTCTGCGCCAGAGGGGAGCCCCGGACCGCGCGACCGCGGCGGAATCGCTGATCGCAGGGCACCAGGGCACGCGAGACACACGCCGCGCTCAAAACGCGCGTGCCCGCGGCGCGAGTGGCGTCAGGACGTCTAGATCAAGGCGAGCTCCGCTCATCCTAGAGGCCGCGGACAGCGCCCGAGACGCGCTCCTGGAACTCCTGCGCGGAATGGAAGCCCGGAGGCACGCTCAGGATGAGCTCGGCGGTCTCGGGCATGTCCCCGTTCGCGCGAAAGAACGTCGGACGCGGCGCGCCGAGCGTCGCGGCCCCGAGCTGCTCGGGAGCGGTCCAGAGTCCGGACCACTCGCGCCCGTGCTGGACTGACATTGAGAAGGCATTGGCGCATGGCCGTTCGGCGAGTCCTGTAGGTCCGGAGCCGCAACTCAGGTAAGTGCCCGCGCGGGCATGACGCGGCGAGCGCGCGAAGGCGAGATTCCGCAGGAGGCAACGCGGGAGCCATGGCCGCATTCGGACTGCAGTTTCCTCTGCGTTCAACCGCGCGCCGGTGGATCGGCGGACGAACCGGTTGGCCGCGCTCGATCCGTCAGGTATTTTGTCGCGTCCACTGACGGACATACCTGGTGGACGGGGGAAAACGTATGCGAAAGCTCTGGCTCATCACGCTGGCATTGGCCCCGTTCGCCTCGATGGCTGCGTTGCCTCAGGGAGGCTGGGTCGTCGAGCAGGTTCCTACCACCGGCGGGCTGCAGGGCCACCCGGCCATCGACGTGGCGATCGATTCGGCGGGCGGCACTCACGTGGTGGTCAGCCGGGAAGCCGGCGCCGCCTACCTGTACCGCGCCAGCGCTCGTGACGCCTGGGCCATCGAGGAGCTGGGGCCGGGGCTCGGGGGCGTCAACATCGCCCTCGATGGGCAGGGCCGACCGCATGTGTTGTGGACCGCATGGTCGCCGTACGTCGGTCTGGAGATGATCTACGCGGCGAAGCTCGAGGATGGGACCTGGCAGCGCACCACCATCGAGCAGTGGCCCTTCAAGCCGTCGTTGGCGGTCGATCGAGCTGGTGTCGCTCACGTCGTCTTCAGCGTGAGCTCTCCGAACTGGCCCGAAGACCTGAACTACTACGTCCACCACGTGGTGATCGACGGCGGTGTCGTCTCCGACGAGGTGCTCGGCACCGGCACCTCCTCGTCCGTGACGGTGGATCCGCAGGGCAGGCCGCACGTGGCGTTCACGGCTGGGGAGGGGCTCGGGCTCAACTACGGCGTCGCCGACTCGGGAGCCTGGCAGATCACGCACATGTTCGACTCGTATCCCCTCGGGATGGTCTCTATCGCGGTCGACGGCGCAGGGGTGCCCTCCATCCTGGTGACCGGCGACAACTACCTCGGATTCCTTCTTCGCAGCGATGGGGTCACCTGGAGCGTCACTCCGATCTCCTCGTTCTACGTGCAGATGCAGGGCGGACTGCTGGAGATCGACCGCTTCGACAGGCTCCAGTACGTGAGCTTCGCCAACCCGAGCACCGTCGACCTTCGCATGATGGACGGCGGAGTGTTCACGGACAGCTTCGTCGCCGCTGGTCAGTACGCCCTCGCCATGGCGGTGGACCCGAACAGCGGGTTGCCGCAGGTCGGCTACTACAGCGACCCGCAGAGTACGGACCCGTCTCTCAACCTGGCGCGATACGTGGCGGACGCCACGCCTCCGACGATCCAGGTCGCCGCGACTCCGACGGTCCTTTGGCCGCCCGACGGCAAGATGGTGCCCGTCACCATCACCGGGAGCGCCGAGGATGCGGAGACGGGAATCGCGTCGATGGCGATCACGATCAGCGACGAGTACGGCATCTACAACATGACGGTGCCGGGCTTCGGCAGCACCGTCCAGTTGCCGGCCAGCCGAGATGCGATGGATCGGGACGGCAGGGCGTATACCGTGACCGTAGTCGCGACAGACCGCGCGGCAAATCACGCGCAGGCGACCACGGTCGTCACCGTTCCGTTCATACTCTAGGTCGGTCGTCCTCGACGTCGAGGACAATCAGGCTGCGCGGCTCGCCCGAGGGAGCCGGTACCTGTGCGCGCCCAGACCCACTGCGCCATTGGACGCAGAGTCAACGTCACCTCACCGTGACATCTGTGGCGCGACCGCTCGGGAACCCGCTGCGCAGAAAGGGCTTTTCAGATCCTGCCGTGAATAACGGAGCTGCCAATCCTGGCACACACGGTGCACGCACAGTGCGTTCCTCGCCGTGCACCATGACGCGCACCCGGATCCGGCGAGGTGGTCCGCATTCCACTTCGTACTCCAGAGGTCACTCGATGAAGACGAGATTCCTGAAGAGCATCGCGGCACTCATCTGCTTGGCCCCGCTCGCGGTCGCGGCGGCTTCGAGACCCTTCACGGACGGCACGAAGGTCGGCGATTCGGGGGGAGGAGTTGCGCTCTACGCGGGTGGCCAGCACCAGCTGGCGCAGTTCGGAACCGATCTCGTGATCGCGTATCCCGAGGAGGGTGGCGCCGAGAACACCATCCGCCTCGGGCGAAGCCTCGACGGCGGAGCGACCTGGCTCCCGTCGGTCGTGGTCACGCGGGGATACTGGATCAACGTCGACGGGGCCTCGCTCGCCGTCGGGCCCGATCCGGTGGGCGGGGGGCGCTACCGCGTTCACGTTGCGTACGCGCAGTTCGCCTCGTCGCAGGGTGGCCCGCTGTACTACACGTTCGCGACCGTGGATCCTGCGGCAGGAATCAACGGCGTGGGCGGGTTCAGCGCCCCGGTCCAGGTGAGCGGGACCGCGGTGGCCAGCCGGCCCAACGCTATCGTCGCGGACGCGCTCGGCGGTGTTCACATCGCGTTCGAGGGGACGGTCGACGGCGTGAGCGGCCTCCGGTACACCCGGAGCGCGGACTACGGCGCGACGTTCGCCGAGACGGCGACGGTCCTGGCCGAGGGCGCCGGGTCGCCGGCGTTCGCGACGGACGCCGCGGGCGACGTCTTCCTCGCCTTCGTCACCGGGCCGAACACCCAGGTCGCGAAGCGGACCGCCGGCTTCTCGGCTTTCGGGACGCCGGTGCTCGTCACCGCGTCAGGGCGCGGGGAAGAGAGCATCGCGTGCTCGACGGACGGCACGCACGTGTACGTCGCGTGGATCGACTCGACCTACCACGTCGCGCGCTCGGCGAACGGGGGCGCGACCTGGGCGACCGTCGACGGTCCGGCCATGGGGTCCCTCTTCGGGCCGAGCGTCGCGACGAGCGGGACGGGCCTCGTCGGCCTCGCCTTCACGAACTACAACACCGCCGAGCTCAGCTACACGACGAGCACCGACGCCGGCCTGACCTGGTCGGCGCCGGCCCTCGTCACGCGCGCGCCGTGGGGCGCGACGCTCCTCCTCGACGCGTCGAGCAAGGCGAACATCGCGTCCGTGTACGACGGGTTCAACGCGGCCCAGAGCGCGGTCTACTTCTCCAAGGAGAAGTGACGCGGGCGCAGCGCCGTCGCCCCGGAGATGGAGGGTCCGCCAGATCTCGCGATCTGGCGGGCCAGCTCGTTCGAGCCCGTCGGGCGTCCGCACAATCAACGTGCACCGCGTCGGCGATGGCGCGGCGCTGCTCCTCGGACCTTCCTTCGGAGAGGGCACGAGGGGATCCCTCCGGTCGGCCCGGCCCGCTACCGCTGCGACCCCGCCCGAAATACCTTCGCGATCGTCCCCGTCTCGAACGTCGCGTCCACAGGGGGCGGTCCGGTCTAGGGGCCGGTACGGGTCATTCTCGGGGCGTACGGCGACGCGAGGAGTCCCCTCGAGGCGCAGCCGATGATCTATCTCTCGGTGAGCTTGAAGCCGGGGACCGCTGGACGTACCCCGTGCGGAGCGAGACAGAGATTCGTCGCATCGGTCAGCATCTCCGCGCCAACGGAACGATCTAATAGACGAGGAGACGATGATGGCAAAGGAACTGATCAGCGTGATCGGAGGTACCGGCCTTCAGGGCGGAGGCGTGGTCGACGTGCTACTCGCCCAAGGCAAGTTCAAGGTGCGGGTGCCCAGCCGCAACCCAGCGAGCGAACAGGCGCGAGCGCTCTCCGCGCGCGGCGTCGAGGTCGTCAAGGCGGACCTGCTCGATCCGCCCAGCCTCGCGGCAGCATTCGAGGGCGCGCACGGCGCCTTCGTGGTCACCAACTTCTGGGACCCGAGCGTAGGAACACGCGAGACCGAGATTGGCACCGCAGCCGTGAAGGCTGCGCGCAGCGCCGGAGTCGAGCACCTGATCTGGTCCACGTTGCCCGACGTCGAGAGCCTGACGGGTGGGCGCCTGAAGGTGGTGCACTTCACGGGCAAGGCCCGGGTCGATGACGAGGTCCGGAGCGCCGGCTTCGCGCGCCACACCTTCGTGGAGGCGCCCTTCTACTTCCAGAACTTCCTCGCGTCGATGGCTCCTCAGCCCCTCCCGAACGGTGGGCGCGGCTGGGCGGTGCCGATGGATCCCGCGCTGCGCGTCATCCACGCCGGTGACGTCACCGAGGTCGGTCGGGCCGTCGCTGCCGCATTTGGCGCGGGAGACGACTTACGGAATGGAAGCGTGCTCGCGGTGTGCGGCGGCACGTACTCGTGGAACGATTTCGCCGACACCCTCAATGCCATCGGCCACCACCTGAAGGCGGTGCAGGTTCCGGCGGACGTCTACGACGGCTTCTATCCCGGGGCTCACGAGGTGCGGGAGACGTTCCAGTATTTCGCGGAGCACACCTACTTTGGCCCGAAGCACGAGGCCCACATCAGTGCTGCTAACGCGCTCGTGTCGGGTGGCTTCACGTCCTTCGCTGATTGGGCGCCCGTCCACATGAAGCCCTAGCAGGCAGCGGTCCCGCGATGAAGTAGTTGTACTCGGGCAGGAGTCCCTCAGGCGCGGCCATGGACAGGAACCACCGCGCCGCTGACATCCCGCGCCGCGTCCGGACCACGGCCGCTCGACGTAGCGGGAGCCGACTGCGACCACGCTGCCCGAGCGATGCGCGACGAGCCGAGGCAGCAGCGCGCGAAGTGCGCGCTGCGGGGATTCGAGGTTCTCGTCGATCACGACCGTGCAAGCGCTCCGTGGCCAGGTCCCGGCCCCGAGAGGACGCTGCCCACGACGACGTCCATCTCTATCGATGCGACCGACCGTGAGCCGCGTCTTCAAAGGCATCGGGGTCTCGACCGGCGTCGCTCGGGGAGCGGCCTTCGTCCTCACCTGCGGCGACCGGTCCGCGGCCCCGCGCCGAGGCATCCAGTCGTCGGAGGTGGAACGCGAAAAAGCGCGCCTCGACGCCGCCGTGGCCGCAGCCATCTCGGAAGTGATCACGCTCCAGAAGAACGTGAGCGAAAAGATCGGCCCAACCCAGGGCGACATCCTGGGGGCTCAGGCGCTCGTGCTCAGGGATCCCGAGCTGCGCGATCGCGTCCTGCGCGTCGTCGAGGAGAGGCGCATCAACGTGGAGGCAGCGCTCTCGGAGGTCATCGACGGCTACACCCGGACGTTCGATGGCGTCGCGGATTCGTATCTGCGTGAACGCGCGGCCGACGTCCGCGACGTGGGTCGCCGCCTGCTCTCCGCTTTGGTCGAGCGCGAGACCCCGGGTTGTCTGGAGATCCCCGATAACGCCATCATCGTCTCCGAGGAGCTGCTGCCGTCCGTCACGGCTCGCCTTCAGCTCGAGAGCGCTCGCGCCTTCGTGACGGAGCGGGGCAGCAAGTTCTCGCACAGCTCGATCCTGGCACGCTCGATGAGAACGCCGGCGGTCGCGGGTGTCGCGGAGGCCGCGCTGAGGATCAGGACGGGCGATCGGCTGATCGTGGACGGCCTGGCCGGAGTGGTGTTCGTCGATCCGGAGCCGTCGATCGAGCGCGAGTACGATCGCCTGGAATCGGAGCTGCGGGCCTACAAGGAGTCGTTGCGCGAGATCGTCGAGCGTCCGTCGGCCACCTTCGACGGCGTGACGATCCCGTTGCTCGCCAACGTCAACAAGTTTGCCGACACGGAGTCCGCGCTTCTCTACGGGGCCGACGGGATCGGCCTGTACCGGACCGAGTTCCAGTTCTCGGTACGTGATGCCTTCCCGGCGGAGGACGAGCAGTACGAGCTTCTCGCGCGCGCGGCCGAGCGATTCCGCCCACGGAAGGTGGTCTTTCGGCTCGTGGATCTGGGGGGCGACAAGGTCCTGCCGTACTTCCCGTTGCCATCCTCGCGGAACCCCTCCCTGGCGCAGCGGGGAATCCGGCTGCTGCTCAGGCATCTCGACGTGATGAAGCCGCAGCTGCGCGCATTCCTCCGCGTGAGCGCCGATCACCCGGTCTCGATCCTGCTTCCAGTGGTAGGAGGGCTCGACGAGGTGCGTGAAGCCCGTGAGGTCGTGCGCCAGGTCCAGCGAGAGCTGTCGGCCGTCGGAGGGCGGTTCAACCCGGCGGTCCCGATCGGCGCGATGATCGAGGTTCCATCCGCGGCGCTGATGGCTCGGACGCTGGCAAGGGAGGTCGATTTCCTGAGCCTAGGAACGAACGACCTCGTGCAATACGTGCTCGCTGCGGATCGCGAGGACGAGGGCGTCGCTCGCTACTACCAGCCCCTGCACCCGGGCGTCCTGCGGCTCATCCAGCTCGTCGTGGAGGCGGCGACGAGCGCCGACCGCGAGCTCACGATCTGCGGGGAGATGGCGGGCGACCCCAGGGTCACCGGGCTCCTTCTCGGGCTGGGTCTGCGCGAGTTCAGCGTCGCTCCGGGCGAGATGCTCGAAGTGAAGGATTCCATTCGCAAGACGCGCCTGCGCGAGGCGCAGGATCTCGCACGCAACGCGCTGGAGCTCGGGTCCGTTGCCGAAATCGAGGCGCTGCTGGGTGCCGAACGCGTGATTGCGCCCGGCGTGACGGCCGCGCCTCCCGCGGGGTGAGCGCTCGTCGACTCAATGCGGAGCCTGTCCGCGCGCAGGGGGGAACTCATGATCGAGCAACCGGTCGAGAACCACGGAGTGATCGGCGACTTGAACACGGTCGCGCTCGTCGGGAAGGATGGCTCGATCGACTTCATGTGCTTTCCGCGGTTCGACTGTAGGCGGCGGCGTGACCGTGCGGCGCGACGGCTCGAGTGCCACACGGACGGAGTTTCCGGCAAGGACAGGGGGAGCGGGTATCCGAACGCGGTGTTGATTCGCGTGACTGCGAGGACCAGCGTCACGCGGTGCAGGGGTGAAGCGAATCGTCGGTTCATCCAAGCCCAGGGGGTCGCGATGAGGAAGCAGCATCCGATGGCCGTCACGCTCGTAGCGTTCGCAGCGTTCGTCCTGCTCGCCGTGCCGGCGGCGTCCCGGGCGGAACCCCAGAAGGACCGGGCGCTCATGGGCGTGCTCCTGGGGGAGAACGAGATCAGCCCGACCGGAGACTCGGGCGCCGGCGCCCCCAACGGCTTCGGCTCCGCGACCGCCGTGGTGAACGGGAGCCTCTTCTGCTTCGGGCTGACCTATACGAACGTCGTCGGCCCGGCGGCAGCGCACATCCACCGCGGCAAGGCGGGCGAGAATGGCCCGATCGTCCTGACCTTCCTGGTCCCGTTCAGCTCTCTCCCGAACGGTGCGATCTCCGGGTGCGGCGTCGTGAACGACCCGGCGCTCCTCGACGAGCTGTTCAGCCACCCGCACGAGTTCTACTGGAACGTCCACAGCGCGTTCTTCCAGGCTGGGGCCATCCGGGGGCAGGTGTTCCTCGAGAAGTGAGCGAGTCACCGGGCGGCGCGAACGCCGGGAGACGCGCGTCCTAAGGCGCGCGCCACCGGCAGCGCCCGCTCCGCCGGTTTCCGCTCGAGCCGCACGCGGTCCTCCAGCTCGAACGACGACCCCGTCCGCGCGAGGAGGCTGGCCTGTCCGGAGAGCTCCGACGCTATCGCCGACGACTCGGCGGCGTGTCCGAGTTGCGACGCGTGACGGTGTCCTTGCCGAGAAGTTCATCCGAAGAATCGGCTTGAGCCGCAACGTGTTCAGCGGGTACGTCGGCGGGTGTGGACTCTCCTTTGGACCCTCCTCGCGACGATGAGGTCGCTGTTCCGAACGCAGCAAGATCTGGCGCTCGAGGCGTTGCAGGGCCGAACCCGGCAGCGCGAGCTGGACTTTCGTGTCGGCCCGCCTGAGGAGCTCCTGCGGAGCCGCGTCTACAGAAACCTGCGCATTCCACGCACCCCAAGGATGACTTGCGGTGAAGCACCGGTTGGCGCTGCGCGCACCGAACCCCGCAAGCAACCGAAATCCAGCGCCTTGAGATCCGATGCCGGACGCACCGGACGCAATCTGCGCAGGCGGCAGCATGGAGAATGGGGCGCCGGTGGGGCGCGAGGTCCAGCAACCGAGCGGAGAGCCAGCCTTTGGCGCTGCCGAGCGACTCGATCGCGAGCAGCGTCTCCACGCGCGACTTCCCCCGGCGGCGGGTCTGCACGATCCGACCGACGAGCTCGCTGCCCTCGAGCAG
>WNFU01007013.1_pt1 | contig 22051 bp, 17 predicted proteins | sample 5400121 | NCBI WGS metagenome assembly WNFU01 (sample SAMN13153360, study PRJNA577476) | soil metagenome | isolation source: 100 cm soil or saprolite under grassland replicate 1 | place: USA:California | collected 2016-06-15
GCGGATGAACGGCGGCGTCGGCTCGACTGGATCGCCCACCCCGAAATCGAAGATCTCCACGCCGCGACGAGTGAGGTCTTCCTTGATCTCGTCGAGGGCGGTCGCGAAGTACGTCGCGGGCGCGGCCATCGCGGTCATGGTAACGCCTGCAGTCTGGCGATCAGGTTGGGGCTGAGCGTGATCTGGGCGATCTCCTCGACCGGCCCGCGCATCCAGATGTGGTCGTGTTCATCGAGCCACAGGCTGAGCTCACCGCCGGGCATGCTGGCGGTCACGGCGCGATCCACCAGGTGCAGGTGATGCAGCGCGGCGAACACCGCGCACGCGGATGAGCCCGAGGCCTGGGTCTCGCCCGCGCCGCGTTCCCAGATCAACAGCTCCACGCGATCGTTGCTCACGGCGCGGGCCAGCTGCACGTTGGTCCGGTTCGGGAAGGCCGTGTGATGCTCGATTAGCGGCCCGAGCATCCTGAGATCGGTGATGTCGAGATGGTCGCGCGGGACGACGCAGTGCGGGTTGCCCAGGTCAACCGTGACGACGTGTGGGGCGATGTCGAGCGAGGTCACGGCGCCGAAGCGGGCGCGGCCCATGTCGGCGGTCACCTGGTGGCCGTCGACTTCTACCGGGACCGAGCCGCCGCGCGTCTGGACCGTGAAGGTGCTCGCGGCCGCGCGCCCAGAGGACACGAGCCAGCGGGCGAAGATACGAATGCCGTTGCCGCTCTTTTCGGCCTCGGAGCCGTCGGGGTTGATGATGCGCACGCCAGTTCGGCCTTCCAGGAGCAGGACGCCATCGGAGCCCACGCCCACGTGCCGATCGCACAACAGCTTTGCCCGCGCCGGGGTCATTGCGAACGGCAGATCAGCCGGATCGGCGACCAGGTAGTCGTTGCCCAGGCCGTGGCTCTTGGTCAGCACCTCAGGAGTTGGCGAGCACGACCTTGCCGAACTGCTCCGCGGCTTCGAGATGGGCGAAGGCGGCGGCGCCCTCGTCGAGCGGGAAGACGCGATCGACGGGCGGTTTGATCTGGTGCGTGTTGACGCTCTCGAGCATTGCCCGAAACTCCGAGTGGTTGCCCATGGTCGAGGTGATCAGGGCAAGGTGGCGGAACCACATGCGCGGCAGCATCAGCTCGACCTTGGGCCCGCTGGTCGCGCCGACGGTCAGGACCATGCCCTCGCGCCCGAGGGAGCGGATCGACTCGTCCAGCGTGGCTGGTCCCACGGTGTCGACGACGGCTCGCGCGCCGGCGCCACCGGTGATCTCCTGGACCTGTTTGGAGAAGGCGTCGCTGGGCAGCGCGTGGTCGGCGCCGAGCGCGAGTGCGCGGTGTTGTTTGTCGGGCGAGCGCGAGGTGGCGATGACTTGCAAGCCATGCGCCTTACCGAGCAGCAAGCAGGCCGTGGCCACGCCGCCGCCAATGCCCACGATGACCAACCAATCGTTTGATTGGAGTCGACCGCGGGTGAACAGCAGGCGCTGCGCCGTCAGCCACGCCAGCGGCAATGCCGCCGTCTCCTCCCACGCCAGGTGCGCTGGCCGCGGGTGGCACAACGCCGCCGGCACGACCAGCGCCTCCTGGAACGTCCCGTCCATGTGCTCGCCCACAATCGCCATCTTGAGACAATGCACCTCCTGGCCAGCCTGGCAGGCCGGGCACTGGCCGCACGACTCGATCGGATACAGCACCACTTCGTCGCCCACCTTGACGTCCCCAACGTCGTCGCCCACCGCGTCGACGACGCCCGCGCCATCGGAGCCCAGGATGGCCGGCAGCGGCCGCTTGGGCAGGCCGCGGGTGATGAACACGTCCAGGTGGTTGAGTGCCGACGTTTTCAGCCGCACTCGTACTTCGCGTCGGCCTGGCTCGGGCTCGGGGCGGTCGGCGATGTGGACGGACGACGGGCCGTCGAATCCGCTCAGTTCGAGCGCACGCACGCCAACAAGGGTAGTCGAGCCATCATTAAGTGCATGAGCGGTGGCCTCGAAGAGGAGCTGACGCGTCTGGGGCAGCTCACCGACAGTTGGATTCGGCGCGTGCTGGCCGAGCACATGTCGGCGCCCGCGGATCGCTTTCGGGCGATGCTGGAATACCACCTGGGGTGGCGCGGCCCCGACCTCGAGCCGTTGGCAACCCCGGCTCCGGCGGGGAAAAAACTGCGGCCGGCGCTGGCGCTGATGGTCTGTCGCGGGGTGTCGGGGCACGAGGAGCCGGCGCTGCGCGCGGCCGCGGCGGTCGAGCTCATCCACAACTTCTCGCTGGTCCACGACGACATCCAGGATCGCAGCGAGCTACGCCGCCATCGAGCGACCCTGTGGTCGCTGTGGGGCGCGGCCCAGGGGATCAACGCCGGCGATGCGCTCTTCGCGCTGGCGCAGATCGTCGTGACCGAGGCGCCGAGCGAGGCTTCAGCGCGTATGGCCCGCGAGCTCAACCGCACGGCACTGCTGCTCGCCGAAGGGCAGTACCTGGACATCGAGCTCCAGCACGGCGGGACGTCGGCGTCCCCCGAGGCCTACGAGTCGATGATCACCCGCAAGACCGGCGTCTTGTTTGCGTGCGCGTGCCGGCTGGGGGCGATGGCCGGTGGCGCTAGTGGTGAAGTCGAAGAGGCGTATGGCGCCTACGGTCTCGAGTTGGGCCTGGCCTTCCAGGAGCAGGACGACCTGCTGGGCGTGTGGGGCCTGTCCAGCGAGACCGGCAAGCCGGAAGCCGCCGACATCGTCGAGCGCAAGCGGGGGCTGCCCGCGGCGCTGGCGCTGTCGCGCACCGACGCACCGCCGTGGCTCACGAGCGCATACGACGATCGCGACGGCGCGATGGAGCCCGATCTGGTCGAGCGGGTGATCGAGCATTTCGATCGGTTGAACCTGCGCTCGGCGCTGGAAAACCGCGTGGAGCAGCGCTATCGACGGGCGCTCGACTACCTCGAGCAGGCGGCGCCGCGCCAGCCTGTGCACAGCTACCTGGCGGCGCTGTGCGAGGCGCTCGTCGCGCGGCGCGCGTAGGCAGCGATCGGCTCGCGCAAGCGCACCAGGATCTCGTTCAGGATCAGCTGCTTGTCGGCCGCCACGCGCAGCCGTTTCTCGTCTAGCTCGAGCACGGCCAGGCCGATTAAGTCCGAGCCGGCCGAGCCAAGGAGCCCAAGCAGGTCGATGCCGAATCGATCGCTGAAGGCAGGCAGCGAGACGCCCTCGCGCAGACGTAAGCCAAGGGTGATCGAGTCCAGCATGCGCGTGGCGAGATCGGGCGCCTCGTCCTCGACGCGGGCAGCGCAGCCCGTCGCGGACACCGAGGAGATGTAGCGCTCCAGCACAGGTGTGTTCTTCCAACGCCGACCGCCGTAGGCGGAAGCCGCGCCGGCGCCGATGCCGATCCACTCACCGTCGCGCCAGTAGGTCAGGTTGTGGCGCGACTCGTGGCGTGGCCTGGCCCAGTTCGAGACCTCGTACTGCTCGTAGCCGGCCGCGGCGAGGGTGCGCTGTGTGGCCGTGTACATGTCGGCCAGCTCGTCGTCGTCGGGCAGGACCAGCCGCCCGGCGGCCACGTCGCGACCCATCGGCACCTTCTCGTCGAGGGTGAGCAGGTAGCAGGAGAGGTGGTGCGGCTGCAGCGCGACGGCTTCGGCGAGGGTGCGCTCCCAGTGATCAAGCGTTTGATTGGGTAGGCCAAACATGAAGTCGAGGTTGAAGTCGAAGCCGGCCTCGCGGGCCCAATCAGCTGCTTGACGCGCCTCGGCGCTGGAGTGTCTGCGGCCGAGCAGCTCGAGGTAGGACTCATCAAGTGATTGGATGCCAAAGCTGAGCCGTGTGGCGCCCGCTGCGCGGAATGCCTGCAGTTTGGCGAGGTCGGCGTCGCCCGGGTTGCACTCGACCGTGATTTCCGCGTCCGGCTGGACCGCGAAGCGCAGGCGGATCGCATCCAGCACCGCGGCCAGCTGCGCCGGCTGCATCAGCGACGGCGTGCCGCCGCCGAAGAACACGCTGTGTACCTGCTCGCCGCCGTACTGCCGCAGCTCGCGCTGCATCGCAGCGAAGTACGCATCGATTCTGGGAAAACCTGAGGCCTGGCGATCGAAGTCGCAATACGGGCAGATCGACAGGCAGAACGGAAAGTGCACGTACGCGGCGATGGATGGCATCAGCGTTAGAGTTCTTAAAAAGTTCTGGGGAACTGATGAAACGTAGCATGATGTGCGGCGAGGTCCGCGCCAATCACGCTGGCCAGACCGTGGTCCTGCAGGGCTGGGTGCACAGCGTCCGCGACCACGGTGGACTGATCTTCATCGACCTCCGCGATCGGGCTGGCATCGTACAGGTGATCGTGAACCCCGCTTCGGCGGCGGATGCGCATCAGATCGCCTCCGATCTGCACGACGAGTATGTGGTCGAGATCCGCGGGCAGGTCGAGCGCCGCCCAGCGGGCAGCGAGAACCCGCGCATCGCCACCGGCGAGATCGAAGTGCACGCACAGCAGGTGAGCGTGCTCAACCCGTGCTTGCCGCTGCCGTTCCCGGTCGCGGAAGAGGCGCAAGTCGACGAGCGGGTGCGGCTGCAGTACCGCTACATCGATCTGCGTCGTCCACGCATGGTGCGCAACCTCGAGCTGCGCCACAAGGTGAACAAGTACATCCGCGATTTCCTGAGTGCCCAGGGGTTTCTCGAGATCGAGACGCCGATCATGGCCAACCCCACGCCTGAGGGCGCGCGCGACTACCTGGTACCCAGCCGCCTGCACCCGGGCTGCTTCTACGCCCTGCCGCAGAGCCCGCAGCAGTTCAAGCAGCTGTGCATGGTCGGGGGCCTGGACCGCTACTTTCAGATCGCGCGCTGCTTTCGGGACGAGGACCTGCGCGCCAATCGCGCGGCCGAGTTCACGCAGCTCGACCTGGAGATGTCGTTTGTCGAGCAGGAGGATGTCCTCGGCGTGTGCGAGGCGCTCTTCACCGGCCTCACCGAGTCTCTGTCCACCAAGAAGGTACTCAGAAAACCGTGGCCAAGGATTACCTGGCAAGAGGCGATGGATCGCTACGGCTCCGACAAGCCTGACTTGCGGTATGACCTGCCGATCGTCGACGTCTCGTCAGTCGTGGCTGACTCGAGTTTCAGCGTGTTCTCAGGCGCCGTCGGCAGCGGCGGCGTGGTGCGCGGCCTGCGCGCGCCTGGGGCGGGCTCGTTCACCCGACGCCAGATCGACGAGCTGACCGAATTGGCGAAGGCGCAGGGAGCGCGCGGCCTGGCCTGGGCCGTCCCAGGCCCCGAGCTGCGCTCTTCGTTCGGCAAATTCCTGAGCGAGGGTGAGCTGTCGGCCCTGTGGCAGGCGATGGAGGCGCGCGCGGGCGACCAGGTGGTTTTCGTCGCGGATCGGGTGGACGTCGCGCGGGCGAGTCTGGGGGCGTTGCGGCGCGACCTGGCGCAGCGGCTGGAACTGATTCCGCCGGACGTGATGGCGTGGGCCTTCGTCCGGTGAGGAGTTCGCCAGCGGCAGCATCCGCGTACACCGTGCCGACATCCAGTCGCGGCTGTTCGAGCTGCTCGGCTACTCGCCCGAGCGGATCCAGTCCAACTTCGGCCACATGCTCAAAGCGTTCCAGTACGGCGCGCCACCGCATGGCGGCATCGCCCCGGGCCTCGATCGCGTGGTCGGCGTGCTGGTCGACGAGGACAGCATCCGCGAGGTCATCGCCTTCCCCAAGAACCAGAGCGTCCAGGACCTGATGATGGGCGCCCCGACGGAGGTGCAGGCGGACCAGCTGGAGGATCTGCACATCCGCGTGGTCGAGCCCGTCACAGCTTCCTGAGGGCCGTCAGCGGTCACAGACGGCGCGAGGCGACACTCGTACCGGTAGTACGGCTCGTCAAGCGAGCACTGCGTTAGGATTTGCCAGAAGCCGCGCATGTATCAGCCTGTCCCTGACAAGCCCGATTTTCCGACCATCGAACGACGCGTCCTGGACCTCTGGGAAGAGACCGGCGCGTTCGATCTTCTCCGCGCGCAACTTGCTCACTCGGAAAAGAGATTCTCGTTCATCGACGGGCCGATCACCGCCAACAACCCCATGGGCGTGCACCACGCGTGGGGTCGCACCTACAAGGACCTGTACCAGCGCTACAAGGCCATGACCGGCCACGACCAGCGCTGGCAGAACGGCTTCGACTGCCAGGGGCTGTGGGTCGAAGTCGAAGTCGAGCGCGAGCTCGGCTTTAAGAGCAAGCGCGACATAGAGGCGTATGGCATTGGCGAGTTTGTGCAGCGCTGCAAGGAGCGCGTGCTCAAGTACGCCCGCAACATCAGCCAGCAGAGCATTCGACTGGGGCAGTGGATGGACTGGTCCGACTCCTACTACACGATGTCGGACGAGAACAACTTCACCATCTGGCGCATGCTCAAGACCTGCCACGAGCGCGGCTGGGTGTACCGCGGCCACGACGTCATGCCGTGGTGCCCGCGCTGCTCGGTCGGCATCAGCCAGATGGAGATCGATACCGAGGGCTACCAGGACACCACTCACACCAGTGTTTATGTCAAGTTGCCGCTAGTCGATGGCGATCACGAGTCGCTGCTGGTGTGGACGACCACGCCATGGACGCTCACGTCCAATGTGGCTGCCGCGGTGCATCCTGAGCTCACCTACGCGTTCGCTCGCAAAGAGGGCGAAACGGTGATCCTGGCTGAGCCGAAAGTGAGCGTGCTCGGGCCCGGCTGGGAGGTCGTGCAGCTCCGACGCGGCCACGAGCTCCTCGGACGCCGCTACCGCGGGCCATTCGACGAGCTGCCCGCGCAGCGCGCAGTCGAGCACAAAGTCATCCCATGGGACGAGGTCAGTCAGGAAGAGGGCACAGGCATCGTCCACATCGCGCCCGGCTGCGGCGAAGAAGATTTTTTGCTGGGCAAAGAGTTCGGCCTGGCCGTTGTCGCTCCGCTAGATGACCTGGGCGTGTATGTCGACGGCTTCGATTGGCTAACCGGTCAACCCGTGCAGAACGTGGCCCAGCCCATCGTCGACAACCTGCGCAGCAAGCAGATCCTGTTCAGAGCGGAGCCGTACAAGCACCGCTACCCCCACTGCTGGCGGTGCAGCACCGAGCTGATCTTCCGGCTGGTGGACGAGTGGTACATCAGCGTCGAAGAGCTACGCCCGATGCTGATGGACGTCACGCGCCAGATCCGCTGGATCCCCGACTTCGGCCTGGAGCGCGAGCTCGACTGGCTGCGCAACATGCACGACTGGATGATCTCCAAGAAGCGCTACTGGGGCCTGGCGCTGCCGATCTGGTACTGCGAGAGCTGCCAACGGTTCGACGTGATCGGCGGTCGCGACGAGCTGCGCGAGCGTGCCGTTTCGGGCTGGGAACAATTCGAGGGCCACTCGCCGCATCGGCCATGGGTCGACGCGATAAAGATCGCCTGCCCGGGCTGCGGTCAGCCCATCAGCCGCATTCCAGACGTCGGCAACCCGTGGCTCGACGCGGGCATCGTGCCGTTCTCGACGCTGCACTACCGCACCGATCCAGAGCACTGGAAGCGCTGGTTCCCGGCTGAGTTCATCACCGAGCAGTTCGCTGGCCAGTACCGCAACTGGTTCTATGCGCTGCTGGTAATGAGCACGGTGCTCGAGAACGAGCCGCCGTTCCTGACGGTGCTCGGCCACGGCACGATCCGCGACGAAAACGGCCTGCCGATGCACAAGAGCACGGGCAACTCGATCGACTTCGACGATGCCGCGGAACGAGCCGGCGCGGATGTGATGCGCTGGATCTTTGTCCTACACAATCCCGCGGCCAATGTGAACTTCGGCTACCACGTTGCGGACGACACCAGGCGGCGACTGCTCAAGCTGTGGGAGAGCTACAAGTTCTTCGTGCTGTACGCCAGCACCGAGCAGTGGCGTCCTGACGCGTCGTCTGTTCCTGTCGAGCGGCGGCCGCAGTTGGATCGATGGCTGCTGTCGCGGCTGAACACGCTCACCCAGACCGTGCGCGAGCGACTGGATGACTGGGATGCGATGGATGCCGCCCGCGCGGTTGAGGACTTCTTCGACGATCTCAGCAACTGGTATATCCGCCGCAGCCGCGCGCGCTTCTGGGCGCCTGGGGAACGGGCCGATGGCGCGGCCATGGCCACGCTATATGGGGCGCTGGTGACCGTCACTCGACTGCTGGCGCCGTTCATGCCGTTCCTGGCCGAGGAGTTTTTTCAAAACCTGGTGCGCAGCGTTGATCCTGAAGCGCCCGTCAGCGTGCACCTTACGTCTTACCCTGAGGTCGATCGCTCGCTGCAGGATCCGGCGTTGGAGCGCGCGATGGACTTTGCCCGCCTCGTGTCCAGCCTGGGCAACGCGGCCCGCAAGGGCGCGAGCATCCCGTCGAAGCAGCCGCTACCGGCGGTCCGAGTTTCGGGCGGCTCGACCTTCCGCGAGCTACCCGACTGGGCTTCGGGGTTGATCATGGAAGAGCTGAACGTGCGGCGGGTCGACTACGTCCAGGAGCTGAGCGAGGCGGTGCGCCAGCGTGCCGAAGGCAAGCCGAAGATCCTTGGTCCGAAGTACGGCAAGGACTACCCGCGTATCAGCCGCGCGCTTCAGGATGGCAACTTCTCCGTCGTGGACGGGAGGATCCACGTCGAAGGCTTCGTGCTCGAGCCCGACGAAGTCACGCTGTCGCTCGAGCCGGCGCCCGGGTACGCGGCCGCGGCCGATCGCGGCGTGCTGGTCGTGCTCGACACCACGCTCACCCCCGATCTGCGGGCTGAGGGTCGGGCGCGCGAGGTGGTGCGACTGATCCAGGATGCCCGCAAGCGGGCCGGCTTCAACGTCTCGGATCGGATCCACGTGCGTTATGCAGCACGCGATGGCGTCGCCGAGGCTCTGCAGCAGCACGCCGCCTACATTTGTCGTGAGACCCTGGCGACGCAGCTCATCGCAGGCCTCGATTCGGCGAGTGATTGGCCGCGCGCCGAGGCGGAGATCGACGGGGTGCCCGTCGTGGTCGCCGTCCAGCGCGAGCCACGTTCGTGACGAGGTTCGTGAAACAGGCGTGAGCCAGACGACGGGTGTCTTGCGCGCGCAGCCGCCGCGCACCCTGAAACGGTTCCCCATTCGCGGTCTGCTGTTTCTGGCGCTGGCGGTGCTGGTGGTGCTGCTCGATCAAAGCACCAAGCGGCTGGCTGAAGATCGCCTGGGGCGCAGCGGTGTGCGTTCGGTGCCGTTCCCGGTGGCCGGTGATTACTTCCGCTTCACGTATGTCGAGAACCGCGGCGCCGCGTTCGGTCTGCTCCAGGATCAGACCGCGTTCTTCGTGCTGGTTGGACTGGTCGTGATCGGGGTGATCGCGGCCAGCTATCGCTATCTGCCGCGTTCGGGTTTTCGCCTGCACCTCGCGCTCGGACTGCAGCTCGGGGGTGCCGTCGGCAATCTGCTCGACCGCATCCGCCAGGGGTACGTGGTCGACTTCGTCGACTTCGGCTACCAGTCGAACTGGTGGCCGGTGTTCAACGTCGCCGATTCGGCGATCGTGATCGGTGTCGCGTTGCTGGCGTTGAATGCGTTCACGGCCGAGTCCGTAGCAGCCGGGGACGAGTCCCGTAGCGCGCAGCGCGGAGTGGACGAGTCCCGTAGCGCGCAGCGCGGAGTGGATGCCCGCGGCTGAGCAGACGCGGCGGCCGCTGCGGGCCGTCGTGCGCGATTTGCCGGGTGGTCGGATGGTGGTCGTGCCGCCGTTCGTGGTCGGCGAGCGGCTGGACGGCTTCCTCGTCCGCATGGGTGGCGAGCAGGACCGATCGCGCGCGGAGTGGCAGCGCCTGATCGGCGAAGAGGCGATTCTGTTGAATGGGCTACCCGCCAAGCCGAGTCAGCGGGTAATGCCGGGCGATCGCGTGCTGGTCGCGCCCACGCCCCGCCGTCTGGACCTGCCCGCGGAACAGGACGTTCCGTTCGAGGTGGTCTTCGAAGACCCGGCCATGATCGTGGTCGACAAACCCGCCGGTGTCGTAGTGCATCCCGCGCCGGGCAACGAAACGGGCACGCTGGTCAACGGCCTGCTGGCGCGATTCCCCGAGCTGCGCGATGAGTCAGGTGACTTGCGGCCAGGCATCGTGCATCGACTCGACAAAGACACCTCCGGGCTCCTGGTCGTGGGGCGCACGCTCAGCGCCGTCGCCGATCTGCAGCGCCAGATGCAGAGTCGTTCGACCGAGAAGCGCTACCTGTTACTGGTGCGCGGCAACATCGTCGAGGACGAGGGGCTGATCGATGCGCCGATCGCGCGCGACCTGCGCCATCGAGAGCGCATGGCGGTCCGCGCGGGCGGTCGTACGTCGCAGACGCGGTTCTGGGTGCGCGAGCGCTTCGGCGACTATTCGCTGGTCGAGGCGTTGCTGCTCACCGGGCGCACGCACCAGCTGCGCGTGCACTTCTCCTCGATCGGCCATCCGGTCGCGGGCGATCCCACGTATAGTCGGGCGCGCTCGCTGCTCGGGCTACAGCGGCAGTTCCTGCACGCGTCCGTATTGCGGCTGCGCTCTCCTTTTAACAATCGCGAGCACGACTTCCGCAGCGACCTGCCACCCGAGCTGCATGAGGTACTCGAGCGGCTGCGCAGACGCGGAACGCGCTAACTTTTAAGAAGGCTAACTGTGCCAGTCCGCACTCGAACCGCCCCGTCGCCGACCGGCGACCCACATATCGGGACCGCCTACAGAGCCCTGTTCGACTCGGCTTTCGCGCGCCACGAGGGTGGTCAGTACATCCTGCGCGTCGAAGACACCGATCGCACGCGCTACCAGGACACCAGCGAGCAGCAGATCTTCGATGGCCTGCGCTGGCTCGGCGTCGAGTGGGATGAAGGCCCAGACAAGGGCGGGCCGTTTGCGCCGTACCGCCAGACGGAGCACCTCGAGGTCTATCAGCAGCACGCCCAGCAGCTGGTCGAGTCGGGCCGGGCGTACCTGTGCTGGTGCTCACCCGAGCGACTCAACGAGGTGCGCACCGAGCAGCAGCGTCAGAAGCGGCCGCCTGGCTATGACCGATTCTGCTTGGGCAAGAAACGCGAGCAGCGCGAGGGCGAGCCGGGTTTCAGCGAGCCGCCGGTGGTGCGCCTGTACGTGCCCGACGACGTGGCGCTCGAGTTCGACGACATGATCCGCGGGCGTATCAGCGCGCCGAGGCCGAACGATCCGATCCTGCTGCGCTCGAACGGCTATCCGACCTATCACCTCGGCGTGGTGGTCGACGATCACCTGATGCAGATCACCCACGTCACACGCGGTGAGGAGTGGATCAGCTCGACCCCGATCCACCTGCTGCTGTACGACGCCTTCGGCTGGCAGCCGCCGCGGTTCGCCCACTTCCCGTTGCTGCGTAACTCTGACGGCTCGAAGATCAGCAAGCGCAAGAATCCGGCCGGTCGGCTGCTGTGGTTTATGGAGCAGGGCTTTCTCCCCGAGGCGCTGCTCAACTACCTGGGATTGATGGGCTGGAGCATGCCCGACGAGCGCGAGATCTTCTCGTACCAGGAGATGGTCAACGAGTTCACGTGGTCGCGCTTCAGCACGGGTGGGCCGGTGTTCGACGTCAAGAAGCTGGAGTGGATGAACAACCAGTACATCCAGAAGCTGACTGACCGCGACCTGGTCGAGCGCATCCGGCCGTTTTTGCTCGGCCCAGGGCACGACGACGCGCTGCGGATCATGGCGCCCGTGTTAAAGGAGCGGCTGCATCGGCTCATTGAGGCGTGCGAGCAGCTGGAGTTCCTGTTCGTGCCCAGCGTAGACGTGGAGCGCGCCATCCTGGAGAAACAGGGCTCGTCTGAGACGCCCGCGGTGGAGTCGCTGCGTGCGGCGGAGGCGGTTGTGCGATCGGTCGAGCCGTACGAGGTGTCTGCGCTGGACGCGGCGTTCACCGCGGACTTGCAGCGCCGTGCGTGGAAGCCGCGCCACTACTACATGCCGATCCGCGTGGCGATCTCAGGCAAGGAGAAGACGCCGCCGCTGTTCCACATGGTGGCGGCGCTGGGTCGGGAACGCGCACTACAGCGACTCCAGGACGGCATTCACCTGCTCACGCCCTGACGTCCGGTGTTGCGGCTGCTGTTCGGCCTGGGCACGTTGGTCCTGGTCGCGGTGTGGCTGGTCGGACCCGCCTCCAGCGTCCCAACCGGCGCCAGTCAATACGCCCCGCCGCCGACGCCGCGCGCCAACGAGCTCAGCGTGTCGCTGTCCGCCAATCAGCTTGCGCAACGCCTGGCGGTGCCAGTTGCGATCGAGCCCAACATGCTGAGCATCGGCTCGGCGACCGGCCACGTCGACCTGCAGCTCGGCCGCGCCATCGCGGTGCTGTCCGAGGACGACCTCCGCCGCGCACTCCAATCGGTCCTCGATCAGGAGCAAGCCCGGATCGGCCTGCGGCACGTCAAATCGGTCTCGATCACTCCCGACCAGCTCCTGCTGATCGGCACCGCGAACTAGGAGCCGCGCGTCCCGCCCACGCGCTTCGCGCTCGGAGCCCTCCGACCGGCACTTGCTGGACCGTCCAGAGGACCACCACGTTAAGCCGGACGATGGCGTGTTCCTCGAATACGACGACTATCCGGCTGATCAGGCCGGGCCGCCGATTGTGGGTCCAATCATCGCCCGGTTCCGCGGCCTGCGGGCACTTTCGGCACGAGCGTGCGCCTAAACCGCGGCTGAGTCTCCCATCAAATGCAGCCGCAAGAACCGAACAACCGTGGGGAACACGGTTAGCTTGTTCTTGAGCTTGGCGATCTGGTGACCCTCGTCTTCCAGGCGTAGGAACTCGACCGTGCGGCCAAGGGCGCGCAGGCGCTCGACCATCTGCTCAGCTTCGCCGATGGGTACGCGCGGGTCATTGGCGCCGTGGATCACTATCAGCGGCGCCTGGATGCGGTCCACCTTGTTGATGGGCGAGATTTCCTCGAGAAACGCACGATCGTTTTCGAGGCTGCCGTACTCCGCTTCACGCAAGTGCCGCCGCCAGGGGCCCGTGTTCTCGAGGAACGTGACGAAGTTGGCGATGCCGACCAGGTCCACGCCGGCCGCCCAGAGATCGGGATACGTGGTCAGCGCGGCCAGCACCATAAACCCGCCGTAGCTGCCGCCGTAGACCGCGAGCCGTTTTGGATCGGCTCGACCATTGTCGCGTAGCCAGTAAGCGGCGTGGGCAAGATCGGTGACGGAGTCCATGCGCTTGCGCACGTCGTCGAGGTGCGAGTACGTCCGACCGTAGCCCGAGCTGCCGCGCACGTTCGGCGCGAGCACGGCGAAGCCGGCCGAGACCAGGTACTGCGCGACGGCATTGAAGGTCGGCTGGAACTGGCCTTCGGGCCCGCCGTGCACCCACACCACGCACGGTCCGCGCGGGTTCTGCGAGGGGTAGAAGAGGGCGGGGATGCTGCGACCGTCGAAGGTCGGGTAGGTCACGTGCTCGGGCTCGACGAAGTCCTTACTGTTGAACCCGAGCCCACCCGCGCCGGTCACCTGCTCGGCGTCGCGTGCGCCATCGGTCCACAGCCAGACATTGGGCGCCGCCCGGGATGCCGTCCACGAGATGGCCAGGCGCTTGCCCGTGGGATCCCACGCCAGGGCATCCTGCCAGTAGGCGTAGAGGGCGCCCTCGGGCAGACCCTGCACCTGCACCTCGTGGCCAGTGTCGAGGGTGCGCACGATGACCTCGTTCGAGCCATCGCAATTGCGCACGTACGCGAGGCGGTGACCGGTCGGATCGAGGGCTGCCTCCTCGATCTCATCGTTGCCGTCGCACAGGAACTCAATGCGCTTCGACGTTATGTCAAGGCGAGCCGGTGCCGCGAACTCGCGCCCCACGTCGGTCACCAGGTACAGGGCGTTGCCGTCCGGGTGCCACTCGGGCCCTTCGTAGCGCGCCTCCTGGTCGGCATCGGTCAACAGCCGCGGGGCATCGCTGCCGTGCAGGTCAAGCAGCCATAGCTCCTGGTGCGAGGACGAGAACGATCGCCGCGCCAGGAGCCAGCGGCCGTCGGGCGAAAACGCCAGCGGTCGGTTGGTCGAGTCGTGCTCGAGGACGCAGCGGGTCTCGCCGGTGGCGAGGTCGCGCACGTAGACGTCGAACCAGCGCGTGGTGCGCGTGTTGGCCGCGTAGGCGATGTACTGTCCATCGGCCGACCAGGCGCCGAAGTTGTGGATCTTGGTGCGATCGTCGGTCAGCGCTTGCCAGGGTGCGCCCGAATCGGGGACGTACAGCAGCTGGCTGTGCTCATCGCCGCCGACGTCGGCGCCCACGATGAGCTGGCCTGGTCTGGGCCCGGGGTGGATGTCCTGGGCGCGATCGGGCGGCGCCACGACCAGCTCGGGCCAGGTGTCGCCTGAGCCAGCCCAGACCTGCGGCACCCCGGTGAGGTCGCTGACGAAGTACAAGTGCTGGCCGCTGGCATCGAACTGCCCCGCATAGGCCGAGCGCGTCCGCAACAGCTGCCGCAGATCGAGCACTTGTTCAGGAGGCTAGCACGTGGAACGCCAGCTTCGCCCCGCGGTCTGTCCCGCCCGCCGCGCTGCGCGCCGACTGCACGTAACCTCGGCCGCACGTCGCAACCTGAGGCTCACCCGGACACCGGCTCCTGGCCCGCCCGCCCGCGCTACGCCCGCCTCACCTTCGCACCGCACGGCGGCAACCTGGGCGCGTCCGCCCGCCGCGCTGCGTGCCCGACTAGCCCGTCCAACGCGCGCTCTGCCCGATCACCCCCGCTACAAGCTTGTCCTCACCCCGACAGGGCCGAGCGAAGCGATGGCTAGTGTCCCAACGGCGTTACCCTGAGAGCCATGCTGCGAACCCGCGTGTGCGACCTCTTCGGCATTCAGCATCCAATCGTGCTCGGCGGCATGGGCAGCGGCACCAACCCAGCCCTGGTCACAGCCGTCTCGAACGCGGGCGGTCTCGGCATCCAGGGCTGCGCGGGCCGCACTCCCGCCGAGATCGCGCAGCTCGCGCAAGCGATCCGCCAGGAAACCAGCCAGCCGTTTGGCCTGAATCTGCTGCTGTTCCTGGCCAACGAGGACCATAGCCAGGCAGTGGTCGAGGCCAGACCGCCGATCTTCTCGGCAGCGTGGCCGTGGCCCGAGACCGATCTCAAATCGATCTTCAAGCGGGCGCACGACGTGGGTGCCCGCGTCCTGCACATGGTCTCCAGCGTCCACGAAGCGCAGCGCGCCGCCGAAGCGGGCGCGGACGTGATCGCCGCGCAAGGCACCGAGGGCGGCGGCCACGTGTGGCTGATGGGCACCATGGTGCTGGTGCCGCAAGTCGTCCGCGCAGTGCAACCCATACCGGTGCTGGCCGCGGGCGGCATCGCCGACGGCGCCGGCCTTGCGGCGGCGCTGATGCTCGGCGCCGAAGGCGTGCTGCTCGGCACCAGGTTTCTGGCCACGCCCGAGGCACCACTTCCGCAGGCCTACAAAGAAGCGATCTGCAACAGCGACGGTCACGACACGATCCTGACCGAGATCCCCGACACCGCCGCCTCGCAGGTGTGGCCCGGCGCGTTTGCCCGGGCGCTGCGGACGCGAGTGATCGAGGAGTTCATCGGCCGTGACGAGGAGGTCCGTCGTCGGCGTACCGAAATCAACGCCCGCATCCGCCGCGCCCGTGAGGAGGGCGATGTGGACAACGGCTCGCTGCTGATCGGCCAGGACGCTGGCCTCATCGACCGCATCGAGCCCGCTGGCCAGATCGTCGAGCGCATCGCACGCGAGGCTGAGCAGCTCCTGGCCGAACGCCCGGCTGCCGTGCTTTCTGACCTGGCCCGCAGGTAACAGCACGTTTGTTAAAATCGGACAAGACTGTGCCGGATCGTCCAACGGTAGGACACGCGACTCTGGATCGTGGAATCGGGGTTCGAATCCATGTCCGGCAGCTTTAGGCTCTCGATCGCGGCACTGAAAGACGCGCCGATCGCCAACAAGCGCCCTTCGGCGGCCGCTATGCTCATCGGCCCCGCACATGAGCCGCTTCAGCGTCGCCGCACGTTCGCTCGTGCTGCTCGTGGCCATCGCCGCGGCACCGGCGCAACAGACGCCGCAGACACCGTCACCCACACCAACGCCGACGCCGACCGTTGCGTACACGGTCACCGACATCTCGCCGCCCGGTAGCGACTCGGCCCGCGGCTACGCGATCAACGCCCACGGTCAGGTCGTCGGCAGCGCGAGCTGGGATGGAGCCGTCGAGCGCGCATTTCAGTGGCAGGCAGACTCGGTTGAACGATTTGCTCGTCGACCGCTCGGACTGGAACGTTATCGAGGCTGTTGCGACTAACGACGACGGCCTCATCGTCGGTCGCGCGCAATCTGGAGGCGCCGGCGGCCTGCGAGCGGTCCTGCTCACGCCAATTGGTGTCGAGTCGGGGGCGGTGCGGTGTTCCGCGGCGGATGAGCGCGCTTCAGGCGTTTTTGCAGGCCGGCCTGGCGGGGGCTTAGCGCGTCGTCGGGCCGTGCACTCGATGATCGGAGCCATCCGGAGGTACCAGGCGGTTGGTTCTGATGGCACGCTTGGCTCTCAAGCGCAAGGCGCTCGGAGCAACGGCGGCAGTGGTGATGGCGGTCAGTCTGCTCGGGGCACTGCCGGCGAGCAGCGCCTTTTCGCGACGTTCAAGCTCTTCGTCTCGAGCGACGGCAAGCTCGTTATGGTCTGCAAATACACCGAGACAGGTGTCGTGGTGGACTGCCTGGTCACACTGAAGTAATCAGCATCCCACGCTCAACGGGGTCTCAGCTGACTTATGGGCAGCCTACCGACACGAGGGACAGGGTGTCAGTGAAGCCGCCCGCACAAAAGATGTGGTTGGTTTCACTATCGGCACCCGTCCCCTTTTCGTGAGCCGTGCGTTTTGCCTGGTATGCCGCGACTGTGCATCAACTGCTTGCTCGCCGAGAGTGCGTGCCACACGCACGCCCCGAAGCCCGAGCACCACGCCAAGGTCGAGTCCATTCGCGTGGTCGACGCGTCGCGCGCGCTCAAGGATCTCTGCGAGTTCTAATATCTGCCGCTAGTTGGCAGAAAAGGACTACAGCCACCGCGACGTGGTCGACAAGCTCGGTATCAAGCCTGGCTACGCAGTCGCCTTCGCTGCCGAGCCGCTAGCGATCGATTCCGGGCTGCAAGAGCGCGTCCTGGATCGGGTCGGTCGCCCGCTCGCTGCGCCTGACGAGCCGATCGATGTCGTGCTGATCGGCACCGACGTCTCGACCCACGCCGAAGCTGTGCTGCGCTTTTGGCGCGGCAAGATCGATCAGGCCGGCGGCATCTGGCTGCTGACGCCGAAACGCGGCCAGCCCGGCTACATCGACCAGACCGAGTTGATCGCCGCGGGCAAGGGCGCGGGAGTCGTCGACAACAAAACGTGCAGCGTCTCGGACACGCAGAGCGGCATGCGCTTCGTGATCCGCAAAGCTGATCGCGTATACTCCTGAGCGCTCGCTTCAGTTCGCCGCTGCTTGCACCAGGCCCGTTCGTCTAGCGGCCCAGGACGCCACCCTCTCAAGGTGGAGATCGCGGGTTCGAATCCCGCACGGGTCACCCACAAATCCAGTTCAAAAGCCGAACGCACGTTCGGTTTCTACGTTGCTTCGAGCACGCACTGTACAGATAGGTGTACATATTGCCCAGCGCGGGCCACGAGCAGCGTTCTGGTCGGCGAGCTGTGTGGGTGCCGGCTTCGTCCCAGAGTTGGTCGCCGTCGAGCCCTGCGTGCCCCTCCTCACACACGCCTCAGCAAGCGACTTGAAGAAGCGACCCATCGTGAGATTGCCATGGACGAGCAGCAGTGTGACGCCGTTCTCCGGACCAGTCACCCAGCAATGCGCATGCAACCGCGACGTCTCGATCGTCAGCGTCTGCATTCGAGGTCCGTTGACATAGACCTGTCTAAGCTAAAGGCGCAACCCGGCCAGAGAGCACAATGCTCGGTAGCGCTGCGAGGCTCTTGATGTGGCCGTGGCGAGGGTTGCCAGGCGCACTTGGGTTGCACAGGACGGTGTGTGCGCCGAGCTCGGCGGCCCAGTTCAGGGCTTGTTCGCTGTCGTCGACGACCAGGGCATCGGCGGGATCCACATCACAGTGGGCGAAGATGCGCTCGTAGTAGACGGGGCTGAATTTGGCGGTGTCCACCTGGTCAGGGCCGTACAGATGGCCGTCGAAGTACGCGCGCACGCGCATGCCCGCGAGGTAGCCGTCGAGCTCCCAGGATGCCTCGCCTGAGGCGGTCAGCATGGTGAAGCCTGCGCGATGAAGGGAGCGGATGGCGCCCACCGAGCCGGGTAAGGCGGAGCGCACGCGGCGGGTGACGTAGGCATCGCACTCGCGCGCGAGGCGACGAAATGCGACCGGGTCCTCAGGTGCTGCGACGCCAACCTTAGAGCACATGCCATCAAGCCACTCGAACTCGTAGCCGTCCCAGAACGCATGCCAACTCGCGTACGGATTTGCACCGAAGTGGGCGAAGTGTCGTTCGAAAAGTCCCGTGGCGACCTCGGTGTTCGCCGCCGCCCACGCCTCGGGTGAGCCGCCGAGACGCGGCGGCATGTACTTCCCGACCAGCCGCGCGAACTGCGGACCCCGGCGCGCGTTGTCGTTCATGACCCCGCCGTCGTCGATGAAGAGCCGCGCCCTGCCAGAAGCAGAGGGCGCAATGTGGTCGCGCCTCTGTGTCAGCCGGTGCCCAGCGAGGTCCGCGCATTCAACCAGCGGATGGTTCGGCTATTCGTGGAGGGACTCCGTAACGAAGTAATCGCATCCTGTCGTCGCAACCGCAACTTGGCCGAGGCTGATCGGCAGGCGGTCGATCGAGCGCTTCGACTGCTAGCCACCAATTCGCGTGACCCGCGCCTGCGCGCCCACGAACTGGAGGGCAGGGAGCGCAGGGCGTGCGGCTACGCCTACGCGGGCCGCATCGTCTTTACCTGAGCAGTCCACGGGATCACGCTTGCTGGATGTCGGTACCCACGACGACGTGCACTAGCAGCACAAGCCAGCCACGAGCCAGTGCGCCTGAGGAGTGTGCGCACACCCGATCACCACTTGGATCAACGACTGAGCCGCGCGCACTGGTCGCTTCGATCACGCCCTCGAGGGTTGTACGGCCCTGCCCTTTGCGGATAACGGGTTCGACGTGGTCACCGGCTTCAACTCGTTCCATTACGCGGCTGATCCGGTGCGAGCGCTTCGCGAGGCGAGACGGGTAGCCAGGCCAGGCGGTCAGATAGTTGTCGCAGTGTGGGGGCTGCCGGAGGAAACCGAGGCTCTCGGCTTCCTTAAAGGCAATGGCTTACCTTCTACCGCCGCCGTCACCCGGTGCGCCAGGGCCTTTTGCGCTCTCGGGGCCGGACGCGCTCGCCGCGTTCGTCCGGCAAGCCGACCTCGAACCACTGCGCGCCGGGGCTGTGCCTTGCGCGTGGGAGTATGCTGACCTCGAGACAGCCTTGCGGGGGAACCTGTCGAGTGGTCCAGCGGTTCGTGCCAGCCAGATCGCGGGCGAGGCACGCGTGCGGGAGGTTGTAGGCGAGTCGCTGGCGCCGTTTGTGCAGGCGGACGGCACGTACCGCCTGCTCAACACCTTTCGTTACCGCATCGCTCAGGCGTGAGCACCCGCCGACCTGCTACCTCCCAAGCATCCAAATCCGACACATCAAGCGCTTCGGCGACTATGTGTTCACTGTGACCTCGCCGGCGCCGTTCGATCGCGAACTCGCCACGCTCGTGCCAGACGACGGTGAATCCCTCCAGGTCGCGACCGCGTAAGCAGCTTGTGGCCTATTTCTGCGCGTATCTAATGGGAAGCGAGCACGGGGTACAGCCTGCGCGTATCAGGCCAGCGAGGCCTTAGCCGAGACGGGCGGCCCCGGGCTCAGTCTGATTGCTGTAAAGAAGGAGTGAGTCACTGGTAGGAGGACCTCTTGCATTCATGGGAGCACGCTCGAGCTCCGGCCAAGACCGAGGCCCTACCAGTCGCGGAATCACGACGGCCCATGGGATGTCGGGCCCACGAGCCCTGCCATTAGAGCGTCAGCGTGAACCGCCGACTCGTCAACTACCCGTGATGAGGGAGGATGCTGCTTGTGCCGGTGTTCTGTGGGATCGATTGGGCTGAGGATCACTACGACCTGGCATTGGTCGACCAAGCCGGCGTCGTGCTGACGGAGCGGCGGATCAACGACGACTCCAATGGCTACCAGTTGTTGCTTGCGCTGCTGGCCGAGCATGGCGACGACCAGGTCGAGCCCATTCCGGTCGCTATTGAGACACCGCGCGGTCTGGTGGTCGCTTGTCTGCGTCGCACTGGACGACAGGTGTACGCGATCAATCCGCTGTCTGTGGCGCGGTACCGTGAGCGGCATAGCGTGGCGCGGACCAAGTCCGACCGCATCGACGCTCAGTTGCTGGCCAACATTCTGCGCACCGACCGGGCCGCGCATCGGCCCCTGCCAGCCGACTCGGAGTTGGCTCAGGCCGTCGCCGTGCTGGCGCGCGCTCAACAAGATGCCGTCTGGAACCGCCAACAGGTCGCCAACCAACTCCGATCCCTGCTGCGCGAGTACTACCCCGCGTTTCTGGAAGCCTTCCAAGACCGCCGGCCCGGTGGTTTGGCGCATCCGGATGCTTGCGCCGTTCTGGCGATCGCGCCGACTCCAACTCAAGCTGCCCGCCTGACTCGGCCACAGCTGCAGGCTGCGCTGCGGCGAGCCGGTCGACAGCGTGGAATCACAGCCGTCAGCGTTCGGCTTCAGGCCATCTTCCGCCGCACCTGGCTGCATCAGCTGCTACTGGTTGAGAACGCGATGGGTCGCCAGTCGCTGGCCTTGCTCAAGCAACTCGAGGCCGCTGCTCAAGCGGCCGATGACCTCGCCGAGGCAACCCGAGTCGTCTTCCAGCAACATCCGCAGGTGGCCATCTTCACCAGCTTCCCTGGACTGGGCGAGCTGCCCGCGGCACGTCTGCTGGCCGAGATCGGCGATGACTCCACTCGCTTCGCCGACGCCCGCGGGCTCAAGGCATATGCTGGCGCCGCCCCGGTCACACGTGCTAGCGGGAAGCGGCTCGTCGTGCTCCACCGCAAGGTAAAGAACCAGCGCCTCGCCTCTGTCGGCTACCTGTGGACCTTTGCCGCTTTGCGCCTCTCAACTGGTGCCAGAGCTCATTACGACCGGCGCCGCGTGGCCGGCGATCGACACACCGCCGCGCAACGCCACCTGTTCAACCGCTTCCTCGGCTGCCTCTACTACTGCCTCCAAACCGGGCAGACCTATGCCGAAGACCAGGCCTTCCCGGCAGCCCGGCCGATTGCCGCTTGACAAGCTATGTTCCTGGGATGTCTCGGCATAACCCCAGCCTGATCGGGGTGAGCCGAATCTCGGCGCGATCGACGCGTACGTGGAGTCCGAAATGCGGGCAGCGCATGTGCCCGGTGCTGCGCTCGCAATCGTACGTGGCGACCGGATCGTGCACCTCAAGAGCTTCGGGACCGCCGACGCAAGTGGGCGCCCAGTGACTGCCCAGACACCCTTTCCCATCGTCTCGGTGACCAAGTCCTTCACCGCTGTCGGCATCATGCAGCTCGTCAGAGCAAGGACGCGTTGACCTCGACGCGCCCGTGCAGCGCTACCTGCCCTGGTTCCTCGTGGCGGACCCGGACGCCTCGAGCCAGATCACGGTGCGTCACCTGCTCACCCATACCACTGGTATCCCACGCGCGGCCGGGGAGGCAATCCTGGCCCATCCAGACACCGACGACGGTGCTCTGGAGCGTAATGTACGTACTCTGGCGCAGGTCGCGCTCGAGCACCCGGTCGGCGCGAACTATGAGTACAACAACATCGATTACGCCGCGCTGGGGCTCGTCATCCAGGCGGTCACTGGGCAGAACTGGGAAGCGTACATTCAGCAGCACGTGCTGGCGGCGCTGCAGATGCGGGATTCGTTCACGTCCCCGCTGGATGGGCGGGCACACGGGATGGTGAGTGGCCACCAGTTCTGGTTCGGCGTTCCCATCGCCGCCGAGATGCCGTATTTCC
>WNFU01003140.1_pt1 | contig 22032 bp, 20 predicted proteins | sample 5400121 | NCBI WGS metagenome assembly WNFU01 (sample SAMN13153360, study PRJNA577476) | soil metagenome | isolation source: 100 cm soil or saprolite under grassland replicate 1 | place: USA:California | collected 2016-06-15
CGGCTCGGCGGGCTCACTCGCCTCGATCCTGTCCGCGGGCGCTCGTGCGTCGCTTCTCTCGGCCGGAACCAAGAACGCGGCGCTCGGGCGCTCGATGAGCCGCTGGCACGCCTGGGCGAACGCAGCGGCCTTCCTCGCCATCGGAGGAGCACTGCTCGCGCGAGAGCTCTTCCGGAATCGCGTGGCCGGCTGAGGCCATCAATCCGGCCGACCCGCGGCGAGCGTCGCCACGAGATCCTCCGGCAGCGCCGACACGCACGCCGCGCCAACCGTCTCCGCGGCGGCTCGCTATCCGAGCAGAGCCAGGAAGGCCTTCCTCCCTCGAAGGCGTAGGAGGAGGTGGACTAGACGTGTGGCTCGTGCCGGGTACGGGTACGCAAGCCCGGGCAGGGGCGGGCCGAGCCAAGATACGAGACGATCTGACCGAGGGCGCAGAGCGCGAGCCACTCCGGCCTGACACCGCGCAGCTCCTCGAGGAGCTTCAGAAACCCGGCCACCTGCCGACCAGCGCAAAGATCCCGAAGGCGAGGAGCAGCGCGAGAAGGCCCCGAGGACGATCAGCCGAGCTCGTGGACGCTGCTCGGACTCGTCCAGCCGAGGGGCGGGGTTCCCCTCGCTCACACGCTTACCGAAACCAGAGGCCGCAGCTCAGGCGTCCGCGGTCGAGCAAGCGAGACGGTAGGCGTTCGGATGATGGAAAGCATCGAGCGCCCGCTCGTTCGGGACACGCGCCGCGAAGACCTCGCCGTTCCGCAGGTCGCGATAGCGGAGGACGACCTGGTCGCGGAGCGGGTCCCGGAGGAGCCGTACCACCAGACCGTCGTGGCTTCTCTTTGCGAGCTCGTACACCATCATGGTGTCGGAGGAGGCCGCCGCCGCGGCGCGCGGCAACCGGCGTGCGCGCTGATTCGGCATCCGCGCCCTCCCCGAGGTCCAATCGCTCGTTTCTACGGAGGCGCACACTCGCGATCCATCGTCCCCGACGCTGCTTCCGGGACGGCGCGAGCGACTAGGGCTCGAGTAGCCGCCGCAGCACGAACGGCAGGATGCCGGCGTGGCGGAGGTACTCGCGCTCGCGCGGCGTGTCCAGCCGCACGCGGACCTGGAACCTCGTGTCGTCGGCGCGCACGGTCACCTTGTCCGCCTCGCCGTTCTCGAGCCCCTCGACCGCGAACTGCTCGCGCCCGCTCAGCCCCAGCGACTCGGCGCTCTCGCCCTCGAGGAACTGCAGCGGGACGATCCCCATCATCAGCAGGTTCGAGCGATGGATCCGCTCGTACGACTCGGCGATCGCCGCGCGCACGCCGAGCAGCTTTGGTCCCTTCGCTGCCCAGTCGCGCGACGAGCCCGAGCCATACTCCTTGCCCGCGAGCACGACGAGCGGCGTGTCTTCGGCAAGGTAGCGCCGCGATGCCTCGTAGATCGTCATCTCCTCGCCCGACGGCACGTGCACCGTCCAGGTTCCCTCCGAGTCCGGCACGAGCAGGTTCCGCAGCCGCACGTTCGCGAACGTCCCGCGCACCATCACCTCGTGGTTGCCGCGCCGGGAGCCGTACGAGTTGAAGTCCTTGCGCTCGACGCCGTGCTCGATCAGGTACTGCCCCGCCGGCGACTCCGGCTTGATCGAGGCGGCGGGCGAGATGTGGTCGGTCGTGACCGAGTCCCCGAGCCTGACTAGGCAGCGCGCGCCGGAGAAGTCCTCGACCGTGCCCGGCTCCCGCGACATGCCCTCGAAGTAGGGGGGCTTCCGCACGTAGGTCGAGTCCGGCTCCCAGTGGAAGAGGTCGCCGCCCGGGATGTCGAGCTTCTTCCAGTTCTCATCCCCCTCGAAGACGTTCGAGTACGTCTTCGAGAACATATCCGTCTGGATCGCCGACACGATCGTGTCCGCGACCTCCTCGGCGCTCGGCCAGATGTCCCGCAGGTAGACCCCGTCGGCGAGCGGCTCGGCGTCGAGGTCGATGTCCATCCGGCCGGCGAGCGCGTAGGCGACAACGAGCGGCGGCGAGCCGAGGTAGTTCGCCTTCACCTCGGGATGGATGCGCGCCTCGAAGTTGCGGTTGCCCGAGAGGACGGAGCAGACGACGAGATCGTTCTCGAGGATCGCCTGCGAGATCTCGTCCGGCAGCGGACCGGAGTTGCCGATGCAGGTCGTGCAGCCGTAGCCGACGGTGTGGAAGCCCAGCTCTTCGAGGTACCCGGTCAGGCCGGCCGACTCGTAGTACTCGGTCACGACCTTCGAGCCCGGCGCGAGCGAGGTCTTTACCCACGGCCTGCTTCGCAGGCCCGCCTCGACCGCCTTCTTGGCGAGCAGGCCGGCGCCGAGCATCACGCTCGGGTTGGAGGTGTTCGTGCAGGACGTGATCGCTGCGATCACGACCGAGCCGTGGTCGAGCTCGAACTCCTCGCCCTCCATCGCGACGCGGACGCGATGGTGGCCGGGCGCGGTCGCGGTCGCCACCGCCGCCGGCTCGGGCTCGTGGCCGCTATCCCCGGTCGGCGGGTCGCTCGCCGGGAAGCTGTCGGCGACCTCCTTGTCGTAGGTGCCGTTGCTGTACTCGACACCGAAGCTACCGAGCGACCCGATGAAGGCGCTCTTCGCCTTGGCGAGCGGCACGCGATCCTGGGGGCGGCGCGGCCCCGCGAGCGACGGCTCCACGGTCGCGAGGTCGAGCTCGACGACCTGCGAGTAGGTCGGCTCGTCGTCGGGGTCGTGCCAGAGCATGTTCTCCTTGCAGTAGGCCTCGACGAGCGCGACGCGGCGCTCGTCGCGGCCGGTCATCCGCAGGTAGCGCAGGGTCTCGTCCTCGACGGGGAAGTAGCCGCAGGTTGCGCCGTACTCGGGTGACATGTTCCCGATCGTGGCCCGGTCGGCGATCGAGAGCTGCGCGAGCCCGTGCCCGAAGTACTCGACGAACTTCCCAACGACTCCCCTCTGGCGCAGGATCTGCGTCACGGTGAGGACGAGGTCGGTCGCGGTCGCGCCCTCGGTCAACTCGCCCGAAAGCTTGAAGCCGACGACCTGCGGGACGAGCATAGACAGCGGCTGGCCGAGCATCGCCGCCTCCGCCTCGATCCCCCCAACGCCCCAGCCGAGCACCCCGAGGCCGTTGACCATCGTCGTGTGCGAGTCGGTGCCGACGAGCGTGTCGGGGTAGGCCTGCCCGTCGCGCGTCTCGACGACCCGCGCGAGATACTCGAGGTTGACCTGGTGGCAGATCCCGGTCCCGGGCGGCACGACCTTGAAGTTGTCGAAGCCGCCCTGGCCCCAGCGCAGGAACGCGTAGCGCTCGCGGTTGCGCTCGAACTCGAGCTCGACGTTGCGCGAGAAGGCGGTCCGCGAGGCGAACGCGTCGACCTGCACCGAGTGGTCGATCACGAGCTCGGCCGGGATCAGCGGGTTGATCTTCGCCGGGTCGCCGCCGAGGGCGCATCGCGTCGCGCATCGCCGTGAGGTCGACGAGGGCGGGGACGCCCGTCAAGTCCTGCATCAGCACGCGACCCGGGGAGAAGGAGATCTCCTTGCTTGGCTCATCCGTCGCGACCCAGCCGGCGACGGCCTCGACGTCCTCGTCGTCTCCGGTGCGCAGGACGTTCTCGAGCAGGATTCTCAGCGTGTACGGGAGGCGGGCGACGTCGTGCGAGGCCTGCAGCGCGTCGAGTCGGAAGATCTCGTAGCTCTCGCCGCCCACGCTGAGCTCGGCTGGGGCGGCCATGCCCTGGATTCAACCAGAGGCACGGCCACCCGGGTCGGTGCCACGGCGCCTTCGATCTCCGCCGATCCATGCTTTGAAAGACGGATCCTGCCGGCGGCCGTGGTTTACCGCGGTGCAACTCCGGGCCAGCCCGGATGCGTGCCCGCGTAGGCAATGTCTTGCGCCGACAAGCCGCGGAGGTGCTGCGACGGGGATCGGAAGCGAGACGCCGCTCCACCCGGGCTTGGATGCGTTTGTCCACACGGGCAGCGCACGGGCGCGGGGCCGAGCAGCGACGTCCCTCGTCGCAGCTGAGCCTCCCCTCCTCGCGGGTTCGGGCAAGCGGTAAGACTCACACCGTGACGACCGGTCCCCAAAGGCCATGCGGAGGCGCTCGCGGCCTTCGGCCTGCGAGAAGTACGGGTCGCCGGCTTCCGCTCGGCCCGCAGCGTCTCGTTCCGGCCGGGTGCCGTCTGCGCTCGTGGGCGAGGGAGGCGTCGGCAAGTCGAACCTGCTCGCGGCGATCTCGACGCTGCCCGAGCCTGTCGCCCTGCCGCTGGCGCGCGAGGACGCCTGCCGCGGTGGGCGGAACGACATCCGTTTTGCCACGACGCTCGCCAGAAGGGCACGCCGTCTCGCTTCGGAGCGCCCGCCGCGGCGCGGCTCGCCGCCAGCCTGCGGGCGGCGAGCGCCGAATCAGCGTCGTCGCAGGCCCCGCCGCAGTGCTCGTCGAGGCGCTCGAGGCATGCTCTCACGAGGGCCTGAGCGGGGTCGTGCTACTCGTCGAGGAGCCGGAGCTCTTCCTGCGGCCGCAGGCATCAGGGCGACCTGTACCGGCTGCTGCGCGAGTTTGCGGCCGGTGGGAACCAGGTCGTCTACTCCAGGCACGCGCCGGCCTTCCTGAACGTCGGCCGGCTGGACGTGCTCGCGCTCGTCGAGCACGACCGCGAGGCCCGGACGACGATCGTCCAGCCAGACCCGCTACCCGCGGACGAGAGCTTCCGCGCCCTCAGCGAGTTCGACGCCGAGCACAGCGAGCTCTTCCTCGCGCGGGCCGCGCTCCTCGTCGAGGCGCGACGGAGAAGCTCGTCTTTCCGACCTCTTCCGTGCGATCGGGCACGACCCCGACCGCGAGGCGATCTCGATCGTCGAGTGCGGCGGCAAGCCGAACATCCCGCTATTCGCGCGGATCTGGGAGACGGTGCACGTCGCCTACTGGTGGTGCACGACCCGCGACGCCCACGCGGCAGGCAGCCGATCCAGGCCTAGCGGGTGAACGCGGCGATTGCCGCGGTCGCGGGAGACGAGCGGACCGTCGAGCTCGTCCCCGACTTCGAAGGCGTCGCGGCCTCCAGGCCCACTCGCACAAGCCCGGGCACGCCTGGCACGCGTTCGCTGACGCCGACGGCGCGCAGATTCCGGCGCCCCTCGCCGAAGCGGTGACACGCGTGCTCGCGCTGGCGCGCGACTGACGCGGACCAAAGTTCGTCGAGCCGGTGGCGCTTTCGTCCACTTCACCGGGGAGCTTTCGGCTTCCGCCTACGACTTCCCGGTGGAGCTTCAACCTAATGACGCTCCGTGCTCGACGCAGCCCGATCATCGCGCCCCGCGTGCGATTGGTGGCGCGTTACATCGCTCAATCCATTTTCGGAGCAGGGAGCGCACTTTTCGGCTCTGCGAGGCGGTTCGCGTGCGAATCGGGCCAGACGTCGTGCTCACATTCTGTAACGCGCAAGCGAAGGCCGCCTGCCCGCGAGGGACGAGCTCTCCGCCACCTCTGAGGGCGCGCACGCCCGTTCAGACAGAATGCCCTTGTTTCTTGTATGACCAGGACGTGAGCAACGAGACCCCAACTCTCATGAACAAGGGGGCCCGCGCCCGCTCAACCGCGGGCGGGCCCGTCTTGCACTCCGCATCTCGCTGGGCCGGCTCGCTCCTGCGTTCTTTCTGCCCTCGGCGACAGGCAGAGGGATGAGCTCGCCCGTTAGGGCACGATACGAAGCGTGCGGCCCTCGGCCGGCGCCTGGCTGGCGTGTCCGCGCAGCTCCGGGACGGCCGCCAAGGCGGCCGCGAGGACGAGCCGACAGGCCTTCAGGCGCGTGGGCCAGTCGGGCTCTTCCTTGAGACCGTCGCGCGTCCGCACCCGCTTGGTCGCGCTCCCCATGATCAGGCGCAGCTGCTCGAGCGCCTCGATCGCCGCCTCGGCCGACTCGAGCTGGAGGTGCAGCTGCTTCGCCTCGAGTGGCCTCTCGGCAAGTTCGCGCCAGCGCTCCATCTCCAGCTGCCACTGTGGGTGGCGCTTCCAGACCGAGATCGTTTCCGGGGCCACGCCGAGGATCTCGGCCGTCTCCTTGCGCGAGTGGCCGTGGGCCTGCAAGAAGGCCGCTTGGCGGGCACGAGCGGAGAAGCTGCGCCGCGACGTCTGCGCTCGCCTACCGTGAGAAGCCGCGCCCATCGGCCTCTAGCCCTGACCCGTTCGTAGCATCGGTCCTTCATCGGCATCACCGGGCCGCCGCGAGAGGCTTTCAGCGGGGCAGTCGTTCCCCCAGCCCCCGGCGCTTGCCTTTGCGTTACAGAATGTGAGCACGCCGTCCGCCTCCACATGCCCGCGAACCGCCTGGCAGAGCGAGAAACTCGCCGGCTCGCCCGAAAAGGCATCGAGCGATGTAACGCGTCCTCCCTCTAAAACCCCGGGCGAGCTGCTCGAGATAGAACGGGTTGCGGACTGGACGTGACTGGAGAGGACATCCCAGTGGACGGCTGGTGGACGGCGGACGGGTTGCCATTCAAGACAACAAGCTATGGCCCGACGAGATCCGAGTCGCTGACCTCGACGAAGTCGCCGGGTTCAGCGCGGTCACGCCCCACTCCGGGTACGACGCCGAGGCCGTCTCTCAGGTGGATCGTCTGCACGGAGCGGTGGATGCAGGGTCGTTGACGCATCCTCGGTCCCGCGCTCGAGCGCCCGCGCCGGCTCCGCGTCGGATGGTCTACGACGCGGCGGCCACGCACCCGCCGGTGCCCGAGCGGCCTGCGACGGACCAGAACACTGCGGCTGCGCGCGCGCCGGCGTCCTCGTGGCCGCGGACTCGCTCCGGAGAGCGGGCGGCGCGGCCGCGGCGGGGGACGAGGTCGGCCGTTGCGGCGGCTCCTGCGGAGGCGGCAGCTGCGGCGGCGCGCAGCGCGTCGCACATGGGTGCGCCGGTGTGGGCGCCGTTGGCAAGGGCGGCGGCGGCCGGCGCCATTGCATCGACGACCGTGCCGTCGCCCTCGGCGCACCGGCCTCGCTCCTCCATGCCCTGCGTCGCGGCGGCCGCGGCGGAGGCAAGGGACGCGACGTCGAGCTCCGTCGCGTCGCCTAGCGCGCGGCCCGCGCGCAGGAGCGCGGTGCCCCAGAGCGGGCCGGCGGAGCCGCCGACGTCGGCGAACGCCGCGGCTGCGCGGCGAAGCACCTCGCCTGGCGTCGCGATATCCGCGCCGGCGAGCGCGACGCAGACGGCGCGCCAGCCGAGCACCATCGTCACTCCATGGTCGCCATCGCCGGCCAACGCGTCGAGCCGGTCGAGCTCAAGCTGCGCCTCCTCGGTGTCAGCACGCACGCGCTCGAGGAAAGCGACGACCGCGTCGGCGCCGAGCCTCACCACGGCGCTTGCAGTGGCGGTGCGGCGAGTGCGTGGGCCGGAGCGTCGAGCAGCCGGCGCAGGTCATCGTCCATCGCGACAAGCGTCAGCGACAGCCCGGCCATCTCGAGCGAGGTCACATACTCGCCGACATGCGCGCGCTCGAGCGCGACCCCTAGCCCCCGGAGCCGGCTCGCGACTCGCCGCACCACAACGAGAGCCTCCATCAGCGGCGTGGCGCCGAGCGTGTTCACGAGCGCGCGGACGCCGCCCCCCGGCTGAAGCTCGGTGAGCACAAGACCGAGAAGCTCGTCCGCGACTTCGTCCGCAGGCGCGAGCTCCCGCCGCGACAGCCCCGCTTCCCCGTGGACGCCCATGCCGACGTCCATCGTGCCCTCGGGCAGCTCGAACGTCGGCCGGCCAGCCGCCGGGACCGTGCATGGGCCGAGCGCGACGCCGACCGTGCGCGTTCGCTCGTTCGCGTGCGCAGCGGCGGCGTGCACCTCCTGGAGCGACGCACCTTCGTCGGCGCGCGCGCCCGCCGCCTTCAGCACGAAGATGTCCCCGGCCACGCCGCGGCGGCGCCACCGCTCAGACGGCGGTGCCGACGCGACGTCGTCCGTCACCGCGAGATGCATCGCGCGGATCCCGCCCTCGCCGAGGAGCTCGTCCGCCATCTCAAAGTTCATCACGTCGCCCTCGTAGTTGCCGTATACGAACAGGACGCCCACGCCCCTCTCGACACGCTCAGCCACCTCGACGATCGGCGTCGCCGACGGCGACGCGAACACGTTGCCGAGCGCCGCGCCGTCGGCGTAGCCGGGGCCGACGTAACCGAAAAACGCCGGCTCGTGCCCGGAGCCGCCGCCGGTGACGACGCCGACACGCCGACCGGCGGCGCGTGCTGTGGTCATGACACCGCGCCGCGACGGTGTCAGCTCGATCTGAGCCGGAAAGACGGCCTCGAGCCCGTCGACCATCTCGTCGACGGCAGCGTAGGGATCGTTGAGGAGCTTGCGAATCGCGCTCCCTCAGCGGGCAGACTCCGGCAGCCCCGACACTTGCGCGCCCTCGACGTACATCACGCTCCCCGTGGTCCAGCGCCCTTCGGGCGCGACGAGGAGCCATTGCCAGACAGCGAGGCCCTCAACCGAGCCCGTCCAGCGCAGCCGAATCCGCGCGAGTTCCGCGCACGTCGTCTCGACATCACCCAAGTACGTCGCGTGAATCGGCGTCTCGACGGACCCAAGAGCAGTTCACGCGGGTCACGACGACGTCCGCCTCGCGGTCGACGGCGCTGACGTTGCCGAAGCTCGCGTGCGCAGGCGCGCGCACGGACAGATCGAGGTTCGCCTCAAGCGCCTGCGGTCGGAGCTCATCGGCACTACGGGTAGACATAGTCAGGTACGAGGTCGATCGCGTGACCGCTGCCGGACTCGAGGATGATTTTCAGCGACGGCTCCGTGTCAAGGTAGTAGAACTCGATCGTCTCGCCGATGCGGCCACCCATCAGGACGGAGACGCCGATCTCGTCGAACTTCTTCTTCAGCTCGTTCGACTCCTCGAAGTCGTGCAGCATCACGGCAACGTGATGGAGCCCCTCCCCGTGCTGCTCCAGCCACTCCTTGTAGATGCTCGCCCCCTCCAGCGGCTGCAGCAGCTCGAAGCCCATGTCGCCGACGTGCGTCTCAGCGCCGAGCATCGTGTACTCGGCGTGCTTGCCTCGCAGGACGGTGTCGTGCAGGCTCGGCGGCTCGTGCCGATAGACATTCCAAGGGCCCCAGCCGAGCAGCTTCGTGTACTGCTCCATCGTCTTCTCCAGGTCGTTCACGACGACCGCGATCTGGGAGATCATGAGCGGCCGGCCGAGCAGGCCGGCTGCGACGGACTCTGCGCTCTGCTTCGCTTCCACCTGTCCTCCCTCAGATGTCGATCCGCATCGTCTCGGGCGGCACCGGCTCCGGCCGTGCCACTGCTGGGGCCGCGCCGTGAACCGCCTGCTCGTCGACGAAGTCGGCCACGAGTGCGCCCTGCCGCCTGGCTTTCCGCACGGGCAGCGAGGTCACGCTCGCTCCTTCTCGTGTAGGACGAACGGCTGTCCTTCGGCCGCGCCCGGTCCCGCGACCTGGATCTCGATTCGTGTCCGATCCGTGCGAAGCCAGGCGCGGTAGCAGTCGAACGGTCGCATCTCCGCGTCCCAGGCGACCGAGTCGATGAACGCGATCGGCGCGCCGGGAACGACCTCGAGCAGGGCGGCGGCCCATTCCTCGGCGGCGATCGCCTCCAGCGTCCGGCGGCCGCCGTGTGGCATTACCCCTGCGCGCTCGCGCAGCCGCCGGTAGAGAGACTCGTCCGGGTTCGTGATCGCAAGCGCTGCGTCCGCGAGCCGGTCCGGCAAGTGGTTGATCACGTAGAGCGCGACCGCGCCGTCGAGCGAGCGGAGTCGTTCGATTGTGGCACCCTCGGCGCCGCGCCGCAGTCGCAGGGCCTCGCAGGCCCAGGCGGGCAGCGGCTCGCGCTCGGCGCGCAGGATCCGCGAGGTGACGGTTCGGCCGGCGCGATCGACCTCGTACTGGAAGAAGCCCTCCGACGACTGGAGCAGCCACAGCCCCGGCTCGCTGCGCTGCACGAACGTCCCTTGGCCCTTGCGCCGCTCGATCAGTCCCCGTTGCTCGAGTCGCGCGAGCGCCTGCCGAATCGTCGTCCGCGAGAGCCGGTAGTGCTCGCACAGGTCGGGCTCCGCCGGAAGCCGTGTGCCGGTCTCCCAGCGGCCGCTCGCGATCTCCTGCTCCAGGAGCTCGGCGAGCTGGAAGTAGAACGGCATCGGCGACTTGCGGTCGATCGCCATCTCTCGCAGCTCAGCCATCTGCAGACACCGCCTCTCCGCGCCCGCCCTCGTGCGGGCATTGTACTGACGTCTTGCTGTACGGACAGGATGACGTTATGCTCGACCTCGCTCGCGTCAAGGCGCCCGTGAGAACGGCGGAGGAGATGTGAGGATTCTCGTCGTCGGCGACACCTTCATGCCGCCACGCTACTTTCATCAGGGGTTCAAAGCCCTCGAGCCGGCTCACGAGATCGAGTACGTCCAGATCGACGCGGCCTGGCCGTTCCAGCCAGCGACACCGTCCGAGCTGAAGGTCAGCGAGTACCAAGGCTCACCAGCAGAGCTCGCCGAGCGGATGGCAGGCGTGGAGGTGCTCGTCGTCCACGGCGCGCCGGTCACCGACACTGCCCTCGATGCGTCGAGGGAGCTGAGGCTCGTCTGCTGCGCTCGCGGCGGGCCGATCAACGTCGACGTCGACGCGGTGTCCGCGCGAGGACTCCCGCTCGTAAATACGCCCGGCAAGAACGCTGAGGCGGTCGCGGACCAGACGCTCGCCTTCCTCGTCATGCTCGCGCGCGGGCTCCCACAGGCGCAGCGCTTCCTCGAGCAGGGCCATCCTCTGAAGGACAACTTCGAGGGAGCGCAGTTCATCGGCAGCGATCTGCGTCGGCACGCGCTCGGCCTCGTCGGCTACGGCCAGGTCGGTCACCGCGTCGCGGTGCGTGCGCTCGCGTTCGGGATGGCCGTGCTCGTCTACGACCCGTACGTCCACGTCGATCCGAACGAGGGCGTCGAGCAGGTCGAGACGCTCGACGAGCTGCTCGTCCGCTCCGACTTCGTCTCGCTGCACGCCCGCGCAACCCCGGAGAACGCGAACCTGTTCGACGCCGAGTCGTTCGCGAAGATGCGACCCGGGGCGTTTTTCGTCAACACGGCGCGCGAGACGCTCGTCGATGAGGACGCGCTCGACGCCGCGCTCGCGTCCGGGCACCTCGCTGGCGCGGCGCTCGACGTCGTGCACGCGGCGAAGGAGAGAGGTCGCCACCGCTTCCTTCGCCACGAGAACGTCGTGATGACGCCGCACACCGGTGGCGCGACGCACGAGACCTTGCTTCAGGGCGCCGAGATGATCGCCGCGGAAATTGTCCGCTTCGCCGCCGGCGAGCCGCTCGTCAACGTCGTGAACCGCGCAGCGGTGGCCGCGTGAGCGACGAGCTTCTGCTCGCCGTCGACGCCGGCACCGGCAGCTGCCGCGCAGTCCTCTTCGACCGCGAGGGACGCCAGGTGGCGATCGGCCAGCGCGAGTACTCGCACGCGGAGCTGCCAGGCGTGCCCGGCTCACAGGTCTTCGATACAGAGGCGAACTGGAAGCTGATCGCGGAGTGCATCCGCGAGGCGCTCGCCGCCGTCCCGCCGGACGCCGTCAAGGCCGTAAGCGCGACGTCGATGCGGGAGGGGATGGTGCTGTACGACGCGCGCGGACGCGAGATCTGGGCGTGCCCGAACGTCGACTCGCGCGCCACGGAGGAGGCGGCCGAGCTGGTCGAGTCGGGCGCGGCGCAGGAGATCTACGATCGGGCCGGCGACTGGGTCTCGATCACCGCGCCTGCCCGCTTTCTCTGGGTCGCGCGCCACGAGCCCGACGTGTTCGCGTCGATCGCACACCTCGGCATGCTCGGCGACTGGATCCTGACGAAGCTCTCCGGTGAGTTCGTCACCGACCCGTCCCTCGGCTCCTCGTCCGGGATGTTCGAGCTCGCGGAACGCGACTGGTCCGAACGTGTGCTCGAGCTGTGCGGGCTCGACCGGTCGATCTTCCCACCTGTCATCAACTCCGGCACCGTCATCGGCGGTGTGACCGACGCGGCGGCGGTGGAAACCGGCTTGCGCGTTGGCACCCCCGTGGTCACGGGCGGCGCGGACACGCAGCTCGGTTTGCTCGGGATCGGCGTCACGCAGTCGAGCCGCCTGACGATCGTCGGCGGCTCGTTCTGGCAATGCACGGTCGTGCTCGACGAGCCGCTGATCGACCCGGAAGCGCGGCTGCGCACGCTCTGCCACGCTGTTCCCGGCCGCTGGATGATGGAGGGGATCGGCTTCTACTGCGGGATCGTGATGCGGTGGTTCCGCGATGCGTTTTGTGAGCTCGAGGCGCTCGAGGCGGCGCGGACCGGCGAGGACGTCTACGCGGTGATGGAGCGGAAGGCCGCCGGCGTCCCGCCCGGAGCGAACGGGATCTTCGGCATCTTCTCCAACCTGATGCAGGCGAGCCGCTGGGTGCACGCGTCGCCCGGCTTCGTCGGGTTCGACGTCGCTCACCCCGCGCACGCGGGACGCGTCGATTGCTTCCGCGCGGTCGAGGAGAGCGCCGCCTACGTCACGCGCGGCCACATCGGCATCGTCGAGGAGGTCGCCAGCATCGAGGTCGGTGAGGCGGTCCTTACGGGCGGTGCGGCGAAGGGGACGCTCTGGCCGCAGATCGTCGCCGACACGCTCGGGATCCCGATTCGGATCCCGGTCGTCAAGGAGTCGACCGCGCTCGGCGCCGCGATCTACGCGGGCGTCGGCGGCGGGCTTTACGACGACGCGGGCGCCGCTGCGGAGCGGCTCGTGCGCTTCGAGCGCACCTGCGAGCCTGATCCGGCTGCCGCGGCCGCCTACCAAGACCTCTACGCGCAGTGGCTGGCGGTGTACGCCCGCTCGCTCGAGCTGTCCGAGACCGGCTTCGTGCGCCCGCTCTGGCGCGCCGCCGGCGCATAACACGAAAGGAAGGAACGCAGCGGAATGCCCGAAGCCGACACCAGAGAAGACAAGAACTTCCACGCCGACATCCCCGCGCCCGACCAGGGCTTCTTCCTGAAGGGCTCCGGCGCGTACGACTGGGGGATGAAGAACCGCCTCGCGCGAATCTTCCGCCCAGAGAGCGGGCGCACGGTGATGCTCGCGATCGACCACGGCTACTTCCAGGGGCCGACGACCGGGCTCGAGCGCGTCGACCTGAACATCGTCCCGATCGCCCAGTACGCGGACGCGCTGATGCTGACCAGGGGGATCCTCCGCTCGACGATCCCCGCCACCCACCGCGGCGGCATCGTGCTGCGCGCGAGCGGCGGGCCTTCGATCCTCAAGGAGCTGTCGAACGAGCGCATCGCCCTCGACATGGAAGACGCCGTCCGGATGGGCGCGCACGCGGTCGCCGTGCAGGTCTTCGTCGGCGGCGAGCACGAGACGCAGTCCGTCGAGAACATGACGAAGCTCGTCGACGCTGGGTACCGCTACGGGATCCCGGTGCTCGGCGTGACCGCGGTCGGCAAGGAGCTGATGCGGGACGCGCGCTACCTCGGGCTCGCGACGCGGATCTGCGCCGAGCTCGGCGCGCAGCTCGTGAAGACGTACTACTGCGGCGAGGGCTTCGAGAAGGTCACGGCCGGCTGCCCGGTGCCGGTCGTGATGGCGGGCGGCAAGAAGCTGCCGGAGCTCGAGGCGCTCGAAATCGCATATCGCGCCGTGCAGGAGGGCGCGGCCGGCGTCGACATGGGCCGCAACATCTTCCAGTCAGATTCGCCCCCGGCGATGATCCAGGCCGTCGCGAAGGTCGTGCACGAGGAGGCACGGCCCGAGGAGGCGTATGAGCTCTTCCAGGAGCTGTCGGGCGCGGCGGTGCACGCCTGATGCAGACGACGGCGCGCGAGCTGCTCGACGCCAGCCCGGGGCTGAGCGTCGGCATGCTCACCGCCGACCTGCTGCGGCTCGGTGAGGAGCTCACCGCGCTCGACGAGGCGGGCGTCTCGCTCGTGCACGTCGACGTGATGGACGGCGTCTTCTGTCCCCTGACGACCGTCGGCCCGCCGATCGTCAGGGCGCTCCCCGACCGGTTCGTGAAGGACGTCCACCTGATGGTCGACGAGCCGCTCGAGAAGGTCGCGGCGTACGTCGACGCGGGCGCGGGCATCGTCAGCTTCCACGTCGAGGCGACGCGGCACCCGCACCGCATCCTGCAAAGCCTCGCCGGAAGCGGCATCGTCCGCGGCGTCGCGCTCAATCCGGGCACGCCGCTCGCGGCGATCGAGCCGCTCCTCGACGACCTCGAGCTGCTGCTGGTGCTCGCGGTCAACCCCGGCTGGGGCGGCCAGAGGTTCGTCCCCGCGATCGAGCGAAAGCTGAAGGCGGCCCGCGCCCTCGTCGCCAGACGCGAGGTCGTCCTGGCCGCGGACGGCGGGATCACGAAGGAGAACGTCGGGCGCGTGGCGTCGCTCGGCGTCGACTTGATCGTTGCGGGGACCGCCGTCTTCGACGGCGGCGCGGCGGAGGAGAATGCGCGCTTTCTCCTCGAGGCGGCCCGGAGCGCGCGAGCCGGCGAGGAAACGCGGCCGGCACCTTCAAGCGGGACGCCGGTCGCAGCCGGCGTCGACTATCGGAAGGAGGAGTAACGATGTCGGAAGCATCGATCGCAGGGACCGAGGCGGCCGTCGAGCGGCCGGGCGAGGTCTGGGTAGCTGAGACCGAGCTGAAAGCCGGGGCCCTAGGTCTGCCGGGCGCGGTCATGCAGAACATCACGCACATCGCGCCGGGCATCGCCGCGCTCTTCTTCACGCCGTTTGTCGTCAGCCTGTCGGGAGCGCACGCGCCACTTGCCTACCTCATCGGGTTCTTCGTCGTCCTCATGCTGGGTTGGTGTCTCGTCCAGCTAGCCCGGTACCTCCCTTCCGCGGGTGGGTACTACACGTACGTCAGTCGGACCGTGCATCCGCGCGCGGGGTTCCTGACCGCGTGGACCTTCACCTTCTACTCCCCGCTCGTGACCGGACCGGTCTGCGCGTACTTCGGCCTGATCCTCGAGAACGTGCTCGAGGACCACTACGGCTGGGGGTTCCCGTGGTGGGCGTTCGTGTTGATCGCCGTTCCCACGATCGCGCTACTTTCCTACCTCGGGATCGAGTTCTCCGTCCGGGCGATCGTGATCCTGGGAACGCTCGAGATTCTCATCGTGCTTGCGCTCGCCCTCTCGGGGCTCGCGAATCCGGGCCCCGGCGGGTTTACCTTCCGGGCCTTCGACTACGGATTCAATCCAGGCGACATCGCCACGGGTTCCGGCTTCGCGCTCGCCGCCGTCTTCACGGTGCAGGGGCTCACGGGCTGGGAGGCGGCCGCGCCCCTGGCCGAAGAGACAGAGAATCCGCGCCGGAACGTTTCAATCGCGGCCATGAGCTCGATCACGATCATCGGCCTGCTCCTCATCCTCGCCATCTGGGGCCAGATCATCGGCTGGGGAACGGACGATCTCACCAAGCTGCCCGAGTCGGAAACGCTGCCGGGCCTCGTGCTCGGTGAGCGGCTCTGGGGGGACGCGTGGTTCGTCGTCCTCGCCGCTCTGTTCAGCTCGAGCATCGCGGTCTGTCTCGCGACCCAGAACGTCGCGACCCGGATGTGGTACAGGATGGGCGCGACGGGGGCGCTGCCGCGGGTCGTCGCGACGCTGCACCCGACCCGCAAAACGCCGGTCGTGGCCGTCGGGATCCAGTTTCTCCTCGCGCTCGGGCTGGGGCTCCCAGCGGCCTGGTTCGTGGGCCCGGACACCTTCTTCTTCCTCATGCAGGGTCTCGTCCTCGTGCTCGCCGTCATCTTCGTGTACGCCATGGCCAACCTCGGCGTCTTCCTCTACTACTGGCGCGAGCGCCGCGACGAGTTCAATCCGATCTTCCACTTCGTCTTCCCGTTCGTCACGACGGGTGTTCTTGCGTACGCGCTCGTGCGCTCGTTCCAGCCGTTCCCGCCAGAGCCCTATAAGTGGGCGCCTCTGATCGTCGGGCTCTGGATGGTCGTCGGCATCGCGGTCCTCGTCGTGCTGAAGCGCCGGGGCAAGGAAGACTGGCTTGCCAAGGCGGGGGAGATCGTTGTCGAGCGCCAGGAGACACCTGAGGAGGCTGCGCATCGACCGGTCCTCTGAGCCGTGACGAGCGGGCGCCTCGACGGCAAGCGCGCGATAATCACCGGCGCCGGCAGCGGCATCGGGCGCGCTGCGGCGGTCCGTTTCGCGGACGCGGGAGCGCGGGTCGGCCTCGTCGACCTCGACGAGGCTAAGGGGGCCGAGACCGCCTCTGCGGTCTCGGACGTCGGCGGCGAGTCGCTCCTCCTCGTCGCCGACGTCACCCGGGAGGAGGCGATCGACGGCGCCGTGCGGCGCGCCGTCGAGGCCTGGGGAGGGCTCGACGTCGTGGTCGCAAACGCGGCCGTTCTTCTGGCCGGGCAGGACGGCAGGGTGGACGGGCTCGACCTCGCAGTCTGGCAGCGGACGCTCGACGTGAACCTCACGGGCGCCTTCCTCACGTGCAAGCACGGAATCGGGGCGCTTCTCGCCGCCGGAGGCGGATCGGTCGTGTGCACGGCGTCTCCAACGGGGCTGTACGGCTCGGCGCCCTGGATCAGCGCGTACAGCGCGAGCAAGGCTGGCGTCTACGGCCTCATTCGGGTGATGGCGGCCGGTTACGCTCGCGACGGGATCCGCGTCAACGGCGTCGTCCCCGGCTACACGAAGACTCCGATGAACGACTACGTCAGCGAGGAGCAGCACCGGGAGCTCCTGGAGACTGTCCCCCTGGGCCGGCAGGGCTTGCCGGAAGAGGTCGCGGACGTCATGGTCTTCCTCGCATCCGACGTGGCGGCGTACGTGACCGGCGCAGTCTGGGCCGCGGATGGGGGCATGACGGCGGTATGAGCGAGGGCCGGAGCCGCTTTGCAGACAAGGCCGTCGTGGTCACGGGCGCTGCGCAGGGCATCGGCAGGGGCATCGTCGAGGCGTTCCTGCGTGAGGGCGGCAGCGTCCTCGCGTTCGACCGGAAGGAGGCCGTCCAGGAGCTCGCCGGCGAGCGTTGCCGCCCGCTCGTCGGCGACCAGTCCTCGGCGGATGACTGCCGTCGCGCCGTCGAGGCATGCGTCCAACGCTTCGGGCGCATCGACGTGATGTGCGCGCACGCAGGGATCGCCGAGCCGCTGCCGCTACTCGAGATGAGCGACGAGCACTGGCGCCGCCACCTGGCCGTGAACGTCGACGGGACGATGTATCTGACTCGCGAGGCGGCCCGAGCCATGGTCTCCGGCGGTCACGGCGGCGCGGTCGTCTGCACGAGCTCGATCAACGCGTGGTTCGTCGAGGAGACGCACTGCGTCTACAACGTCACCAAGGGCGCCGTCTGGACTTTCATCCGCTCGGCCGCCATCGACCTCGCGCGGTACGGCATTCGCGTCAACGGCGTCGCCCCGGGCGTCGTCGACACGCCGCTCGCGGAGCTCGTCGTACACAACCCGGAGCTTGCCCCTCAGTACCTGAAGACGATCCCGCTCGGCCGCTTCGGCCAGCCGGCGGACGTTGCAGGCTGCGTGTTGTTCCTCGCTTCGGACGAGTCGTCCTACGTCACGGGGCAGACAATCGTCATCGACGGCGGCCAGACGCTCGGGATCCCCGGCGATCTCGGCGAGGCCGCCCAGGCCACCCGCCGGGAGGGAAGCTGATGTCCGTCACCGCCTCCGTGCGGGAGCAGTGGTTGGAGCGCTACCGCGACCAGATCGGCCGCGCACGGGACGAGGTGACGACTCCGGCATTGCTCCTCGACCTCGACGTCGCCAAGCGGAACATCGCCTCCATGGCGGAGAAGTTCCGCGAGCTGCCCGCGAAGCTGCGCCCGCACGTCAAGGTGCACAAGTCAATCGAGCTCGCGCGCCTGCAAATGGAGGCGGGGGCGATCGGCGTCGCCTGCGCAACCGTCTGGGAGGCGGTCGTGATGGCGGAGGGCGGTATCGGCGACGTGCTCGTCGCCAACCAGCTTGCCCACCCAGACAAGGTGGCGGCAATCACTACGCTCGCGCGCGACCACAGGATCACGATCACCGTCGATGACGTCAGGAACGTCCACCAGCTCGCACGTGCGGCGGCCGAGGCGGACTCGCAGCTCGAGCTGCTGGTCGAGCTGGACGTCGGCATGCGCCGCTGCGGCGTGCGCACGAAGGAGGAGCTGCTACCGATCGTTGAGCGGATCGCCGAACTGCCGAACCTGAGCTTCCGCGGGCTCCAGGCCTACGAAGGCCACTGCATGCTCGAGCCCGACCGCGAGAAACGCATCCGGGACGCGAACATCGCAAACGAGCAGGCCGCAGAAGCGGCCGACTTCCTCGCCGAGCACGGGCACCCGCGCGCGGACATCTCCGCGGGCGGCACCGGCACCTACTACATCACGGGCGCCCACCCGCGCATCACCGAGGTGCAGGCCGGTTCGTACACCCTGATGGACTGCTTCCACAGCAACCTCGTCCCCGGCGGCTTCGAGGTCGCAATGACGGTGCTCGGCACGGTCATCTCGCGCCAAGGGAACACAGTCGTCCTCGACTGCGGCCGGAAGGCTGTGGGGATCGATTTCGTCACCCCTCCGCTCGTGAAGCATCGCGAGGCGGAGATCCGCTACTACGCCGAGGAGCACTGCCTCGCCGACTTCCCCGGCACACCGCCGCTCGACCTCGGCGAGCGAGCCGAGGTGATGGCGGGATACGGGCCGACCACGGTCAACCTCCACGACGTCTTCCACGTCGTCGAGAACGGCGTCGTCACCGAGATCTGGCCTGTCAACCCACGCGGCGCGGGGCGTTCGGCGTTCGCCAAGGAGGGGTGAACAACCCAATGGGCAAGGTGAGCGTCCAGGAATTCGAACACATCTTCGAGTCCGTCAAGAACTGGGGAAAGTGGGGACCAGAAGACGAGCTCGGAACCCTGAACTACATCACGCCGGAGAAGGTCCGCGCAGCCGCCTCAGCGGTGTCCTCCGGCCGCCGAGTCTCAATGGCGCTCCCAATCAACAAGGTCGCGGGACCCGACAACCCGCAGCCAGCCGTGCATTTTCTGAGCCAAGGTCACGACGTGCCAGTCGACTCAAGCAAGGTGCGCTTCGCTCTCGACTTCATGGGCATGGCGTGCCACGGAGACTCCCACACCCACGTCGATGCGCTCTGTCACCTCTCGTACGACGGTCTCACGTACAACGGACGACAAGCCGACGAGGTGGTGAAGACGACGGGTGCCACCGCACTCGACATCACTGCCTACAGCACAGGCGTAGTCGGCAAGGGCGTCCTCCTCGATATCCCGAAGCTGAGGAACGTCAAGTGGCTAGAGCCGGGAGAACCGGTTACGCGAGCCGAGCTCGAAGCCTGTGAACAGATGGAAGGCGTCCGTGTCGATGAGGGTGACATCCTCGTGGTTCGGACTGGACACCACCGTCGCCGTCAGGAGATTGGACCATGGGACAACAGCCCTCCCCCGAAGGGCGAAGGAAAAGCCGGCCTCCACATCGATGCGATTCCGTGGATGCACGAGCGCCGTATCGCCGCCTTCCTGCCGGACGGCGACGGCGAGACCGTTCCCAGCGTCGTGGCCGGGATCACCTATCCGATCCACCCACTCCAGATTGTTGCAATGGGGATGCTCGTTTCGGACAGCTTGCAGTTCGAGGATCTCGTCGCAGCTTGTGAAGAGGAGCACCGCTACGAATTCATGGTCGTGGGCCTGCCGCTCAGGCTGCCCGGCGGTACAGGATCGCCGTGGAATCCCATCGCGATCTTCTGACGCTACCCTCCGGATCCCACTGGCTCGCCCGACTCGCCGCCGATGACGGCGTCGTCCTGACGACCGCGGTCAGGGCGCTTCGAACGCGAAGGCGAAGCACGAGTTCGCGCGGATGGTCCGCTATCCGAGCTGGCGGCAGCGTGTCCGTGCGGTTCGTGGACGGCTGGTGGACGTTTTTCAGGTGGCCGAGCGAAGGTGAAACGACTTAAGGCGCCCGAACTCCCTGCAAAACAGGACAGAGAGTCGCCACCCGAACCCCTTCACTACGCGTGAAAGTGCTCAGCGGCTCCGAAAAGTAGCCTCTGAGCAGGTACTTTCAAGCCGGCGCCCGGACTCGAACCGGGGACCCCTTCATTACGAGTTATGGGCAACTGTCTGCTCGAGTCACCGCCAGTCACCTCAGGCGCTTCGTTACGCAGAATCCTCTGGACTGGAGGCGACTCTTGGTGACCCGAGATGACAGTCTCGTAGACTCCTGGTGGACCCCGATGAAGTTGTCCCTCCAGAAAACCGAGACATCGACATGGCTCCTCAAGTCGCGGCTCGAGCGCCGGACTCAGAGTGCTCCGCTCGCGCGCTCGCTCGATGGCTGCTTCCCGTGAGGACACCCGCAGCTTCTGGTAGATCGACTTCGTCCGTCGCCCGCCGCCTGCGCGCGGCGCTCCTGGACCTTCGTGCCGCGGTCCCTGAAAGCCGCCAGCCCGCTCTCGACGTGCAGCTCAGGCTTCTCGACGATGCCGTGGCAGACCGCTTCGCGAACGCGACCGAACGCCAGCAGGCCATGATTCCTGACCGCCAGGGAATCGGTGCTCCGTCCTCGCGCGAGCCGGGGCCCGCCTCTAGGTCGCACGTCACCGTCTAAACGAGGTCACGGCGCTGGCGGGATCGGGCCTAGGAGCGCGAGTCGAGCGACGCCGTGTAGCGCGGTTCCCGCCACATCAGGATGCGCACGAACAGTTCGAGGACGACCGAAACCACGGCGAGGATGATTGCCGCCCAGATCGCGGTCCACCAGAACTCGTCGATGGTGAGTCCGCTCGAGAGGCTGTCGGTGATGCTGAGCAGGACCGCATTGACGACGACAGAGAAGAGGCCAAGGGTGAGCAGCGTAAGGGGCAACGTGAGGATGCGCAGAATCGTCCCGAGAACTGCATTGACAATCCCGAAGAGAGCCGACACCCAGATGTACCCCCAGACTCCCCCGGATACCTCCATGCCGGAGAGGAGCCAGCTCGTTACCGCGAATGAGGCCGCAAGGATCGCCCAGCTGATCAGCAGTGCTACCAGCAAGCGGGGCGCCGAGGACTGGGCCGGCGCAGGAGTCATGGCAGCGAGAGCTCCCCTGTGCGGTTGCGCTCTCGCTGACGGATTTCCGCCAGCGCCGGACCTACGCGTTCACCGACTTTCCCGACGATCTCGACCGGAACCCCGTAATCGGCGAGTCCCCTCGCGATGTTCTCCGCGTTCACGCGCCGTCCGTTCTCGCGATGCGTCGGCACGTAGATGTGTGCGGGGTAGGCACGCGTCGCCCGCCAGCCCAGGCTCCCTTCCACGACGGACCCCCAGAGGCATACGCTGCCTACGACGCGGTGGAGGGAGCGTTGGCCGAGCAAGTCGTCGTACAGGTGGAAGAAGCTCATCGCGTACGCGATGTCTTTCGCAGCCCAGATGCCACAGTCGCAGTCGTCGGACGGCGCCTCGTGCACCGGCACGCGATGCCAGGGCCGTGTCCACGGTCGCCGGAGGGCGAACTCGCAGCGAGCTGGCAGCGCCTCACCCAGCGGCCAGTCCGTCCCAAAGACGATGCTGCGTAGACGTGGGCCCACGGGTGTGGCGACGACCAGCCATGTGCGCCAGCCGACGACGGGCCGGAAGTAATCCGGGGCCAAGTCGAGGGGTCCGACTGCGCTTCGTCGGGCGATCTGGTCGGCCGCGCGACGGTTCCTCCTTGGGCCGAGGGGAACGACGCGCGGCACGGGATCCCTGAGAGGCTCGATCCGATACGTGCGACCCGACTTTCCGGTGTCCATTCCGCGTTACCCCCAGAGGCAAGCGCTTAGGCCAACCAGGCGGACGGTCTCCCGCATCTGGCTCCGATTGGCGCTGCAGCCGTCGCAGCGTTTGACGTGACGCTCAAATCGCCGCAGATGAAATGTGGTGGGACCCCCTCGGCACAAGCGTGCTAGAGCACGCGGGTCGTTCAAGACCTGGAGCTCGAGGAGGTCCCGATGCAGATCGTAGGCGCGTTGGACGTGCATCGCAGGCAGATCACGCACAAGA
>WNFU01007600.1_pt1 | contig 22027 bp, 29 predicted proteins | sample 5400121 | NCBI WGS metagenome assembly WNFU01 (sample SAMN13153360, study PRJNA577476) | soil metagenome | isolation source: 100 cm soil or saprolite under grassland replicate 1 | place: USA:California | collected 2016-06-15
CGTGGCGCCCCACCAGCGCCAGGGTCTCCGCGACGATGCGGCCCGCGGCCGCCATCGTCTCGATCTCCCGCGGCGACTTGATGGTGATCATCGCCCGATGATCCGCTTGATCTCCTCGGCGATCTGCTCGACCGTGCCGCCCCCCGGCACGCGATGCACGATGCCGCGTTGACCGTAATGCGCGATGAGGGGCGCCGTGTCGCGGCGGTAGACGTTGAGGCGGGTCTTGATGGCCTCGGGGGTGTCGTCGGAGCGGCCTTCCTGCGACGACCGGGCGGACATGCGGCGCACCAGCTCCTCCTCGTCCACGTCGAGCAGGAGGATGTGGTTCAGCCGCTGGCCACGCTCGGCGAGCGTCTTGTCCACCAGCTCCGCCTGCGCGGCCGTGCGGGGGAAGCCGTCGAGGATCGCGCCCTCGTTGGCATCGGGCTTGGTCAGCTCCCCCTTGATGAGGTCGAGCACCACGGCGTCGGGGACGAGCTGGCCCTTGTCGTAGAACTCCTTGGCCTGGCGGCCGACCGGCGTGCCGTCCTTCATCGCCGCGCGCAGAATGTCCCCGGTGGTGATCTTGGGCAGCCCCAAGCGCTCTGCCAGGATCTTTCCCTGCGTCCCCTTGCCCGAGCCCGGCGCCCCCAGGATCAGGATGAACACTAAAGTGCGGGCACTAGAGTATGCGCACTAGCGGCGGAACCGCACCCGCGAGGTGCCGCCGCCCGGCCCTCCGCCTTTCATGAAGCCGTCGTACTGGCGGAGCAGGAGGTGCTGCTGCACCTGCTGCACCGTGTCGAGCGCGACGCCGACCACGATGAGCAGCGCGGTGCCCCCGAACCCGAACGGCATGTTCAGCACGTTGCCGACCACGATCGGCAGCATCGCCACGAACGTGAGGAATACGGCGCCGGGCAGCGTGATGCGCGACAGCACCTCGTCGATGTAGTCCGCCGTGGCCGCGCCCGGCTTCACCCCGGGGATGAACCCACCCTGCTTCTTGAGATTCTCCGCCAGGTCCACCGGATTGAAGATGATGGACGTGTAGAAGTAGGCGAAGAACACGATCAGCACCGCGAGCGTGAGGAGATAGGCGATCGAAGTGTAATTGAAGTAGGTCGAAAAATCCTTGAGCCACTGGATGTTGCTGAACTGCGCCAGCGTGCCGGGGACGATGATCAGCGACTGCGCGAAGATGATCGGCATCACGCCCGAGGAGTTGATGCGCAGCGGGATGAAGGTCTTCTGCCCCTCGCGGATGCGGCCCCGACCCATGACTTTGCGCGGGATCTGAATGGGGATCCGCCGCGCCGCCACCGTGACCGCCACCGTCGCCCCGACAACCAGCACCATCATTCCCAGGACGACCAGCAGCTTCGGGATGGTCAAGTCGCTCCCCGGGGTCGTGACGGTCTCGATGGTCTTCAGCGTCTCGGGCCAGATGCGCTCGACGATCGAAAAGAAAATCAGCAGGCTCATGCCGTTCCCGATGCCCCGCTCGGTGATCTGCTCCCCGAGCCACATGATGAACACGCCGCCGGCGGTCAGGGTCAGCATGGTGAGCAGCCGGAAGCCGAACGGGTTCATCGTCACGGCGCCCGGGATCTGGGACTGGATGAACAGCGAGTACCCGTACGACTGGAACAGGCAGAGCAGTACCGTGAGGTAGCGGGTCCACTGCGTGAGCTTTTTCCGCCCCTCTTCGTCGCGCTGCATCTTCTCGATGACCGGGAACACCGGCCCCGCGAGCTGGAAGACGATGCTCGCCGAGATGTAGGGCATGATCCCCAGGGCAAACACCGCGGCCCGCGACAATCCCCCGCCCGCGAACAGGTCGTACAGCGAGAACAGCGTCCCCTGCGACCGTTGAGCGTAATCCGCCAGGGCCTGCACGTTCACGCCCGGCGTCGCGATGTGCGCGCCGATGCGGTAGACGAGCAGGGCCAGGAGCGTGAAGAGGATCTTGTCCTTGAGCTCCGGGACCTTGAACAGGTTGGGGATCTTCGGTGCGGTCACGCGCTCACCCCTCGATGGTGCCGCCCGCCTGCTCGATCTTCGCCCGGGCGGAGGCGGACGCCGTGACCCTGCGGACGACGAACTTCCGGGTCACCTCACCCATGCCGAGCAGCTTGATCGGGCTGTCGGGCCGGCGCACGAGTCCCGCGCCGAACAGGGTGTCGGGGGTGACCTCGACGCCTTCGGCGAGCAGCGCCAGATGCCGGACGTTCACGACCTGCGCCGGGTCCCGGAAGGGATTGGTGAAACCGCGCTTGGGGATGCGGCGGATGAGCGGCATCTGCCCGCCCTCGAACCCCAGGCGGGTCGAGCCGCCGGTGCGGGCCTTGTGGCCCTTCTGGCCGCGGCCGCTGGTCTTCCCGATCCCCGAGCCCGGCCCCCGGCCCACGCGGATGCGCGCGCGGTGCGAGCCCCGCGGCGGCTCCAGCGAGTGCAGGGACAGATGCGGAGCCGCCGGCGCCCGCGTGGCCTTCTTCTTCGGGCGCCGCTTCGGGGTCCTCGTCTTGGTCGCCTTGGTCGCCGCCATAGGTCACTTCCCGTCCTTCACGGGCGTCACCTCGACGAGGTGGCGCACCAGGTAGATCATACCGCGCAGCGCGGGGTGATCCTTCTTCACCACGATGTCCTGGTGGTGCTTGAAGCCCAGCGCCTCCAGCGTGCGGCGCAGCGCCGGCGGCTGGCCGATCGCCGAGCGGATCTGCCGCACGCGGACCTCGCCCTTGCCCGCGGGCTGCTTGCCGGGGTCGCGCCAGCGAACCTTGATGCGGCGCTTGCGAGTCGGCGGGTTTCTAGCCACGGGCCACCGTCTCCTGGCGCGCCTTGTACGGGATCGTGTCGACCTCAATGCCCCGCTCCTTGGCCACGCGTCGCGCCGTGGTCAAATGTTGCAGGCCGTCGAGCGTCGCCCGGACCATATTATGCGGGTTAGTGGACCCCAGGCTTTTGGTGAGGATGTCACGCACGCCCGCGCACTCGAGGACGGCGCGCACCGGCCCACCGGCGATCACGCCCGTCCCGGACGCCGCCGGCTTGAGGAGGACGCGTCCCGCGCCGTGATGCCCGATGACCTCGTGGGGGATGGTGCCGCCGGTGAGCGGCACCTCCGTCAGGCGGCGGCGCGCGGCCTCCACGGCCTTGCGCACCGCCTCGCTCACCTCGTTGGCCTTGCCGGTGGCAATGCCGACGCGCCCCTGGCCGTCCCCCACGGCGACGAGCGCGTTGAAGCTGAATCGCCGGCCGCCCTTCACGACCTTCGCGACGCGGTTGATCGCGATGACGTTCTCGAGGATGCCGTCGCCCTCGCGGGCGGAGCGGTCGTCGCGACGCTCCCCGCCGCGGCCGCGGCCGCCGCGGCCGCGGCCGCGACCACCACCACCCCCGCCCCCGCGGCGCTGGCCGCCCCCGCCCCCGCCTGCACCACCACCGCCACCCCCACCCACTTCGGCCGGCCGCTCCTCGGTTGCCGGCGCGGCGCTCGGCGCTGCGGCGGCGGGGGCGGCGGGCGCGGCCGGGACCTCGCGCTCCTGATCGATCGCCATCAGAACTCCAATCCGCCCTTGCGGGCACCTTCGGCCACCGCCTTCACGCGGCCGTGGTACTGGTAGCCGCCGCGGTCGAAGACGACCTTGGCGATACCGCGCGCCTTCGCCTTTTGCGCGATCAACTGACCGAGGGCGTACCCCTTGGCCACTTTTCCCTTGCCGTCCACCTGGATGCCCTCGGACGTGTCCGCAGCGCCGACGAGCGTCGTGCCGGTGTGGTCATCCACGACCTGGGCGTAGATGTGCTTGGACGAGCGGAACACCACGAGTCGCGGGTGGTCCGCCGAGCCCGCCACGCGCTTGCGCACGCGGAGGTGGCGCCGGGCGCGGCGCTGCGCGCTGTTCTTGATCTTGCGAATCGGTCGCATGGCTTACTTGGTCGCCGCCTGGGCGGTCTTGCCGGCTTTGCGCCGGACCTGCTCGCCCACGTAGCGGATCCCCTTCCCCTTATATGGCTCGGGCGGCCGGATGCTGCGGATCTCCGCGGCCACCTGGCCGACCATCTCCTTGTCCACGCCTTCGATTTTCACGATGGTGTTGTTGTCCACCGAGAGTTTCACGCCCGTGGGCGCCTCGTACTTCACCGGATGCGAGAAGCCCACGACCAGCTGCAGGCCGAACGGCCGCACCTCCGCCTTGTACCCGACGCCCTGAATCTCCAGCTGCTTGCGGAACCCTTCCGTGACCCCCGCGACCATGTTGGCGACGAGGGTGCGCGAGAGGCCGTGCAGGGCCTTGTGGAAGTTCTCGTCCGAGGGCCGGCGCACGACGACGGCGCTCTCCTCCACCACGAGCGTCATCTCGGGGTGGAAGGTGCGGGTGATCTCGCCCTTGGGGCCCTTGATGAGCAGCGTGCGGCCGGTCACCTGCGCGGTGACGCCCTTGGGGAGCGGAACGGGCTTTCTGCCGATGCGCGACATCGTGCCTCCTACCAGACCACGGCGAGCAGCTCGCCGCCCAGGCGCGCGGACCGGGCTTCGCGGTCGGTCATGAGGCCCCGCGGCGTGCTGAGGATGGCCATGCCGAGGCCGTTCTTGACCCGCGGGATCTCGCGCACCTTCACGTAGCGGCGCAAGCCCGGCGCCGAGACCCGCTGCAGCGCGCGGATGACCGGCTGGTCGTTGTGGTACTTGAGGAAGAGCCGCAGCAGCCCGTGGCGCCCGTCGTCCAGGACCTTGAAGTCCTGGATGTAGTGGTTGTCGCGGAGCAGCCGCGCGATCTCGACCTTCAGCTTCGACACCGGCATGTCGACGCGGCGGTGCCCCGCCTGGCAGGCGTTGCGCACGCGCGTGAGCATGTCGGCGACGGGATCAGTCAGGTTCATTCTCGGTGTCCGTCCTTTACCAGCTGGCCTTGCGCACGCCGGGGATCTCGCCGCGGAGGGCCAGCTCCCGGAAGCAGATGCGACACAGCTTGAATTTGCGCAACGTGCCGCGACTGCGACCGCAGCGCTGGCAGCGGTAGTAGCCGCGCACCTTGAACTTCGGCGTCCGCTTGACCTTCTCGACCCAGCATTTCTTCGCCATGCGGTCTCCTCAGGCCGCCGTGACCGGGGGGGGGGCCTCGACCCGGAACGGCATGCCCATTTCCTTGAGTAGCGCCATCGCGGTGTCGTCGCGCTGCGCGCTCGTCACGAAGGTGATGTCCATCCCGTGGATGCGCTCGACCTTGTCGTAGTCGATCTCGGGGAAGATCATCTGCTCCTTGAGGCCGATCGTGTAGTTGCCCCGGCCGTCGAAGCTCTTGGTCGGCAGCCCGCGGAAGTCGCGCATCCGCGGCACCGCCACAGTGATCAAGCGGTCCAGGAACTCGTACATCCGGGCGCCCCGCAGCGTCACGCTGCAGCCGATCGTCGCGCCCTGCCGCAGGTTGAAGTTCGCGATCGACTTCTTGGCCCGCGTCACCACCGGCTGCTGGCCGGTGATGGCGGCGAGCTCGGCCACCGCCACTTCCAGCCCCTTCGGGTTCTTGATGGCGTCCCCCATCCCCACGTTGAGCACGATCTTCACCAGCTTGGGGATCTGGTGCGCGTTGCCGAACCCGAACTGCTGCTGCAGGCGCGGCCGCACCCGCTGCACGTAATGGTCGCGCAGCCGGGCTGGCGGCGCGGGTTCGGCCGGCGCCGCGGGGGCCGCCGCCACTTCGGGCGCGCCCTTGGGCGGCTTCGCCGCCTTCTTGTCCTTCTTCTCCGGTTTTTCTCTGGTCTCCGCCATCGTCATTTCACCCGCGGAATCGGCTGGCCGGACTTGACCGCGATCCGCTCAATAGTGCCGTCCTCGTCGCGCCGCCGCCGCACCCGCGTGGGCTCGCCCGACTTGGGGTCGAGGAGCATCACCTTGGCGGCGGCGATCGGCGCGGCGATCTCCACGATGCCGCTCTCGTCGCCCGCCTGCGTGGCGCGCTTGTGCTTCTTCACGATGTTCACGCCCTCGACGACCACCCGGAACTTCTTGGGGAAGACCCGCAGGATCTTCCCTTCCTTGCCGCGGTCGTCGCCGCTGATGACGCGCACGCGGTCGCCCTTGGCGAGGTGCAGCTTGTACCGCGCCGGCTCGGTACCGCGCACGCGGCGGCTCTTCTTGTAGACGAGCGGCTTCATCTCAGATGACCTCCGGCGCGAGCGACACGATCTTCATGAAGCGCTTCTCCCGCAGCTCGCGGCCCACCGGGCCGAAGATGCGCGTCGCCCGCGGCTCCCCCTGGTCGGTGATGAGCACGGCGGCGTTTTCGTCGAAGCGGATGTAGGAGCCGTCCTTGCGCTTGGTCTCCTTGGCCGTCCGCACGATCACCGCCTTCACCACCTCGCCCTTCTTGATCTGGCCGGTGGGGATGGCGTCCTTGATCGTGACGACGACGATGTCCCCGAGGCCGCCGTAGCGCCGCTTGGACCCGCCGAGCACGCGGATCACGAGGGCGGTGCGCGCCCCCGAGTTATCCGCGATCCGGACGATCGACTCCTGTTGAATCACGCTCGCCTCCCCCTCCCCTACCGCGCCCGCTCGACGATTTCGACCACCCGCCACCGCTTGGTCTTCGACAGGGGGCGCGTCTCCACGATGCGCACCGTGTCGCCGGCTTTGGAGCCCAACTCGTCGTGCGCCGCGACCTGCTTGGTGCGGAGCACCTGCTTCCCGTACAGCGCGTGCGCGAAGCGGCGGACCATCGCGACCGTCACGGTCTTCTGCATCTTGTCCTTCACCACCACGCCGGTGCGGACCTTGCGTCTGCCCCTCATGCGGTCTTCCTCTCGCGCAGAATGGTGCGGATCCGCGCGAGGTCGCGGCGGATCGTGCGGAAGCGGAGCGGGTTCTCCACCGCCTCGGTCGCCGAACGGAACCGCAGCCGGAACCGCTCGTCGGTGAGCTCGATCAGCTTGCGCTCCAGCTCCTCGAGGGAGAGCTGGCGCAAGTCGTCGGGACGCTGCCTCGGCATACTAGCGCTCCTCCCGCCGGACGAACTTCGACTTCACCGGGAGCTTGGCCGCGGCCAGCGCCAGCGCCTGGCGCGCCAGATGCTCCTCGATCCCCTCCAGCTCGAACATGATGCGGCCGGGCTTCACCACCGCCACCCATCCCTCGGGGTTGCCCTTGCCTTTCCCCATCCGCGTCTCGGCCGGCTTCTTGGTGATCGGCTTGTCCGGGAACAGCCGGATCCACACCTTGCCGCCGCGCTTCATCTCGCGCGTCAACGCCACCCGCGCCGCCTCGATCTGGCGGTTCGAGATCCACCCCGGCTCGAGCGTCATCAGCCCGTACTGGCCGAACGCGACGGTGTTGCCGCGCGTGGCCATCCCCGACGTGCGGCCCTTGAACCGCTTGCGGAACTTGACGCGCTTGGGGGCCAGCATCGCCTCACGCTCCCGTCGAGTAGGTCCGCCCCGCCAGCTCCTCGGTCATCTCGCGTGTGAAGATCCATACCTTCACGCCGATGGTGCCGTAGGTGGTCTTGGCGGTGGACGTCGCGTAGTCGATGTCGGCGCGCAGCGTGTGCAGCGGCACGCGGCCCTCGTGGTACCCTTCCGTGCGCGCGATTTCGGCGCCGCCCAGACGCCCGGCGCACTTGATCTTGATCCCCTGCGCGCCCATGCGCATCGCGCTCTGCACCGCGCGCTTCATGGCGCGGCGGAACGAGATGCGCTGGTTCAGCTGGTGCACCACACTGTCGCCGACCAGCTGGGCGTTGAGCTCGGGGCGCTTGATCTCCTCGACGTTGATGCCGACTTCCTTGCCGGTGAGCTGCGCCAGCTCGTCGCGCAGCTTGTCGACCTCCGCGCCACGCTTGCCGATCACCACTCCCGGCCGCCCCGTGTGGACCGTCACCGTCACCTTGCCCGGCTTGCGCTCGATGTGCACTTCGGCGATCGCCGCGTGCGAGAGCCGCGCCTTCAGGTACTTGCGGATCAGGTCGTCTTCCTTGAGGAGCTCGGGGAAATCGCGCCGGGCGAAGTACCGCGACCGCCACGGCTTGATGATCCCGAGCCGGAACCCGTAGGGATGCGTTTTCTGTCCCACGTTACTTGTCCTCGCTCTTCTTGCGCGTGGTGCGACGCTTCGCCGTGCCCGCCGCGGCCTTGGTCTTCTTCGGCGCCTTGGCCTTCGCCTTGGGCGGCGGCGCCGCCGTCTCCGCCTTGGCGGCCGCGGCGCGGCCGGCCGGCTGCTCCGCCGGCGCCGCCGTCCCGGCCACGCGGATCTCGACGTGGCTGGTGCGCTTCTTGATCGGCGTGCCCCGGCCCATCGCGGCCATCGTGAACCGCTTCAGGGTCGGTCCTTCGTTGACGACCGCGTACTCGACCCGCAGCCGGTCCTCATCGAGACGCTCGTTCTGCCGGTCGGCCGCCTGCTTGGCGTTCGCCACCGCCGAGGTGAGCACCTTCCGGATCTGGATGGCGGCGTGCTTCTTGGAGAAGCGCAGGATGGCGTAGGCCTCCGGGACCGGCCGACCCCGGATGAGGTCCACGACCAGGCGCATCTTCCGCGCCGACTGCCGCACGTGCCGCTGCACCGCGCGCGCTTCCATGGCTTATTCCTTGACCTCCGGCGTTCCGGTCTCGCCTTCCTTCTCCGCCGAGCCGCGCGCGTGGTGGCCGCGGAACAGCCGCGTGTGCGCGAACTCCCCGAGCTTGTGCCCCACCATGTTCTCCGTCACATAGACCGGGATGAACTTGTTGCCGTTGTGCACGGCGAGCGTGTGCCCGATGAAGTCGGGCGTGATGGTGCTGCGCCGCGACCAGGTCTTGAAGACCTTCTTCTCGTTCTTGTCGTTCAGGGCCGTGAGCTTCTTGAGCAGCGACGGCTCCACGTACGGGCCCTTCTTTACCGAGCGTGCCATTACTGGGTCGCCTTCCCGCGCTTGCGGCCGCGGACGATGAGCTTCGTGGACGCCTTCTTCTTGTGTCGGGTCTTGCGGCCTTCGGGCTTGCCCCACGGGTTCGTGGGCGGCCGGCCGCCCGAGCTCTTGCCCTCGCCCCCGCCCAGCGGATGGTCCACCGGGTTCATCGCCACACCCCGCACCCGCGGCATGCGGCCGAGCCAGCGGCTCTTGCCCGCCTTGCCGACCGAGAGCAGCTCGTGCTCGGCGTTGCCCACCTCACCGATGGTCGCGAGGCATTCGCCGCGCACCATGCGCATCTCCGTCGAGCGCAGCCGCAGGGTCACGAAGTTGCCTTCCTTGGCGACGACCTGGGCGCTCGTGCCGGCCGCGCGGCACAGCTGGCCACCGCGCGCGATCTTCAGCTCGACGTTGTGCACCGCCGTGCCCAGCGGGATCTCGTGCAGCGGCACGGCGTTGCCGATCCGGATGTCTGCCCCCGGTCCCGACACCACGGTGTCGCCCGCGTTCAGCCCCTTGGGGTGCAGGATGTAGCGCTTCTCGCCGTCGGCGTAGACGACGAGCGCGATGCGGCACGTCCGGTTAGGGTCGTACTCGATCGCCGCGACCTTCGCGGGCACCCCGAACTTCTCGCGGCGGAAGTCGATGCGGCGGTACTGGCGCTTGTGGCCCCCGCCCCGCCAGCGCGTGGTGATGTGGCCCTTGTTGTTCCGCCCGCCCGACTTCGTGAGCGGCTCGACCAGCGAGCGCTCGGGCTCGGTTTTCGTCACTTCGGCGAAGTCCGAGACCGACCGGAAGCGCGTGGCGCTCGTCACCGGTTTGAACTGTCGGATGCCCATTTCAGCCCTCGAAGACCTGGATCGCGTCGCCTTCCTTCAGCGACACGAGCGCCTTCTTCCACGGGCCGCGGGTCCCCGCGTAGCGCCCGTAGGTGCGCCGCTTCGCGCGCATCACCAGCGTGCGCACGTCGGTCACCGTCACCTTGAACAGCGTCTCGATCGCCGCCTTGATCTGCGGCTTCGTCGCTTCCGGATGGCACTTGAACGTGTACGTCTTGTTGGCCTGGAACGCCGCCGAGGACTTCTCGGTGACGAGCGGACGCACGATCACCTGATGGAGCTCAGGCATCGGTCGCCTCCTCGTCGGGCGTCGCCGCCGCGGCCGCCACCGCGCCCTCGAGCGCCGGTGCCTCGACCACCACGACGTCCGACCACAACACGTCGTACGCGGTCGTGTCGGCGAACCGCTCCACGCGCACTCGCGGGAGATTGCGGCCCGAGAGGTACACGTTGTGCGCGTGCGCCCCGCCCGCCGTCAGCACCAGCACCTTGCGCCCGGCCACCCCGAGCTTCTCGAGCAGCTCGGCGAGCGGTTTCGTCTTGGGGCTCGCGTACGCCAGCTCGTCGATCACCAGCAGGGCGCCCTCGCCCGCCCGGGCGTTCAGCGCCGACTTGCGGGCGAGCTGCCGCACCTTCTTGGGGATCGCCAGGCGGTAATCCCGGGGATGCGGCCCGAAGACCACGCCGCCGTGCCGCCAGTGCGGCGCCCGGATCGACCCCTGCCGCGCGCGCCCGGTGCCCTTCTGCCGCCACGGCTTCTGGTTGCCGCCCGAGACAAAGGGGCGGGTCAGCGTGGCGTGTGTGCCCTGGCGCTGGTTGGCCAGGAACGTGACCACCGCCCGATGCAGCGCGTGGGTGTTCACCGTGCCGTCGAACAGCGTCGCTGGCAGCGCCACCGCTTTCTTCTTGGCGCCGGCCGCGGAAAAGTGCGGGGCCTCAATCATGGCGGCTCCGGCCTCCCTGCTTGCGGACGGTGAGCAGACCGTTCGTCGGCCCCGGCACCGCGCCGCGCACGAACAACAGATTCCGCTCCGCGTCCACTTTCACGATCTTGAGCCCGAGCTCGGTGAAGCGCTCCGCGCCCATGTGCCCCGGCATCCGCTTCCCCTTGATGATGCGCGACGGGTCCGTGCCCGGCGCGATCGACCCGGGCTTCCGGTGCCGGGTGTTGCCGTGGGTCTCGGGGCCGCCGCCGAAGTGGTAGCGGTGTACCACGCCCTGGAAGCCGCGGCCCTTGGTCACCCCCGTGACTTTCACGGTTTCGCCCGCCTGGAAGATCGTCACCGTGACAGCTTCGCCCGGTTTGGGCGCGGCGTCACCGACGATGAAGAAACTCCTGAGGACGCGCGGCGCCGCCTCGAGCCCCGCTTTCTTCGCGTGGCCGAGCAGGGCCTTCGGGGTGCGCGTCGCCTTGCGCTGCTCGAAGCCCAGCTGCACGCGGTCGCCGGTCACCTGCACGACCGGGCAGGGACCCGCCGCGATCACCGTCACCGGCACGGCCGTCCCCTCCTCGTCGAAGAGGCGCGTCATGCCGAGCTTCCTGCCAATCAATCCGTTCATAGACCCCTATCTGACGTCAGACGTCTGACGTCAGCTACTGTACCTTGATCTCGACATCGACCCCAGCCGGCAAATCCAGCTTCGTCAACGCGTCCACCGTCTGCGGGCGCGAGTCGAGGATGTCGATGAGCCGCTTGTGCGTCTTCAGCTCGAACTGCTCCCGGCTCTTCTTGTCGATGTGCGGGCTGCGCAGCACCGTCCACAAGGACCGCTTGGTCGGCAGCGGGATCGGTCCCGACACCTGCGCGCCCGTTTTCTCGGCGGTGCGGACGATGTCCGCCGCCGCCTGGTCGATCAGCGCGTGGTCGAACGCCTTGAGCCGGATGCGGATTCTGCCAGCCATGGGAGCCTCTTATTTCTTGATCTTGGTGACGACGCCGGCGCCGACGGTGCGGCCGCCTTCGCGGATCGCGAACCGCAGCCCCTCTTCCATCGCAATCGGCGTGATCAGCTCGATCGTCATCTTCGTGTTGTCCCCCGGCATCACCATCTCCACCCCCGCCGCCAACTCCACCGTCCCCGTCACGTCCGTCGTCCGCAGGTAAAACTGCGGCCGATACCCCTTGAAAAACGGCGTGTGCCGGCCCCCCTCCTCCTTCGTCAACACGTACACCTCGGCGTCGAACGTCGTGTGCGGCGTGATCGACCCCGGCTTCGCCAGCACCATCCCCCGCTCCACGTCCGTCTTCTCGATGCCCCGCAGCAACAGCCCCACGTTGTCCCCCGCCTGCCCGTCCTCCAGCAGCTTGCGGAACATCTCGACGCCCGTCACCACCGTCTTCTTGTCCGTCCCAAACCCCACCAGCGCCACCTCGTCCCCCACCTTCACCTTGCCCCGGTCGATCCGCCCCGTCGCCACCGTCCCCCGCCCCGTAATCGAGAACACGTCCTCGACCGGCATCAGGAACGGCTTGTCGACGTCCCGCTGCGGAATCGGGATGTACTCATCCAGCGCCTTCAAGAGCTCCCAGATCTTCTCCGCCCACGCCTTGTCCCCCTCCAGCGCCTTCAGCGCCGCCCCGCGGATCACCGGCACCTGGTCGCCGGGGAACTGGTACTGGGACAGGAGCTCGCGCACCTCGAGCTCGACCAGGTCCAAGAGCTCGGCGTCGTCCACCAGGTCGCACTTGTTCAAAAACACCACGATCGAGGGCACGTTCACCTGTCGCGCCAACAGGATGTGCTCGCGCGTCTGCGGCATCGGCCCGTCCACCGCCGACACCACCAGGATCGCCCCGTCCATCTGCGCCGCCCCCGTGATCATGTTCTTCACGTAGTCGGCGTGGCCCGGGCAGTCGACGTGCGCGTAGTGGCGCTTCTCGGTGCTGTATTCCACGTGCGCCGTCGCGATCGTCAGGATCTTGGTCGCATCGCGCCGCCCCTGGGCGGCGGAGGCCTTGGCCACTTCGTCGTAGGGGACGAACTTGGCCAGTCCCTTGGACTCCGCCACCTTGGTGATCGCCGCCGTGAGCGTCGTCTTGCCGTGGTCCACGTGTCCACGTGCCCAATCGTCCCCACGTTCACATGCGGCTTCGTCCGCTCAAATTTCGCCTTGGCCATGATGCTCCTCGCTAACCTTTCACTTTCGCAACGATCTCTTCCGCCTTCGATTTCGGCACTTCCTGGTAGTGGCTGAACTGCATCGTGTACACGGCCCGCCCCTGGCTCATCGAGCGCAGCGTGGTGGAGTAGCCGAACATCTCCGACAGGGGCACGCTCGCCCCGACGATGTGCGCGCCGGCCCGCTGCGTCATCCCGCCGATCTTGCCGCGGCGGCTGGAGAGATCGCCCATCACCTCACCCATGTACTCGGCGGGCGTCACCACCTCGACGTCCATGATCGGCTCGAGCAGCACGGGCCCCGCCCGGCGCGCCGCTTCCTTGACCGCCATCGAGCCCGCGATCTTGAACGCCATTTCGCTCGAGTCCACGTCGTGGTACGAGCCGTCCACCAACTCCACCTTCACGTCCACCATCGGGTAGCCGGCGAGGACGCCGTTCTCGAGCGCTTCCTTCACGCCCTGCTCCACCGGGCCGATGTACTCGCGGGGGATCGAGCCCCCGACGACCTTGTCCTCGAAGACAAAGCCGGTTCCGGGCGCCCCCGGCTCGACGTTGATCACCACGTGGCCATACTGGCCGCGGCCGCCGGTCTGCCGGATAAACCGGCCCTCGACGTTCTCGACGCGCTTGCGGACGGTCTCGCGGTAGGCGACCTGCGGCCGGCCGACGTTGGCCTCCACCTTGAACTCGCGCTTCATCCGGTCCACGATGATCTCGAGGTGCAGCTCGCCCATCCCGGAGATGATCGTCTGGTTCGTCTCCGCGTCGGTGTGCACGCGGAAGGTGGGGTCCTCTTCGGAGAGCTTCGCCAGCGCTACGCCGAGCTTGTCCTGGTCGGCCTTGGTCTTGGGCTCGATGGCGACCGAGATCACCGGCTCGGGGAAGCGCATCGCCTCGAGAATGATCGGGTGCTCGGCGTCGCACAGGGTATCGCCGGTCTTGGTGTCCTTGAGGCCGATCGCCGCGGCGATGTCGCCCGCGCGCACTTCCTCCAGCTCTTCGCGCTTGTTGGCGTGCATCTGCAGCAGCCGGCCGATGCGCTCCTTGCGATCCTTGGTGCTGTTGTAGACGTACGAGCCGGCGTTGAGCACCCCGGAATAGACCCGGAAGAACGTCAGTTTCCCGACGTAGGGATCGGTCATGATCTTGAACGCCAGGGCGGCAAAGGGCTCGTCGTCCGACGCCTTGCGCTCGGCGTGCGTGGCGTCGTGGTGCGGCAGGTGGCCGCTGATCGAGGGTACGTCCGTCGGCGCGGGGAGGTAGTCCACCACGGCGTCGAGTAGCGCCTGGACGCCCTTGTTCTTGAACGCCGCGCCGCACAGCACCGGCACCACGTGGCCGGCGAGGGTCGCCTTGCGGATGACCGTGCGGACCTCGTCGTCGGTGAGCGGCTGCCCTTCGAGGTACTTGTGGAGGATCGCGTCGTCATGCTCCACGACCGCCTCGAGCAGCTGGTGGCGCAGCTCGGCCACCGCCTTCTTGAGGCTGTCGGGCACCGGCCCCTCCACGTACTTCTTGCCCAGCGACTCATCGTCGTAGACGATCTCGATCTGGCGGACCAGGTCCACGACCCCCGTGAACAGCTCGCCCGCGCCGAGCGGCAGCTGGATCGGCACCGGCTTGGCGCCGAGCCGATCGCGCACCATGTTGACGCACATGTCGAAGTCCGCACCCACGCGGTCCATCTTGTTCACGAAGATGATCCGCGGCACGCGGTAGCGGTCCGCCTGCCGCCACACGGTCTCCGTCTGCGGCTCGACCCCGCCGACGGCGTCGAGCAGCGCGACCGCCCCGTCGAGGACGCGGAGCGAGCGCTCCACTTCGACGGTGAAGTCCACGTGGCCCGGCGTGTCGATGATGTTGATCCGGTACTGCTCGCTGAAGCGGGTCCAGAAGGTGGTCGTCGCGGCGGAGGTGATCGTGATGCCGCGCTCCTGCTCCTGCTCCATCCAGTCCATCGTGGCCGTACCTTCGTGCACCTCACCCAGCTTGTAGGTGCGGCCCGTGTAGTACAGGATGCGCTCGGTCGTAGTCGTTTTCCCGGCATCGATGTGGGCCATGATGCCGATGTTCCGAATCCTTTCGAGCGGCGTCGTTCGCGGCATGTCGTTCCTTGCTCTGCTCAGCAAAAATGCGGGGCGACCGTGACGCCCAGGTGTGGGCCGGTCTCGCTCCGCGCTCATCCGGGCGGCCTGCCCGCCCAGGATGTGGGGTCCCTTGTGGCAGGGCCCCGCAGTTGTCGGTTTAGCGGTTCGTCGTTACCACCGGTAATGCGCGAAAGCGCGGTTCGCCTCCGCCATCCGGTGCGTGTCTTCCTTCTTCTTCACCGTTTCGCCCTCGCCCTTCGAGGCGAGGATCAGCTCGGCGGCCAGGCGCTCCCCCATGTCTTTCTCCCGCCGGGCGCGCGAGTACTGGATCAGCCAGCGCATCGCCAGCGCGGTGCGGCGCTCCGGCCGCACTTCCACGGGCACTTGATACGTGGCGCCGCCGACGCGGCGCGATTTCACTTCGAGCGCCGGCTTGCAGTTCGTGAGCGCCTGCTTGAACACGTTGACGCCCGGCTGCCCCGTGCGCTGCTCGATCATGTCCATCGCGGAGTAGAACACGCGCTCCGACAGACTCTTCTTCCCCTTGCGCATCAGGTTGTTGATGAACTTGGAGACCGTCTGGCTGTCGTAACGCGGATCGGCCGGTACCGGGCGGCGCACCGCTTTCTTGCGCCGGCTCACGCCCCGCCTTCCTTCTGCCGCTTCGCCCCGTACTTCGAGCGCGACTTCTTGCGCTCGTTCACGCCCGCGGCGTCCAGCGTGCCGCGGATGATGTGATAGCGGACGCCGGGCAGGTCCTTCACGCGGCCGCCGCGGATCATCACGATCGAGTGCTCCTGGAGGTTATGCCCCTCGCCCGGGATATAGGCCGTCACCTCGAAGCCGTTGGTGAGCCGCACTCGCGCGACCTTGCGCAGCGCCGAGTTCGGCTTCTTGGGCGTCGTGGTGTACACGCGCGTGCAGACGCCGCGCTTCTGCGGATTGCCGCGCAGATGGGGCGCCTTCTCCTTCTTCATCACGTCGCGCCGGCCCTGCCGGACGAGCTGATTGATAGTCGGCATACCCTCGCCAAAAAACCCCGCAAAGAGACGTGAACGCTAGTCGGGGCCTACACTTAGGTCAACCCCCGCCACCCCGCCAGCGCCCAACCCCGTTGCCCGCAGCAAGACGCCAAGTTGCACACAAGCCAAGCTGTTATTCTGTGTGACATGCGAGCACGAATGACCGTGACTGCCCTCATGTGGCTCGCAGCCCCTGCGGCGCTCCGAGCCCAGCGCCTGGCAGCCCCGCTTTCCAGCTACGAGCCGCCCGCGCGCGTCTCATCCCCGCGCTTTGCGCAGCCTGCGGACTCCACGGTGCCGGACTATCGCTGGGAAGGGCTGGCGATCGGAGCGGTCGGCGGAGGCCTCTTCGGGGCCTATGCCGGCCACGAGTTGTGCGGCGCCGGAGATACCGGGCACCAGGGGAGTTGCGTGTTTGCGACCATCGAAGGCGGTCTGATCGGCGCGACCGTGTTCGGCGTCGTCGGGGGGCTGCTGGGGACGATGTTCCGGAAGGCGCCGCAGGATAGTACCTAGGTACGCGGATTCGTACCTCTTGCGGCCCCCGGGACTCTCGGCAGGATAGAAGCTATCCTCCGCGGAGGCTGTCCGCATGACGCGCCGCTACGCCTGGTCGCTGATTCCCGCGATCGCAGCCCTCACCGCCTGCGCCGAGCACACAAGGCAGCCCCTGGAAGCCCCGCAGCTCAGCGTTCAGCGGATCACGGTCGAACCGGGCGCGCCGACCCTGCTCCTCGGCTTCACATCGCCGACCGGCCTCCCTGCCCCGGAGCCCGCTGGCGACATCGGCATCCTCGCCACCACGACGTTCGTCCGCTTCGCACGCAGTCCTGCCGAGGGCGGTGGCTTTGTGGACATGCCCGTCGGAGGAACCGCGTACTTCCGAGACGTCGCCTGGGAGGCCGAGGCGGTGTTGGAAGCGGATGCCGACGGCGATTTCTGGGACGCCGACGTGGCGGTGCCGGGTGGCGGCAGCGCGGCGTTTCCGCGGCTCACGTTCCGGAGCGAATTCAACGGGGAACAGGATTGCTGGGTGAGCGGATTTCAATCGCTCTGCGGCAGCAAGTCGATCTTCGTCTCCTACATTCTCGGCATTCAGTGCCAGCGTGGGGGCCTGTACACGTTCCACCTGTTTGAGAACGGCGCGAAGGCGTTCGAGGGGTCGTTCACGCTCAAGCCCACACTGCCGCCCGGGACAGTCCCCAAGCAATACCAGACCAGCTTCCCGGACGAGCCCTATAACACACTGTGCACGGACGCCGCAGGAGCCAGCTACGCCTGCCGGGGCGAGCCGAACGAAATCAAACGCACGATCAAGGAGAAGGGCTGTGCCCTGACCTCGGCGGCGATGCTCCTGAACTACTTCGGCATCCCGATCGACGCGAAAACCCTGAACGACTACCTCCTCAGCCTCGGCGAGCCGGACGGGTACGGCCCGGGTGGAGCGGTCAACTGGTTCGGCGTCTTGAAGCGGGCCGAACAGGACAATCAGCGCCTTACGTTCCGTAAGAACACGAGTGCGACGCCGCAGGATCTGCGCAATCGGATTTGTCGTTTCGGGCCGCAAATCGTGGAAGTCAAGAACCGGCAGCACTTCGTCGTGGTGACCGGCCTCAACGATGCCGAGACGGACTTCGTCATCGCTGACCCGGCAGACCCGAATGGCCGAAAGAACGGCCTCCTCAATCAGGACTACGGCGGCTTCAAGTCCGTTCGCGAATTCGGCCCGGCGTCGCAGCCGACGTTTGAGGAGGTCTTGCTGGCGGAGCTGCATTCACCGGCGGAGCTGCTCCTCACCGATCCGCTGGGGAGACAGGTTGGTTTCGATCCGGCGCGCGGCAGCTCGTTCGCCGAAATTCCAAGCGCGAGCTACGACAGCTCACAGTACGGCGTCGTGCAGGACGACGAGACCATCGCGCAACCGGACCCGCTGTGGAAAGAACTATACGTCCCCCTCCCGACTGACGGGGAATACGTGGTCCAGGTGACCGGAACAGCGTCGGGCACGTATACGCTGAACCTGCTGGGATACGATCGCGCCGGCCGCTCCGCCGGCTTTCTGGGGCGCGACATTCCGATCTCGAGTGGCGAAGTCCACCAATACGCGTTCCAGTTCAGCGCTACCGATATGAGCGGCGGGACGCTCGCGCTGTCGGGGGGGTTCCTGGGAGGTGGACAGCGCACAGCCGTGAACGCCCTGTTGAGCTACGCGCGCCCGGGACAGACACGCACGACCTTGCCGGCCGGTGCCACGACCTACTCGCTGATGGTGTTCTACCATGCGGGCGTTGATCCGAGCACGTTCCAGGCGGATCTGAATGGTGTTTCCGTGACCACCCGCTTCACCCCGACGCCCGGTGGCAGCGAGACGGTGAACATTCCGCTGCAATCGGGGCGCAACGTGCTGAAACTGTCCGTGAGCGGCAACGTCGGTGGGCGGGTCGCCACGGATCGCGACCAGCTGACGTTCCTGGTCCCGTGATTCGTCACGCGCTTTGCCTCGTCGCGGCCGCTATTGCGTGTCGCCGAGATCACGCGCCGCCTCCACCCCAGCCCCCCGGTTCGGCGGGGGCTGCCGTCCGAGATGCCGGGCGCAGCGACGCCGCAGACCCGGCCCTTCGCTTCACCCGCGTAACCGCCGGAGACGATTTCACCTGCGCGCTCACGGCGGCAGGGAAGGCCTATTGCTGGGGGCAAAACGAAGGGGGCCAGCTCGGTGCCGGCTCCACCCGCGCCGCGAGCCTCACGCCGGTGCCCGTCGCCGGGGAGATGACGTTCATCGATGTCGCTGCCGGGCGAGAGCACGCCTGTGCCCTCACCGGCGTCGGGCAGGCATTCTGCTGGGGGCACGATCCCAGCGGCGCCCTGGGGACGGGCGCCGTCACCGCCCGAGCCCCCGAAGCCGTGCGCACCCCCTTGCGTTTCGTGGGGATCAGCGCCGGCGACCAGCGAACGTGCGCCGTGACGAAGGAGGGCGTCGTGTACTGCTGGGGCCGATTCAGCCAGCCGAGCGCCGATCCCAGCGGGCGCGGCGGACCCGAGGTCGTCCCGATCGAGACCGCCGTGCGCTTCCGCGCCGTGCGCGCCGGCCTGGGTCATGCCTGCGGCATCGCGACGGATTCGCAGCTCTACTGTTGGGGCACGAACACCTTCGGCGAACTCGGCATCCCCTCCGCGACGTCCAGGGGCTGGGCGCCGCCCCAACGCGTACCGCTGGGCGATACCGTCGTCGCAGTGAGCGTCTCCAGCCATGGGACCTGCGCTGTCACGGCGGGAGGGGCAGCGTTCTGCTGGGGAGCGAACTTCTTAGGCCAACTTGGCAACGGTTCCTGGACCGAGCGCTACGCGGCCAACGCCACCCCCAGGCGGGTCGCAGGCGATCAGCGGTGGCGCGTGGTGAGCACGAGTGGTGGCTTTACCTGCGGGCTGGCGGCCGGCGGCGCCGCCTACTGCTGGGGCACCAACGCGCCTTCCGACCGGCTCCTTGGTTCGACCGCCGCTCCCGACTGGTGCGGCACGGACCCGCCTCGCGAGTGCAGTACGCGACCGGCCCCGGTGGCCGGGAATCTCCGCTTCGAGACGCTGTCCACCGGCGCGAGTCATACGTGCGCCATCACGACCGACGCGCGGCTCTACTGCTGGGGCGCCAACGATTCCGGCCAGCTCGGCACTGGCACCACGACCTCGTCGGTGGAACCGGTTTCGGTCGTGGCGCCGGCAGGCGAGTCTTCCCCTGCTTCAGCCCCCCTCGAGACGCTCCAATTGCACCCGATCAATCCGCCTGCCAGCCCTGGATCCAGAGCTGCTCCGCGTACCACGGACGCCAGGATCATGATCCAGCTCAACGGTGCCGTGGCTGAGGCGGTGATCACGGATCCCGCCGGGCGCCGCCTGGGATTCGACCCAGCCACGGGAGGCGGGTTCAACGAGGTACCGGAGGCCTCCTACGACAGCAGCGGACTCGGCACGCTTGCCGACGATTCCATCATCGATGAGCCGTCGTGGAAGGAGATCTACTTCAACTCGCCCGTGGACGGGGAGTACACGGTGGCGGTGATCGGAACTCGGGCAGGCAAGTATACCCTGGCGATCGGCGGATACGACGTCCGGCATCGATCCTCGTGGTTCAAGTCCACAGACGTTCCCATCGCGCCCCGCCAGCGGCACGAGTACCGGTTTCAGTTCTCGGCTGCTGACGCGGGCGAGCGTGGCCTGAACGGGCGACGCGTTCGGCCTCCCAACCGCTAGAGGGGAAACACAAGCGGCGCCCGGGAGCCTCCCCCGGGCGCCGTTCTGCCTAACCGTCTGCCTGTCCGCCTATTCCGCCTGCACTTCCTCCGCGAACGGGCTCGGCGCCGCACCAGGCACCGTCTCGACCGGCGGCGCGGGCGGCTCGAAGCCCGGCGGCGGCTCCACCTCGATCTCCTGGTAGCGGTAGATCCCGGTCCCGGCGGGGATCAGGTGGCCGATGATGATGTTCTCCTTGAGCCCCAGGAGGTCGTCGCGGGCGCCGCGGATCGCGGCGTCGGTCAACACCCGGGTCGTCTCCTGGAACGACGCCGCCGAAATGAACGACTGGGTCGTGAGGCTCGCCTTGGTAATCCCCAGGAGCAGGTGCTCCGAGGTCGCCGGCTTGCCCCCCTTTTTGATCGCCCGCTCGTTCCTGTCGCGGAACACGTTCTTGTCGACGTTCTCGCCCTCGAGGAACTCGGTGTCGCCCGGATCCACGACTTTCACTTTCTGCAGCATCTGGCGCACGATCACGCCGATGTGCTTGTCGTTGATCTTGACGCCCTGGAGGCGGTACACCTCCTGGATCTCGTTGACGAGGTACTCCTGCACGGCCCGCGGCCCCTTGATCCGCAGAATGTCATGCGGGTTGACGGGGCCCTCGGTGAGCCGGTCGCCGGCGCGCACCCGGTCGCCCTCGTGGACGCGCAAGTGCTTCGAGGCCTGCACCTCGTACAGCTGATCCTCACCCTCCTCGGGGTGGATCCAGATCTCGCGCTTGCCGCGCTTGATGTCCCCGAAGCGGACGGTGCCGTCCATTTCCGAAATCGTGGCCGGGTCTTTGGGCCGTCGCGCCTCGAACAGCTCGGCCACGCGCGGCAGGCCGCCGGTGATGTCGCGCGTCTTGTACGCCTCGCGCGACACCTTGGCGATGATCTGGCCGGCGTACACCTCCTGGCCGTCCTCCACCATGAGCTGCGCCCCCTCGGGGATGACGAAGTCGCGGACGCGCTTCTCTTTCTCCCCCTTCTTCTGAATGACCTCGATGTGCGGGTGCAGCTTCTTCTCCCGGTCCTCGATGATCACGCGCTGGCGCCGCCCGGTGAGCTCGTCGAGCTCCTCGCGGATCGTCTCGTCCTCGACGATGTCCACGAAACGGACCACGCCCGGCACGTCGGTCAGGATCGGGTTCGTGTACGGATCCCACGTGAACAGCACGCCGTCGCGGCCCACCTTCTGCCCGTCCTCGGCCATCAGCGTGGCGCCGAGCGGGACGTGGAAGCGCGAGTGCACGACCAGCTTGTCGGCGGCCGTGGTGCCGCCGTGGGGCGCCGCCTTGAGCATCAGCTCCCCTTCGTAGCTCGTGACGATGCGCTGGCCCTCGGGCGGCTGCACGAAGCTGAGCCGGTCGCCGTACTCGATCACCCCTTCGACCTTGGTCTTGCGCACCGTCTGCTCGGCGATGCGCGCCGCCGTGCCGCCGATATGGAAGGTCCGCAGCGTGAGCTGCGTTCCGGGCTCGCCGATCGACTGCGCGGCCAGGATGCCGACCGCCTCCCCGAGGTCCACCATGTCCATGGTGGCGAGGTTGCGGCCGTAGCACATGCGGCAGATCCCCCGCTTGGCCTCGCACGTGAGCACCGAGCGGATCGAGACCGCTTCGATCCCCGCGTCTTCGATGGCCTGGGCAGTATCCTCGCTGATCAGCTGCCCGGCTTCGACGAGCACCTTGGGCTTGCCGAACTCATCGAGCTCGTGCGGGTCGGCGATCTCCTCGCACGCGACGCAGCCCACGAGGCGCTCGCGCAGCGGCTCGATGATGTCCTCGCCTTCCTTCAGCGCCGACATCTCGA
>WNFU01003960.1_pt1 | contig 22026 bp, 23 predicted proteins | sample 5400121 | NCBI WGS metagenome assembly WNFU01 (sample SAMN13153360, study PRJNA577476) | soil metagenome | isolation source: 100 cm soil or saprolite under grassland replicate 1 | place: USA:California | collected 2016-06-15
TGATGTGACGGGCGGAGGCGGCATCGTCCGGCTCGCCGTGGACGACCAGGAAGTCCAGCGCGGCGGCGACCGAGTGGCTGGCCTGCTCGAGGGAGAGCCGCAGGTCGTGGGCGGGCTCGGAGAGATACGCGTGCCCGATGGACTCTTCCCGGCCGACTTCGCGGCTTGCCTGGATCCAGGCGTCGCTTTGGGCGCTGATGTGCTCGATCTCCTGGACGGCCTGGTCGACCCGTGCGGCCGCCCAGACGGCGCCACCGGTCACGCCCAGGAGCACCGCCGCCAGGCCGGCGGTCGCGGCTCTGACCGGCCAGCGGGCATGCCCGTCCACATGGCCGCCCTCCCAGCCTGTGCCGTCAGCGTCCACCGGGCCTCTCCTCCTAGCTGCCGTCCATGGGACTCATCGGCTCGGCGGCGGTGGAGTTGACCGGTTCTGCGCGCCCTCAGGGGAGCATGATCGTCTGGAAGTCGTAGGGCTCGCGGCGGAAGCCGATGCGTTCGTAGAGGGCGATGGCCGGGGTGTTGAAGTCGTTGACGTACAGCGACAGGTTCGGGTGGCGGTCGAGGGCGAGCGCGCAGCAGGCGGCCATGGCGACCGTGCCGACACCGCGGCCGCGCAGCTCGGGTGGGACGTAGACGCCCTGGATCTGGGCGGTACGGTCGCTGGCGCAGCCGACGTCCATCTTGAACCGCAGCTCCCCGTCGACGTCGTAGACGTAGGTCCAGCCGCGGGCGGTGAGCATGCGCACCCGCCGCCGGTAGCCGTCGGGGTCGCGGGCGAGCGGGTTCTCCCCCATCTCCTCGGCGTACATGGCGGCCGACAGCAGCAGCACCTGGTCCTCGTCGGCCTTGGCGGCCAGGCGGGCCACGCCCGGTGGCTTGGCGTCCGGGTCGTGGACGAGCTGGTCGGGATCGACCGCGTACACGTGCTGGCGGGTGCGGACCTCGCGGGGAGCCGGGTAGGTGGGGCCGATCAGCGACCACAGCAGCTCCACCGTGGCGCGCTCGCCGACCACCATCCGGGCCAGGTACAGGCCGCTGGCGGCGGGAGCAAGGGCCTCGCAGGCCGCCTGGTCGTTGGTGGCGGGGACGAGGTTGGGGCCGATGTGCAGCAGCCCGCGCAGCGCCTGGCGGTCGTCGAAGGCTCCCCACAGCGGGCTCGGCCCGAACGAGGTCAGGGCGCCGTCGTGGAGGATGCGGCTGGCGATGAAGACGTCCCTGACGGGGTTGCGGTCCAGCATCGCCAGCGCGAGGGCCTGGTCGTCGCGGCCGAGCGGCCGCACCTCCAGCCCGGACGACCGCGCGCCCTCTCGGCTCCGCCTGTGGCCGCCGGCCCACGACCGGATCATGTCAGCTCCGCAGGACCTCTGGCGTGCCCGGCTGGACGCCGGCCGCCTTGTATTCCTCGGCCAGCAGCTTGGCCTCGTGCATGAGGGCGTCCACGATCTCGGCCTCCGGCACGGTGCGGATCACTTGGCCGTGGCGGAAGATCTGGCCCTTGCCCTTGCCGGAGGCGACGCCGACGTCGGCCTCGCGTGCCTCGCCAGGACCGTTGACGATGCAGCCCATGACCGCCACCCGCATCGGCGCGTCGATCTCGGCCATGCGCTCCTCGACGGCGTTGGCGAGCGCGAAGACGTCGACCTCGGCGCGGCCGCAGGATGGGCAGGCGACCAGGTCGAGCTTCTTGGGCCGTAGGCCGAGGGCGCCGAGGATGGCGTTGCCGGCCTTGACCTCCTCGATCGGCGGGGCGGTCAGCGACACCCTGATGGTGTCGCCGATGCCCTCGGCGAGCAGGGCGCCGATGCCGACCGCGGACTTGACGATGCCGTCCTTGGGGGTGCCGGCTTCGGTGACGCCGAGGTGCAGCGGGTAGTCGCAGCGCTCGGCGAGCAGCCGGTAGGCGGCGATCATGGTGGCGGGGTTCTGGTGCTTCACCGAGATCTTGACGTCGCCGAAGCCGACCTCCTCGAGGATGCCGACCTCGAACATGGCGGATTCGACCAGTGCCTCCGGGGTGGGCCCGCCGTGCTTGGCCAGCAGCTCCTTCTGCAGCGAGCCGGCGTTGACGCCGACCCTGATGGGGATCCCGCGGGCCGCCGCCTCGGCGGCGATCAGCTTGACCTTGTCGTGCTTCTTGATGTTGCCGGGGTTGATGCGCACCCCGGCGCAGCCGGCCTCGACGGCGGCCATGGCGTACTTCCACTGGAAGTGGATGTCGGCGACCACCGGGATGGTCGACTTGCCGGCGATCGCCGGCAGGGCGGCGGCGTCGTCGGTGTCGGGGACCGCCACGCGGACGATGTCGCAGCCGGTGGCGGCCAGCTCGGCGATCTGCTGCAGGGTGGCGTTCACGTCGGCGGTCTTGGTGATCGTCATCGACTGCACGCTGATCGGGGCGCCGTCGCCGACCGGGACCTTGCCGACGTTGATGCGGCGCGAGCGCCGGCGGCCCGCGCCGGTCGCCAGGCCGGTCAACTCGAGCGGGAAGGCCACGAGGGCTCCTTATCTGAACGGGTAGGGGACGGGGTTGGTGATGTCCAGCCAGACGAGGCCGACGGTCAGCATCACCAGCAGGCCCACGATGAGGGCGGCGACCGGGACGACCTTGCGGAGGTCGACCTCGCGCCTGGTCACGGCCTGCCAGACCACGAAGGCGAGGTAGCCGCCGTCCATGGGCGGCAGCGGCAGCAGGTTGAACACGCCCACGACGATGTTGAGCTGGATCAGGAGGGCGACGAAGACCGCCCACTGGTTGTTGGCGACCGCCTCGCCTGCCCACCGGCTGATGTTGACGATGCCGATCGGGCCGTCCTGGCCGCCGCCTCCGCCGCCGGCGCCGGGTGCCGGCTGCGGTGCGCTCACCCGGTTGGCGATCCCGCTGACCAGGCCGCCGAAGCCCTTGACGGTGGCGACGGTGGTGTCCCAGAACAGGTTGACGGATTGCGGGACGGCGGCGAGCACGCCGAATCGCCTGGTCTGCTCGGTCGGCCGGAAGCCGAGGAAGCCGTGGTTGTTCTCGGTGGCCGCCTCGAGGGTGCGGGACTGCTCCTGGCCGTCGCGGACGAAGGTGATCTCCACTTCCTTGCCGCCCTTGTCGGCCAGGGCGGCCCGCAGCTCCTCGAAGGTGGCGACCCGGCGGCCGTCGACGGCCACGATCTGGTCGCCGGCGCGCAGCCCCGCCGCCTGGGCCGGGGCGGGGTCGCCGGCGGTGGTGGTGGCCACGGTCTGCCGGATGGTGGTGGTGGCCTGACCGGTGCCGAGGCCGACCGTCACCAGGACCACCCAGATGAGCACCACGGCGACCAGGAAGTGGGTGAACGACCCGGCGGCCAGCACGATCGCCCGCTGCCATGCGGGCTTGTTGCGGAACTGCCGCGACGGCGGCGTCTGGGGCGGCAGCGGCGGGGCGACCGGGCCGGGCTGGCGCCTGACCTTTGCCGAGCGGTCCTCCTCGAGGAAGTTGGAGTCGCTGTCATAGGGGCTCATGCCGGCGATCTTGCAGAAGCCGCCGAGGGGCAGCGCCTTGATGCCGTACTCGGTCTCGCCACGGCGGAACGACCACAGCGTCGGGCCGAAGCCCAGGAAGAAGCGCTCCACCTTCATGCCGAACAGCTTGGCGGTCACGAAGTGCCCGCCCTCGTGCAGGAAGATGGCCACCATCAGGGCCAGGACGAACAGCGTGACGCCGAGCAAGGTGGTCATCGAATCCCCCGGGAAGCGATCAGGTCCTCGACCAGTGTACGGGCGCGGTCGCGGGACCACCGCTCGGCCTGGAGCACCGCCGCGAGGTCCAGGCGCGCCGGCGGCCGGTGCTCGTCGAGCACCCGCGAGACCACCGCCGCGATGCCGGGGAACGGCAGGCGGCCCGCCAGGAACGCGCCCACCGCCTCCTCGTTGGCGGCGTTGAGGGCCGCCGGGGCGGTGCCCGCCCGCCGGCCGGCGCGGACGGCGAGGTCCAGCAGGGGGAAGGTCGCCCGGTCGACGGGCTGGAACTCCAGGGTGGCCGCGCGGCTCCAGTCGAGCTGCCCGACCGGTCGTTCGGACCGCTCGGGCCAGCCGAGGGCCAGGCCGATCGGCAGGCGCATGTCGGGCCGGGAGAGCTGCGCCACGGTGGAGCCGTCGCGCCACTCGACCATCGCGTGGACGACGCTCTGCGGGTGCACCACCACCTCGATGCGGTCGTAGGGCACGCCGAACAGCAGGTGCGCCTCGATCACCTCCAGGCCCTTGTTCATCAGCGTGGCGGAGTTGACCGTGATCATCGGGCCCATCGCCCAGGTCGGGTGGGCGAGGGCGTCGGCGGGGGTGACGGCGGCCAGCTCGGCGGCGGAACGGCCGCGGAAGGGGCCGCCGGAGGCGGTCAGGACCAGCCGGGCGACCTCCTCGGGGCGGCCGGCGCGCAGGCACTGCGCCAGGCCGGAGTGCTCGGAGTCGACCGGGACGATCTGGCCCTGCCGGGCCTGGGTTGCGACCAGCTCGCCGCCGACGATCAGGCTCTCCTTGTTGGCCAGGGCGAGGCGGCGGCCGGCCTGCAGGGCGCGGAGGGTCGGGGCGAGCCCGACCGAGCCGGTGATGCCGTTGAGGACCACCTCGGCGCCGTCGGCGGCGGCCAGCTCCGTGACCGCCTCGGGCCCGACCATCAGGCGGCAGCCGGGGGGCAGCTCGGCGGCGAGCGCGGCCGCCTCGCCCGCCTCGACCAGGCCGACCGCGGCGGGACGCAGCTCGCGGGCCTGGGCGGCGAGCCTGGCGGCCGAGCGCCTGGCCGCCAGGGCGACCACCCGGAACCGCCGCGGCTCGGCGGCGATCACGTCCAGCGCCTGCACCCCGATCGACCCGGTCGACCCGAGCACCGCGACCCCGATGGGCGGCCTGGCGGTCATCGCCGCAGCTCGGTCGCGGCGTGCGGCCGGGGGTCCGGCCGGAGGGGTCCGGGGAACCCCGAAGGGGTGCCCCGGTCGGTCGGGCTCAAGGGTAGCCCCCCGGTGGTCGGGGGGCGGCCGGGGCGGCCGGCGCTGGTGCGGAGCTGGCCGCAGGCGGCGTCGATGCCGACCCCGCGGTTGGCACGCACGCTCACCGGCACGCCGGTGGCGGCGACCGCGTCGCGGAAGCGGCGCACCGCCCCTTTCGACGGCGGCGCGAACCCGGCCCCTGGAGATCGGGGGGCTAGGCTTGAGCCCCCCGAACCCCCCGGGGTGGGGTTGTAGGGGATGAGGTTGACGTGGGCGGCGTGGCCGCCGCTGCCGGGGACCCGCAGGGGGGCGAGCAGCCGGCCGAGCCGGTCGGCCTGGTCGACGCCGTCGTTGACGCCCGCCATGAGCGCGTACTCGAACGACACCCGGCGCCGGGTCGCCGTGACGTAGTCGCGGACGGCGGCCAGCAGCTCGGCGATCGGCCAGGTCCGGTTGACCGGCACCAGCCGGTCGCGGAGCCCGTCGTCGGCGGCGTGGATGGAGACGGCCAGGTTGACCGGCAGCGGCTCGGTGGCCGCCCGCCGGATCCCGGGCACCAGCCCGACGGTGGAGATCGTGATCGCGCGGGCCGACAGCCCGAACCCGCGGTGCAGCCGCCACGCCGCCCCCCAGGTCGCCGCCGGGTTGGCGAACGGCTCCCCCATGCCCATGAAGACCACGTTGGTCAGGTGGTCGGGGGCGTCCGGGCCGGGCCGCAGCTCGGGCAGCATGGTCGAGACCCGCGCGACCTGCTCGACCACCTCGCCGGCGGAGAGCTGGCGGGTGAAGCCGAACTGCCCGGTGGCACAGAAGGTGCAGCCCATCGCGCAGCCCGCCTGGGTGGAGATGCAGACGGTGGCCCGAGCCCGCGGCCCGGCCCCCTCCCGGTCGCCCCCACCCACCGGGTAGAGCATCAGCACCGACTCGACCGCGTCGCCGCCCGGCAGGCGGAACAGCAGCTTGTGAGTCCAGCCGCCGTCGCCGGCCTGGTGGCGCTCCAGGGTCAGCCCGGCCCCGGCGAACCGGTCGGCCAGCCGCGCCCGCAGCAAACCCGGCAGGTCGGACATGCGCAGGGGGTCCGGCTGCCTGCGGCCGTCCAGCCAGTGGGAGAGCTGGCGGGCCCGGTAGGGCGGCTCGCCGGCCTCGGCGACCAGCGCCTCGAGCTGGCCGGCGTCCAGGTCGTACAGCGAGCGCGTCACGGCGTCCGGATCAGGTCGAAGGCCGCCAGGACGTAGTAGAGGGCCGGGGCCGCGAACAGCAGCGCGTCGATCCGGTCGAGCATGCCGCCGTGGCCGGGCAGGATCGAGCCCATGTCCTTGACGGCCAGGTCGCGCTTGAGCATCGACTCCGCCAGGTCGCCGACCGGCGCGACCACGCAGGTGACCGCCGCCAGGACCAGCCCAGAGGCGAGTGTCCACGGCTCCCACAGCGGCAGCAGCAGGACGCCGGCGAGCAGGCACGCCACGGTCGCCCCGGCCGCGCCCTCCCACGACTTGTTGGGGGAGACGTGCGGGGCGAGCAGGTGGCGGCCGAGGGTGGCCCCGGTGGCGTAGGCGCCGGTGTCGTAGATCACCACCAGCGCGGCATAGCCGATGATGGCGCCCACGTAATGCTCGGCCCTGCCGACCACCAGCGCGAGGTGGGCGGCCATGAACGGCACGTAGACCACGGCGAAGACGGTGGCCGCCACGTTGCGGGTGACCTCGGTGCGGCCCGGGTCGACCAGGTACCACCCGAACGCGGCCAGGATCGTGACGAGCAGGCCGAACGACAGGGCGGCCGGCCCCTTCAGGTAGGCGCCGACCAGCAGCACCCCGGCCATGGCGAGCACCACCGGCCTGGCCGGGCGCGTGGCCCTGGCCCGCAGCACGGTGACGAGCTCGAGCAGGGCGAGCACGACGACCGCGAGCACGAAGGCGACGAACGCCGGCCGCGACAGGACCAGGGCGGCGAGCAGCAGGCCGGCCAGCAGCAGCCCGCTGGCGATGGCCACGGGGAGATCGCGGCCGGCCCGGCGCTCGCGCCTGGCCACCGGAGGTTCGGCGTCGGCGGGATCGAGCGGGGCCGGCTCTGCCACGGGCCTCAGTCCTCGAGCAGCTCCCGCTCCTTGTGCTGGAGCAGGCTGTCCACCTCGGCCACGTACTTGTCGGTGATGCCCTGCAGGCGCTGCTCGGCCCGGCGCAGCTCGTCCTGGGAGATCTCGCCGTCCCGCTCCAGGCGCTCCAGCGCGTCCTTCTCGTGACGGCGGACGTTGCGGATGCTGGTCCTGGCCTCCTCGGCCCGGTGCTTGGCGAGCCGCACGTACTCCTTGCGGCGCTCCTCGGTGAGCGGCGGGAAGGCGAGCCGGATCACCTGGCCGTCGTTGGCCGGGTTGATGCCGAGGTCGGAGTTGCGGATGGCCTTCTCGATGGCGGCGGTGGCGTTGCGGTCGTAGGGCGACACGACCAGCATGCGGGCCTCGGGAGCCGACACGCCGGCGAGCTGCTGCAGCGGGGTCTGGGTGCCGTAGTAGTCGACCTGGAGGCGGTTGACCAGCGCCGGGTTGGCGCGGCCGGTGCGGATCCCGGCGAACTCCTCCTTGGCCACGTCGATGGCCTTGCTCATCTTGGTCTCGGCCTGCTTGAGCGTGTCCTCGATCACCTTGACTCCCCTTCGTCGAGCGGGCCGACGACCGTGCCGATCGGCTCGCCGCAGACCGCACGCCGGATGTTCCCGTCGATGAGCAGGTCGAACACGATGATTGGCAGGTCGTGATCCTTGCACAACGACAGCGCGGTGGCGTCCATGACCTTGAGCTCGCGGCTGATCGCCTCCAGGTGGTCCAGCCGGAGGAACTTGCGAGCCTCGGGATGCTTCTTGGGGTCGGCCTCGTACACCCCGTCGACGCCGTTCTTGGCCATCATGATCGCCTCGGCGCCGATCTCCAGGGCCCGCTGCGCGGCGGTGGTGTCGGTGGAGAAGTAGGGGGCGCCCATGCCGGCCCCGAAGATGACGATGCGCCCCTTCTCGAGGTGGCGCACCGCCCGTCGCGGGATGTAGGGCTCGGCGATCTGGGTCATCTGGATGGCCGTCTGGACCCGGGTGACGACCTCCCGCCGCTCCAGCGCGTCCTGGAGGGCGAGGCAGTTCATGACCGTGCCGAGCATCCCCATGTAGTCGGCCCTCGCCCGGTCCATGCCGGCGGCCTCCGCGGTCGAGCCACGGACGATGTTGCCGCCGCCGACCACCACCGCGACCTGCACGCCGAGGTCGAGCACCTCGACGAGCTGGCGGGCCACCCCGTCGATCTTGTCGAAGTCCAGCCCGAAGCCGGTGGCCGAGTCGGCGAACGCCTCCCCGGAGAGCTTCAGCAGCACCCGCTCGTAGCGCGGCTTGCCGTCTCCGGCCTCCACCGGCGGGCCGTCACCCGCCATCACGAACGCCACCCGTTCCTCCTGTCCCCCGCCCATGGTCGCAGGGTGTCGGCCTAGGCGTCCTCCCCGACCTTGTAGCGGACGAAGCGCCGCAGCACGAGCTTCTCGCGCACCTTGGCCGAGTAGCCGTCGAGCAGGTCCTGGATGGTCTGCTTGTCGTCGCGGATGTACGGCTGGTCGAGCAGCACGACCTGCTTGTAGAAGTCCTTGAGCTTGCCCTGGACGATCCGCTCCACGATGTCGGCCGGCTTGCCCTCGGCCTGGGTCGCGTAGATCTTGCGCTCCTGCTCGACCACGTGGTCGGGCACGTCCTCGCGCCGCAGGTACGCGGGGTCGGCGACGGCGATGTGCAGGGCGATCTCGTGGGCGAGGCGCTGGAACTCGTCGGTCTTGGCGACGAAGTCGGTCTCGCAGTCGAGCTCGACGAGCACGCCGAGCTTCGGCGGCAGGTTCGGGTCGGGGGTGTGCAGGTAGGCGTCGACGACGCCCTGGGTGGCGCTGCGGCCCGCTCGCTTCTGGACGCCGGCCTTGCCGGCCTCGCGCAGGATCTGCTTGGCCCGCTCGAGGTCGCCGTCGGCCTCCTGCAGCGCCTGCTTGCAGTCCATCATCCCTGCGCCGGTGTCGTCGCGAAGGGCCTTGACCTGGGCGGCCGTGATCTCCATCTCGGGTGGTGCTCCTTGCTGGCTGGTCGGGTGCCGTGCTCTCAGGCTCGCGGCTGGCGCTGCTTGCCGGCGGGCTCGGCGGCCTTGGTCGTCGCCTTGGGGGCTCTGGTGGCTTTGGTGGGCTTGGCGGCCTCCTCGGCCGGGGCGGCGGCCACCTCTGCCGGGGCGGCGGCCACCTCGCCGGCGGCCGCCGGGGCGGTGGAGCCGTTGCCTCCCTCCGCGGCCGCCGGCGTGGCGCTCGGAGCTCCGTCAGGCGTGGCGGCGCCGACCCGTGTGGCCGTCGACTCCCCGCTGTCGGCGGACTCCAGCAGCTCACGCTCCCACTCGGCCAGCGGCTCCTCGTCGGCCGGGCTGGCGGCGATCGGGGCGGCGCCCTCCTTGCCGGCCGCCTCCGAGGCGTACACGCTGCGCAGGCGCAGGCCCTCGGCGACCGCGTCGGCGACGATGCGGGTGAGCAGGCTCCCGGCGCGGATGGCGTCGTCGTTGCCGGGGATCGGGTAGTCGACCTCGTCCGGGTCGCAGTTGGTGTCCAGGATCGCCACCACCGGGATGCCGAGCTTGCGGGCCTCGGTCACGGCGATGTGCTCCTTGCGGGTGTCGACCACCCAGACGGCGGCCGGCAGCCGGGTCATGTCGCGGATGCCGCCGAGGTTGCGCTCGAGCTTCTCCCGCTCGTGCGCCAGCCGCAGGACCTCTTTCTTGGGCAGCACCTCGGTGGCGCCGGTGGCCACCATCGCCTCCAGCTCCTTGAGGCGCTGCAGGCGGCGGTAGATGGTGGTGAAGTTGGTGAGCATCCCGCCCAGCCAGCGGAAGTTCACGAACGGCATGCCGACCCGCTCGGCCTGGGTCTTGATCGACTCCTGGGCCTGCTTCTTGGTCCCGACGAACAGCACGTTGCCGCCCTTGGCCACGGTGTCGCGCAGGAACGTGTAGGTGGCCTCGATGGCGGCCGTCGTCTTCTGCAGGTCGATGATGTAGATGCCGTTGCGCTCGCCGTAGATGAAGCGCTTCATCTTCGGGTTCCAGCGGCGGGTCTGGTGCCCGAAGTGCACGCCGGCTTCGAGGAGCTGGCGCATGGTGACGACTGCCACGGTGGTCCTCCTGCCTGTTCGGTTCGGCCTCCGCCCGCTTGGCTCCACGGTCGTCGTGTCGTGGGGGGTCCGGGTCCCTCGACCCGCTCAGCCGGCTGGCTGGGTGGGCACCGTTCGAGTCCCGTCGACGGGCGTGCGTCGTAGCCCGGGGCATCCCGGGCCCGCGGGGACGATAGCACAGCGGCGCCGGCTCACGCCGTGGGAGCCGGGAGCGGGGCGAGCCGAGGGCGGGGCCGGTCGACCAGCCATGGCAGCGGGTCCACGTAGCCGCCATCCACCCGAAGGCTCAGGTGGACGGCGCCGCCGTGGCCCGCGGCCAGCCGTCCCACCGGCGCCAGCGCAGCCACCCGCTCCCCGGCGGCGACGGCCGGTTGGCGCAGCGGCCCCACCGTGACCACCACGCCCGGCGCGACCAGCAGGCTGACCCACCCCGATCCCGCGACCCGCCCGGCGAACGTCACCGTCCCCGACGCCGGCGCCGCCACCGGCGTCCCGACGGGGGCGCGCACGTCGACCCCTCGGTGCCCCGGGCCGTACGGCCCGGCCGGTTCCTCGAACCCGCGCACCACCGCTCCCCTGGCCGGCAGCCGCAGCGGCGGCACCCGCCGCCCCGCGGCCACGACCATCCCCGCCGCCGCCGCGGGTAGCGCCTCCCCTGGCGGCGCCTCCGCGGGCGCCGCCGCTGTGCGTGGCGCCTCCCCCGGCGCCTGCACGCGCGCCGCCTCCGCGGGCGCCCGCGGGGCCGGGGCGAGCGAGCGCGATCGCAAGAGCGGCGACCGCGGCGCGGCGGTGGGTGGGTCGCGGCACGCTGACCTCCTGGGGTGGGACTCGGCGGCGCCGAGGCGACGGACGGGACGGCGCGGAACCTACGCGCGCCGGCGCCCGGGCGGGCGTGGCGCGGCCAGAATGTGGACGAGCGGCGCCGACCGCCCCACCGGCGCGTCGTCCACCTGCCGATAGACTCGGCGGCGCGACGCGGCGGAGCCAGAGGGGTTGGGAGTGGGGACTCGGCGGGTCGGCATCATCGGCGGCGGGATCGTCGGCGTCGCCCTCGCCCATCGCCTCGTCCACCTGCGGCCGGACGTGGCCGTGACGGTGCTGGAGAAGGAGGCGGAGCTCGGCCTGCACCAGACCGGCCGCAACAGCGGCGTGGTCCACGCGGGCCTGTACTACGTGCCGGGCTCGCTGAAGGCGCGGCTGTGCCGCCGGGGCGTGCGGCTGCTGCGCGACTTCTGCGTCGACAACGACCTCGCCTACCACGAGTGCGGGAAGGTGGTCGTCGCGCTCGACGACGGCGACCTGGCGCGGCTGCGGGCCATCCACGAGCGGGCGGTCGCCAACCGGGTGCCGGGCGTGCGGCTGGTGGGCGGCGAGGAGCTGCGCGAGCTCGAGCCGCACGTGCGGGGCGTCGCCGCCCTGCACTCGCCGCACACGGCGATCGTCGACTTCCGCGCGGTCACCGTGCGGCTGGCCGCCGACGCGGCGCGCCTGGGCGCCACCATCCACACCGGCTGCCGGGTCACCCGCATCCACGACGGCGCCGACTACGTCACCGCCGGCGGCGACGGCGAACGGTGGCGGTTCGACGACCTGGTCATCTGCGGCGGCCTGCATACCGACCGCCTGGCGGCCCTTGCCGGGGACGGCGACGACCCGCGGGTGGTGCCGTTCCGCGGCGAGTACTACGAGCTGCGTCCCGACCGCCGCCAGCTCGTCCGCTCCCTGGTCTACCCGGTCCCCGACCCGAGGTATCCGTTCCTGGGGGTCCACCTCACCCGCCGGGTGGACGGCGGGGTGCTGGTGGGGCCGAACGCGGTGCTCGCGCTCGCGCGAGAGGGCTACCGCTGGACCGACCTCCGCCTCGGCGACCTGCGCGACACCCTCGTCTGGCCGGGCTTCCTGCGGATGGCCGCGCGGCACTGGCGCACGGGCGCACGCGAGCTGGTGGGCTCGCTGAGCACCAGGGCGTTCGCCCGCGCCGCCCGGCGGCTCGTGCCCGAGCTGCGCCCGGCCGACCTGCGGCGCGCCCGCAGCGGCGTCCGGGCGCAGGCCGTCGCGCGCGACGGCACGCTGGTCGACGACTTCCGCGTCAGCCGCCGGGGTCGGGTGGTGGCGATCCGCAACGCCCCCTCGCCGGCGGCCACCTCGTCCATGGCGATCGCCGAGCACCTCGCCGGCCTGCTGTTCGCGGACGGCGAGGCGCGACCCCCCTGACCGTCGTGGCGCTCAGCGGGCGTCCTGCATCTTGGCCCGGAGCTGCAGCACCGCCTTGGTGTGCATCTGGCAGACCCGCGACTCGGTGACGCCGAGCACCTGGCCGATCTCGGCCAGGGTCAACCCCTCGTAGTAGTACAGGGTAATGACGATCTTCTCCCGCTCGCCGAGCCGGTTGATCGCGCCGGCCAGGATGTGCTTCAGCTCCTGCGACTCGAAGACGGCGACGGGATCCTCGGCGCCCTTGTCCTCCAGCGTGTCGACCAGGCTGAGCCGGTCGCCCCGCTCGGAGCCGACCGACAGCAGCTCGTCCAGCGCGACCACCGACACGAACGAGATCTGGTTGAAGATCTGGTGCAGCTCCTCGGTGGTGATGCCGAGCTGCTGGGCGACCTCGGCGTCGGTCGGGCTGCGGTGCAGGCGGTTCTCCAGCGCGGCATAGGCCTTCTCCACCTCGCGGGCCTTGAACCGCACCGACCGGGGGATCCAGTCGATCGCGCGCAGCTCGTCGATGATCGCGCCCTTGATCCGCGAGATCGCGTAGGTCTCGAACTTGATGCCCCGCTCGAGGTCGTATTTCTCGATCGCGTCGATCAAGCCGAAGATGCCGTAGGACACCAGATCGGCCTGCTCGATGTTCGGCGGCAGGCCGACCGACACGCGACCGGCCACGTACTTGACCAGCGGCGCGTAGTGGAGGATCAGCCGCTCACGGGCGTCGGCGGACGCCTTGAGCTTGAACTCCTCCCACAGCCGTTCAACGGACGACGGCTCGTCCAAGAAGCCCCCCCTCTGGCCGGCCGGGATCGCGCACGACCCATCCGGCGTTTGTCGCTCGACCCCGCCCGGGATCCCCCTGGCCTCCCCGCGCCGTGGCGCGACGCCTCAAGCGCGCGGGTGCGCCTGCTCGTAGACGCGGCGGAGCCGCTCGTTCGAGACGTGAGTGTAGGTCTGGGTGGTGGTCAGGGCAACGTGCCCCAGCAGTTCCTGCACCGAGCGCAGGTCGGCGCCGCCCTCCAGCAGGTGGGTGGCGAAGCTGTGACGCAGCGTGTGCGGGCTGGTGCCGGCGGGCGCACCCGCCGCCGCCCGGTAGCGCTCCAGCATGCCGCGCACGTCCCGCGGCGTCATCGGCTTCCGCCGCCGGTTGAAGAACAGCGCCTCCCGGTCGGCAGGAGCGCCCCGCTGCGCCGCGCGGGTGGCCTCGCGCTCCACAGGGCGAGGCTCGGCCGGCAGCATCGGCGAGCGGCCACCGGCCAGGTAGTCCAGCAGCGCCGCCCTCGCCGGCTCCCCGAACGGCACCACCCGCTGCTTGGCGCCCTTGCCGAGCACCCGCACGGTGTCGGCGGCCAGGTCGACGTCGCCGAGGCGCAGCCCGCACAGCTCCCCCACCCGGATGCCGGTCGCGTACAGCAGCTCCAGGACCGCCCGGTCACGCAGGCCGATCGGGTCGACCGGGCGCGGCCCGGCCAGCAGCCGATCGACCTGCCGTGCCTTCAGCACCACCGGCAGTTTCCGTGGGCCGCGCGGGACGCCGAGCCCGGCCGCCGGGTCCTCCGCCACCAGCCCACGCCGCGCCAGGAACCGGAACAGCGCGCGCAACGCCGCGCCCTTGCGCGCGATCGACGAGGCCGCGAGCCCACGCGTCCGCTGCAGCGCGAGGAACCGGCGCAGCAGCAGCGGCTCGACCGCGGCCGGGTCGGTCACCCCCGCCCTGCCGGCGAACCCCAGAAACTGGGTCGCGTCCCGCCGGTAGGCGGCCACCGTGTGCGGCGACAGCCCCCGCTCGTCGCGGAGGTGGGCGACGAACACCGCCAACGCATGGCTGGCCGGCGGCGCGAGGTCGTCCGCCTCTGCGTGGGTCCCGGGCATCGCCGCCATCATCCCCGCCAGCGCCGCCGGGTCAAGCACCGTTACCTGAGACGTCGTCTCGCATGAGGCAGCCGGTCCTTGGGGATCGGCGGTGCCGGTCTGACCCGGGCGATGCTCGGTGCCGGCTTCTCGCTTCACGGCCACCTGCCCAGCACGCTGGGGCTTCCGGTCGGCTCCACGAGCGGTTAGCGTCTCCCAGCACTCTGGGCGACGGACTCCACGAGCTTGGCGAGGTTGCGGGCGGCGTTCAGGTCACGATCCATCTCTAGCCCGCAGGCCTCGCAGCAGGCGGGCCGGCCGCCACGGGCGCGCGACTGGCCAGGCCAGGACCGCGGCCACGGCCGCGAGCACCCTGACCCGACGGCGACCAAGCAGGGGGTCGGCGAGTCTGACTCCCGGCCGGGTGGCCCCCACTTGGCGGGCGTTCCTGCGCTCGCAGGCGACCGGGATCATGGCGTGCGACTTCTTGACCGTCGACATGGTCTGGCTACGGCGGTTCTGCGTGGCGTTCTTCATCGAACTAGGCAGCCGCGGGTTCATATGGCCTGGCGTGACCGCCGTAGTCTCTGCGTTCGGCAAGCCGCCACGGTTCGAGGAGTCCCCGACCCAGCTGGTCGGCGGCCAGAGGCCAGGGTGCGTCGGTGTCAGGAGGCGCCGGAACGTCGCGTGAGGCGCGCGGCGAGCTGCGGCCGGGCGTGTAGGGACAGCGCGGTGAAGCGGTCCATCGCCGCGTCGACGGCGGCCAGGTCCCCGGTTGCCAGCAGGTCCAGCAGCAGGCCGCGGGTCACCGCGATCGCCAGGCGCGCCTCGGCTTGTGCCTCCTGGATCGGCACGCCCTGGGAGGCTAGCAGGTCGGTGATCGGCGTCAGCCACGCCTGGATGGTGTCCTCGAGCAGGCGCGTGGCGGGCTGCTTGCCCTGCAGGCCCTGCGCGTAGACCTCGAAGAACAGCCGTTCGTAGGGCCACAACGCCGGGGAGGTGAGGTGCTGCCAGAACGCGCGCAGCTGGTCGGGCAGGTCCTGCTCCGGATCGGCCCGAAGCTGCTCCAGCAGCGCCCGCTGCTGGGCTTCGACCGCGCGCACCACCTCCACCAGCAGTCCCTCCTTTGAGCCGAAGTGGAAGCTCAGCATCCGGTGGCTGGTGCCCAGCCCGGCGGCCAGCGCGCGCAGGCTGAGGTCCGCCAGCCCATGCTCGGCCGCGTAGTCGACGGCGGCGGCGAGCAGGCGTTCCCGGGTGTCGGTGCTGGGCCGTGGCATCGGCCGCCTCCTTTCGCTTGTCGTCTCGTTGCTGCGGGGACCGAGTTACTGTACCATGCGGTACAGTAACTCGCCGTAACGTTCGGGAGGTCCCCATGGGCCACAAGGAGATCGAAATTCGTCGGGTGATCCCTGCCCCGCCAGGGGCGGTGTTCGCCCTTCTGCTCGACCGCTCGACGTGGCCGGCCTGGTCCGGGCACGACACCTTCGAGCTGGTGCGGCCGGGCGCGGCCGGACCCTACGACGTCGGTTCGGTCGGGCTGCTGCGGTCCCGGCGCCGGGTGATGCGGGAAGAGATCGTCGAGGTCGTCGCCGATCAGCGCGTCGGCTACACGCTGCTCGCCGGCCTGCCGCTGCGAGGCTACCGCGCCGGTTTCGAGCTGACCCCAACGGCGGCTGGCACCGAGGTCGGCTGGCACGCAGCGTTCGACGCACCGCCCGGCTTCGGCTGGATCTACGTATCGGCCCTGCGCCGCTTCACCGGACGGCTGCTCGACGGACTCAGCCAGCGACTCCGCGATCGCGCCACGACCGGGCGTTGATCCGCTGCTCGCCTTCGCGCTGTGTGGACCACTACCGCCGCGGGGCTGGCGCTGTTCCGCGTCGGTCACCACCCCCTGGCCACCGTGCTGGCCGCCGCAGCAGCCGGCTTGGTGTTCGACCTGGCCGGCCGCCTGCCGGGGCCGTGGGGGGCGGGGGTGGCCGCGGCAGCCGGGCCAGGGTCGACGGCCCCACCCCACCAGCCAGCCGACCCCGTTCGCCTGAATCCCACCGCCACGTTGGGATGCCGCGCCGGCCACCACGGCGGCGCGGCAGCACCAATCCAGCACCGCCAACCAGCGCCCATCGACGACCGAGGCTGACGATGACCACAACCGTGTTTCTTGTCCTGCTGGCCGGGCATCTGCTCGGCGACTGGGTCACCCAGAGCGATTGGCAGGCGGCCAACAAGATCCGCTCCTGGGCTGCCTTGGCCGCCCACGTGAGCCGCTACCACCTGGTCATGGGCGCCCTGCTCCTGATCCCGGTGCTGCGTGACGGCTGGCCGGCCTGGAAGGCGCTCCTCATCATGACGATGTCGGCGGCTACCCACGCCCTCATCGACCGGCGCTGGCCGGTCCGTGCGCTTCTGCGGATGGCCGGCAGCCCAGGGTTCGCGACCGTCGACTGGGGCGTCATCGCCGTCGACCAGGCCCTGCACCTGTCAATCCTGGCGATGCTCGCCGTACTGCTCGGCTGACTGCAACTCCACATTGCCATTCCTGTCCGCCGGGCGGGCACTCGGCGGCGAGTAGCAGCCGTGGGCGGCTGACCGCGTCCAGCAGTGCCGCAGTGGCCGCCCGGGCGTCCCATCCCCCAAGCTGCCCGACCGCCGCCATCACAGCATGCCAACCGCTACCCAGCACCGACCACGCGCTCCACCGCGAGCTGTCCGCTGCCCCAAACCATGCCATCCACCAGGCAAAACCTTCGCCTTGACAAGCCGTTCCATATCAGGGCTCTGTCAGGTCCGGTTGCGCCCGTAGACCCACGACACGAACACGACCTCGCGCCCGTCCGGATCTTGGTAGGTCACGCCGCCGTTCGCATGCCAGTAGGGGTGCTGCGACGTCGGTTCCTCACCGGCAGCCGCCATCCTCGCGATCAGACGTTCCTGGGCCGCCGCGTCGGGCAGGTAGAGCACCAGCATATCGATACGATCGGCGCGGACAGCCGGCGCAGTCGACCGGACGACCTCCAGCTGCACGGAGGTGTCGGGGAGGCCGAAGATCGTGCCGTCCTCGCCGTAGCTTTCCGCAAAGCTCTCCAGAACCGGCAGCCCGACCAGGTCCCGGTAGAAGTGGACTGCCTGGTCGTAGTGAGCGCTCGAACGGCCGACGCGCAACGCACCGACTGGAAGGTGATCGGGCCAGCGTCTGGCTCCCTCGGATGGGTTGGACATGGTCACAGTCTATGCGGCTCAGGCTCTTTCGACCTGACAGAGCACTCCAAGGACATTGTGCCGGAACAAGTGTTCGATCTGCTAACCGCGCTTCCAGGTGATCGCGACCGACGCGGGGTCGAAGTAGGTTTCGCCGGCTCGCCAGCCGGCCCGGCGTCCCTTGTGGGCTGCCGGGAGGATGACGACGTCGACCAACACGTCGATGATGGCGCGCTTGCGGCTGAGGTCAAGGCCGGCCCAGACCTTGGCCGGGTCCGCGGCGTCGGCCACTCCCGCGAGCACGCTCCCCCGGCTGGCCGCGGTGAGCTGGGCCGTGATCTGCTCGCGCTGGGTGCGGATGGCCGCGGACCCTTTGGCGAGCTGGGCGGCGTCGATCACTCCCTCGCCGTACAGCCGGCCCAGCTCGTCGAGGCGGGCGCGGAGGGCGGCATCGCGAGCATGGAGCGCGGCCACGTCGCCGGTCTGGTCGGGTGCCAGCAGGTCGGCGGCGTCCGGGCGGCTGAGCCGCTCGACGATCACGGCCTCGACGAACTCGTCCAGCGCGGCCGCGTCCCTGACGACATGCTTGCCGGTCCGGCACGTGTAGGTGGGCTTCAGTTGCCGGCCGCGGGAACGGCCTCCGGCCGAGAAGGACCGGACCGGGCTCCCGCAGATGGCGTCCTCGACCGGGGCGCCGCAGCGGGCCAGGCCGGACAGCAACCACTGTCGGGCCGTGGTCGTGTTGGTCCGGCGGGCCGGGTCCCCGAGCACGGCGCAGAGGCCGCGCCAGGTGTCCTCGTCGAGGATGGCCGGCCATTCGGCCCGGCCGACGACCTGGCCGCGATGCACCATCAGGCCAGCGTTGCGGGGACGGACCAGGACTCGCCGAAGTTCGGTCGGTGTCCAGGGCCGGCCCGTGGAGGTGGTCGAGCCGCGCTCGTTCAGCTTGGCAACGGTCGCGTTCAGGGAGACCCCGGCGAGGACTTGGCCGGCCGCCCACCCGAGCGCGTCGGCCTCGGCGGGGACCACGGTGCGGCCGTCGCGCTCGTAGCCGAACGGGCGACGGCCTCCGACCCACTCGCCACGGCCAACCTTGTGCAGCCGGGCGGCGCGCATGCGGTCCTTCATGACCTCGACCTCGTGCTCGGCCTTGGCGGCGAGGATCTTGGCGACCATCCGGCCCGAGGACGTGGACAGGTCCAGGTTCCCGGCCCGGACGGTGTAGGTCGGCACGTCGTACGGCTGGCAGGCGTCGATGTAGTCCAGTAGCTCGCGAGAGTCGCGGTGGAGTCGTTCGGTCTCCGTCGCGAGGACCGCGTCGACCTGGCCGGCCCGGATGGCGGTCAGCAGGTCCCGATACCTGGGCCGTTCCTTGTACCGCTTGCTGCCCTTGTGCGCGGTGAGGTCGTTGTCGACGTAGACCTCGACCACCTCCAGGCCGAGCCGTTCGGCCAGCCGGCGGCAGTCGGCCTCCTGGTCCTCGACCTTCTGGCCGGTGCCGTGCCGGTCCTCGGAGATGCGGCAGTAGATGGCGGCGCGCGTGCCCATGGCCGGCTCCTTAGAATGTGTGTTCGGCTGCCGGCCCTATCTTAGCACGGCCTAACTTGAGATTCGATTGCTCGAAGCCCGGACCGTGCTTGGGGGGGTCGGAGGGCGGCAGCGAGACGGTGACGCGGCGGTCGGGCCAGTCGAAGCCGGCGTTGCCGAAGGCGGCGCGGATGCGGTCGCGGGCCTGGAGCACGGCGGTGTCGCCGAGCCCGACCACGGTGACCGCGGGGAGCCCGCGGCCGATGTCTGTGGTTCGCCGGTACGTTCGTCTTCTCGATCCCGGCGCTTTTCTTCTACGACCCGGTGCTAAACGATGCCGACTACATCCTCGGCGCTGGCACCGACACGCGCACCGAGCTCGGCGCGTTCTTGGAGATCCTGACTGCGATATGCAACATCGCTACCGCCGTCGTCTTCTTCCCGATCCTCAGGCGGGTGAACGAAGCGGTCGCGCTCGGCTATGTCGCGCTTCGCATCGTGGAATCGACGATCATCGTCATCGGCCTGATCAGCCTGCTGTCGGTCGTGACCTTGCGGGAGGACTTCGCGGGAACGGGCGGCGACTCGGGCGCGCTGGGCATGGCCGGGCAGACGCTGGTCGCGTTCCACGAGTGGACGCGTGTCCTTGGGCCGCAGTTCTGTGCGGGCTTCGGGAATGGAATCTTGCTGGGCTACCTGATGTACAAGTCGGGACTCGTGCCACCGCGGATGGCCCTGTTGGGGTTGATTGGCGGGCCACTGGCGGTTGCCGGGGGGACGGCCGTGCTGTTCGGGGTGCTCGAAGCGGGGAGTCCAGGGTTGTTCCTCCTCACGGCCCTGGAGATCCTCTGGGAGGCCTCGCTGACGATCTTCCTCATCGTCAAGGGATTCAGGCCGTCTCCGATTCTCCCGGACGATCCGCGCTTCGTCCCGCAAGTGTCCTGATCGGCGGTCAGTTGCTCTACATGGGCGACTGGAGCGCCTGACGGAGATCGGCCGGGGCCGCGCGCTAGCCAGTTAACGTCACTTGCTGGCACCAGGCAGCGAAGGTAAGCCCGGCGCGGAGGCTCTCGTCGATCTGGCCCCAGGCGTGGCGCAGCGACGTGGCCTCCAGCCGGTCGCCGCGCACCTGCAGCAGCCCGACCCCCCCTCGGCCACCGCCCGCAGCAGCTCGACGGCGTCCCGTTCGACCAGCGCAAGCCCGCGCCCGCCCGGCCGCCGCCCCGCCGCCGGGTCCCCGGCAACCGATCCGGCCGCGGGTGTGGGAGCCGGAGCGTTGGGCTGGGGCGGTTGGCGCCGTGCGGGTCGGGGTCGTGCGGGTCGGGGTCGTGCGACAAGACCGGTGGCACGGGCGGCGACGCGGGCCTCGGCGGCGGCCAGCCTGCCGTCGGGGAGCAGGGCGAGCCCGTGGCGGTCGGCGACGAACGCGACCAGGGCGTCCAGGCGGGCGAGCAGCCCGCGTTCGGGGGATGGCATGGTGCTCCTTGATCGGTTGGGGGCGGTCGGAGCCTGCCACGCCGCATCCCGTTCCGGGAGAGCGATCCGCAGATCTGTGGACGAACAGCGGGCCTGCCCGCGGCGACGGTCGCGTGTGTGCACGCGGCCGTCCCGGCCACGTCGACGCCGCGTGAGCTGCTTGCGCCCTCAGCGAGCAGAGGCTGGGCTTGTGGTCGACATGCTGCGTCCGCGTGAGGGACAACCCTTGTCCGATCGAGGGGTTGGCCCTCTCCCGCATCGAGGGCTCGCCCCGATGTCGGCGCCCGCTGCCGTCCCTAGGGTCTGAGCTGTCAGTGAAGTCAGTTCCGCGCCGCCGGGCCGGGGCATGTTCGGAGAGGACAGCGATCATGTACGTGACGTTCTTCGGCGACCGGCGAGGTACGCTGCCGGCCGGCTGGATCAGAGAGACCATCGTGGCGCTGCTGGGCGATGCGCGGATCGACGCCACCGGGCCGGCAGGGCGTGGCGCGACGATGACGTTCCTCGGCCTGGCTGGGGACGCGGTCGTCCAGGTTCCGCCCGGCAGCCGGGTCACCGGCGGCGGGCTCAGTGTGTTCGGGGACCGCAAGATCGAGGTCTTGCCGGGCGACGGGCCCGAGATCCGCGTCGACGGGTACAGCCTGTTCGGCGATGTGAGGGTCAGCGACCGGCCCGCCGTGTGAACGCCTGGCCGTTCGTCCTCGTTGCTGGCCTGTACGAGGCCATGTCGGCTGTTGCCGTTGTCGTCCTCGCGCCGGCTGGGTCGGCTGAGAGAGTCGGTGACTAGTGGGCGGTGATCGCCTTCACGCCCGGCGGGTCGGTGCCGTGGCCGGCCTGCTGTTGGGTGTGGCGGCGTCCGCGCCGGGTGCCGAGCTGGACGCGGGCCTGAAGGCGGCCGGCTCCGGGCCGGCCACGGCGAGCGCCTGGCCGGCCGATCGACTTGCCGACGCTGAGGTGGGCCAGCCCCGCGCTACGTGCGCAGGAACGCGAGCACGGCCAGGACACGGCGGTGGTCGTCGGGGGTGGCGTGCAGGCCGAGCCGCGTGAAGATGCTGTGTACGTGCGCTTCCACCGTCTTGGGACTAAGGTACAGCCGCTGGCAAATGGCTTGGTTAGAGCGGCCCTCCGCCATCAGCGCGAGCACCTGACGCTCCCGGTCGGTGAGCTCCTGGATAGGGTCCCGACTGCGCCGGCGCCCGACGAGCTGCGTGACCACGTCCGGGTCGATCACCGACCCGCCGCCGGCGACGCGGCGTAGTGCGTCGGCGACCTCGTTGACGTCGGCGACGCGGTCCTTGAGCAGGTACCCGACGCCTCGGGCGCCGCTTTGGAGGAGCTGGATGGCGTGGTGTGGCTCGACGTACTGCGACAGCACCAGCACGCCCACGTCTGGATGGTCGGTGCGGATGCGCTGGGCGGCATCGAGGCCCTCGGTCGTGTGGGTTGGGGGCATGCGGATGTCCACCACCACCGCGTCGGGCGGTTCGGCGTGAACCTGCGCGAGCAGTCGTTCGGCATCACCAACCTGGGCGGCGACCTGGATTCCGGCGGCCTCCAGCACCCGCGCCAGGCCCTCGCGGAACAGCACGGCGTCATCGGCGATCACCACGCGCATGGCAGCTCCGCGGTGATGCGGGTGCCCTCGCCG
>WNFU01004507.1_pt1 | contig 22023 bp, 19 predicted proteins | sample 5400121 | NCBI WGS metagenome assembly WNFU01 (sample SAMN13153360, study PRJNA577476) | soil metagenome | isolation source: 100 cm soil or saprolite under grassland replicate 1 | place: USA:California | collected 2016-06-15
TGCTCCTCCTCCCCAGTCCGAGGACACGATGTTTCACCCCCGCTCGCCATACGCCATAGCAAAGCTCTACGCCCATTGGATCGTCCGCAACTATCGTGAGGCCTACGGCATGTACGCGGTCTCGGGAATCTTGTTCAACCACGAGAGCGAACGCCGGGGCGAGACCTTCGTGACCAGGAAGATCACGCGGGCCGTTTCACGTATCCTCGCCGGAAAACAGGACAAGGTGTACCTGGGCAACCTGGATGCCATCCGCGACTGGGGCCACGCCAGAGATTACGTCGAGGCCATGTACCTCATGCTCCAGCAGGTCAGCCCTCGCGACTACTGCGTCGGGACGGGGGACGGCCACACGGTCCGGGAGTTCTGCGAGCTGGCCTTCGGACACGTCGGGCTGGAATGGAGCCGGTTCGTGAACATCGACCCGAGATACTTCCGCCCGACGGAAGCCGAGGAACTGGTGGCCGATCCTTCGCGGGCCCGAGCCGAGTTGGGGTGGAAGCCGAAGGTTTCCTTTCACGAGCTCGTGACCGGAATGCTCGAAGCCGACCTCGCCACCGAGGGCATGACGTTGGAGCATGCCAGAGACATCGCCGCGCGCCGATTCCGAGACTGACGTGTTCGATCTGTCTGGCAAGCGGGTCTGGGTGGCGGGCCACCGGGGGCTGGTCGGTTCGGCCCTCGTTCGACGGCTCGAGCGAGAGCCGATCGGCGAACTGATCACCGCGACCTCGACCGAGGTGGACCTTCGTCGACAAGCAGAGACAGAGGCCTTGGTCGCCGAGACTCGCCCTGACGCCGTCTTCCTCGCCGCCGCCAGGGTAGGCGGGATCCATGCCAACCGATCGGCACAGGCGCAGTTCCTCTACGACAACCTGATGATCAGCGCGAACACGATCGAGGCCTGCCGCCTGTCCGGAGTGCAGAAGGTGGTCGTCCTCGGCTCGTCCTGCATCTACCCGCGCGAAGCTCCCCAGCCGATCCGGGAGGAGCATCTGCTCACGGGACTGCTCGAGCCCACGAACGAGGGGTACGCCATCGCGAAGATCGTGGCCCTGGAGCTGGGCAAGATGTACCGGCGCCAGCACGGCACGAACATCGTTTCCCTCATGCCGACGAACCTGTTCGGTCCGGGGGACAATTTCGACCTCGCGTCCAGCCACGTCCTTGCCGCTCTGCTCCGAAAGATCCACGAGGCGAAGGCCAAGGGTTCCCCCACGGTGGAGATCTGGGGGACGGGCAAACCCCGTCGAGAGTTCTTGCACGTCGACGACCTGGCGGACGCCGCACTCTTCGCCCTTCAGCACGTCGAGGGTGAGGGCCACCTCAACGTGGGCACGGGGAAGGACATATCGATCCGCGAGCTGGCCGAGCTGATCGCGGGCGTCATAGGTTGGGAGGGGGAGTTCGTTTTCAATGCCGAAATGCCCGACGGCACCCCTCGCAAGCTTCTCGATGTGTCGAAGATGGCCGAGATGGGATGGACCGCGAGGATTCCCCTGAAGAGGGGAATCGTGAGCCTGTACGAGTGGTTCCTCGAGCAGCACCTCGCGCCAAACGTCGCGAGCTGACCCCGAGAGACTTCGCGAGGTTACCGCAGCCAGGTCTGTATGATGACCTTGGTGAAGCGGAATCCGTACTTGAGCGAGCCGGGCTTCTTGGACTCCCCGCTGAGCCGAGCCCGAACGGTGATGGGGACCTCCTTCACTCGGGCGTGGTGCCGAAGCGCCTCGACCAGTACCTCGGAGCTGTACTGATCCTGCTCGAGTGTGAGCCCGCGCATGAACTCCGCGCTGGTGGCTCGGAACCCGCTCGAAACGTCTGTGATGCGTTCGCCGTGCAGGAGAGAGACCACTCCCGAGAGGAGGTACATGCCGGCGTGACGCAAGTGACTCTCCCTCTCGAACTCGCCGAGCCTGCGTGAGCCCACCACCATATCCGCGTTGCCCGCCAGGATGGGCCGGATGACCTTGACCAACTCGTCGGGGTCGTGCTGGCCGTCGGCATCCAACGAGGCGATGACCGTGCCACCCAGCTTGAGCCCGATCTCGTAGCCCACGCGGAGGGCCATACCCTGTCCGCGGCGGATGGGGAGCCGGGCGACTATGGCCCCTTCCTTGCGGGCCACGTCCGATGTGTCGTCCTCGGACGCGTCGTCCATCACCAGCGTGGCCACGGGAAGCCCTTCCACCATCCGGGGCATGGAAGCGAGCACGGACCCGATGCTCTCCGCTTCGTTGTGAGCGGGGATCACCACGACCAGGCGATCGCCGGGGGGCAGGGCATCGGCCTGCGAGGCGTCGAAGGCCTGCACCGTCAGCGACTCGATCAGGAGCCGGATGGTCGCGGTGTTCGCGTCGGTGTTGGACGAGGTCCGAAGGACCAGGGCGAACAGGATGAACACGGCGAACACGAGGGCGGCCACCAGCTGGCGCTGGTTCCCCTTCTGGAAGTTGAACGCGTCGAACAACGGCTGGAACAGCGGCGGCAGGACGGCCAGGGCCAGGATGACGACGCTGACCGCGCCGGTGATGATGAGGTTGAGCCGGGAGATGTCCCTGCGCCGGTAGCGTCGGACGGCCGCCACCAACAGGGCTACGGCGAACGCCCCGCCGACGGCCCTGATGGGGATGAACGCGCTGGCCGCGATCACTCGCCGACCGGTTGGGGAACGCGGGCCCTGGGCCGCCACAGCGTCTTCGGCATGATGGCCTTGGTGATCACTCGGTCCTTGTGCTCCTCGATCTTGGCGAATATCGACTCGACGAGCGTCTCGGAAAGGTAGTGCGGCTTGAGCCCGAGATCCAGGAGCGCGGAGTGCTTGGCGTTGTAGTAGTGCTCTTCGGCCTCCACCCTGGGGTTGTCGAGGTGGTCCACCTTGACGTCCAGGCCGTATTCCTCCCCGGCCCGCTGGACCAGGTCCGCCAGCTCGTTGACGGCGAACTGCTCGGTGAACTGGTTGAACACGCGGTACTCTCCGGGTCCGGCAGGGTTCAACGTGGCCAGCTCGACGCACTGCATCGTGTCCACGATGTTCAGGTAGCCTCGGGTCTGGCCGCCCTTCCCATACGCGGTCAAGGGGTGCCCGATCACGGCCTGCAGGCAGAAACGATTGAGGGCCGTGCCGAACACCTCGTCGTAGTCGAACCTCGTGGCCAGGCGCTGATCGAGCGTGGACTCCTCTGTTTCGATCCCGTACACCACGCCCTGGTTCAGGTCGGTGGCCCGGAGCCCCCAGATCCGGCAGGCCAGCTGGATGTTCGTGGAGTCGTGGACCTTGGACGCGTGGTACCAGGAGCCGGGCATCTTGGGGAAGGGCAGACGGTCTTCCCTGCCGTTGTGGCGGATCTGGATGAAGCCCTCCTCGATGTCGATGTTCGGTGTTCCGTACTCGCCCATCGTCCCGAGCTTCACCATGTGGGCGTCGGGGAGGTAGTCGCGCATGGCCCACAGCACATTGAGCGTACCGATCACGTTGTTGTACTGCGTGTACACCGCGTGCTCGCGGGAGATGAACGAATACGGGGCCGAAGGCATCTCGCCGTAGTGGATGATCGCCTCGGGCTCGACGTCGGCGAACAGCTTCTCCACAATGGGCCAGTCGGTCAGGTCTCCCTCGGTGACCCCGATCCGATACCCGGTGACCTGTCGCCAGGCCTCGGCCCGCCCTGGGAGGTTTTCGCCGATGGGCGTGAGCGTGTCGGTGCCGGCCTCTTGGTGGGCCCGACGCCGGAGATAGTTGTCCATCGCGTGGACCTCGTGGCCCCGGGCCGAGAAGTACATGGCGGTGGCCCACCCGAGATATCCATCTCCACCAAGGATCAAGATCCGCATCCGCTCTCCTCGGACGAAGTTCCCCCGGGCCTGATAGCCCGGAGCCGCCCTATTGTAGGGATGCCCGCAACGCCTTCAAGGTTGCAGGCGTATCTCGTACAGCATGACTTGCTTACCATGTCGAGTAGGGTGACAACCTGAGCCCCGTACCTTCGACTCGCGATGATGCAGCCTCATCCGCATCGCCCGCCGATGAGATGGTAGACGGTGATTTCCGGTCCGGGCCTCACGTAGCCAAGTGGGTAGTAGTCGGTGGACCAGTCGAAGTTGAATGGCTCAGGTTGTTTGCCCAAACCGTAAGGGCTGATGTGGTAGGAGACGACCGCTCGACGCCGCAGCTCTCGGTAGTAGGCGATCGCCTCCGGCACTTCCTTTGGGGTGGCGAATGCCCGCCCCCATTCGCTGTCCCCTGTGACCACCCAACATGCCGCCTCTCGCTCGTACAGGTCGATGAGGCCGGGTCTCACCAGCCGTTCGAAGTGGACCGCCCCCGTCTGTGCCAGGGCCTCCTTCCTGTCCATGAGCCGAGCTCGGATCACGGCCGATCGCACGTTGACGAACGTCCACCGAGGGAGCCTGCCTGACTGACGGTGGACGCCGCCCGAGTCTTCCCCGGTGGGCTTCAGGAGCAAATAGATAGGACCACCGCGAGGAGAAGAACGAGGAGAAGGCCCAGATGGAACCAGTCGAGGCCAATTCTCCGTGAGAGAGCCAGGTCCACCTCGACCCCAGGAGCGACCTCCGCGTGTGGATCCCTCGCCTCGGTTTCCTGCACACGAGCACTCCGGCCAAACGTGGCGGCTGATCCTACCGCCCCCAACCCTCTTGTCTGGCCCAGGCGATCGTTCTGGCCAATCCCTCCTCGAGTGGAACCCTCGGCTCCCAGCCGAGCGCCCGGCGGGCCAGCGAGATGTCCGGGCAGCGGACCGAAGGGTCATCGACCGGCCGTTCGACGTGCCGGATCGTGGACGAACTCCCCGCCAACGTTCGGATGAGCTCGGCGAGGTGATTGACCGCGATCTCGTGAGGATTTCCCAGATTCACGGGTCCGATCAGATCGGAGGAAAGCAGCCGCCACAACCCATCGACCAGGTCCTCGACGTAGCACAGGGACCGGGTCTGGGAACCGTCGCCGTGGATGGTCAGAGGCTCCTCGTTCAGGGCCTGAGAGATGAACGTGGGGACCGCCCGGCCGTCGTCGGCCCTGAGGCGGGGACCGTACGTGTTGAAGATCCGGGCGATCTTGGCCGGAATCCCGTGCACTCGCTGATAGGCCATGGCCATGGCCTCGGCGTATCGTTTGGCCTCGTCGTACACACCCCGGGGCCCCACTGGATTCACGTTTCCCCAATAGGTCTCGGGCTGTGGGCTGACCCCGGGATCACCATAGACCTCGGACGTCGAAGCCAGGAGGAACCCGGCGCCTTTGGCCTTGGCGAGGCCAAGCCCGCGAAGGGTCCCCAGGGCTCCGACCTTCAGTGTATGGATCGGATGTTGGAGGTAGTCCCTGGGCGAGGCAGGCGAGGCGAAGTGCAGCACGAGATCGACGTCGCCTTCGACTTCCAGGTAAGTGGTGACATCGTGGTTCTCGAACCGGAACCGGTCATTCCGGAAGGCCGCTTCCAGGTTGTCCATCCTGCCGGTCAATAGCGTGTCGAAGCACACCACTTCCCAGCCTTCCGCCAGCAGCCGGTCGCACAGATGCGACCCGAGGAGGCCCGCTCCTCCGGTCACGACCGCCCGCGGCACCTACGTGGCGGTCCGGTGCGGAGTGACCGGGGGACGGCCGGTGGGGTAGTACGTGAACCCGTGGCGCCTCATCGCCTCGGGGTCGAACACGTTTCTGCCGTCGACCACGAGCGGGTGGGCCATGGTGTCCTTCAGTCGCCCCAGGTCGAGCGAACGGAACTCGTCCCACTCCGTACAAACCACGATGCAGTCGGCACCCGTTGCCGCTTCGTACGGGTCGAGGCAGACTTCGAGCTCCGCGAGCTCGGCCTTGGCATTGGCTGCCGCTTTGGGATCGTAACCGAGAACATGAGCCCCTTGAGCCAGGAGGAGCCTCGCCAGGGCCAGCGCCGGGGCGAATCGCACGTCGTCGGTGTCCGGCTTGAACGCGAGACCGAGGAGGACCACACGCTTGTCCTCCAGGTTCCACAGCGCTTCCTTCACCTTCTCCGCCGTGGCCTGCACGGCCTCCTCGTTGATCCTGGCGATTTCACCGAGTAGGGGGAGATCTCCTCCCAGCCTCTCGACCAATCGCTCGAAGGCCGCGAGATCCTTGGGGAAGCAGGATCCCCCATAGCCAAGGCCCGCGTCGAGGAAAGCTCTCCCGATCCTCGGATCCGCCCCCATGATCTCGGCAACTCTAACGACGTCGGCTCCCGCTCGCTCACAGATTCGGGCCATCGCATTGGCGAACGAAATCTTCAGGGCCAGGTAGGCATTGCAGGCGTGCTTTGCCAGCTCCGCAGTCATCAGGTCCGTCTCGATCAGCGGGATGGCCCGCCGGGTCAGCGGTTCGTACAGCCGACGCATGGCGTCGAACGCCTCGGTGGTTTCCGCTCCAACCAATATCCGGTCCGGCTCCAGGGTGTCCTGGATGGCCCGGCCCTCCCGGAGGAACTCGGGGTTCGAGACGAGAGCGAACTCCAGGTCCGGCCTCTCCTGCCGGAGGATCGCCCGCAGCCGGACCCCCGTTCCGACCGGGACCGTCGACTTCTCCACCACGACGGTAGGCCCCGTCGCATGGCGGGCGAGCTCGCGAGCCGATCGTTCGATGGCCAGTAGGTTGGCCTCGCCGTCGGCCCGGGGAGGGGTTCCCACACAGATGAACACCACAGTCGCCCCCTGCACGGTCTCGGCGATGCTCGGGCGAAAGTCGAGGCCCCCGCTTGCCAGCCCCTGCGAGAGAAGGTCATCCAGCCCAGGCTCGTAGAAGGGCGAGCTGCCACGCCGCAGGAGGGCGATCTTCTCGCCGTCGGAGTCCGTTCCGGCCACCCGGTGCCCCAGGTGGGCGAGAGCGACGCAGGTAACCAGGCCGACGTGGCCGGTTCCGATGACACCCACTTTCATGTGCACACCCTCCACTCGATGCCGCAACTCTACCCACCGTGAGGATCAGCCAGAGCGGAGCTGGACCTAGGCAGCCTACAGATGGACGGGTGGGGTCGACAGACTAGGACCGAGGGGGCGCCGGGGGGCGAGGGTGCCCACCCACAGGTAGGTCGGAATCAACGAGATCACCGCGCGAAGCGCCACCGGCGGGATGCGGGCAAGCGAGGACGGGACGATGTCGTCGGCCCCGAAGCGGCCTGGATCGGCCAGAACGGGCAGCGTGTAGTCCCACAGGTCGAAGTTCGCGAGCAGACGGCGCAGCCCCGGACGGGTCAGGAAGCGCTCGTGGTAGTGAGGAGCTCGGCCCGTCGCCCGGACGTAGCGATGGGCCACGGGCCGAGGCAGCCAGGACAGGAAGGGCAGCCGGTAGTGAGGCTCGACGATCCCCAGCCGGTTGGCCAGGCCGAAGTAGGCGAGGCCCTGGGGGGTGAGCACACGTCGGACTTCGGCCACGACCGCCACGGGATCGACCACGTGCTCGTAGACGTGGTTGAACACCACCACATCGACGCTCCTGTCGGGCAGCGGCAGCCGCTCGCCCTCGGCGCAGAGGAACGCCACCCGATCGCCGAACCGCTGGTGCGCCAGGGCAAGCCCCGGGACGTCGATGTCGACCCCGATCACGGCCGCTCCGCGGCGGCGGAGCTCGTCGCACACGAGACCGGCGGAACACCCCAGATCGAGGAGGCGCTGGCCCTCCAGGGAATCCACGCCGAGGAAGTGCTCGACGATGGCGGCGATCTTTTCCGCCTTGGCCCTACGGCCCGCTTCGTCCAGGATGGCAGGCTGCAGCTCGGAATAGGCAAGCTGTGGCCGACGCTCCTCGGTCATCAGGCCTCCCTGGATGACGGGGACAGGCCGATCACCTTTTCCGGCCTCGTGGGTCAGCGGAGGCGCAGATCGCCGACTCGAGGATCCGTTCGTATCGCAGGGTGGTCACGCGAATGTCCAAGGTGTCCCTGACGAATGCGCTCGCTCGTTCCTGATAGGCGCGCAGAGCCAGCGGGTCGGCGATCGCCTCGCTGAGGGCCCGGGCGAGGTCGGTCACCGAGCCAGGGGTGACGAGCAGGCCGGTGAGTCCCGAGTCGATGTGTTCGGCCAAACCTCCCAGGCGGGAGGCAACGACGGGGACCCCGGCCGCCATTCCCTCGGCCATCACCACCGGTGTGCCCTCCTGGTCTCCACCCTGCGCCACCTTCGACGGGATGACCAGGGCATAGGCCTCACGTAGCTCGTCCATCACGCTCACCCGTGGCGCCCTGCCGGTGAACCGAACTCGGTGCAGGAGGCCGAGATCACCGGCCAGAGCCTCCAGAGCGGGCCTGTCTGGACCATCTCCCACGATCACCAGCGTCGCATCCGGAACGTCCGCCAAGGCCCGGATCAGGACGTCGACTCCCTTCTTCTCGACCAAGCGCCCGACGAAGACGAACCTGCCGGCGACCGGTGATCGCTCCTTGATGGCGTCCCGGATCGCGTCCACGTCCACTCCCATGGGCACGACCGGCAGGCGGGAGGGGTCGCCGGACACTTCGAGGGCGTCGACGAGGTCGCGACTAACCGGGGCAACCGTATGAGCGCCTTTCATGACCCGGCGTTTCACCCACCGGAACGGGAACGCCCGCAACGCATAGGCGTCCCCCCCGTGGACCGTCAGGACGTAGGGCAGCCGCATGGTCGCCTTCAACGTCAGCGCGACGAGCCCGGCCGGGATCGCCCAGTGCGCGTGGACGACCTGGGGCCGTGTCCTGATCGCCAGCCGAAACGCGTGCCACCAGAACGAACCAACCAGGAGGGGGGCCTCGACCCACCGCCAGCGCTGCGTCTGGAGGTTCGGCAGGATCGCTCCTTCGGCCAGCCCCTCCCACCGCCGGGGAAAATAGGGGAACCGGTGGATCTCAACTCCATCGATGCGTTCGCGAGGCTGGCCTGCTCGCACTCGGGGTGCGAGGATGGTGATCTCGTATCGGTCGGCCATGGAACGGGCCAGAGACAGCACAAATTCCGGCGTCCCGTCCCCGGGTACGGCCGGAAGCGTCGACGTGAGAGTCAGTACCCGAGGTCTCTGTTCGTGCGACAGTGGCGCCGCCAACTCTACGCGTCCGTCGGTCGAGCCGCCGATTTCGAGGCACTTGTTATGCTGAAACGGTTTCGGTCAGCCTCCGCAAGGAGAACCATGGGGATCATCGACCGCTTCAGCGCGGGGCCTGTGGATCTCGTCAGGAGGCTCCTTCACAAGACCGTCATCGGACCCATCAAGTATCGCTCTTCCTCCGGCGGATACGACGCAGAGCGGTACTGGCGGGATCGCCTGCAGAGATACGGCATCTCGCTGCGGGCCTCGGGCCATGAAGGGTGGTCGGAAGAGGACAACCGTTCCGGATACGAGATCGCCGCCCAGACTCTCATCGAGGCCGAAAGGGATGCGGGCGTCGATCTGTCCACCGCACGCGTCGTCGAGATCGGCTGCGGCCCCGGCTTCTATGCCCGGTTGCATCGGGACCTGGGCGTCACCTCGTATACGGGCGTCGACGTGACCGATGTCCTCTTCCAGCAGCTCCGAGAGGGTCTGCCCGAATATCGGTTCCTCCAAGCGGACGTGACCCGGGACAGGCTGGAGGTTGAAGGCGATATCGTCCTGATGATCGACGTGGCGCATCACATCGTCACGGACGAGGCCATGAACTCGGCGATGGAGAACGTGAAGCGAGTGCTCGCTCCGGGAGGTGTCTTTCTCGTGGGTCCCTTGATGAGCCGGGAGAGGAGCCACCTATTCTACGTGAGGTTCTGGTCCGAGGAAGAGATACGATCCAGGTTCCCTGGATTCGAACAGCTGAGGCCCGTTCACTTCCGAGGAGGCACCCTTCTGGGCTTCCGCAGCCGGACGTCTGCCGGACGGATACCAGGGGTGATCTGACAGCGACGATCCCCAGGACCCGGCGGTTAGGGGCGAGCATGGACACAACCGGACAGTTCGATGTATCGGTGGTCTTGGCCGTCTACAACGAGCGCGGTCACGTGCGCCAAGAGATCGAGCGGATCCGAGCGTCGCTTGAAGCTTCCTCCTACACCTTCGAGATCATCGTCGTCGACGACGGATCGAACGATGGATCTGCCGACGAGCTCGGTCAGATCCAGGACATCCGCCTGATCAGGTTCACCCGCAATCGCGGGACCGGGGCCGCGCGCAAGGCCGGCACTCGGGCCGCTCGTGGCCGGGCGGTGGCGTGGACCGACGCCGACATGACGTATCCGAACCAGGAGATCCCCCGGCTAGTGAAAGAGCTCGACGGGTATGACCAAGTGGTCGGGGCCAGGACCTCCGAACAGGGAAGGATCAAGGCGCTCCGCGTCCCCGCAAAGTGGTTCATCCGGAAGCTGGCCAGCTATCTCATCCAGCAACCGATCCCGGACCTGAACTCGGGGCTACGGGTGTTCCGGCGGGACGTGGCTCTGCAATACCTGCATATGTTGCCCGAGGGATTCTCCTGCGTCTCCACGCTCTCGCTCGCCTTCCTGGCCAACGGGTACTCCATCGGGTACGTGCCGATCGAGTACCGGCAGCGGGCAGGGCGTTCGAAGTTCCACTGGTGGACGGACACGAAGCGCTACGTCACTCAAGTGGTACGGATGATCCTCTCGTGGAACCCCCTACGGGTGTTCATCCCGGTCGGCGTGGTCCTGTCTCTGATCGCGATCACCAAGCTCGGCTACGACTGGGCTACCAAGGACTTCCACGTGGCCGCGAACACGCTGCTGGTGTTCTTCGCCGCCTTCCAGATCTTCGCTATCGGGCTCCTTGCGGATCTGGTTGTTCGCGTGACCAAGCCTCGGGACGAGGTAGAGCCCAGCGCCCAGTTCACGCGCGACTCTGCTGAGCCAAGGCCTGACTGAGGGGTCCGGCCCCTCCACGAGTCCTGACGCAATGCTCATGTGCAACCATGGAGATGAGTCACGAGGGTTCTCGACCTGGGACTGGCTGGGGATGAGCGCGGTCGCGTCCACGGGGATCATGGTAGCCGGCATCCTTGGACTTCTCGTGTCCGGTCCGGGTCGCAGGTATCGGATCGGAACGGGACTCCTGTTGGGAGTCGGGCTCCTCGGCGGCGTCGCAACACTCGGTCTCGGTGTCCTCTCGGCAAGGAAGGGGGGGCTCACACCGGCGGACGTACTTCGGCTTCTGACCAAGATCTGGGTTCACCCCGAACGAGACGGGACAATGTTCCTGTTGGGCGTGCTCGTATCGCTACCGCTGGTTGCTTTCTTTACGCATGTCCTTCTCGGTGATTCGGATTCGGCAAGGTTGGTGGCTTCCATCAACTACGTCGAACATCAAGATTGGCACTACCTGATTCACACACAGGAGAACTACCTGCCCCACCTGATCATGGGGCCGATCCTGGCCATCGGTGGAATCGCAGCGGTCAAGGCCCTTACGATTCTCACTGTCCAAGCCCTCGCAGGGATTGTCTCGTTCATCAGCTGGAAGCTGACCCGCAGCTGGTTGGGAGCTGTTGCCTCGATCCTGGCGCTGCTGTCCTTTCAGGGGATAGTGGCGAGGACGGCCTACCTTCCCATGTATCCCGCGATGCTGGCGCTCGGATACACAGGAACCTATCTCGCGTACCGCGCGATCGCTTCGGAGGGCCGAAAGAGTCTTGCGTTTGCCACATTCGCGGGTCTTTGTCTCGCAATGAGTCCGGAGGCACAGCCGGTCGGCCAGGCCTTCCTCCTTTTGCCTGTCCTCCTGGCTGTCGGCGTCGGGCTTCGACGCGCGCTTCCAGGGCTTCTTCGCACCTACGCGGCGCTCGCCCTGTTCCTCCTGCCTCGGGCAGTCATCAATCTCTCCGAAGGAGCATTCTCACACTTCCTCAGCTACCGCGTGGACTACTGGATCACCAAAGGGTACCTGAACGACATCCAGAAGAAGTTTTTCAAGTATCCATCGCGGCTAGGCTACCCCGACTACATGAGTTCGTTGGTGAGGCACCTTCCGCGGATCACCGGAAGGGGCGGGTTGGTAGTCGTGCTCCTGGGCCTGGCCGGGATCATGGTGTCACGTCCGAAGGTTCGAAGGTTCGGGTTGATCGCTTGCCTCTACCTCTTGGCCCCACTCGTCGTGGCCCGGGGCCCATTCCTGTCCCGCTATTACTCGCCGCTATTCGTCGGGGCAGCTATTGCCGCCGCCCTGCTGCTTGCACCTTCTGTCGGACGCATAGCTCGAGGCGTCTCGCTCAGCCTGGTGGCGATGTTGTTGGTCCTGGCGCTTGTGAACCTTGGCAGCACCCTGAAAGAGATTCGGGTCGAACAGGCCAAAGTCCTGAGCGGTCCATACCGGCAGCTCGCCAGCCTCGTCGACGATGGTGGGGGGGTGATCGGCGCACGTTCGGCCTACCTGCTGTTCGTCGACCCACACATCCGGACGTACGGCAGCCAGTTTCTGAGTGAGAGGGAATACGTCACGTATCTCACATGGCCTTCGGACGAGGCTGTCGTTCGCGTGCTTCGAGCTCACCGCATTCGATGGGTCCTGATCATGACCAGGCGGTGGGAGGTCCGGTACAACAACGCGTGGCTCCTGTCGGCGTACGAGAAGCCTGCCCGACACTACTTCTCCATCGATAGTAGTCCTCAGTTCTGTCTGGAGTTGGAAGCTCCTCCGTTCCGTCTCTACAAGTTGGGGTGCCCTTCCCTCGAGCGGCCGGGATGACCGGTCACAGCGGGGGCTCGCCCGGTGGCTTCAACCAGCAGGTACCCCCTTGGTCCCCTGAGGTGACGGGCATCCCATTCGGCTACCTTCTCGACGAGGAACTGCCCAACGCGGCCGGAAATCCTCCAAGCGACCGACAGCGGTAGGTAGCCCGCGCGAAATGCTTTCGTCGCCAGGGGCGAAACCGTCACGTTGGTCGCACCAGAGGCTTCCAACTTTGCCTGCAATGCATCGGCTCGGAATCCGGGAAGGCGGTCGTGCCCCCACCTGCGGTCGGCCCACGGCTGCAAGAAGCCGGGAAAGATACGGATGTCCTCGCTGGGCGTGGTAAGGACCAGCCGTCCTCCCGAGCGGAGGACTCGGACCGCCTCCGCGATGACCCGGCCCTCGTCCGGGACGTGCTCGATGACGTCCAGCGCGAAGACCACGTCGAACGTCCCATCGGAAAACGGGAGGGCCTGGCCATTGCCGCGGATGTATCTGACGCCGTCGAAACGGGCGTGAGTGTCGATGTCCAGGGAGTAGGCGATCCCACCGTCCACGGAGGCAGCCCAGTATCCGTCGAAGCCGCCGATGTCCAAAATGCGCCCTTCGCCCTTGTCCTGGCCGAGGCATCGGAGCAGGTTCGACCGGTAATACGTGCCTAGCCTGCTCGGCAATCGATCGTCCGTGAGCCCGTGGAGCGCGGGACCTCGTCGTCGGGTCGCCGCAAAGAGAGCCAACTCGACGCCCATCGCAACGAGTCGCTGGAAGACGGATGCGGCAATGACGGGCGCGGCGGTCACTGTTGGCCCAAGAACGGCGATCAGCACGCCTTCCCGGATCCCGAGGCCTGCGGGAACCGGGATCGCCAGGAACCCGGCGGTCCAGGCGAGCACGAAGGCCGGTACGGCGACCGTCGGCGAGATGCGGACCTCGGGAGGAGCGACTGAGGTGAGGAGGACCGTGAAGCCCAGGCCGGCGGCAGCGAGCGTGGCAACGCTCCAGCCCAACGAGCGGAGCACCGCCTGCCCCAGCACCAGCTCCGACCCGATCCTTCGCCGCGTCCAGCGCTCCAGGGCTCGGAAGAGCGACACGAGCCAGCGCGGCTGAAGCATGAGCGCCGGCAACAGACCGAGCAGCGCGAGGAGACGAATGCTGGTGGAAGGTTCGTCGGAGAACACCACGAGAACTCCAAGCATTCCTCCCGCGATCACCTGGATCCCCGCGTGGAGAAGGAACGTGACCGCGGCCGGGCGCACTCTTACGCCCGCGTCCGCCGCCAACTTCACCTGGCCGATCGGTTGCCAGATGGCCCCCGGGATGTACTTCGCCAGCTGAGACGCCAGGTAGCCTCTGGCCAGCAGCCATCGGCTCCGTCCCTCGAACAGAGAGGCCCAACCGAGCGAGGAGAAGATGACGGCTGCCAGCTGGAGGGTAACGGCAGCAACGAGATTGGGCCACTCGGGCAGGGAGAGGCCCTTCGAGCGGTGAAGGGCGTCGCGAAAAGCGATCGCAAGGAACGCGATGGCAATGGCGCCGAACAGGAGGCGAGCCAACTTCACCGCCGCCCCTCGAACCTCAGGTTCCTGAAGCCGAGATCGCATCGGCCATACGATACGCTCAGCCGATGGGGGGCCGATGCGGGACCGCCCCCCCGCGTTGGAGCTCCGACCTTCACGGCGCGGACCTGTAGGCTCCCCCAGATCCCACCGTGACGACACCCACCATTCGCCCAGACGCACGAGACGCGATGGCCCCTACGCGGAGGGCCGATCGGGATCGTCCGGTGATGCGGTGGGCGTGGCTGATCGTGGCCGTCACGCTTTGCGTCTCGATCGGGCTTCCCCTGGTAGGGACCCGGGTCTTCTTCCCAGCGGACCTGCTCCAGCGATTCCATCCCTGGAAGGACCAGACGCCCCCGGGCTACCGGATCGCCAATCCTCTTCTGACCGACCCGGTCGACGCCACGATGCCCACGCGCGCCGAGTCTCGAAGCAGGATCCTGAAGGGCGACTACCCGATGTGGGCCCCAGAGTCCACGGGCGGTGGTCCCCTCGGGACCGTTCCCAATTCGAGCATGTCGCCTCTCGAACTCCCGTACCTGGTGCTTCCTCTCTGGTACGCCCCCGCCCTGGTGAAGCTCCTCGAGATGGTGGCTGCCGTCCTCTTCACGTACCTGTTCGCCAGGAGGATCGGGCTCGGCAGGATCCCGGCGTCCGTGGGCGGGCTGATCTACGCGTTCTCGGGCTTTCAGGTGGTCTGGACGTTCTGGCCGCAAAGCATCATGGGCGCGTTGATCCCCGCGCTGTTCTGGACCGCGGAGCGAGGGCTCCAACGAGGAAACGTCCGGAGCATGCTCCCCGTTTCGGTGGTGGTGGCCATCATGGTGCTCGAGGGATTCCCTCCGGTGCTGTTGTACGCGGGGGTCGCCGCCGGCCTGTATGTCCTGGTCCGCGTGCTGACCAGCCACGAGTGGGACGTCGGCCGGTGCGTCAAAGGGCTGGCGTCGTTCGGGGGAGCAGCCGTGCTGGGGCTGGCCATCACGGCGCTCCAGGTTCTGCCGTTCCTGGACCAGCTGCGCTCTCTGGACGTGGGCTACCGGGCCCAGACCACGGACTCACACCTTCCCCTCCGAGCGCTGATGACGCTGCTCGTTCCGAATGCGTTCGGCTCGCCCGTCGACGGCTCGTTCTTCGGCCGCCTTCACTACGCGCCGACCGGGTTCGTCCGGACGGGGTATCTGGAACAGCAGAGCTTCATCGGAGCCACTGCCCTCGTGCTGGTCCTGGCGGCTGCCATCAAGCTATGGCGGCAGCCTGGATCGAACCCGCTTCCGCGCGGTGTTAAGTCCTACCTATGGACAGGACTCGCTCTGATGATCGTGCTGATGTACGTAGGCGGTCCGGTCCTGGGGCTGCTCGAGAAGATTCCGCCGTTCGGGACCAACTACATCGGCAGGCTGCGATCGGTCATGGGGTTCTTCCTGGCGTGCCTTGGGGCTGTCGGGCTTCACGCCCTCCTCGATAGAGGGCGCCGGCCGGTCCCTCGAACCGTCTGGGTGTTCGGGGTCACTGTGGTGGCGCTGGCGGTGTCGATCGTGGCTCTGGGCCTGTGGAGGGTCCTCGAGCTCGCCGGTGAAGTCCAACGGCGCAGGTACGTGCTCCGCCAGTCCGTGCTTCCCCTGGCGGTCGCCGCGATCGCGGTCTCGTCGATCGGGCTGAACGGCCGGAGATGGTTGGGCGAGCGTCGTCTCATGGGATGGGTGGTGCCGCCGCTGGTCGCGATGGAAGCACTGGCCTTCGCCCTTCCCTTCTGGCCCAGGGTGCCGAAGTGGACCTTCTACCCGACCACCCCCGCCCACCGGTTCCTGGAGGCGCACCTCGGCCGGGAACGTGAGGCCAGCCAGGGCAACGTCCTGTATCCGGGGACCACGACCTTCTACGGGCTTCGCTCCGTCACCGGACATCAGTTTCCCCAGTGCACGTGGACCGATCTCCTGACCGCGCTGGACCCGCATGCTCTCAACCTGCCCACACTCCCGGTGCTGCGGGGGAAAGGCGCCCTGATCACCTCACCGCTGCTGGACCGGCTGTCTGCTCGGTATTTCGTGGACGCGCCCGAGGATCCGGTCCTGGGAAGGCGCGTGAAGGCTCCTCCGGTGGGGGGCGTCGTGCCGCTCAGGGCTGGGGAGTCGCTTTCCGCGATGGTTGCCGCCGGGAGGATCCGCGCGATCGTCGTGCGGCTGATCGGGAGCCAGGGATGGAGAGGTTCGGGTGACCTGATCGCCCAGGTACTTGCCTGGTCCGGAGCCGTCCGGTCAACGGGAAGGCTGCATCTCACGTCCGTCCGCCCGGGCCAGATCACGATCCCGGTCGTTGAGCAGCCTCGGGCGGGAGCGGGATCTGTGGAGGTCAGGCTTCTGTTCCGAGCCCCGAGCGGCGCGCTCATCCTTGCCTCGGCGGGGCCGCAGCGCCCTGCGGTGTCGGTGGTGCTGGGTGAGGATGACGGCCTTCGGTTGGTGTTCGCCGACGGGGCCACGATCTATCAGCGCATGAACGCTCTCCCTAGGATCCGGTGGGCTGCGCACGGTACCGTGATTCCCGACCCGGCCAAACGCATCTTCGCCCTGTCCCAGGGAGTCGCTGCCGACGCCGTCGTCCTCAGCGAGAAGGGTCCTCGCGGATCGGGAAGATCCGCTCGCCTGCGGGTCCTTCAGGACGGGGACGATGAGATCCGAGTGTCCGCGGTCGCGTCGGGCCAGGGCTACCTGGTGGTCGCCGACGCCATCCAGCACGGATGGGAGGCCCGGATGGACGGTCGTCCGGTCCTGCTCCGAGCCGCCGATCATGCCGGCGTCGCGGTCCTGGTTCCAACCGGCCGCCATCAGGTGACGCTTCGATACATCCCGCCCGGTTGGAAGCCTGGCCTGGTGATCTCGGGCATCTCCGTCGTCCTCCTTCTTGCCCTGGCCCTGTGGCTTCCCGGACGACCCCTGGCTGAGGGATCGCGCTGGTGAGGCGAACCGGCGCGGCCTTCGCCTTCCTGGCGGCCGCCGGGCTGGCCGAGGTCCTGTTCCTCTTCTATTTCCTCGCCTACCGCGCTCGCCGGTACCCGATGCCGGTCGGGTTCGACGCCTCCTGGTACGTCTGGAGGGCCCGCTTCGTGGGTGCCGAGGGATTGGGGGCCCTCGGGACGTCGGTCCGCCCCGGGCACGCCCTGCTGGCCTCGATCCTGTCGGGCCTGACGGGCCTGTCGCAGCTCAGGCTCGCGGTGATCCTCCCCCTCGTCCTGGTCTCGGTTTTCGCCCTGGCCGTGGGAGCGTTCTGGGCCGCCGGGGTGGGAAACGGTCTGGACGGGCGTCTCGGGCACGGCACATGGATCGTTGCCGTGAGCATTGCCGGGACGCTCGTCGGGGCCAGCCGGCTCGTGGGCGAGAACGTGGCGAACCTGCTGATGCTGGCCATGGTCGTGGCGGCGGTGGCGGCGGTGGCCCGGCGTATCGATGGGGGCCGTGGGTGGTCGGGGGCTGTGGTCCTGCTCGTGGCAGCCGGACTCGCCCACTGGATCTTTCTCGGCGTGGCGATGGCCGTGTTGGGGCTCACTGCGATCCTCGGGATGCCGGTCTCCGTTCGCCGGCCTCAGAGCACCGTTTCGGACATTCGAGATCAAGGAGGATCCACGACGATACCTGCCCAAGTTCAGGACGGACCTGGCCCGGTTGTTCCTACCCGGTCTTCTTCCTGTGGCTCTGGTCGGTGGGGGAGGACTGGCGAGGGAGCGCAACCGCCGGAGGCACCCGGAGCCCTACGGATTCTGGCTGCGGGTCCTGGTCGCGTGGACGGCCGTGTCGGCGATCGGGATGGCTTACGGCGCACTGACGCTGGATCTGCCTCCCCATCGGTTCCTCACCCTGCTGGTGGCGGTTCCCGGGGCCATCGCCTTGACGGCGGCTGTCGGTCTGATCGCCGGAATCATCGGTAGGCACGCCGGCCGTGTGGTCGGCGCCGCTGTCGCCGGCGTGGCCGTGGCCGGCCTCGCCCTCCCCGGAGCTCTGGCCTGGTACAGGCACGGACCGGGGGTGTGGATGGACGCGGCCGCGACCCGGCAAGCCGCGATCGCCTCGGCGTATCTGGCGCATCTGCCGGCGGGACAGCCGGTGGTCTTCCTGGTCGACCCCCACGGCTCCGCGGGCCTGATCTCGGTGCCCCTGAAGGAACGGGTGATCAGAGCGGCGCTGGCCCCCGACCAGCAGACCCGAGCCCACTTCTTCGCCGGCGAGCCCTCTGACCTCCTGGCCGGGCGCCCTTCGGCTGTTCGGTCAGATCGTTTGGAGCGAGCGCTACAGCAGTACTGGAAGGACGTTCGGACGGTGCTACGTGTGAATCCTCCGGTGATCGTCCTGAACGCCTACGCAAAGCGGCAATTCGAAGAGGTCCGGGACCGGCTGGGCGCAACGCTCCCGGGACCGGGGGTGGCGGTGTTGCGAGGGCCCAGGTTCTCACCGGATCTTGTTGCTGCCCCACTTCGCCGGCCGGTCCCGAGGACGTTGGTGGGGGCACTGTTGGGTATGGCCATCCTGGCGGCGCTGTTCGTGGCGGGAGCGGGGTGGACGCGGCTGCTGTTGGGGCCCGAAGCCCCCTCCGTGGTGGTGGCGTGCTCCATGCCGGCTGTGGGATGCGCGGTCCTGATGATCGGCGGGCTCGTTGCGGCCAAGGTGGGGGTCCGGCTCGGAGGTATCGGGGGAGTGGCAACCTTCGCCGTGATCGCGGCAGCCGGGATCGCTTCCGCAGGCTGGGAAGCAGCTTCTCGGCGTGATGCTGTTCCCCGAGGCGCTCCCCGAGGTCCCTGACCAGCGGCGGCCTCCGGCTTGACAGGTTCCGTGTCATAGGCGTACGTTACCCTTTCGCTCGAACATATGTTCGAGAGGCCCAGGACGGTAACGATCCCCATGACCAAGCGCTACGACGAGCAGGTTGCGGTGGAGCGAGACGCCGGGATGCCCGCCGCTTTCCTGTGGCGGGGGCGGCGCTACGAGGTCCACGACGTGATCGGGAGGTGGCGGATCGAGGGCAGGTGGTGGGAGGACGGCCGCGACCGCGAGTACTGGCGGGTGGAGGCGAAAGGAGGAGCAGTCGTGGACCTGTACGAGGATCGCCTGATCGGCCGGTGGCACCTGGAGCGACTGTGGGACTGAGGAGACGGTGCCTTGTGGAGGGCGATCTCAGGGAATGGTCTCGAAGCCCTGGGCATGGAAGTCACGGTCGAAAGCGAAGGCCCGGCGGATCCCTTCGCGGCGCATCAGCTCGAAGCTCACCCAGTCGACGAGAGAGGGGCGGCGGCGAACAGCGGCGAGAAACGCGCTGGTGGCGAGGCGATGGAGCTGCTCGTCGACGAACACGACCGGCAGCGGGGCGAGAATGTCCTCCAGCAGGATTCGGACGGCCTCCGGTCCGAGCCGGCGATGGATCAGCGATGCCGATTCCACGACGACGTAGTTATGCGTGAGGAGTGACTCCATGGTCCCCCGAGCTCCTTCGAGCCAGCCCAGAGCGGCGTCGTGGTAGACGTCGTCCCGCCCGAGCAGGGCGTACAGGGCAGACGTATCGACGAAAGTCGTCACTTCAGGAAGTCCTCCGCGAGGTACTCGTCGTGCCGTTCGGAGATGTCGGACTTCCCGGAGCGAAAATGCGATCGTCTTGCCGCTTCCAACGCCCGGTCCCAGCGGGTGGCCCTTTCGTCTTGCTCCAGTGCCCGATCGATCGCCTGGCGGACGACCTCGGCCAAGGAGATGCCTCGCTCCGCGGCCAGCCGCTTCAATTGGCGAGCCTGCTCCTCGGTAAGTTGTACCTGGGTTCGGATCATGTCGGCATGTTAGCACTTTCCTGAAGCATGATGGCTTCATCATCCTTCATCCATCTCTCCGTCCGCTCGTATTTCTCGATCAAGGACGGGGCCTTCTCTCCAGAGGATCTGGCTCGTCGCGCGGCCGAGCTCGGCATGCCGGCGGTGGCACTGACCGATCGGGACGGCTTGTACGGGGCCCCCCGGTTCGCCGCGGCCTGCCGCCATTACGGGGTCCGCCCGATCTTCGGGGCCACCCTGACCGTGCGCACCATGGCGGGGGATCGCCTGGTGAAGATGCTGGCGAAGGACGCCGTAGGCTACGGGAGCCTGTGCCGGCTGATCACCTACGCCCAGATGTCGGGGGAGCGAGGAGACCCTGCGCTCACCGCGGGGCAGGTCTGTGAACGAGCAGACGGGCTGATCTGCTTCCTCGGTCCGGAGTCCGAGCCCGGACGGCTGGCCATCCGAGGTCGCCTCGATGCCGCCTGTGACGCCCTCCGTCCGTACAAGGAGGCGTTCGGCTCGCCCGACCGAGGGGATTACAGCCGGAACCTGTTCGTCGAGGTTAGGAATCACCTCGAGCCGGACAGCACTTCTCAGGTTCGTCAGATGGTAAAGCTGTCTGACCATTCGGGCATACCGGCGGTGGCGACCAACGGCGTCCGGTACCTGGTGCGGGAAGACGCGTTCCTCGCCGATGTCCTGGAGTGCATGCGGGAGATCGTGCCACTGGCCGAGCATCATGTCTCCCGCCGGAACGGCGAGGGCTACCTGAAGCCTGCCGAGGATATGCGGGCGCTGTTCGCCGAAAACCCAGATCTGTGCGACCGGACCGTGGAGATCGCCGGGCGGTGCGAGTTCGACTTGCGGGTGGGGGAGTTGCACTTCCCTGACTTCCCGACCCCGAGGGGCCGGAGCGCGGGGTCCGTCCTGGCCGAAAGGTGCTGGCGAGGGATGGCAGACCGTGAGATGAAGCCGACCAACGAGATCCGCGACCGTCTGAACCACGAGCTGGGGTTGATCCAGACGATGGGCTACGCCGCGTACTTCCTGACGGTGGCGGACATCGTGCAGGACATCCGGGCCATGGGCATCCGGGTAGCCTGCCGAGGATCCGCTGCGGGCTCGCTGGTCTGCTACCTCACTCGTATCTCGGATGTCGATCCGGTCCGCCACGGCCTGCTGTTCGAGCGGTTCATCAATCCGCTCCGGGACGAGCTGCCCGACATCGACATCGACGTGGAGTCGGCCCGTCGCAAGGACGTCTACGACGCCATCCTGGCCCGCTACGGGGAGGACCGGTGCGCCTGCGTGAACATGGTGGACACCTACCGGGCCAGGGGTGCCATCCGGGAGGTGGGCAAGGCCCTCGGCTTGCCGGAGGGCGAGGTGGACATAGCGGCCAAGGCCTTCCCACACATCGAGGCCCACCACGTTCGAGCGGCCATGGAACACCTCCCGGAGCTGGAGGGGCTCAACCTCAATGCAGGCCAGCTCGAGATGCTGTTCTGGGTGGTGGAGCGCCTGGACGGGTTCCCCCGCCACATCGCCCTGCACCCATCGGGGGTGGTCCTCTCCGGCCACGATCTACCCGAGCGCGTGCCGCTGGAGCGCTCCTTCGAGGGCTATCACATGGTCCAGGCCGACAAGGATGACGTCGAGTTGCTGGGGCTATTGAAACTGGACGTCCTGGGCGTACGGATGCTCTCGGCGATGCGGCACTGCCTGGACGAGGTCGCTCGCACGTGCGGGGAGAAAGTGGAGCTCGACGCCATCCCTCAGGGCGACCCCAAGACGTTCGAGATGATCCGTTCGTCGGACACCTTGGGGTGCTTCCAGATCGAGAGCCCGGGCCAGCGTGAGCTGCTCCAGAAGTTCCAACCCACCGAATGGTCGGACCTCATCGTGGACATCTCATTGTTCCGTCCCGGCCCGGTGAAGTCCGACATGATCACGCCCTTCCTGAATCGACGCCATGGCGTCGAGCCTGTCTCGTACCCGCATCCGTTCCTGGAGCCAGCTCTCGCAGAGAGCCA
>WNFU01003150.1_pt1 | contig 22003 bp, 24 predicted proteins | sample 5400121 | NCBI WGS metagenome assembly WNFU01 (sample SAMN13153360, study PRJNA577476) | soil metagenome | isolation source: 100 cm soil or saprolite under grassland replicate 1 | place: USA:California | collected 2016-06-15
GCGCGACCCACGTCCACAGTGGATCGTCGGAGCCGAGCCGCCCGGACAGCACCAGCAGCAGCGGCACCAGGTAGGCGCCGGCCGCGATGCCCTTGGTCCAGGTGTAGAGGCTGACCCGGGCGTCCCAGGGCGCGCGGTGCGCCACGTCGTAGGAGATCACCGCGGCGGCGCTGCTGTTGTGCTGCCCGCTCGGCCCGGTCAGCACCTGGTGCCCGGCGTGCTGCTCGCTCCAGGCGTAGATGCCGCCGGGCGGGCGGTCGGCGGCCAGCGGGTCGAGGGTCGCCTGGGTGGCGCCCCGGTAGAACAGCTTGGGCCGGGTGCCCTTCTCCGGCCGCCGCACCGTCACCGGCTCCCGGGCCACGATGCGGGCCACCTCGCAGTCCGGGTCGTCCAGGTCGCCGACCATGATCGCCTGGGTGGGGCACACCACCACGCAGGCCGGCTCCAGCCCGACCTCAAGCCGGTGCGCGCAGAAGTTGCACTTCTCCGCGCAGTGGTCGTCGGGGTTGATGAAGATCGCGTCGTACGGGCAGGCGGCCATGCACGCCTTGCAGCCGATGCAGGCCTGCTTGTCGAAGTCGACGATGCCGTCGCCTCGCACGTACATGGCGCTGGTCGGGCAGGCCGCGACGCACGGCGCGTCGGCGCACTGGTTGCACCGGGTGACCTGGAAGGCCCGCCGGGCCTGCGGGAACCGGCCGACGTCGACGCTCTTGACGTAGGTGCGGGTGACCGACAGCGGCACCTGGTTCTCCGACTTGCACGCCGTGGTGCAGGCGTGGCAGCCGATGCACCTGGTCTGGTCGATGACCTTCGCCCACGACCCGGACGGCGGCCCGACACCGATGGAACGGGCGATGACCGGTTGCTCCGTCACGGGCGCCCTCCGTCGGTCGGCAGTGGATTTCTCAGTCGGTGCTGTCGGCGGGAACCAGCACCCGGGCGCGCTCGGCCACGCTGGCGCAGACGATCGCGCACAGTTGCTCGATGCTCGCCTCGACCACCCGGTAGCGCACGGTGTTTCCGGTCCGGCGCCGGCCGAGGATCCCGCCGGCCTCGAGCCGGCGCAGGTGCTGCGAGGCGTTGGCCACCGAGACGCCGGCCGCCGCCGCCAACTCACCGACGCCGTAGTCGGACCGCTCCAGCAGCAGGCTCAGCAGATGCAGCCGGGTCGGGTCACCCAGCAGCGCGAACCGCGCGGCGGTCTGCTGCAGAACGGGGCCGGAGAGTCGGGCCATGGACAAACGTTAGAGTTCAGCGTTCAATTAGTCAATCGAACGCTGAACTAGATGGAGAAGGCGGCCGCGATGGATCTTGAGGTATTCGCCACGCCCGGGCTGGGTGACAGCAGCTACCTGCTGCGCTCGGGCGGCGAGGCGGTCCTCATCGACCCGCAGCGGGACGCCTGGCGGTTCCTCGCCGCCGCCGGGTCGCTCGGCGTGCGCATCGGTGCGGTGCTGGAGACGCACGTGCACAACGACTACGTCTCCGGCGCGCACGAGGTCCGGGCCGCGACCGGGGCCGAGCTGGTGCTGCCGGCCGGCGGCCGGTACGAGTTCGCCCACCGGGCCGCCGAGGAGGGCGAGGAGGTCACCGTCGGCGACCTGCGGCTGACCGCGCTGGCCACCCCTGGCCACACCCCGGAGCACCTGGCCTGGCTGGTCCGGCGGGCGGGGGAGGCGACGCCGCGGGCCGTGTTCAGCGGCGGCAGCCTGCTGGTGGGCAGCGCCGGCCGCACCGACCTGCTCGGCCCCGCCCACACCGAGGAGCTGACCCGGGCCCAGTACGCGACCATCGGGCGGCTGGCCGCGCTGCCGGAGGACGTGCTGGTGCTGCCCACCCACGGCGCCGGCAGCTTCTGCGTCGCCTCGGTGCCCGGCACCCGGCCCACGACCAGCGTGCGGGAGGAGCGCCGCCGCAACCTGCTGGTCCGCGCCACCGACCTGGCCGGGTTCTCCGCCGAACTGTCCGGTGAGCTGATGGCCTACCCGACCTACTACGCGCGGATGGCCCCGACCAACCGGGCCGGCGCGCCGGTGCTGGGCCGGCTGCCCGAACCGCCGGCGCTGAGCCCGGCGCAGGTCGAGCAGGCGCGGCGGCGCGGCGTACGGGTCGTCGACGGCCGTGACCGGGACGTCTACGCCGCCGCGCACCTGCCCGGCTCGCTCAACATCGAGCTCAACTCCGGCTTCGCCAGCTACCTCGGCTGGATGCTGCCCTTCGACGCACCGATCCTGCTCGTGCTCCCCGAGCCGGAGGACACGTCACTGGCCGAGGCCATGACCCAACTGGTCCGCATCGGCTGGAGCCAGGTCACCGGCTACCTCGCCGGCGGCCTGCCGCGCTGGCGCGCGCACGGTGCGGAGTTGGCGGCCTACGACGTGGTCAGCGCCGCCGACCTGTGCGCGGCCCACCTACGCGGCGAGCACCCCGTCGTGCTCGATGTCCGGCAGGAGCTCGAGTGGGGCTGGGGCACCATCCCGGGCAGCCACCGGATCTTCCTCGCCGACCTGCCCGGCCGCCTAGGCGAGCTGCCCCGTACCGTGCCGCTCTGGGTGATCTGCTCCAACGGCCACCGGGCCTCGATCGCGGGCAGCCTGCTCGCGAGGGCCGGCATCACACCGCGCGTGGTCGGGACGGGAGGAGTCGGCGAATGGCGGGCGACGTGCCGCGACCTGCAGCCCACCCACCGGTAGGCGGGAACCCCGCGCAACCGACCCAGCCCCCACCGGCTGACCCGCCGGAGGGTTCGGGCAGCGCGGACGAGACGGAGACCGAGCCGGACGCCCGCTTCACCTTCGCCAACGAACGCACCTTCCTGGCCTGGCACCGCACCGCGCTCGCGCTCGTCGTCGCCGGGCTGGCCATCGTCCAGCTGCTGCCGCCGTTCCCCGGCATCCCGATCGGCCGCCACCTGCTCGCCGTGCCCCTGATCGTCCTGGGCGGGGTGCTGTCGGCGGGCAGCTACCTGGAGTGGACCCGGCACCAACGCGCGCTGCGGCGCGGTGAACCGCTCGGCGTCTCGCTGCTACCCAGGGTCCTCGCGGTCGCGATCACCGCGCTGGCCGCCGCCGCCGTGATCCTCACCCTGCTGGCACCCACCCCCGGGACCTGACCGATGCCGGAAGCCGAACCCGGCCCGGCCGGCGACATCGAGGACCGTGATCCCGGCCTGGCCCGGGAGCGAACCGACCTGGCCTGGACCCGCACCGCCATCTCCTTCAGCGCCCTCGGCGCGGTGATGATGCGCACCAGCCCCGTGGCCGGCGCCATCGTCCTGGCGCCCGCCGCCGCGGTCTGGGCGCTGGGGCAACTGCCCGCCCAGGCCACCCCACCGACCAACCGCCGGCGGCGGCTCGACCACCGGCGCATCCTGCAACTGATCACCGCCGCGACGACGCTGCTGGCGGCGGTCGCCCTGACCCTGGCGGTGCTGGCACCCGGTCCCGGGCAGCTCTGACGCGGCCCGACCGTGGCACCGCTCACCGGTCTCCATGCCCACGCCGGTTCCATCCCGGCCGCCCGAGACATCCCGCCGGATCCTCGATACCCCCAGGGGTATACTGGGGTAGGTGCGACCGATCCACTCACCCACCGAGCAAAGGAACGACGCCATGTCCTACGGCATCACCGTGCGCCTGCCCGCCCCGTTCGCGCCCACCGTGGAACGGGTGCGTGCCGCGCTGAAGGAGCAGGGCTTCGGTGTCCTCACCGAGATCGACGTGCGGGCCACCCTGCGGGACAAGCTCGGTGCCGAGTTGGAGGACTACCTCATCCTCGGCGCCTGCAACCCGCCGCTGGCCCACCGGGCGCTCCAGGCCGACCGCGACATCGGGTTGCTGCTGCCGTGCAACGTGGTGGTGCGCGCCGACGGCCCGGACGCCACCCTCGTGCAGGCCCTCGACCCGCAGGTGATGGTCGAGGCCACCGGCCGGCCGGAGCTGAAGGAGGTCGCGGACGAGGCCACCACCCGGCTGCGCGCCGCTCTCGAGACGCTGACCGGCTGACCGGCCGGCGCGGGGCCACCGTGGACGACGCGCTGGCCGCCGCTCGGGCCCACCTGAACCTGGCCGGTGTCCAGGCCGCCCGGCCGCCTCCCGGTACAAGTGCGCGCAGTAGCCGGGCAACGGCGGAACCGCTGGCGGGAACGCCCTCGGCGGTAGCGGCGGCCGGTACCGGGCCGATCACGCCAGCGTCAGGAACAGCTTCTCCAGACGCGCCAGGTCGATCGCCTGCGCCTCGCCCGCCTCCTGCCCGGCGACGCACTGCCGCAGCCCCGATGCGATGATCTTGAAGCCGGCCCGGTCCAGCGCGCGGGACACCGCGGCGAGCTGCGTGACCACCTCCGCGCAGTCCCGCCCCGTCTCCAGCATCGCGATCACACCCCGGATCTGACCCTCGGCCCGCCGCAGCCGCTTGACGACCTCACCCGCGGCCTCGTCGCCGATCTGCACGCCGGGCCTCCTCCGCCGGTTGTCCACCACCCTTCTCCAGGGTACCCCCGTGGGTATCTGCCCGGCGGTCCCCGGCTCGCCGGGACCGGGCTCTGGCGCCGCCGAACTGCGCCGGCCTTGCGCCCGCCGGGCCGAACCTCCGGTCCAGACGCAGACTGGCCTCCGCAGGGGCCATCGACACGCCGGTCCGCGCGGTCCACGCCGGGTAGGGTCGCCGTCGCCCGGAGCCGGATGCCCCTGGCCGGGCCGCGCCGCCGACCTGCTCACCACCGCCGCCCGGCGCCCGCGTGCCCGTACCACAGCGCAGCCGTGACCCCCGGCGGACGGTCGCCGTCTCCCGGCAGGTCAGAAGGTGAGGACCTTCTCCGCCCACAGCGTCCAGTCGGCCCGTTCGTCCAGGGTGGAGCGGCGGGTGCCCTTGGTCAGCATGTCCCCGCCGAGCCGCGGGCGTCCATGCAGGTGCCGCAGCAGGCGATGTCGGCGCCGTGGCGGGCGCAGACGCCAAATCATCCGGTCCAGGTGGTAGTAGCCGTCCGGGAGCCTCTGGTTGGCCATCGCGGCGCCGACCGCGTCGCCCATCAGGAAGACCCGCGCCTCGGGTGCCGGCGCGTTTGGCCACCGCGGCGGCAGCCGCAGCCCGTTGAAGACACGTTCGGTGCCGTACGGCGGGTCGTTGAGGATGAACAGAACCTTGCCGCTCACGATGGCCTCCTAGAAGAACGCGGGTTTGCCGGCACCTGGTCACGTACAAGCGCGCGGGTGGCGGCCACCAGTACACCCGGGCGGGGTGCAGCCGGTGCCGCGAAGATGTGCAGGCCATGTGAAGACACCCGGCGGGTCAAGAAACCCGCGCGGTCAGACCACGGGCGCCCGCCGGTGGACGCGGGTGGCGCGTACCTCCCCGCGGGCAGCGTCGAGGCAAACGTCCGGGTGGCTGAGCGTGCGCGGGCCGCACGGTCTCGATGGGTCCGGCGCCGAACGGGGCGCCGCCGCGCGCCGGTTCGGGGATGTTGCCGCCGGCGGACCAACTTAGCCGCGGACGTTGATGGTGCCCATCATGCCGCGGTCTTCGTGGTCGAGGATGTGGCAGTGGTAGACGCTGCGGCCCGGGTAGTCGGTGAACGGGATACGCAGGCGCACCGAGCCCCGGGCGGGGATGAGGACGACGTCCTGGCGTACGCCGGTGGGCGGTGTGCCGGCGCTGGCCGCCGCCACGTGGAAGGGCCAGGCGTGCAGGTGGAGCGGGTGGTCCATGGGGCTGGTGTTGACCACCGTCCACTCCTCGGTGATGCCCAGCGCGACGGTCTGGTCGTCGCGGCCGGGGTCGAAGGTGCGCCCGTCGATGGTGAAGCCCATCCCGCCCATGCCCATACCGGCGCCCGTGCCCATGGCGAGGGTGAGCCGACGCCGCCCGGTCACCGGGCCCTGCGGGACCGGCGGCGCCGGTAGCGCCGCGGGAGGCGTCGGTGCGGTGGCGGCCGGCCCGGACGCGGCCAGGGTGGCCAGCGTCACCGGGCCGCTGGTGGTCGAGCCACCGTCCATGCCCGTGCCGCCGCCCATCACGGCGAGGCTGCCCCGGTCGTAGGGCTCGCTGACCAACGCGTACCGGCCGCTTCGGGTGGGGCGCACGAGCAGGTCGGCGCGGTTGCCCGGGGCCAGCACGACCTGCTCCCGGTCGGCCGGGGCGGGCAGGAACACCCCGTCGAGGGCGACCTGGGTCAGCCGGTGGCCCGCCAGCCGCAGCGCCAGCACCCGGGAGGTGCAGCCGTTGATGACCCGCCACCGCTGCACCGCCCCCGGCGCGGCGGTGATCACGGGCTGGTGCTGGCCGTTGACCAACACCAGATCGCCCTCGCGGCCCGCCATCGTGGCCATCAGGCTCTGCGGGGCGAGGCGCCCGGAGCCGTCCAGGGTGGTGTCGGTGACCAGCAGCACGATGTCGCCGGTGACGGGCAGGTCGGCCTCACCCTCGACAAGCAGGGCGCCCACCAGCCCGGCGAAGACCTGGTCGGCGACGGTGCCGTGGTGGTGCGGGTGATACCAGAACGTGCCGGCCGGGTGGTCGGCCGGGATCGCGATGGCGTAGTCGAAGCTGCCGCCGGGCTCGATGGTGACGAACGGGTTGTCGCCGTTGCCGCGCGGGGAGACGTGCAGGCCGTGGGTGTGCAGGTTGGTCGGCTGGTCGATGTGGTTGTCCAGCCGCACCCGCAGCAGATCCCCGGGCCGCACCCGCAGTGTCGGTCCGGGTGAGCTGCCGTTGAACCCCCATGCCAAGGTGTCGCGTCCCGCCAACCGCACCCCCGCAGCGGCGCTGAGCCGCACATCCAGCACCCCGTCGCGGCTGGCCATCACCTCCGGCTGGCCCAACTGCCGGCCAGTGGCGGCCGGCGTCAGGCGGGCGCGGCCGGCCGGTGCGCCCCAACCGGCGGCCCACCCGGTGGCGCCGGTCGCCACGCTGGCCGCGCCCAAACCGAACAGGGCCAGGGCCCGGCGCCGGCCGATCGGTGCGCGGGTCACCCCAGCACCTCCCTACCCCGCCGGTACTCCTCCTCCTCGATCTCCCCGCGGGCGTAGCGCTCGTCCAGGATCCGCCGCGCCGACGAGCCGGCTCCCGGATCGGGTCCGGACCGGCCGGACGCCCGCCCGCCCTGCACCAGCCGCACCGCGACATAGCCCAGGACCAGCAGACCGACCACGACAAGCACGAGCCACACCCACATCCAACCCGTCGTCGCGCCGCCCATCATCGCCAACCACCCCCCATCCCGGCTCCCGAAAACGGGGCCGTCGCGAGCCTCATCTGCTGCCTCGCCAGCCAACCAGCACAGGCCCGGCCCACCGGCTCGCCCCAGCCGGTCGGCCGCCCGTCTCCTCCCGGCGCCGAGCCTCCATCACGGCCGAACCCCGCTCAGGTCGGCATGCACGCGTCCGAGGAGTACGGATGCGGCACCCGCTGCCACCACGGACAATCATGACCGGCCTCCTCAACCAACCACCCCGACGCTACGGCCGCCGCACGCATCCCGCCCGCGCCGAGGGTCCCGACCCGGCGGAGCCCAAAGTCCCAGGGGGTCACGGCCCCGGACGCTGCAAGGGCCGCCGGCAGCACCCATGCCGCATCGGCGACGCCGAACCGTCCGCGTCGGCCGCGGCGACACGGACGCCTCGAGTGCCGTCGGACAACCCGCTCCCCACGCCGGGTGAGTCCCCACGGATTCGCCGGCGCAAGCCGGCCAGACTCGCCGCGAGCACCGCCACCGCAATGCCTCGGGTCGTGGCCGGGCACCTGAACCGGCGTCCGGCCGAAAGTGGCCGGGTCGTCCGCGAACAACCAACCGGAGATCAGGTACACCACGGCGATCACCACGAGTCGGGACAGGGCCATGCGCCCCCGGCGAACGAGGTCCGGCCCGGCATCGGACGGTCCTGGCCGACAACCGGCCTGTTCGGCGACCCGCCGCCCACGTCACGGCACAGCCGGTCGAGACACCGCGACCGCAGGTGATGTTCGTATCGATGTCAGCGGCCGTCGACATGGCCGTCACCGGGCCGCGATTGGCCTGGCCGCGCCCACCAGAGCCGATGCCCAGCGGGGGTGCAGAAGACAGCCGTACACAATGGCCGAGGAGAAGCCGAACCTACGGCCGGCCGGCCTGAACGAGCGTCGGCCGCTGACTGTGACCGGCGGGTCCGGCGGCGCGGTCACGGCCGGTGGGCCTACCCGGCCCAGCACGAGCGGAACAGTCCCCGGCATACTCACGCACAGCGGCAAGGCGTCGGGGTCGTCGATGTGTTCGATCGCGCCGAGGCCGATGTTCTCCCGGGCGGTCAGGTCGTAGCGGGCGAAGTCCTTGAAGATGACCGAGATGCGCCGGTGGAGCTGGCCGGCGTCCAGGTCGGCGAGGTCGGCGCCGTCCCAGCGGATGGCACCGTGGTGGGGCAGGTACAGGCGGGACAGCAGCTTGGCGAGGGTGGTCTTGCCCGAGCCGTTCTTCCCGACGAGGGCGATGACCTGCCCCGCCTCGATCTGCAGCGTCACATCGCGCAGGGCGGGGGGCTGGCGGCGGGGTACGTGAACGTGACGTTGTCGACGGTGATCCGGTCGAACGTTTCGGGCGCCGGGCGGCTACCGGTGGCGCCGTGGGTGACCGGCGCGGTAGCCAGGAAGGTGGTGAAGTCCTCGACGAACAGACCCGCCTCGTACATGTCGCCGACGCTGTTGACCGTCGTCATGATCCGTTCGCCGAGGATCAGCAGCGCACCTGCGGCGGTCGCCGTCTCGGCCAACTCCAGGCGGCCTGACATGGCGAGGGCGAGCAGCCCGGCCATCCCGGCGCCGAGCGCGGCGGCCAGGCCGAGGGTGGACGCGATGGCGATGCGGAACCGCTTGCGTGTGGTCTTGCGCAGCTCTGTCATGTGCTGGTCGTAAAGGGCCGTGTGCCGGGCGGTGAGGTAGTCGGCCAGCCCGAACGCGCGGATCTCCTTGGCCGGGTCCTTTTCGGTAAGCAGCCGGTACAGGTAGTTGCGGGCGCGGGCCACGGTGGTCATCCGCAGGTGGAACCCGAACATGGCCTGCCCGGCCTTCATCACCCCGGCCAGCAGTGGCAACCCGGCCAAGAGCAGCAGCGGTACCAGCCACGGTTAGATGGCCAGGAGCGCGGAGATGATGCCGGCGATCGAGGCGAACGCGCCGATGGCGCCGATCAGCCCGTCGACCATCTGGATCGGCCGGTGCTCGCTGGACGCCGCCCGGACCAGGCGGTCGTGAAACGAGGGCGTCTCGTAGGCGGACAGCTCGACCCGGGTGGCGACGTCAATAATGGCAGGTGGCCGAAGATGTCGACGCCCGGCCGTAGCGCCTGCCCCTGATTCAGCACGACGCCGGACACAGTTGGATGGCTGGCAAGCCAGTCCTGGGCGCTTTGCCGGGCTGGTGAAGAAGTTCATTACCCCGCAACAGCGATCCGCTGCGGCGCCGGTGCCCCTGCCATCGGGGCGAGGGCGGGCAGCAGTCGCCGCGCGGGAGTTCCGCTGCGCTGTCCGAGCCGACGAACAGGACCACGGTTGGCGGCTCCCACGTCGCATGTCCATTCACGACACTCACCCTTATCTCCTGGCTTGAGACCGGGTCGGCGGAGGTGATGGTGGTGTTGCGGCCGAGCATGTCGGCGATACCGATGGCGTCGGTCGCACACATCGCGTACACCCTCGCCCCGGCGTCGATCGCGACCGTGTGCGCGGTGGGGATGCCGGAGAACGGGTATGCGGCACGAATGTGGCCGTGCTCGTCGGGCCGGATCACATCGTGATCGTGCAACTCGCGCAGCAGCTCGCCGCGCCCGTGGCAGGTCGGCGTCGGCCCGGTGAGGATCGCTGGATCGGGCGCGTCGCCGGTGGCGGCGAACGCCCGCAGGATCACCCGATGCGCGGCGCGTCCGCCGCCGAGACCTCGGCGATGCGGCTGCCGGTGAACCTGACTGCCAGCTGCGGCGGATACGCATCAGAGTCCGTTGTCACGACGCCTCCGGCAAGTCGGACGGCGTAGCGGATCGGCCGCGCAGGGCGGCCAGGACGCGCGAGGCGGTGGGCACGTCCAAACGGCAGGCTTGCATGCGTGGCGTATCGGCCGTGCCGGTCATGACGTCGACGCCGTCGATCAGGAGGGTGGGTGACGGGTAGTCGCCCACGCGTTCCCGGACCGGGATGTCGAGGCCGAGCTGGTCGAGGCAGTCGGTCAGGACCGCGCGGGCCGCGGTGGCGTGTGGGCAGTCCGCTGCCAGCAACAGCTCAACGTTCATCGCCGCCCCCATCGGTCAACGTGATGGCGCGGCGCTGGGTAAGCCGCGCCTCGGCCGCGTCGACGGGCCAGAACGGGGCGCAGCCGATCTGGTCGTCGCGGCGCAGCAGAGCGTTCGACACCGCGAGGACCTCACACCCGGCGTAGCCGCGCGCGGCGGCGAGCAGCATCGAGGCGCCGTAGAAGATCAGCGCGGCGTCGCTGAGTACGTCCACGGCCGGGGCGTACCACCAGGTCAGGTACAGGGCCAGGAAGACAGCGACGTTGATCGCGTGGCCGAGAGGTCCGGTTGCCCGCATCGGCCCCGGGTTGCGGCGGGCCCGCCACCACAGCGATGCCAGCACCACCGCCGGGAAGACGATCAGGCCAAGTAGCCACGCCACCGGATGCCAGCCATGCATCGCGTGCCCGTACAGCACGCCGCCCGCCAACAGCAAGCCGATGAGGATCCGCGCGGCTGTGCCCCAGACGCCGATCGCCCGGCCCTTCGAGGCGACCACCGCCGACGCTCCCAGCCGCGGAGCGGGGCTGGTTGCCGGGTTGAGCTCCACGAACACCACCCGCCGCATCCGCCTTGCCGGATATATCCTCGCCGTCATAGTATCCGGCTAAGCGGATACGTCAACACGGGAAGGCGGCCCTGATGGCTCGGCGTGCGAACGCGGCCACGCCGGTGGCGTTGCTGCCCACCAACGGCGACGCGGTCGCGGTGGTGGCGAAGTTCTTCCGGGCCCTGGGTGACCCGACCCGGCTGCGGCTGCTGGAGTTCCTGCTGCACGAGGAGCACACCGTCACCGAATGCGTCGCACGCATCGGCCTCTCCCAAGGCCGGGTCTCCACCCACCTGGGCTGCCTGGCCGACTGCGGCTACGTGCAGGTCCGCCGCGCCGGCCGGCACGCCTACTACCAGGTGGCCGACCCCCGGGTGGCCCAACTGGTCCTGCTCGCCCACGCCCTCGCCGCGGACAACCACGCCGCCCTGTGCGCCTGCCACCGCATCCGCGACCCGGAGTAGCGACGTGCCCGCGCAAGCGCCCAAGCCACCGGCCGCTGCACACGGCCGGACTGACGGCTACCTGCCGCACCCTGCACCCGATCCTGCTCGCGGCCGGAACCGACGCCGTAGCCGCCGCTGTCGGAGCCGGCCTGGTCACCATCGCGTCGACCGCGGTCACGGTCGGGCTGTGCCTGACCGCCCGCCGAGCCCGACACCACGAGCCGCAACGTTCCGAGTTGCCATGTCAAGCCTTGTCGTACGGGCGGGAAGGTGCCCGGCATGGCTGACCCCACCCAGGTCGCGCGCAGCAGGACAACGATCGCGTCCGTGATCGGCGCGGTCGGCTCGGCCGCCACCTCGCTGCTCGCCACGCTGTGTTGCGTCGGGCCGGTCGCCTACAGCGTGCTCGGCGCCGGCGGGGTCCTCGCTGCGGCCCGGCTGCAACCATGGCGGCCGTGGATCCTTACCGCGTCCGCGGTGTTCCTCGGGTTGGGGTTCTGGTCGGCGTACCGCAGGCGCACCGTCACCGTCGACGGGCAGGTCTGCCGGGTCAAGGCCAGCCGCACCGTACGCGCCACGCTGTGGGTCGCTGCCGTGCTCACCGTCGCCGTGGCGGTGTTCGGATGACCCGCCGCCGCTGGATCACTGCCATTGCCGCGGTCGCTGTCGTGATCGGACTGGGTATCGGCGTCGTGCACCTGCGCGGTATCCCCGGCCAGACCCGGCCGCAGCAGCAGATCGGTGCACAGGCCCAAACTCTGCGGGACGCGTTCAACGCCGACATCGGCACCGTGCGGGTGCTCGCCCTGGTGTCGCCGACCTGCGGGGCGTGCCTGCGCGGAGCCGCAGACCTGCAACACCACGTGTTCGCCCCGGTCAGCGACGCCAGGCTGCGCGGCTACCTCGTGTGGGTGCCCAAACTCGACGGCCACGAAGCCGACGTCGACCAGGCAACCCACACCGTGCCCGACCCCCGGGTTCCTGATGGAAGGGGGACGACATGGCGACCACGCGGGTTGAGCTGACGCTGAACCGCCACGGGCGGCGGCACTGGCGGGCCCTGGCGAACATCGACCCGAACGACGCGGCGGTGCTGCGGGAGTGCCTTGATGCGGCGGTGTTCGAGGTCGGCCCGCGCGGCCGCCGGACGGACCTGTCCGACGGCTGGGTGCTGGCGGTGTACGGGGTGGATCGCCGGGATCGCCGGTGGGGCGGGCCGCTGGCGCGGGTGAGCGTGGACCGCGCCGGCCGGACGGCCACCCTCGCCGACGCCGAGCAGGCGCTGCGCCGGGCCGGGCGGCACCGGCTGGCCGCCACCGACCCCCGGTACGCCGTCGCCGAGGCGGCGCTGCGGGTGCTGCGCTGGCTGTCCACTCCGGACACCGAACCGGCCACGCTGGATGCGGCCGTAGAGCGCCAGGTGACCGAGGACGGCTGGGTGGACCGGGCCCGGCTGCGGCTGTGGACCGGGGTGAGCGACCCGGCCGCCGCTGACACCTACCGCCGGCTGCACCAGGCGGTCGACGCGCGCCGCGCCCGGCACGACGAGCGGTTCGCCCGGCTGCTCGCCGCCGGCACCGCCGCGGCCGCCCCGCCCGGCCGGCTGCTGCTGGTCGAGGACGTCCTCACCAGGATCGTCCAGCCGATCCTCGCCGCCGGCCACCGGGTGCTGCTGGTCGTCGTCGACGGCATGGGCGCCGCGGCCGCCAGCACGCTGCTGGACTCGATCCCCACCGGCGCCTGGTGGGAGCTGACCCGCGACGGCGGCCCGCGGGCCGGGGTGCTGGCCGCGCTGCCCACCGTCACCGAGGTGTGCCGGGCCAGCCTGCTGTCCGGCCGGCTGGCCCGCGGCGCGCAGCCGGTGGAACGCGCCGGGTTGTCGGCTGCGCTCGGCCCGGACACGGTGCTGTTCCACAAGGCCGAGCTGGTCTCCGGTGCCGCCGCCGGCCAGACGCTGAGCCGCACCGTCGTGGACGCGCTGGCCGACCCGGCGCTGCGCCTGGTCGCCGCGGTCGTCAACACCATCGACGACGCGCTGGACCGCAGCGACCCGGCGGCGACCGAATGGACGCTGGACACCGTCGGCCCGGTGCGGCACCTGCTCGACCAGGCCGGTGACCGGGTCGTGGTGCTGCTCTCCGACCACGGTCACGTGCTGGACCGGGGCGCGGACAGCGTGCTGCGGTCGCACCCGGACGCGATCGGCGGCCGGTGGCGGCCGGCGGGTGCGCCCGCGGGGGACGGGGAGGTGGCCGTGGCCGGGGCCCGGGTGCTGCTCGGCGGCGGCAGTGTCGTGCTGCCCTGGCGGGAGGAGCTGCGGTACGGCACGCGCAAGGCCGGCTACCACGGCGGCGCCAGCCCCGCAGAGGTGGTGATCCCGCTGGCCGTGCTGACCCGGGGCGACGAGTTGTCGGTGCCCGGCTGGTCGGCTGGTCCGGTGGCCGCTCCGGCGTGGTGGCGTGGCCCGGTGGGGATGGCGGTGGAGGCTGGTGCCACGGTGACCGCGGTCGAGTCGGCCACCGGCGAGACCCTGTTCGACCTGGTGACCGGTCCGCCGCCGGCCGAGCCCGCGCGCGCCACGCCTCCTGTTCCGTCCGCGACGGTTCCTGTGCCGACCGGATTTGGGCCGACCGGACCTGATCGCGCGTCGGCCGTTGCGCCGCTGCTCGCCGCGCTGCTCGCCGCCGCGCAGTACAGGCGCAACCGGCAGCTCAAGCTGGCCAGCCAGCCGGTGCTGCCGGACGAACGGGTGGCCGCGCTGCTGGCCGCGCTGCTGGCCACGGGCGGCCGGCTGCGGATGGACGCGCTGGCCGCCCAGGCCCGCGTGCCGGCCCAGCGCATCGCCGGCACGGTGACCGTGCTGCGCAGGCTGCTGTCGGTGGAGGGCTACCAGTCGGTCACCGTGGACAGCGACGGGCAGACGGTGCTGCTGGACGAGCAGATGCTGCGCGACCAGTTCGGCCTGGGCGCCGGCCCATGAGCGAGCCTGCGAGGGAACCTGTGGGCAGAGCGGCCACGAGAGCGTGGCCGCGGATCGCCATCGAGGTGGTCCCGTGAGACACCGCGAGCCGAGCGCGGAGGCGAGCAATCAAGCACAGCGCCGACAGCGAGCGAGCACCGCCGGCCCGCCAGGGGCGGCGAGCGCAGCGAGCGCGGAGGGCGAGCAGATGAGGAAGCCGGTAGACGCCGCGGCAGGTGCTCGGCCGACCGCCGGGCGCGGCAAGGCGGGCGCCCGGACCGAGCCGGTCAGCGAGCGCCGCCGCCGGGAGGTCCTCGGCGCGCTGCGCCGCGGCACCGTTCCGCGCAGCGGCCTGGACGTGCTCGCCGTGGGCCTGGAGCGGTTCGAGTTGGCCATTGACGCCGAGCTGGCCGCCGTGGTCGGCGGCGGGTCGGTGTTCAAGGCGGTGCGCGGCGAGTACGGCGCCGGCAAGACGTTCTTCACCCGGTGGCTGGCCGAGCGGGGCAAGCGGCTGGGCATGGCCACCGCCGAGGTGCAGATCTCCGAGACCGAGACGCCGCTGCACCGGCTGGAGACGGTGTACCGGCGGATCTGCGACAACCTGGCCACCGCGGAGTTTCCGCCGTCCGCGCTGCGCCCGGTACTGGACGCCTGGATCTTCCAGCTTGAGGAGGATGTCCTCGCCGCCGGGCAGGTCGCCGAGACCGACGCGGACGCGCTGGACGGCGCCGTGTCGGAGCTGATGGAGCGCCGCCTCGGGGTGATCGCCCGCTCGGCGCCGACCTTCGCCGCCGCCGTGCGCGGCTACCGCACCGCAACGGCCGGCGCCGACCTGCCCACCGCCGAAGGGCTCGCCGGCTGGCTCGGCGGCCAGCCCAACGTCGCCGCCGCCGTCCGCCGCGCCGCCGGAGTCAAGGGGAGCTGGACCACTTCGGCGCGCTCGGGTTCCTGCAGGGCCTGCTCACCGTGCTGCGCGGCTGCGGCCACCCCGGACTGCTGGTCGTGCTGGACGAGGTCGAGACGCTGCAACGGATGCGCTCCGACGTGCGGGACAAGGCGCTCAACGCGCTGCGCCAACTGATCGACGAGGTGGACGGCGGGCGCTTCCCCGGGCTGTACCTGGTGACCACCGGCACCCCGGCGTTCTTCGACGGCCACCAGGGTGCCCAGCGGCTACCCCCGCTGGCGCAGCGGCTGGCCACCGATTTCAGCGCCGAAGCCCGGTTCGACAACCCGCGGGCGGTACAGCTCCGGCTGCCCGGATTCACCGCCGATGGGCTGCGGGAGCTGGGCCGCCGGGTACGGGACATCTTCCACACCCCGGGAGCCGCCGGCGACCGGGTCGCCGCGCTGGTCGACGACGGCTACATCGACCTGCTCGCCGACCGGGTGACCGGGCAGCTCGGCGGCCGGGTCGGGGTGGCGCCGCGGATCTTCCTGAAGAAGCTGGTGGTGGACGTGCTCGACCGGGTCGAGCTGTACGAGGACTTCGACCCGCGCCGGGACTACCCGGTCACCCTGGCCGCAGGGGAGCTGACCGAGGTGGAACGCAACGCCGCCGGCCTGGCCGTGCGCGGCGTGGACGACATCGACATCGACGTCGGGCTGCCGTGACGGCGACCGCGGGGCTGCATCCGGGCCTGGTCCACCATGTCGTCAACACCCTCGGCTGGTCCGCGCTGCGCCCGTTGCAGGCCGCTGCCGCCGGCCCGCTGCTGGCCGGACGGGACGCGCTGCTGCTCGCGCCGACCGCGGGCGGCAAGACCGAGGCGGCCACCTTCCCCGTACTGACCGCGATGGCCGAGCAGGACTGGCGCGGCCTGTCGGTGCTGTACGTGTGCCCGCTACGGGCGCTGCTGAACAACCTGCACCCGCGCATCGCCGGCTACGCCGGCTGGCTCGGCCGCACTGCCGGACTCTGGCACGGCGACACCACCGCGGGCGAGCGGCGGCGGATGCGCCGCGAGCGCCCCGACATCCTGCTCACCACCCCGGAGTCGCTGGAGTCGCTGCTGGTCTCCACCCTCCTCGACCCTCGGCAGTTCTTCGCCGACGTGCGGGCGGTCGTGGTGGACGAGGTGCACGCCTTGCCGGCGACGACCGCGGCTGGCACCTGCTCGCGGTACTGGAGCGGATCCGCCACCTGGCCGGCCGCCGGATCCAGCGCATCGGCCTGTCCGCCACCGTCGGCAACCCGGATGCGCTGCTGCGCTGGCTGCAGGGTGCCGCACCGGACCCGGCTAGCGGGGTCGTCATCGCCCCGCGGCCCGCCCCGGACGCCGGGCCGGGCTGCCCGTACGTCGCGCCGGGGGCGCCGGACCTCGAGCCGGGTGCCGGTCCGGGCGCTCCGGACGATGAGCCCGCCGCTCTGGTCACCGGCCCCGGTCCGCCGCACGCCGGCCGGGGAGCCGCGGCTTTCCCGGCCGGTGACGCCGGTCCCGCGTCGGTGACGGTCGGCCTGGACGACGTCGGCAGCGTGCAGAACGCGGCCACCGTGATCGCCGCGTTGCACCCGGGGGAGAAGCGGCTGGTCTTCTGCGAGAGCCGCAGCCAAGCCGAGCAGTTGGCGCTCGCCCTGCGCGCCCGCCAGGTGCGCACGTTCGTCTCACACTCCTCGCTGTCCGCCGATGAACGCCGGCAGGCCGAGCAGGCGTTCACCGAGGCCCGCGACTGCGTCATCGTCGCCACCTCGACGCTGGAACTCGGGGTGGACGTCGGCGACCTGGACCGGGTGATCCAGCTCGACGCGCCCGGCACCGTGGCGTCGTTCCTGCAACGCCTGGGCCGCACCGGCCGCCGCCCCGGCACCGCGGGGAACATGCTGTTCCTCGCCACCACCGAGCCGGCCGCCCTGCACGCCGCAGGGCTGCTCGGCCTGTGGCTGGAAGGCTACGTCGAACCGGTCACCGCACCGCCGGCACCGCGGCACATCGCCGCCCAGCAACTGCTCGCGCTCTGCCTGCAGGAGAAGCGGATCGGCCGGGCAACCTGGCGCGGGTGGTACGCCGACCTGGCCCTGTTCGACGAGACCGCCGCCCAGATCCTGACCTGGCTGGTAGACACCGGCCACCTGGACGACGACGGCGGGATGCTGCACATCGGCCCGCAGGCCGAACGCCGCTACGGGCGCCGCAACTTCATGGACCTGCTGACCGTCTTCGCCGCCGCCCCGGAGTTCAGCGTCCTGCACGGCCGGCAGGAACTCGGCACCACCGACGCGCTGATGCTGATGACCAGGGTGGACGGACCGCGGGTGATCTCCCTCGGCGGCCGCGCCTGGCGGGTGACCCACACCGACTGGTCCCACCACCGCTGCTACGTCGACGCCACCGACCTGCCCGCACGCAGCCGCTGGCACGGCACACTCCCGCCGCACTCCTACCGGCTCTGCCAGGCCCAGCGCGCCGTCCTGCTCGGCACCGACCCGAAGGTGGACCTGTCCCGACGGGCCGTCGCCGCCCTGGCCCGCCTACGCGAGGACGCCGGCACCCGGGCCTGGCGGGGCGGCACCGTGGTCGAACGCCGCGATGACGAGCTGTGGTGGTGGACCTGGGCCGGTGCCCGCGCCAACGCCACCCTCACCGCCGCCCTACCGGACATCGCCGAACCCGGGCGCCGACCCGACAACCACCGGCTACGGCTACGCCAGGACACCACGGCCCAGCGGCTCCGCGCTGTCCTGGACGCCCTCGCCGGCCAGCCGCTGCCACTACCGGCGGTCACCCCCGATGCCGTCGAAGGACTGAAGTTCGGCGAGGTCCTGCCGCCCGACCTGGCCACCGACACCCTCGCCCACCGGATGACCGACCACACCGGCGCCACAAACACCATCAACGCCCCCATACGCTGGGTCGCCGGTGTCGGCAGGAGTCCCGCCTGACGGGCCCCCGCATCACGGCCGTCCATCGGGTTGAATTCGCCGGCTGCCGCGCCCAGATGGAAGTCGGTCGCGGCGCTGAGCTCGGTGTCTCTGGTCAGCAGAACCACACGGATGATCACGGCCCGCTCGCTCAACGCGCTCGCGGTGGCTCAGTGCGTCCAACACCAGCAACACCCCGGCTCGCACTTGCCCACGCCTGGTCGCGTGCCGGTCAGCCTGGGGCCTGTGACGTCGATGCGAACCGCGTGGTGGCCCGCGGCCCTCGCCTAGTACTACAGGGCTTGATCAACTTCGGCGCACCGAAGTTGGCTGGTCACAGGCCTGCCTGCAGATTGGTCAGCCCTCGCGGCATCGTCGCAGGTCACGCAGGGATCTGTCCCTGTCGTACTGATATGGTGGTGCGGGCATGATCGGGGCCGTGTGCTGTCCGTGACACTGCCGGGTCCGGGCGCGGCGGATGCGGCGACCGAGCCGGGGTCGGCGCGGCTGAGATCGATCGCGCGGTCTGGTGCCGTCGGACCGTCATCGGCAGGTGGACTGGTAGGGCAGGTCCGGGATGTACCGGTTCCATTCGATTGGGTCCAGACCGTCGCCGGCCAGGTTGCACGCGACGGTGAGGGTGTGGTGTTGCAGGTTCAGCATGGCGGTCATGTCCCAGAGCAGTACGGTCCCGTGCCTGCCTGCTGTGGCCAGCAGGTCAGCGTCTGCGGCGAAGGCGCCGGTGATCATGCCGCTGCTCTGGTCGGCTAGTGGTTGGCCCAGGGTGCTGGACTGATCGGGGTCGGTGGTGTTCCACAAGATGACGGGGCCGTCGCGTCCCCCTGCCGCCAGAAGTCCTCCGTCGCGGCTGAACGCCAGGAGCGTTACGCCGCCGGCGTGCCAGGTCAGCGGCTGGCCTCGTTGCCGCAACTGCGCCGGCTTGCTGGTGTCCCAGAGGACGACGCGGCCATCCTGGCCACCGGTGGCCAGGGTGTGCCCGTCGGGGCTGAATGCGAGGGTCAGGTAGCCGGAGTTGCTGTGCAGTGGCTCGCCGAGCTGCCGGGGGGTGGCTGGGTCCGTGAGATCCCACCGGACAACCCTGCCGTCTCCGGTGGCGGCGGCGAGGACGCGCTCGTCGGGGCTGAATGCAAGGGAGAACACCGACGACAGTTTCACGGGTGGGCCGAGGGGGTGGCTCGCGGGGAGCCGGTCGCCGTCCCAGAGTGTGACGGCGCTGTCGGAGGCGGTGGCCAGCAGGTGGCCGTGAGGGCTGAAGGTCACCGCGTAGATGAGGCCGGTTCTCTGGTCGGCGAGGTGTCGCAAGGGTCGGGCGTCGGCGGGATTGCTGACGTCCCACAGCCGTATCGATCCGTCCCAGCCGCCGGTGACCAGCAGTGTCCCGGCCGGGCTGAACGCTACCGCGTCGACAGGGCCGTCGTGCCCGGTCAGCGGCCTACCGAGCCGGTGTGGCCGGCGTGAGTCGGTGGTGTCCCACAACCGGGCCGTCCCGTCGAAGTCGACGGTGGCGAGCACGCGATGGTCCGGGCGGAAGGAGGTCGCCAGCACCTCGCCGGCATGATCGCCGGCCGGGCCGCTCGCTGCCGTGCCGCTGGCCGCGTGGCCGATCTGCCGGGGCTGCATCGGACCGAGGCGGTCCCACAGGAGCACGGCGCCGTCCGCCGCCGCGGTCGCCAACGTGGTGCCGTCGGCGCTGAACGCGACGTCCAGGACGGACGCTGTGTTGCCGAGCAGCGGCATGCCGACCTGCCGTGGCGTGGCCGGGTCGGTGAGGTCCCACAGCACCGCCGATTCATCTGGGCTCGCGGTGGCGAGCATCGACCCGTCGGGGCTGAACGCCACCGCGTTCACCCACCGGGCATGGCCGCTGGGGGACTTGCCGAGAAGCCTCGGCCGGGCGTGGTGAGCGGTGTTCCACAGCACCACGGTGCCGTCGATCTGGCCGTTGCCGTTGCCGGTGACGAGTAGGTCCCCGCGCGGGCTGAATGCCGCCGCGTACGCCGAGGCCGTCAGCTGCCACGTCTTGTGGGGGCGCCGCGGGTTGCGGAGGTCCCACAGCAGCACGGTGTCCGTGCTGGCCGTGGCCAGCGTGGCGTCGTCCAGGCTGAAGGTCAGCGCGGAGGCGAAGCCCAGTAGGCCGGTCAACGGTGCGCCCTGCCGGTGAGCGGACGCCGGCGAGCCCACATCCCACAGCAGGACCGTGCCGTCGCCGTGCCCGGTGGCCAGGACTCGTCCGGAGTGGCTGAAGGCCATCGAGTTCACGCCCCGCGGGCCACTCAACGGCGGACCTTCCGGGCGGGGAAAGGCCGGATCGCTGACATCCCACAACTGGACCCGGCCATCGAGGTAGCCGGTCGCCAGCAGGTGGCCGACCGGGCTGAACGCGGTGTCCAGCACGCGGATCGGATGGTCCGGGCGGGGGTTGGGCAGCCGGCTGCGCTCGGCCCGGATGGCGGTGTCCCAGAGGATGACGTCGCCGTCGTCACCGGCGGAGGCTAGGGTGCCTGCGTCGGGGCTGAAGTCCACAGCATTGGCCGCACCGCGGTGTCCGTCCAGAGTGCCGGCGTACCGGGTGCCGGCCACGGTCTGGACCAGCCCCGTCTGGGTCTCCACGCTCGAACGGATCCGGTCGGCGGCGATACCGAGCTTCAGCGCCGTCTGGGGCGCGCGGTCCCGGATCGCCGCCGCCTCGGCGACCAACCCCCGCGCGACGGCGATGCGGGCCTGCTCCTGCGCCCGGGAACGTTCAGCCAACGCCCGGGAGCGCTGGTCCAACGCGACTACCGCCGCCGTCGCCGCTGCCGCGGCCAGCATAGTGAGCGCCGCCAACGTACCCGACACCCAGCGCACGGTCCGACGGCGTTGCCGGTAGTGCTCGCCGACCAGCGCCTCCTTGGCCAAGCCCCGGACCGGTGCCGCGAACTCCGCGACGACATCACCCAGCCGCGGACGCCACCCGGCGGCTCCGGCTCCCGCGGCCTGCCAGCCCGCCCGGCTGGCACGCAGATCGACCCAGCGCGGCTCGTGACTGAAGACGCCCCGCAATTCCGGTGGCAACGCATCGGTCTTGTCCCAGTCGAAATCGTCGGCGTCGTCGTCCCAGTACAGCGTGCCGCCCGTCCAGCCCAGCAGCATCCGAGCCGACGACCGGTTCGCCAACCACCAGGCGACCTCCCTGCGGACCCACCGCGAACCAGCGGAAACAGGCGACGCCATCAGCAGGAACCACCGGGAATCAGCCAGTGCAGCTTCGATGTCCACCCATAGCCCCGGGCTAGCACCCAGATCGGTATCGTCCCGGAACACCCGCAAGACACGCGGGCGATACCACGGCCTGCCGTACTTCGCCAATTCCACCTGAAGCGCATGCGCGATGCCGCGGTCCTGCCGGTAACTGTAGGAGATGAACACGTCATGGCGGCTCGCCTGTTCCACCGCGCTCACTGATCCCCATCGCCGCATACAGCGCTCTGCCCCAACACCGCGAAAGTCACCCACCTTCGACGGCCCGTAACAGCCGCCCGCCGGAATGACCGTACCGCAGGCGCTCCATGTGCCGCCAGGGCAGGAACAACTGCCGCACCTGACGGCCAGCCTCCGCCAAACCGACTCGACCGTCCGGTCAGGTCCGTTCGACGTTCTGTCTCGCCGATCCGGCGCTGATCAAATGAACGCGCTGGACGAGAAAGCCAAACGACATCGGTGCAGCACGATCTCCCTGTTCAGGCGTTCCCGGGCTGTGCTGAGATCATGGGGAACTCTCACGCCGGCATCGGCTACGGGACACCGGTCGGCCGCTGGCGAGGTGCCTGCCCTTGAGGCTGGTGTGCCCTGGGGCTGGTCCTTTTCCAGCGACCGCCGGTCCGAACCACGCGGGCCAGTTTCCCGGCACGTAGCTCTCTGGTGACTACTCCGTGGG
>WNFU01012128.1_pt1 | contig 21983 bp, 20 predicted proteins | sample 5400121 | NCBI WGS metagenome assembly WNFU01 (sample SAMN13153360, study PRJNA577476) | soil metagenome | isolation source: 100 cm soil or saprolite under grassland replicate 1 | place: USA:California | collected 2016-06-15
TCTCGGCTCGATCAGTCCCAGCCCTCGCCTCGCCGGGCCCGAACCGCCACAGCCCCGTCTCGGCTCGATCAGTCCCAGCCCTCGCCTCGCCGGGCCCGAACCGCCACAGCCCCGTCTCGGCTCGATCAGTCCCAGCCCTTGCCTCGCCGGGCCCGAACCGCCACGGCCCCGTCTCGGCTCGATCAGTCCCAGCCCTCGCCTCGCCGGGCCCGAACCGCCACGGCCCCGTCTCGGCTCGAACATCAAGCGCCCCGGCGGATGGCCTCGGCCGGCGACAGCCGGACGATGCGGAGCGTGGCGTAGGTCGCGGCCAGCGCGCCCAGGATCAGCGCGAAGGCGAGCGCGAAGAGCAGGAGCCGGGGGGAGAAGAGGAAGAGCTGCTGCCCCTGGCGCAAGACGCGCGCGTCGACGAGCCAGCCGATCAGCAGCGACAGTCCCACGCCGGCCGCGCCGCCCGAGAGGCTCACCCCGAGCGCCTCGGTCAGCACTTCGCGGAGCAGCTGGCCGTCGGTGGCGCCGAGCGCGCGCTTAATGCCGAAGTCTCGGATCCGCTCGAACACCGCCGCCGTCACGGTATTGGACAGCGAGAGCCCGCCGATCACCAGGCCCAGCGCCCCGATGCCGAAGAGCAGCGCCGAGAAGAAGGCGGTAGAATTGCGCAGCAGCCGGCTCACCTCGCCCGGGATCGTCACATTGATGCCGCCCACGCTCTGCTGGATCCGGCGGGCCAGCGCATCGGGGTCCTCCCCCGCCGCCCAGCCGACGGCCGCGCCGGTATTGAGATCGGCCCGCGAGAGCCCGCCCGGGCCGCCACCGATGGCCTGCACGAGCAACGGATCGCGCCGCAGCCAGAGCTCGCGCGCGTCCTCGATGGCCACGATCGCGAAGCGGTCCGGCGCGGTGAGCGTCTTGTCCAACACGCCGGCCACCGTGAAGTCGAGCCCGCCGATCGGCAGCCGATCGCCCGGACGAAGCCCGCGGGAGGCGGCGAAGTCGGCACCCACCACCGCGACCCGGCGGTCGCCCTGCGTGAGCGCGCGGCCGGCCCGGACGGGCAGCGAGCGGTAGTGCCGGTTCGGTGTCGGTGCCGCCAAGTCTACCCCGAGCACGAGCTCCTGGGTCATCGTCAGGAACTGGGACGTCGTGGTATTGAGCGGCAGCATCACCTGGGCCTGCACCGCCACGACCCCCGGCACGCGGGCGATCTCGGCGATCTTGGCCGCGCGCAGCAGCCCGCCTCCCGTGAAGCCGGTACCCATGCCCATACCCTCGCCGGCCACGGAGATCTGTCCCAGGACGAAGCGGTCGCCGCCCTCGATGAAGCGCGTGATCCGCTCGGCCATGGCGCCGAGCGACACGAGCCCGGCCATGCCCACCGCGATCCCGACGACAGTGAAAAGGTAGCCGCGGAGCGTCCGAAGGATCACCCGGTCACCATTCGAGGCGGGACTCGACGGAGCGCCCGCCGCGGCGGCGCTTCCACCGGTTGACGCGCACGACGACGAAGAAGATGGCGAGCGACAGCCGCATGCGCAGCCGCATCCGGAGGAAGGCGCCGCCGGCCAGAACGCCGGTCACGGTGTCGAGCATGCCGGCCGTCTCGCGCGGCTGCAGGAACACCTGCAGAAAGGAGGGCTCGTAGTAGTGACGGATGAACTTGAAGAACGGGCTCACACCCCGGCGGAAGCGGCGCTCGTAGCCCTTGAACCGCGCCGCCTCGAAGCGCCCGTCGCCGAAGGCGCGTAGGATCTCCGCCGCCGCGAGCTCGGCCGACTGCATCGCGATGAATACGCCCGAGGAGAAGATGGGATCCACGAAGGCCACGGTGTCCCCAACGCAGACGAAGCGATCGCCCACCACGGGATCAGTGCGATAGGAGAAATTGGCCGCGGAATGCACAGGCGTGACACGCTCGGCCCCGCTCAGCGTCTCCTTCACTCGCTCGCACCGGGCGATCATGGCATCGAGCAGCTCGTCCAGCGATCCCTCGCGTCCCCGGACGGTGCGGGCGTGGAGCACGCAGCCTACGCTGGTCACGTCGCCGGCGAACGGGATATACCAGAACCAGCCATCCTCGAAGATGAAGATGCGGATATTGCCCTCTTCCTTCCCCGGCCAGCGCCGCGCCCCGCGGAAGTGGGCGAAGACCGCCACCTTGCCGAGGCCCGGCATCGGCGTGCGGCGGCCGTAGCGGCTTGCCAGGAAGGTGTCCCGGCCGCTGGCGTCCACCAGGAAGCGGGCGCGAAGCTCCCGCGCCGTGCCGTTCTGGAGGACACGGGCCGTGACGCCGTCGGCGTCGAAGCCGACCGCCTCCGCGGTGGCCGGCTGAAGCACCGTCACGCGCGGCTGCGCCGCGGCATGGTCGAGGAGCAGCGTGTCGAACTCCGCCCTCGGCACCTCGAAGGTTCGAGGCGGCCAGGGCTTGCCCTCGCGGAAGTAGAACGTGTACTCGAGCCCCGTTTCCTGGTCGTGGAAGGATGCCCCGTACTTGTCGATGAAGCCGTGGGCCCGGACGCGGTCGAGCACGCCGAGCCGCTCGAGCACCGGCAGGTTGGCGGGCAGCAGCGACTCGCCGACATGGAAGCGCGGGAAGCGCTCGCGCTCCACTAGCGCCACCGACAGCCCGCCCCGTGCGAGAAAGCTGGCCGCCGTGGAGCCGGCCGGTCCGCCGCCGACCACGAGCACGTCATAGTCCGCCGGGCCGCCCGGCTCGGCGCGCGGCGCTCCGGCCGGCCGCGGGAGCACTTCGGCAAGACGGCGCTGGGGATAGCTCCGCCGGACGAGCGGCGTGAGCGGGTCGAGCCCGAGCCAGGCCAGCGGGCGCGCGAGCAGCGCGGCGCCGAGCAGCACGGGCGTGGCGGCGGTGGCCACGGCCGCCAGGCGGGCGCCGCGAAGCCGCGGATGGCCCCACCAGCCGCGCCATGTCTCCGCCGTTCGGTGCAGCGCGAAGGCGCCCACGGCCGAGGCCCAGGCCGCGGGATTGTAGCGATACGACGCGGTGAACTCGAGCAGCTCGCGGTGCCGCGGCACGCGGCGCGCTGCGGTGAACGGCGCGACGAGCTCGCGGGCCGCCGCGGCGCCCTCCCGCGCCCACCGGCGCACGATGTGCGCGGCGAGGTAGCCCCCGACGGCGATGCCGTCCCGAACGGGACGGAAGCGGCTGAGCCGGTCTTCGAAATGGATGGCGCGCACGGGCACCTCGATAAGGCGCCAGCCGCCGGCGGCGGCGCGGATCAACATCTCGGTCTCGAGCACGAAGCCGCCGCGCCGCGGCGGCAGCGCTCCGATGAGCGAAACTGGATAGACCCGAAAGCCCGACTGGGTGTCGGTGACCGCAGAGTCCGTCAGCCAGTCGATGAAAAATCCCGCCACCCGCAGCGCCGCCAGCCGTCCCGATGGCATCACGCTCGGGCCAACTCCGAACAGCCGCCCGCCGACCACGAGGGCATCGGGCGCCTGCGCGGAAGCCGCGAGGAGCCGGGGAATCTCGTCGGGGTCGTGTTGGCCGTCACCGTCCAGCGTGACCACGCGCTCCACGCCGCGGGCGAGCGCCTCGCGAAGCCCGTGACGCAGCGCCTCGCCCTTTCCGCGCCGCCGCTCCCGCCTGAGCACCTCGGCGCCGGCATCGACGGCGAGCGCGCCGGTGCCGTCGCTCGAGCCATCGTCCACGACCAGGACGTGGCCGTGGCCGCGCGCGCGGCGGACGATGTCCGCGATGGTCGCGGCTTCGTTGAACGCCGGGATCAGGATGAGCGGGTCGCTCATGCGGGGGGACCGGCCATGAGCGCCGAGCGGCAGCCGCCGCGCGCGACGCCGTGGACGAGGACCACGCCCCGCAGTCGGCCGGCGTCGAGCGCGGCCGCCGCGGCCCGCAGCGCGCCGAGCCCGCCGTGCTGGCCGAACAGAGGCGCCAGCGAGATTGGCGGATTGAGGTCGGCCGCTGCGCCGGCGTCAGCGAGATCGCGCTCGAGCAGGGCGCGCTCCCAATCGTCCACGCCAGGGTCGCCGTTTCCGGCGCCATAACACCGCGCGAGTCGCGCTGTCGGCACGGCGGGCGAGGTCAGGAAGCGGCGAACCGGCGAGCCGCGATCGGCGCGGGTCGCGGGCGCCGTATGAGGCGCGGCCGGCAGATTGCCCCAGGCTGCCCCCATCAGCTCCGCCAGGATCCGCGCGCCACGCGCCCGCGCGGCGCCCAGCTCCTCGAGCGCGAGGAACGTCGCTCCCTCGCCCAGCACCGGGCCATTGTGGTCGGACGCGAAAGGACGGCAGCCCTCGGGCGCGCCGGGCGACGGGCCGCCTCGCATCGGTGACAGCGCCGACATCTCGGCGAGCCGGCGATACACGGGCTCGCAAATCTCGTCCACCCCGCCCGCGATGACGGTCTGCGCCCGGCCCGAGACGATCAAGCTGGCGGCCCGCGCCACCGCCAGATCGCCGGCGATGGTCGGCTGGTTCACCGTCACCGACGGCGCCTTGGCCCCGATGGCGATGGCCGCGACCGAGGCCATGGTGTTCATCACCGTATTGGGGAAGAGCATGGGCGACAGGCCCGCCGGCCCGCGGCGCAGGAAGCCCGACGCGAACTCCTCGCTCGATCGGAAGTCGCCGTGCTCGGTGCCGACGACGATGCCGAGCCGCGGACCGCCCTCGAGCCCCGCGTCCCGCATCGCGAGCAGACAGGCCGCCAGCGTGAGCCGGCAGATGCGGGAGAGCCGGCGGGCCTGGTCGCGATCGAGCAGCGAGCTCACCGCGGCGTCGTCGACTTCGGCGGCGAGGCGGCTGCCGCCGGCCTCCGCGAGCTTGAAGTGCCGCACGGGAGCGATAGGCGAGCGGCCGAGCGCCAGGGCGCCGGCCACCGCCTCCGTCCCTCCGACGGTGGAGGCGTTGACCGTGCCGATCCCCGTCACCACGACGCGCCGCCGCTCCATACGCCCTAGCGCTCCGGTTGGCGGAAGATCAGGCTGACGTTCTGGCCGCCGAAGCCGAATGAATTGGACATGGCCGCGCCCAGCTCGGCCGGGCGGGCGGTGAGGGGGACACAGTCGAAGGGAACCTCGGGATCTACATTGCGGAGATTGGCCGTGGGCGGGACCAGGTCATGGACCAGCGCCAAGACGGTGGCGACGGCTTCCACGCTGCCGGCGGCCGCCATGGTATGGCCGATCAGCGATTTCGTGGAGCTCACGAGCGCGGCGCCGTCGCCGAAGACGCGGCTCAGCGCGAGCGCTTCGATGCGATCGTTCTGCGGCGTGCCGGTGCCGTGAGCATTGACGTACCCGATCCCGTCCGGCGTCAGACGCGCGGCACTCAACGCCAGCCGCATGGCGTCCATCATTCCCTCGCCATCGGGATGGGGCGCCGTCACATGGTAGGCATCCGTCGTCATTCCGGCCCCGGCCAGCTCGGCATAGACGCGGGCGCCCCGCTGCCGGCAGCGCTCAGCGTCTTCGAGCACCAGGAATGCCGCCGCCTCACCGATGGACATGCCGCGGCGATCACGATCGAACGGCCGGCAGGGCTCCGGATCCAGGAGCTTAAGGGCATTGAACCCCATGTTCCCGCTCCGCGTCTCCTCCCAGTACCATTCTTCCCCTTCGAACATGCCGCCCCCCACGGCGCCGACGGCGAGCGCGGCGGCGGCGCGCTCATCCGCGTGCAACCCCGCGTCGGCCAGCGCCTCCGTCCCGGCGGCCAAGGCTAGGCGGTCGGCGCGCGAGCGCCGCCGCGAGGCCGGCAGCGCCGCCACGGTGTCCCCCGGGATCTCGGCGGCGATGCGCGAGCGAAAGCCCTCGGTTTCGATCAGGGTGATGGGCTTGATGGCGCAGGCGCCCGAGGCGAGGCCGGCCCAGAAGGTCTTGGTTCCGGCGCCGTACGGGCTCACGACGCCGAGGCCGCTGACGACGACTCGCGGGCCGGAGGATGCGCGAGACATGTCCGGGGAGCCGGCCTAGCCCTGGCCGGTCTCGGCCAGGATGAAGCGGGAGAGGCTGTCGAAGGAGAAGAACTCGTCGGCCAGGTCCTGGCCCTCGTCGAGCACGATACCGAAACGCTCCTCGATCGCGACGGACAGCTCGATGAAGTCCAGCGAGTCGAGCCCGAGCGAGCCCTCAACACCCTTCGGCAGGGTGGTCTCCAGCGTCATGTCGGCGGCGCGGCGCGGATCGAACTTGAGCCGCTCGACCACGATCGTTTTCAGCTCGTCGAGCACTTCCTTCTGGGTCATGCGTCAAACCTCCCGGATGGAGGATTCGGGTTCATGCCACGTCATGCACAGGCATCGGCCGCGCGGGCCACACGAGTCGGGCCGTCTCTCCGCGCCAGCTTCCCGACAGCGCGAGCGGATCTGCGGTCCGCCGACGCCGCCATGCCTCCAGCTCGGCCAGCGGCGCGCAGCTCAGCAGCTCCGACCCCGATCCGCGTACGGCACGCGCGTCCCGGCGCGACTCGAAGGCGAGCTCGCCGGCGCCGCGCTCGAGCCACAGACATCCGGCCGCCTCCACCAGCGGCCGCCCGAGCAGCCGGCCGCCGCGTGCGAAGAGATCGGCGCATTCGTCAAAGATCTCGACCGCGAGCACCAGCGCCCGGTCGCAGGCCCGGTCGTCCAGCAGCGCGGCCGCGTGCCGCATGGCGCGCAGCGTCGCGGGCGCCCCGCCCACGAAGATCGCGTAGGGCCCCGTCACACCGAACTCGATGGCCACTTCCGCGGGCACCACCGCGGGCGCCGTGTACGCGAAATGCGTGCCGCTGCGCCGCGTAATGAATTCCCGGTTGGATGCCCCATAGGCTGCGGCCGTGACGTAGAGCAGCGCCGTCCGCTCACCGGCAACGGCCTCCCGGGCTTCTCTGCCATCTTCCAGCATGGCGTCCACCGCCGCAAGCGCGAGCAGGCATTCGCGCGTGGCGCGGCGGAAGCGCTCGCCGTCCCGCTCGGGCCGTCCCAGCGACGAGACCGGCCCCTTCGACGCGCGGCCCGTGAGCAGCCCCAGAGCCCGAACCGAGGGAGCCGCGGTCATGGCGCGCCTTCCAGGATCAGCGCGCCATTGCAGCCGCCGAAGCCCAACGAGGTGCTGAGGCTGATCCGCGGCCGGACCGCCCGCGCCGCGCCCTGCACGTAATCCAGATCGCAGGCCGGGTCCGGCTCCTCCAGATGGAGCGTGGGCGGAATGAGGCCGTGCCGCGAGGCCTGCAGGCACATGATGGCCTCGAGCGCCGCCGCCGCGCCCATCGTGTGCCCCAGGCTCGACTTGATGGAATTGACCGGGACGGTATAGGCATGGGCGCCGAGCGCCCGCTTGAGCGCCGCGGTCTCGATGCGGTCATTGAGTGGGGTGCCGGTGCCGTGGGCGCTGACGAAGTCCACGTCGCTCGCCGTGATTCCCGCGTCCCGGAGCGCCGCGCGCACCGCGCGCTCGAGCCCCTGCCCGTCGGGGTCGGGCGCCGCGATATGGGCGGCGTCGCTCGCGCTGCCATAGCCCAGCACCGTGCCGAGCCGCGGCCCGCGCGCGTCGCGCTCGCGCACCAGCAGGGTCAGCGCCGCGCCCTCGCCCAGGAGCAGCCCGCTGCGGCGACGGTCGAAGGGACGGACCTCGTCGCGCGTGAGTGAGCGCAGGGCATCGAAGCCCCGCATGACGAAGCGACAGAGCGCGTCGTAGCCGCCGGCGATCACGGCATCGACCTCGCTCTCCCTGAGCAGCTCGGCGCCCACGGCGAGCGCCGTGGCGCCGGAGGCGCAGGCCGTCGACACCGTGATCACGGGCCCCCGGCAGCCGAGCCAACGCGCCAGGTTGTGGGCCGGCCCGTCGTAGAGCGCGTCGCGTAGCCGCCGGCGGCGCCGGTCGCCGTCGAGCGCGCGCTCGCCCTCCTCGACGCCTCCGAGCGCGGTGCCCACGACCACGCCCACGCGCCGGGAATCCAGCGGCAGCGGACGGAAATGGGTCTGGGCGCACAGATCGTCGGCGGCCGAGATGAGCAGGCGCGTCGCGCGGGACTCCGGGACGCGGGCCCAGCTCTTCACGCGCGAGAGCTTCTTGATCTCGCCGGCGCGGCGCACGCGAAGGTCCGCCACCGGGAACCGCTCCACCTGCGAGATGCCGGACGCGCCCGTGAGCAGCGACGACCAGAATGATTCGAGGTCCTGGCCGGTGGCTGTCACCACACCGGCCGCCATCACCGCGACGCGCTCAGGCGGCCGCATGGGCCTCCTCCCCTGCGCCGAACACGTGAGGCCGGCGGGACGCGTTCATGGCTCAGAGCAGGGGCGAGTAGTACATGCGGAAGGCGCGGATTGCCCCCGGCGTGGTGTCGAACAGCCGCGTGGCGATGAAGTGTCGCTCGGCCCGATCGAAGGCGATGAGGCCGGGCGCGTAGGGATCGTTCGGATCGTAGACCACGAACTCGATGTCGCCAGAATCGGCGACGCGATAGTCGTAGGCCACCACCGTGTGGTTGAGCTCCCACGTGGGCAGATTGGTCACCAGGAACTGCACGGGGCGGCCCGCCTGCAGCTCCGCCAGGGCCTCGCGCGCCACGCGTTCCTGATGCCATCCCGGCACGGGCAGCACCACGCGCCAGTTGGTCCAGTGCACGACCGTCCAGAACCGGGTCCCGAGCCCCTCCTTCACCGCCGCCTCCTCGTCGCGGGACAACTCGTAGAGCGAGGCGTAGCCGGGGATCACCACGCGCTCGTCGGCGGGCAAGGGATCGTCCCAGGGGTGGTGCGACACGACCGCCTTGACGCGGGCGGCATAGTCGTCGGGAGGGAGCTTCGGGAGCGCGGGGTCGAAGCGGGCGAAGCGGTGGAACTGCGTCACCGCGCGCGCCATCACGAAGCAGTAATTGGCGTAGAGGTCCGGCTTGCCAGCGTTCTTGCTTCGGCTTTCGTTCGGGAAGGCGAAGGTGTCCACGCCGAAGCGGATCACCGGCGGAGGCGCCGGCGCGCGGAGCTCCGTCTCCAGCGGAGCCACCGAGGCGCATCCGGCGACCGCCAGCGCGAAGACCAGCGAGACTCGCGCGGTGACAGTCATGACTGGAGATAAGAAAAGTTTACCCTAGTCAGCCCTGAATGGAATAGCCCCCGTCCACGGGGATCGCCGTGCCCGTGAGGAAGTCCGAGGCGGGGCTGCTCAGGAATACGGCGATCCCGGCCAGATCGTCGGGCCCGCCCCAGCGCTTCGCCGGCGTGCGCCGGAGCACTGTGTCGTGCAGCCCCGGAACCTGCTCGCGGGCGCGGGCGGTGAGGTCGGTGTCGATCCAGCCGGGGAGCACGGCATTGACCTGAATGTGATCGGCCGCCCACGCCGTCGCCAGCGTCTTGGTGAGCTGCACGATGCCCCCCTTGGACGCGGCGTAGGCCGCCGTGAACGAGGCGCCGAAGATGGACATCATCGAGCCGATATTGATGATCTTGCCGCGACCCTGCGCCTTCATCACGGGGTAGGCGGCGCGGCTCGTGAGAAACGCGCTGGTGAGATTCGTATCGAGCACCTGGCGCCACTCCGCCAGCGAGTACTCCTGGGGCTGCTTGCGGATATTGGTGCCGGCATTGTTGACCAGCACGTCCAGCCGGCCCAGCGCCTCCACCGTCCGGCGGATCAGGCTCTCGACGGAGCCCTCGTCGGTGACGTCGACCTCGAGGGCCATCGCCCGCGTGCCCAGGGCGTCGAGCTCGGACACGGCCGCGCGGCTCTTGGCCTGATTGCGGCCCGCGACGACGACGGCCGCGCCTGCGGCCGCCAGCCCGCGTGCCATGCCGAGACCGATGCCGCCATTGCCGCCCGTCACCACCGCCACGCTTCCCTTGAGATCGAATGCGCCCACTCGAGCTCCTTCCGCGCGCGAGGCGCTTGGCTTTTCGCGCGCACCTATGTTTTAACTAAGAGGGTTAAGGGTGGGTGTCACCGTGACGAGCAGTGTAGCCGGGAAGGAGAAGCCTGTGAAGCGCGGCATTGTCGTGCTGGTTTCGCTGGCGCTGGGCGTCTTCGGCTGCGGAGGCTCCCAGGAGAAAGCTCTCCAGCGCTTGGCCCGCGCCGAGGCGGACATGGCGGCCTGCAAGAAGCACGTGGGGCTCGAGAGCACGCCGACGCCCGACAACACCTCAGTCTTCCCCATGAGCGAGGAAGGCAAGCCCATGATCCTGGACCCGGACCGCGTAGCGCAGATGCGGCTCAAAGTGGAATGCCTGATCCCGCTCGCCGAGCTGCTCGAAGCCCGCAAGGCCGCGGGCGTCACGAAGTGAGAGGCGCCCACGCCCGCGGTCGGACTTCCCTCATCGCCTCGTTCCGCTGATCCCGGCCGCTGGGGCCTCCTCGCCCTGGTCACCGCGGCGCACACCCTCAGCGCGGTGTCGGTGCTGGCCATCGCGCCGCTCGCGCCGCTGCTGCGGGACGAGCTCGGCCTCTCACGCGCCCAGGTCGGTCTCTTCCTTCCCGCGGTGTATCTGGGCGGCGTGCTCATGTCGCTGCCCGCGGGCTGGCTCACCGATCGCCTGGGGATTCGCGTCACGCTCGCGGGCGGTCTCGCGCTGACAGGCCTCATGATCGGCGCGGCCGCTCAAGCGCCCACGCTTCCGCTCACGCTCGCCGGCTTCTTCCTCGCCGGCCTCGGCTTCGCGGTGATCAATCCGACGACGGGCAAGGCCATCATCGAGCGCTTTCCTCCGCGCGAGCGCGGCTTCGCCATGGGCATCAAGCAAACCGGCCTCACGCTGGGCGGGGTGACGGCGGCACTGACCGTGCCGGCCCTCGGCTTGAGCAAAGGCTGGCGGGTGGCGCTCACGGCGGCGGCGGCGGCCTCGCTTGCCGGCGCGGTCGCGGCGCTCTTCGGCTTCCGGCCCCGCGCTCCCACCGCGGCCGCCCCCGTCGCCCGCCACCCGCGGCTCGCCGAGGTGGCGCCGTTTCTGGGGCGGCCCTCATTCATCGTTCTGTTGGCGTCCGGCTTCGCGCTGTCGATCAACCAGTCATCGCTGCTCGCCTACTTCGCGCTCTTCGCTCGCGAAAGCCAGGGGCTCAGCGTGGTGGCGGCGGGCGGGCTGCTAGCGCTGGCCCAGGCCGGAGGCACGGTGGGGCGTGTTGGCTGGGGAATCACGAGCGATCGCGTGTTCGGCGGCCGGCGCCGGCCTGGCCTCATCCTCAACGCGACCCTCAGCGCGGCGATGAGCCTGCTCTTCGCCTCGGGGGTACCCTTGACCGGTCCGGCGGCCGCCTGCGCGGCGATCCTGGCCGGCATCGGCGCCTTTGGCTGGGTGGGGCTCTATCTAGCGCTCGCGGCCGAAGTGGGAGGCCCGCGCTACGCGGGATTGCTCACGGGTCTGGCGGTAGCCTGCGCCTGGAGCGGCGTGCTCGTAGGCCCGACGCTGTTCGGTGGACTGCTCGAAGCCACCGGTCGCTACCGCTGGCCCTGGGTCGGGGTGGCCGCGACGGGATTGGCCGCGGCCATCGCGCTCGGCCGGATCCCGCCGCTGGTCAAGCGTTAGCCGCGGCCACGTCCTAGAGCGGGCGGCGCGCTTCGATGAACTCCCGCCACGTTACGCGATGGTGGCCGAAGAAGAACCACAGCATCGCGAGGGCCGCGAGCATGTTCGCCGCGAGGATGGTCCACCAGGCCAGCGTCTCGAACAGCCATTCGGCCAGCGTGGCGATCATCGCCAGCGCGAAGACCTCGAAGCAGCAGACGAGCATGACGAAGCCGAAGAGCAGTCGTGGCTCCCGGTCGGCCAGTGCCAGCAACCCCGCCGCAGCGCAGCCGAAGCCGATGAACGCGGCGCCGTGCAGCACGGTGTACTCCAGCACCAGGGGCAGCGTGACGCCCACCGCGTTGGGGTCCCTGAGCCCGTGGAAGACGGCGGCGCCCAGCAGCGCAGGCGTGCGCAGCGGCACGCCGACCGCAAGATCGTAGATCAGAAACCAGACGGCCACCACGGCGGCGCCGAGCAGCCCGGCGACGAGACCCTCTCGTGCGACGCGGGTCCATGGGCCCAGCAGCAAGCGGCCCAGCGCGCGGTGGCCCACAAAGAAATAGGTCAGCATTCCAGCCGCGGCGAGGGCATTGGCGACCAGGATCGCCCACCAGGCCACCCCGCCGAGCACCTGGGGCGCGAGGCTCACCACCACCGCGAGGAAGAACACCTCGAAGCACATCAGCGCGATGAACAGCATCAGCAGGCGGCTCGGCTCGCGCTGCGCGGAGACGATCAGATAAGCGATCAGCACGCCGAGCATGGCGAAGACGACGCCGTGAAGCACCGTGTACTGGAGCACGAGGTGGGCGGCCACCGGCACGGACGAGGGGTCCTTCACGCCTTCGAAGGTCGCCGCGCCCAGCAGCGAGGCCGTTTTGAACGGGCGGCCGTGGGCGGCGTCGTAGATCAGAAACCAGACGGCCACGATGGCCGCCCCGATCATGCCGGCGATGATGCCTTCCCGAATGTATCGGGATCTAGAGGTCATGGACGGCCTCCTCTCCAGTCGCTCTCTGCAGTCCGGGGCTCTCCGGGGCTGGTCTGCCCACGCCCCGGCTCCTTGACTACCGGGTACCACCGTCCGGCAGCGAGGGCAAGTTTGCCCCGTCACGCCGCGGTGAGGGCTTTGAGCAAGTCCGGGCCGAACAGGGCCGCCCGCCAATGCCTCACCCCGTCCACGCGCTCGAGGGCCTCCCGGTCCCGCGGCGGCTCGGCGGCCAGCCGGTCAATGAGCCGCTGGGGGAAGAGCACGCCCGGATCGAGGCCCAGCTCCTTGGCGGCCTTGGCTCGCCAGACCCGCACGGCTTCGGCCCTCCGCCGCACTGCCGCCGGGACATTGGGGCGCGGCGTCGGCCGGCGCACCGGCAGGGCACCCTCGGGCACAGCTTCGCCGCGCCGCACGGCTTCCAGGATGGCCGAGCCCGCGCGGCGGAGCACATTGGGCGTGCAGCCGGGAACGGTCAGGATCTCCTCATTGCTGTGAGGCCGCTTGGCTGCCAGCGCGACCAGGCTCTCGTTGCCGAGGATCATGAACGGCGGCCGATCGAGCCGCAGCGCGAGGCTCTCGCGCGCCTGGTAGAGCTCGCGCAGGATCGCCAGGCCGCGGCCGTCCAGATCCTTGGCCCCCTTGAGCCGCAGGTAGGCGTCGGGATCCACGAGCTTGTCGGGCACTGACAGCGCGGCCAAGGCCGCGCACTCCTCCTGCACCCATCCCAGCCGCCCCTTGGCCTCGAGCTCCGCGATGAGACGCTCGCGCAGCCGGATGAGGTGGAGCACGTCGTTGAGTGCGTAGGCTTCCTGCTCTGGGCTGAGCGGGCGACGCGACCAATCGTCCTTCTGCCGTGATTTCACGGGCTCGACGCCCAGGTACTGGGTGAGCAGGCCGTCGAGGCTCAGCGCCGTTACGCCGAGGAACCGCGCCGCCACGGAGGTGTCGAAGAGCGCGGCGACGCTGAAGGCGTAGAGCCGCTTGAAGTAGGCCAGATCATTGTCGGCGGCGTGGAAGATCTTGACGACGGCCGGGTCGGCGAAGAGCGGCGCCAGCGGCGCCAAATCTGGAAGGACCAGCGGATCGACCAGATGGGCATGGCCGCGGTTGTCGGCGATCTGAACGAGGCAGAGCTTGCCGGGATAGTGGTGGAGGCTGTCAGCCTCGGTGTCCACGGCCAGCGCAGCCGCGCCACGAAGCTCCGCCGCGAGCGCAGCCAGCTCCTCGGGCGTTCGGATCCACACGGGCAGGGTCATGGGGCTCCTGTTATACTACGCGGCCGGCGGACAATTCCTGAGGAGGTTCCTCCATGAAGATCGCGGGCTCGACCACGGTGATCACAGGCGGAGCCTCGGGACTGGGCCGGGCGACGGCCGAGCGCCTGAGCGGCGCCGGCGGGCGCGTCGCGCTGCTGGACCTGCCCAAATCTCCCGGTGCTCAGACGGCGGCGGCGCTCGGGCAGAACGCGATGTTCGCGCCGTGCGACGTGACCAGCGCGGATGAGGTCACGGTCGCGCTCGACGCGGCGGTCGCGCGCTTCGGCGCCATTCACATCCTCGTCAACTGCGCCGGCATCGGCACGGCCGAGAAGACCTTTGGCAAGCGCGGGCCGGCCGACCTCGCGGCCTTCACGCGCACCATCCAGATCAATCTGATCGGCACTTTCAACTGCATCCGGCTGGCCGCGGCGCACATGGCCAAGAATCAGCCCAATGAGGAAGGCGAGCGCGGGGTGGTCATCAATACGGCGTCGGTGGCCGCCTTCGACGGCCAGATCGGTCAGGCCGCCTACTCGGCTTCCAAGGGCGGCATCGTCGGCATGACTCTGCCCATCGCGCGCGATCTGGCCGAAATGGGCATCCGCGTCGTCACGATCGCGCCGGGCATTTTCGAAACACCGATGCTGGCGGGGCTGCCCGAGCCCGCGCGCATCTCGCTGGGCAAGCAGGTCCCCTTCCCGCCCCGCCTCGGCCGCCCGGCCGAGTATGGAGCGCTGGCGGCCCATATCATCGAGAACGTCATGCTCAATGGCGAGACCATCAGGCTCGACGGCGCCATCCGCATGGCGCCGCGCTTAGCCGGCGAGTCGGAACGCTGAGGCGGAGGGTGTGCCGGGCCCGCTCTATCCGGAACCGTATCTTCTGCGTACCGGTGTGGCGGGAGACTGTGCTCTCGTGGTCCGTCACGATCGGGCGCAGCGGGTTGTAACGCAGCGAGTTCCGGGAGAGCGGGCCCGGCACACCCGACCTCCCCGGACTTCGAGCTCAGGACACTAGGCGGCGGGCGCGACGATCAGCCCCGCATAGCCCACGACGCGGTCGTACTCGCCGGAGACATCTCCCGAGGTCTCGTAGCGCACCAGCTCGGCCCGGCCGTGCGCGAGCTCACCGAGTGCGGCCAGCGTGACCGTGGCCGGCGCGATCCCGCACATCGAGATGCGGTGCTCGCTCACCGTGTCCACCAGCCGGGCCGGGTCCAGGCTCAGGAGCGCCTCGATCGCCAGCCGGTCCTTGCGATTCGACTCCGCCTGGGGCTCGTAATGATTGAGATCGGTCGAGCAGATGATGAGGACGGGCTCGCTCCAGCCACGCAGCACCGAGGCCAGGGCGCGGCCGATCTCCTCGCAGAAGCCCGGCTCGGCGCGCATGACCGTGATCGGCACGAACGCGATTCGCGGCTGGAGCCGTCGCAGAAATGGCAACTGCACCTCGATGGCATGCTCGCGCCGGTGCGCGAGCTCGTCGGCCTCCAGGATCGAGGTCGCCGTGAGGAGCGCACGCGCCAGCTCCTCAGCGATCGGCACCTCGCCGCCCGGAACGGCCCAGCTGCCGCGCGCCATCACCGAGGCGGCTGGGCCGAGCCCGGTATGATTGGGTCCGAGGATAATAGCGAGGCGTGGCGGCGCCACACGCCCGTAGACTTCGCCGGCGACCCGTCCGGAATAGGCCCAGCCCGCGTGTGGCACCACGATGGCTGCCGCCGGCCGGGGCGCGCTCGGCTTGAGAAGCCGTCTGGCCCGCGAAGGCGAGCTCTACGAGCGTCTGCCCGGCGGCCGCCTGCGCTGCTATGCCTGTGGCCACCGCTGCCTGATCCTCCCCGGTCAGCGCGGCGTCTGCAAGGTGCGCTGGAACGAGGACGGCCGCCTCATGGTCCCCGCGGGCTATGTGGCCGCTCTTCAGCTCGATCCCGTGGAGAAGAAGCCCTTCTTTCACGCGTTCCCCGGATCCCGCGCGCTTTCGTTCGGCATGCTCGGATGCGATCTACATTGCGGATTTTGCCAGAATGCGCTGACCTCCCAAGCGCTGCGCGATCCGGCCATGGGCGTGCCGCCCGAAGAGGTCACTCCAGAAGAGATCGCCGCTCTCGCGCTCCGCCGTGGCGCGCGCATTCTCACCTCGACCTACAATGAGCCTCTCATCACCAGCGAGTGGGCCGTGGAGGTGTTCCGCGCGGGCAAGGCGCATGGGCTCATCGGCTCCTACGTCTCGAACGGCAATGCCACACCTGAGGTGCTCGACTATCTGCGTCCGTGGGTGTCTCTCTACAAGGTGGACCTCAAGGGCTTCGACGATCGCCACTACCGCAAGCTGGGCGGCGTGCTCCAGACGGTGCTCGACACGATCGGCAGGCTCCACGCGATGGGCTTCTGGCTCGAAGTGGTGACGCTGGTCATTCCCGGCTTCAACGATTCGGAGGCCGAACTGACCGACATCGCGCGCTTTCTCGTCTCGATCTCTCCCGACATCCCCTGGCATGTCACCGCCTTCCATCCGGATTACAAGATGACCGACCGGGACGGCACTCCGACCCGCACCGTCGTGCGCGCGGCGGAGATCGGGCGGCGCGAGGGGCTGCGCTACGTCTACGCGGGCAACCTGCCGGGGCGCGTGGGGCCGTTCGAGAACACCTACTGTCCCGGCTGCGCGACGCTGCTCATCGAGCGCGTGGGTTATACGATCTTGCGCGATGCGCTCACGCCGAGCCGCGGGGTCTGCCCGACCTGTGGGCGCACGATCCCCGGCTTCTGGGGATGACCCGGATCCCCTGCGCGCGGCCTCGCCTCCGGCTCGCCATGATGGCAGGATAGCGGTAAGCGGCCACCGGGCCGCCGATCGGCCCCCGGCGCACCAAGGCTGGTTTTTCTGGTGCCCAACATGTGACACAATCGGCCTCCCCGACGCGGTCGGGTCGGCCAGGAGACGCCCCATGCGAGTGCTTTTGGTGCACCCGAGTGCCCTCATGTACTCGGAGCTGTACCTGCGGCTCGAGCCGCTGGGAATGGAGCGGGTTGCCGCGGCAGTACGCGCGGCCGGCCACGATGTGCGGTTGGTGGACCTGCAGGTCTTTACCCAAACCGAGCTCCGCCGCGAGCTCGCCGCCTTCAAGCCCCGCGCGGTGGGCTTCTCCGTCAACTACCTCGCCAATGTTCCGGAAGTGCTGGATCTCGCCCAGGAGATCAAGCGCCTGCTGCCCGAGTGCTTCGTCTTCGTGGGCGGGCACAGCGCCTCGTTCATCGCTCCGGAGTTTCTGGACCATGCGCGCGGCGCCATCGACTGCGTGGTGCGGGGCGAGGGGGAAGTCATCGTCCCGCGCGTGCTGGAGGCCATCGGCGACCGCGGGCTCGAATCCCTCCCGGGCGTCATCACGCCGCATGGCGCGGGACCAAACCCGACGCTGCTAGACGATCTCGACGCCTTCCTGCCGGCCCGCGATCTCGCGCGACGGCGTCACAAGTACTTCATCGGCGTGCTCGACCCCTGCGCCTCGGCCGAATTCACGCGCGGCTGCCCGTGGGACTGCTCGTTCTGCAGCGCCTGGACCTTCTACGGCCGCAGCTACCGCAAGGCCTCGCCCGAGGCCGCCGCCGAGGACATCGCGACCATTCGCGAGCCCAATGTCTTCCTGGTGGACGACGTGGCCTTCATCCACGCCGCGGACGGCTTCGCGATCGGGAAGGAGATCGAGCGGCGCGGGATCCGGAAAGAGTACTACCTCGAGACCCGCTGTGACGTGCTCATCAAGAACCGCGAGGTCTTCGCCTACTGGAAGCGGCTCGGCCTGCACTACATGTTCCTCGGCGTGGAAGCGCTCGACGAGGAGGCGCTCAAGGCCCACCGGAAGCGGGCCACGCTCAACGAGAATCTCCGCGCGCTGGAGATCGCGCGCGAGCTCGGCATCACGGTGGCCATCAATATCATCGCCGATCCGAGCTGGGACGAGGCCCGCTTTGCCGTCGTGCGGGACTGGGCGCTCACCGTGCCCGAGGTGGTGCACCTCACGGTGGCCACGCCCTACCCCGGGACCGAGATCTGGCTCACCGAGAGCCGCCAGCTCACCACCCACGACTACCGGCTCTTCGACGTCCAGCACGCGGTGCTGCCGACGAAGCTGCCGCTCCGGCGGTTCTACGAGGAGCTGGTCAAGACTCAGGGCGTGATCAACCGCAAGCATCTCGGCTGGCACGCCGTCCGCAGGTGCACCGTGGAGGCCACGCGGCTGCTGCTTAAGGGCCAGACGAACTTCGTCCGCATGCTCTGGAACTTCAGCGACGTCTACAATCCCGACCGCCAGTACGCCGACCATTTCAAGCCGGTGCGCTACGAGATGCGGCCGCCGCGGCAGCTCATCGGCATCAAGCCCACCAAGGCGGACCTCTATATCCACATGCCTGCACCCGCTCAGACGGTCGCGGGCGCCTAGCCTGGTGAGCCGGAAGCCGATCCACGCGAGGTCGAGGGTGGGCCGGGCTGGTCTCACCGGAACCGTGGCTTCTGCGTATCGGTGTGGCCCGGGACCTCACTTTCGTGGCCCGTGAGAGGCGGTGGCAGGCGGTTGCAACGGAGCGTGTTCCGGGAGAGCAGCCCGGCCCAACCCGGCGACTCGTCGGGAACTACCCCCGGGTGAGCGGCTTGTAGCGGATGCGGTGGGGCTGATCGGCGGCGGCGCCCAGGCGCTTGTGCCGATCGGCCTCGTAGTCCTCGTAATTGCCTTCGAACCAGACCACCTTGCTGTCGCCCTCAAAGGCCAGCATGTGGGTGGCGATGCGGTTGAGGAACCAGCGGTCGTGGCTGATGACGACCACGCAGCCGGCGAAGGCCAGGAGCGCGTCCTCGAGCGCGCGCAGCGTGTCGACGTCGAGATCATTGGTGGGCTCGTCGAGCAGCAGCAGGTTGCCGCCGCTCTTGAGCATCGTGGCCAGATGCACGCGGTTGCGCTCGCCGCCCGAGAGATCGCCCACGCGCTTTTGCTGATCCGAGCCCTTGAAGTTGAACGAGGCCACGTAGGCGCGCGAGGCCACCTGCCGGCTGCCCAGCTGGAGCTGTTCGGCGCCGCCGGAGATCTCCTGCCAGACGCTCTTGGCGGGATCGAGCGCGTCGCGGCTCTGGTCCACGTAGGCCAGGCGCACGGTCTCGCCCACGCGCAGGGCGCCACGGTCGGGCTTCTCCTGTCCCGTGATCATGCGGAAGAGCGTGGTCTTGCCCGCCCCGTTGGGGCCGATCACGCCCACGATCCCGCCGCGCGGCAGATTGAAGGTGAGGTCCTCGATCAGCAGCCGGTCGCCGTATCCTTTGTAAAGCCCCTCGGTCTGCACGACGATGTCGCCCAGTCGCGGTCCCGCCGGAATCACGATCTCCGCCTGTCCCTCGCGTTCCTTGCGGTCCTCGGCCAGCATCTCCTCGTAGGATTGCAGCCGCGCCTTGGACTTCGCCTGCCGCGCGCGGGGCGACATCTTCACCCACTCCAATTCTCGTGCGAGGGTGAGCTGGCGCGCGGACTCCTGCTTTTCCTCGACGGCCAGCCGCTGCTTCTTCTGCTCGAGCCACGAGGAGTAATTGCCCTCCCACGGAATGCCGGCGCCGCGGTCGAGCTCCAGGATCCAGCCCGCCACATTGTCGAGGAAGTAGCGGTCGTGGGTAACGGCGACGACGGTGCCCGGATACTCCTTGAGGTAGCGCTCGAGCCAGGCTACGGACTCGGCGTCGAGGTGGTTGGTCGGCTCGTCGAGCAGCAGCATGTCCGGCTTTTGGAGCAGCAGCCGACAGAGCGCCACGCGGCGCACTTCTCCGCCCGAGAGCGTGGAGACCTCCGCCTCGCCGGCAGGGCAGCGGAGGGCGTCCATCGCGATCTCGACCGTGCGATCGAGGTCCCAGCCGCCGCCGGACTCGATGGCATCCTGCACGCGCGCCTGCTCCTCGAGCACCTTCTCCATCTCGTCGGGATCGAGCGGCTCGCCCAGCCGCGCGTTGATCTCATCGAAGCGCGTGAGGAGCCCGCGCATCTCGGCCACGCCGTCCTCCACATTGCCGCGCACGTCCTTGCCTGGATCGAGGCGGGGCTCCTGGGGGAGGTAGCCGGTGCGCACGCCGTCGGCCGGCTTGGCTTCGCCGAGGAAATCCGCATCCACACCCGCCATGATCCGCAGGAGCGTGCTCTTGCCGGCCCCGTTGGCGCCGAGCACGCCGATCTTCGCGCCGGGGTAGAAGGACAGCCAGATGCCCTTGAGGATCTCCCGCTTGGGCGGGACGATCTTCCTGAGATCCTTCATCGTGAAGATGAACTGATGCGCCATGGCGTCCTTTCCTTCGGTCGGCCTGTCCGGCGGCCCGAGGGATTATACCTGCGAAATCTCGGAAGGATTGACAAAACCCCCCTCCGCCCCTATAAACGAACAACCGTCCGCCCCGAGGAACCGACGAGGGGGCGTCACCCGTTCCTTTAGCACACACGACACGGAGGGCAATGGGCCCGCTCGCGGAGTCTCCGATTCTATCCGTCCGAGACGTTTCGATGCATTTCGGGGGCATCGTCGCGCTCGACGGAGTGTCCTTCGACATGGCCGAGGGCCAGATCGTCGGGCTCATCGGCCCCAATGGGGCGGGCAAGACCACGCTGTTCAACTGCCTGAGCCGGCTGTACACGCCGGATCGGGGCCAGCTGCTGCTCCGAGGCGCCTCCATCATGCACGCCACCGCCCATCGCATCGCAGCTCTGGGCGTCGGGCGCACGTTTCAGAATCTGGCGCTGTTCCCAAATCTGACCGTCCTGCAGAACGTGATGGTGGGCGTGCACAGCCGCACGCGGAGCGACTTCCTCAGCAATGCGCTGAGGCTCCCCTGGGTGATGCGGGAAGAGCGCGAGACTCGGGACGCCGCGATGGAGCTGCTGACGTTCCTCGGGCTCGAGGCTGTCCAGCATCACCTGGCGACCGGACTGTCATTCGGGACGCTCAAGCGGGTCGAGCTCGCGCGGGCGCTGGCCGGCCGCCCGACGCTGCTCATGCTCGATGAGCCGGCGGGCGGGCTCAACCACGAGGAGGTCGCGGCGCTCGGCCTGGTCATCCGGGCCATCCGCGACCAGCGGGCCGTCACGGTGCTGCTCGTCGAGCACCACATGAACCTGGTCATGCAGGTGTCGGACAAGGTCGTCGTGCTCGACTTCGGGCGGAAGATCGCCGAAGGGACGCCCGGTGAAGTCCAGAAGAACCCGGACGTGATTCGCGCGTATCTGGGTTCCGACAACTGACATGAGGTCCAACGGCTGATGCCGGCGCTGCTCGAGGTCGAAGGGCTCGAGGCCCAGTACGGCTGGACCAAGGTTCTCCACGGGCTGAGCTTCACCGTCGAGAGCGGGGGCATCACCACCCTCCTCGGGGCCAACGGCGCCGGCAAGACGACCACGCTCCGGGCCGTTTGTGGGATGGTCAAGACCACCGGCGACATCCGCTTCGATGCCCAGCATATCGGGGGCAAAGCGACGGAGGACATCGTCCGCCTCGGCATCGCTCACGCGCCCGAGGGCCGCGGCACCTTCGTTCCCCTCACCGTCGAGGAGAACCTCCGCTTGGGCGCCTATGGCCGGGGCAACCGGGTGCAGCTGGCGGAAAACCTGGCCCATGTCTACGGATATTTTCCGGTTCTCGCCGAGCGCCGCCGCCAGGTGGCCGGCACGCTGTCGGGCGGAGAGCAGCAGATGCTCGCGGTCGCGCGGGCCCTCATGTCACGGCCGCGCCTGCTCTTGCTGGACGAGCCCTCACTGGGCCTCGCGCCGCTCGTCGTGCGCGAGATCTTCCGGATCGTCCGCGCCATCAACCAGGAGCAGGGCGTGAGCGTGCTCCTGGTCGAGCAGAACGCCGCGCTGGCCCTTGAGCTGGCCGATCACGCCTATCTGCTCGAGACGGGACGCGTGGTCATGGGTGGCCCGGCGGAGCGGCTCCGCCGGGACGAATCCATCCGCCGCTCGTATCTCGGATACTGAACATGGAAACATTCCTCCAGCAGGTCGTGTCCGGGCTCGCGACGGGCGGCATCTACGCGAGCCTGGCGCTCGCGCTGGTGATGATCTACCAGGCCACCGATGTCGTGAACTACTCCCAGGGCGAGATGGCGATGTTCAGCACGTATCTGTGCTGGTCCCTGCTGAATCACGGCGTGTCGTACTGGGTCGCCTTCTTCGCGACCGCCGCAATCGCCTTCGTGGGCGGGGTCCTCATCCAGCGCGACATCATCAGGCCGGTACAGAATGCGCCGGTCCTGACCATCG
>WNFU01003277.1_pt1 | contig 21979 bp, 17 predicted proteins | sample 5400121 | NCBI WGS metagenome assembly WNFU01 (sample SAMN13153360, study PRJNA577476) | soil metagenome | isolation source: 100 cm soil or saprolite under grassland replicate 1 | place: USA:California | collected 2016-06-15
CAATTGCTGCTCTCAACGATCCTCTACTGGCTGCGCGCGCGGATGATCTGCGGGATGTGGGAAAGCGCGTCCTGCGTCTGATGGTGGGTCTGAGCGAAAAAGGCGTTATGCCGACCACTCCCGTGGTTGTGGTTGCACGCGAATTATCTCCGTCGGATACCGCTTCGTTCAATCCGGAACTCGTGCTGGGGTTTGGAATTGTGGAAGGTGGACCTACTTCACACATTGCCATTCTCGCGAGAGCCCTTGGATTACCTGCCATCGTTGGCGTGAATGAATCCATGCTGGTGTTAGAGGAGAAGACGCCGGTTATTTTGAATGGCAATGACGGCACTCTGACCGTCAACCCTGCTGCGGATGTTTTGGAACGCGCCAAGCAATCCCAGAAACGCTGGTTGGAATATCGGCGTTTCGCCCAGGAACAGGCTTCGTTGCCAGCCATCTCGCAAGATGGCGTGCGCGTGGATGTCACTGCTAACGCCGGTTCCATTGCGGATGCTGCTGAAGCTCTACACATGGGTGCGGATGGCATTGGGCTTCTGCGTACCGAGTTCCTCTTCCTGGAACGCACGACCGCGCCGACTGAAGACGAACAGCTGAGCGTGTATCGTGCGATTGCTGAGACCATGAGAACTCTGCCCGTGATCGTCCGCACATTGGATATCGGCGGTGATAAGCCTTTGGCATACATTCAAATGAAGCCAGAGTTGAATCCGTTTTTGGGTGAACGCGGTATTCGACTTTGCTTGAATCGACCGGAGTTATTCCGCGAGCAATTGCGTGCGATTCTGCGTGCTGCTCCTTCTGGATATTTAAAAATTATGTTCCCGATGGTTAGCGACATTGCTGAACTGCGACAGGCGCGCGCTATTATTGAAGCCCTTCGCTGGGAACTCGGCGCGCCCGCTGTGCAAATTGGAATCATGATCGAGGTTCCTTCCGCGGCGTTAATGGCAGATGTCTTTGCTCCCGAGATTGACTTCTTCTCCATCGGTACCAACGACTTGACGCAATACACGCTAGCCATGGATCGTGGCAACTCGGCTCTGGCTTCCAAGCATGACGGACTTCATCCGGCTGTCTTGCGTCTGATTGCCCATACGATCGAGTCAGCACACAAACACGGTAAGCGCGCCGACATCTGCGGTGAACTGGGTTCCGACGCGGCTGCCATCCCGATCCTGCTGGGTCTTGGAATGGACGAATTAAGCGTCAGCATTCCGTCTGTGCCAACTGTCAAAGCGCAGGTCCGTTCGCTCAAAATCTCAGAGCTGCAATCGCTGGCGCGCGAAGCGCTCAATTGCTCCACTGCGCAGGAAGTGCGCGAACTCGTCAAAAAGCAACTTGGCTAGTTGTATATCCGATTTTACAGAGACTCAAAGCCTAACCACGGAGACGCGGACACATTGAGAAAACAGAAATTAAGAACTCCGTGACTCGGTGTCTCCATGGTTCAAAAGTATTCAACCTCACCTTGATCAATGCGAAACCTGCGAACTATTGAAAGGAAAATCCTATGGGCGAGAAATATCAAGCCTATCGTAAGTTGAACTATAAACTCCCAGAAAAATCATGGGCGTGGAATCTCTATGGCGCTGGCCTCGAAAACTTGGGACATACTGGTCAGCCTGAGCCTTTTTCCATTCCCGAACCGAATGATGATCAATTGCTTGTGCGCATTGATAGTGTCAGTGTATGTTTCTCGGATGTGAAAATCCTAAAGCAGGGAGGCAGCCATCCCAAGCTCTACAATCGCAATTTGGCTGTTGATCCCACCCGCCTTGGTCATGAAGTGTCTCTTACGATTGTTAAAGTTGGTGAAAACCTGCAAGATAAGTACAAGCCGGGTCAGCGTCTGGCGGTCCAACCGGATATTTACCAGCAGGGCAAAAGCACAGCCTATGGCTACACCGTTCCGGGTGGCATGGTTCAATTTCATCTGATCGGCGATGAAGTGCTCAAGACGGACGCAGGAGCCTGTCTCCTGCCTCTCGAAGAGGACATGGGCTATGCGGAATCATCCCTGCTCGAGCCCTGGGGCTGTGTGATGGGGGCGTACACACAGCGGCGCCGCCTCACGCCTAAAAAAGACGGAAGGATGTGGATCATCGGACAGCCGGGTGATTCAACGTCCTATACATTTTCTTCTGGGTTGGATGCGCCTGCCTCCATCATTCTGACCGATGCGCCTGATTCCGTTAAAGAATTAGTTTCCTCCACTGGGGCAAAAGTCATCAGTCGGGATGGTTTGAATCCTGCTGATTATGAATCGCTTAGTAAAGAACTGACTAACGGTGTCGGCTTCGATGACATCGTGATCTTGAATCCGTCTTCTGCAAGTGATGTGAGCCAGATCGCGCGCTTCATCGCTCGTCGTGGCACATGCAACCTGGTTGGCACAAAACCTCTGGATGGACTCGTGCAGGTTGACTTAGGTCGCCTTCATTACGATTACATTGCTTTCGTTGGAAACAATGGCACAGACATTGCTGCCTCTTACGGCGAAGCCCGCAACCGGTGTGAATTGCGCGCCGGTGGTTCAACTGTCTTCATCGGCGCGGGCGGTCCCATGGGACAAATGCACGTCCAGCGCGCCCTCGAACTGACAGATGGACCGAAACTCGTCATTGCAACAGAAGTCAGTGATGAGCGTTTGCAGGTCTTGAAAGATATGTTTACACCATTGGCTGAGAAACATGGCCGTAAGTTGCTTTTCTTTAACCCAAATGCTTCAAAGCAATCCTTCCATGATTTTGTGATGGAAGCTACCGCGAATCAAGGTGTGGACGATGTCGTGGTCAGTGTACCTGTTGCCGCCTTGATGGAAGAGGGTGACACCGTCATGAAGCCGGATGGGATGATGGTGCTCTTTGCCGGCGTTCCCAATGGCATGCTGGGAAAAGTTAATCTCAGCAATGTGTATCTCTCCAACGCGCAATACACAGGCACATCTGGTCTCACGATTGATGATCAGGCCTCAGTTATGGCGCGCAGAGTTGCAGGGACGCTTTCGCCGGGTCGTTCCGTGGCGGCTGTCGGTGGACTGGAAACGGCGGCCGATGCGATTGAGTCAGTGATCGAAGGGAAGTATCCGGGCAAGGTTGTCATCTTCCCGCAAATCCGCAATCTGCCGTTGACGGGACTCAAAGAACTCAAGGAACGTCTGCCTGAAGTTGCTGAAAAACTAGGCGAACATCTGATGTGGACGAATGAGGCGGAGGAAGTACTCATTGAGAAACTGTGGGAGAAGCCCTGATATTGGAGTCAAACGTCTCCAGACTTTTGATTTCCAACGTCTGGAGACGTTGAGTCCCATTTGGAAAAAACTATGATCTACACACTGACCCTCAACCCTGCTGTTGACCGCGAATTGACCGTGCCCGCCATGGAATTTGATTCCGTTCTGCGAGCCAGCGAGTCACGCGTCGATTTTGGTGGCAAAGGATTCAATGTTTCGCGGCTGCTCAAAGGGATGGAATCCTCAAGTACCGCTGTAGGATTTTTAGGCGGACGCGCGGGCGAGTTATTGCAGGATGGATTGCAAAGCCTTGGCATCGGCACAGACTTCGTCTGGGTGGCTGAAGAAACGCGTACGAACGTGAGCATTGTGACTCAATCGCACGATCATTACATCAAAGTCAATGAAAAGGGTCCGCTCGTTAACGAAGCCAAACAAAAGGAATTACTGGATAAGATCGACTTGCTGGCAAAGCCAGGGGATTGGTGGGTGCTGGCAGGCAGTTTGCCGCCTGGTATTGAGAATGATTTTTATGCTCGTATTGTGAACGTACTGAACAAACATGAGTCTCATGCCATTCTCGATACCTCTGGTGAATCTTTAAAATTTGGTTGCGCAGAGAAACCGTATCTCGTCAAGCCCAATGCAGAAGAAGCGCGTGCTCTCACGGGATTGTCTATGGAGACCCCTTCTGAGATCGCCACTGCCGCCGCAGAGATCCGCAGGATCGGCGCGCAAAACGTGGTTGTCTCCATGGGCAAGGCTGGCGCGTTGTCGCACACTTCCGAAGGGACATGGTTGACCCACAGCCCGAAGATCAAAGAGAAAAATCCCATCGGCGCGGGTGATTCGATGGTTGGCGGCTTGGTCTGGGCATTGACTCGGGGAATCCCATTGAAGGAAGCCCTGGGGTGGGGCGTCGCCAGCGGAGCTGCGACTGCCAGCCTGCCTGGGACCGAAGTGGGCTCACGTCCCTTGATCGAGGAGCTGTACTCCCAGGTCCGGTACGAACGACTCGAAACTGTATAAACATCGTCCCCTCGAAATGAGGCGAAAATGGAAATCATCATCAATCCGAATGTCGCCTATTTGTTGATCTTCACAGGGGTAATGCTGTTGTTGATCATGTTCAACGATACGAAATATTCATTGCCCAAGGTCGGCGTAATGGCTATTTGTATCCTGGCAGGCGTAGCTGAATTTTTTGTCCTTGATGGAAATCCCTGGGCATTTCTGATCGTGGTACTCAGCCCACTGCCGTACTTTGTTGTGATGCGTCAGGAGCGTCTGCACAATCCATTGTTCCTGTTCACGATCTTCATGCTAACCATAGGATCAGTGTATCTTTTTGTCGATGAAAATCGACGTCCGCTTGTCAATCTGGGACTCGCAGGAACTGTTTCCTTGTTTGGCGGTATGTTTATCTGGCTCACTGTTCAGCGTACGCGGACTGCAGGGAAAGCGCCGCTGATCGGCGATACATTAGTTGGAATGACCGGACAGGTCTGGATCGCAATTGAGCCGTTCTCAAGCGGTTCTGTAAGGATCGAAGGAGAGCTTTGGCGAGCACGCAGCAAAGAGACGCTCCCAGCCGGCACATTGGTGCGAGTGATCAGGCAGGATGGGATTACGCTGACTGTCAAGAAAGTTGAAAATATTAAGGCCCCTAATGAAAAGTGAGTGAATATGCCATTCGAACAACATAAAGAAAAGAATTATGCCAAGGATGCGCAAAGCATCTACCAGGCGGCGTTGAAAGCCACCGCAAAATTGGAAGGAAGGATTATCTCCTCTGTGCCAGAAGCATTTCGTTTGACCGCCAGATTCCCGAAAACCATTCTGGGACAGGTCCTTGGTGAGCGCACGGAACTCTCATGCGAAGTGCGCGCCAATGGGGAAGCTGGCACGGTCGTTGTAGATGCATTTCCACTGGATGCGGTGGAACGCAAACTGATGTTCGGCGCGCGCAAAGGCGTTACGCAGACCGTTGTCACATGGTTCATTGCCCATTTGGAAAATAATCTCGGATTGCCTCCAGCCAAGTAAACGACGCTCATACACTGACGACGCGAGACAATTAATATCCTTCCAAGAGGGCGACGGACTCTGTGATCGCCCTTTTGATTTCTGTAATCCATTGGAGTCGAAATGGCTGATCAAAAAGCAACGCGCATTTACATGGTCCGTCACGGCGCAACCAAACTTAGCGCCGAAGACCGATTCGCAGGCGCAGTGGATGTTGAACTTTCTGAGGAAGGCAAATTCCAGGTAGCCCAGTTGGCGGAACGACTGGCGGATGATTCCATTAAGGCGATCTATTGCAGCCCCATGACGCGCACCATCCAAACCGCAGCCATCCTGGCCAGCCCGCACAATCTTTCTTTGACTCATCGGGAGGGTTTGCGCGAAATTAATCACGGGCATTGGGAAGGAATGCGCCGCGCGGACGTTGAAGCCCAATTCCCCGAGGAATATGCCGCATGGGAGGAAGATCCACTGACGTTTGCACCTCAGGGTGGGGAGGCAGGTGTCAACGTGATTGCCCGTGCTTTGCCTGTGATCCGCGAGATTGTTTTGGAGCATCGCGGACAAAATGTGCTGATTGTTTCTCATAAAGCAACCTTACGGTTGATCATCAGTAGCATGCTGGGTTTTGATGCCCGGGGGTACCGCGACCGCCTCGACCAATCTCCAGCTTGCCTGAACGTACTTGACTTCAAAGATCCTGTGCGGGCGCGTCTGATGTTATTCAACGATGTCTCGCATTATGTTGACCAACCTCTACGGTCTTCGGGAAGGCTTTCAAAATGGTGGGATACGCCTCAAGTGTAGAAATTTTCCAGACCTAAATCTCGAAGAGAAAGAAGGCGCTTGGTATTTGCCGAGCGTCTTTTGTTTTTTGGGTATTTAGCCCTTTCTAGGCGGTGAGTCAATTAATCTGTCAATTAATGACAACTTTGTCAATTAACCTTTTGATACATTAGACACAGATCAACCAACGTATGCGGATCCGATATCCGCAACCCAGAAGGAGAAAAAATGGATACAAAACAGATCGAACTCGTTCAGGCTTCATTTCAACTAGTACGCCCAATGGCGGATCAGGCAGCTGAGATTTTTTATCGTCGTTTGTTTGAAATTGCCCCTCAGTACCGCTCGCTCTTCAAGCATGACATGAAAAAGCAGGGCGCGATGCTCATGAGCACGCTCGGACTGGCCGTTGGCAGCTTGAATAATCTCGAAGCGATTCTGCCCGCCGTCCGGTCGCTTGGGCAGCGTCACGCCGGTTACGGTGTGACAGCCGAGCACTACCAGCCCGTTGCAGAAGCCTTCTTATGGACTCTGGAATATGCCCTTGGCGAGGCGTTTACTCCCGAACTCAAGGAAGCCTGGGTCGAGGCGTACACGACCCTCGCAACCGTTATGATCGAAGCCTCCGAAGCAGTCCCGGCCTAACATGCTTATCGGTATATTCTGCTGGTAATTGGATCAGTGAGAATTGACAGTCAGGCTTTGTAACAAAAAGGAGCAGTCCATGAAATTGACCTGCTCCTTTTTGGTTGAACTGTTTTCGAGGCGGGAAAGACCGAACGGATCATCCACGTTTCATTAACTGTCAGCCGCGTTGCTCATCGCTTCAATTAAAGTATCGAATGCTTCAGACCAGGCAGCTTTCAGCGTGGGGGTAAATTCATCGTTCAAATGTTTTTCGAGTGCCCATAGGAATGATTCCTTGGCATAGCGGTAATATTCCTTTTTTACTCCGTAGCTCATGTGGCGTTCACCCAGTGCCTGGACGGCAGGCAGGATGCTTTCCATATCATCCAAACCGCTGACTGCCAATTCCAGGCTGGTCATCAACATAGCTCCCTGGGTTTTCATATTCCCGGTAAACAACTTGCGTAGATGTGGGCCAATTTCGAAGAGATGAGAATAGAAGCTTTCAGCAATCTCATCAGCAATGGGGCGTACGTGAATTAAAGAATCCCGAACGAGTTGTACCTGTTCTATATTCATCTTAGTGTTCCTCAACTCAAATACCAAACTTGTTCAATCATATCAAAACTTGATTATACAGGGTCTTATTTATTAGAAAACTGGATATACCGGGTCGACAATTTGCTCCCGTCATTTTGGAGATGTATAATCAACATTATGGAGGCCTTAGTTGCCGTTTCTCCGCAGAGTTTTACCAGTTTTGGCGAATTACTGCGCTTCTTGCGTGAGCGTGTAGAACTTTCCCAAAAAGAACTGGCATTACAGGTGGGCTATCACTACAGCTACATGAGCCGCATTGAAAAAAACCAGCGCACTCCTGACCCCACCACCTTAATGGCGCGTTTCGTGCCCGCTCTTTATCTGGATAGTGAGCCGGAATGGACGGCGCGTTTGCTGGAGCTTGCCGGAGGGACTGAAACAAAGACCCATTCGGCGATCGCGTCTTCGGATGGCGTAAAATCTGTTTGGCACGTTCCTCCAACTGCACTGCCAATCTTTGATCTTTCCTCCAGCAATCTTCCCATTATCTTGACTCCTCTTCTTGGGCGGGACGAGGAAGTCGTGGCATTGACCAGCCTGCTTGCTCGCGAAGATGTGCGTCTGGTGACTGTGATCGGACCGCCCGGCGTAGGCAAGACGCGTCTGGCGGCGCATATTGCCGCGCAACTTGCCGGATCCTTTGCCCATGGTCCGTTATTTGTGGATTTGACATCCATCGCGGACGTTGATGCATTTTTACCAACCCTGGCTGAGTCCCTGAATGTACGCGAAACCTCTGATATCCCACTTTTGAAAAGTATCACTGCCTCTTTACGCCAGCGTAATTTACTTCTGGTTTTGGATAATTTTGAACAGGTGCTTAGTGCTGCGCCTCATGTCCTGGTCTTACTGGCTGGCGCTCCCCAGTTAAAGATTCTAACCACCAGTCGTGAAGCTTTGCATATCTCGGGCGAATATGAATTTCCGCTTGCTCCTTTAGCGTTGCCCGAGTCCTCTCATGCAGGGCAAGGATTCGAAGAGGCTATCCCCGAAACGTTTTCACATTATTCATCAATCCAACTTTTCGTTCAGCGTGCCCAAGCCGTTCAACCCACTTTTAAATTGACTCAGGAGAATGCTGTTGCCGTCGTCGAAATTTGCCGACGCCTGGATGGTTTGCCGCTTGCGATTGAATTGGCGGCTGCGCGCATTAAGTCCCTGAGCCCTCAAACCATGCTTCAACAGTTAGATCGTCGGTTGGATTGGCTTACGCGGGGACCCCGTGATGCAAACCTATCGCGGCAAACCTTGCGCGGGACGATGGAATGGAGCTATACCCTGCTCTCTGAACCCGAACGCATCTTGTTGCGACGGTTATCCGTTTTTTCGGGCGGTTGGACGTTACGCGCGGCTGAATCGGTCTGTGCTGACTCGAAGGAGATGATCGGCGAAACAACTCTTCGTCGCGAAGAGGTCTTAGATTCGCTTGGGAAACTGGTCGACAAGTCGTTAATTGTATCAGAGACTGGCAGCCAGCAGGCGCGCTACCATTTGTTTGAAACAGTACGTGAATTTGGCCGCGAAAAACTTTCGCAGGCAGATGAACTGACCGAAATTCTCAATCGTCATTTGACACACTTTACGGAATATGCAGAAGAGTCCGAAAGCCATCTGGATGGTCTGGAACAGGCGAAATGGATCGTCATCAGCGAGAAGGAGCATAACAACTTCCGCGCTGCGATTGATTACTCGCTCACTCCGGGCGCAGACTTAATGTTTGGACTTCGAATTGGCGCAGCGATCAGCTTATTCTGGCTGGAGCGTAATCATTTCCACGAAGGGATCGAACGCCTGCAAAACCTACTGCGATGCGCAGTAGATCCAGAACATCAACCGGCAAAAGCGAAAATGCTTTACCGCGTAGCTGCAATCCATTCACGGCTTTTTTCCTACAATGCTGCGTACAGACTGTGCGAGCAAAGCGTTGAAATTTCCCGGCGTCTGGACGATAAACGTTCGCTGGCAAGCGCCCTATTTTACATGGGTGAGATTTGTATCGCTCTGCATGATTATGGACAGGCGAAAAAGGCTCTAGAGGAAAGTGTATCCATTTGCTGGAGCATTCACTTTCCTCAGCAGTTGAACATGGCGCTGACCAGCCTGGGGCGCGCGTATGAAGAGACTGGGGAGCGCGAGCGTGCGTTTGCCACCGCAAAAGAGGCGTTGGCAATTGCGGAACAGATTAATGATACCTGGGGGATCATTCACGCGCTTCAATTGCTGGGCGCAATCAGCAGATTCAATTTTGATTATGATGTTGCGATTGATTACTTTGAGCGGAGCTTGCCAGCCATTCGCCTGATTGGTGATCGCTATGCAGAGGGCATTACGCTGGCGAATTTGTCCATTTTGTATAACTTGAAGGAGAACTACTCTGCTTCCGGTCATGCCGCAGAACAATCATTTGCTTTATTCCAATCCATTGGGGATGAGGTGCAACAGCCTTTTCCTCTTCGTATGATGGGATATGCTGCTATCCAGGCCGGGAATGCGGTCCGGGCTCGCTCACTTATGCTCGAGAGCTTAAGAGGGAATCGCTTTCTGGAGCATATTCCGGGGCAATTGGCTTGTCTGATTGGGCTGGGCAGATGTGAGCTCGCAGAAGGAAATGTGATCAAAGCTGTGACGTTCGCTGGGCTGGCGGCGGATTATCTTCGAACAGAATCACAAACATTGATGGAACCTGATACGATGGCACTTGACCACCTCCTCCATATTGGGAAGGAGAAGCTTGGGAAGGAATTATTTGATCAGACCCTTACGCAGGGTGAATCTTCACGAATGGAAGATTTGATTGCTCAAGAATTGCCTTCAGGTGCCTAATTACAGCCTGACGATTGACCTTGAGTACTGACTTTAGTGATTGATTACCCAATGTGCAACTCTTTTGCTCAACTTTTGTTTTGGACGCTGACACTTGCACCGTACGCAAGTGCGGTGAAAACGCTGATTCAGAAAGAAAAAAATCTGCGTCCTTCTGCGTTCATCAGCGTCCCGCAAAGGTAAAAAAAGGGGAGTCACACATTAGGTGATTGATTATGTCTGAAACCCAAAATAAAATTTACAAATCCACGTCTGATCTGAACGGCGAAGATATCCGCGCGATTTATAACGAATTTAATTCGCCAATTGCCGAGTTCGATTGCGGGAAGAAATGTGCACCACATAACCCGAGTGGCAAGCCGTTTTGTTGCGATATTTGTCACGCGGTCCCCGCCGCATATAAGAGCGAATGGAACTATCTTGAGCAAAACACTAATCTCTGGCACACACTTGCCACGGGCGCACACCTGTCCTGGCGTACGGTGCCAGGGAGTGCCGTGGAATGGCGCGGGGATGAATGTGAAGATACAACCTCAAAAGAGGTTGCTCGCATAAAAGCAGACACACCGAAAAATATGATCTTGCTGGCTTGCCTGGGTCCCTCTCAGTGTCAGCGCGACTTTCGAGCACTAAGTTGCAGGCAGTTCCCATTCTTCCCGTATGTCACCGCTGATTATCGTTTTATTGGCTTGGCTTACGAATGGGAATTCGAATCGAAGTGCTGGGTGATCAGTAATCTGTCTCGCGTTACACAAAAATACCGGGAAGAATTTGTCAGTACCTATGACAAATTGTTTGCATACTTCCAGGCTGAATTCGAGCAGTATGCTTATCATTCAGAACGGTTACGTGATCATTTCAAAAAGCAAAAGAGACGCTTCCCTCTGTTGCATCGAAACGGAGCAAATTATTTGGTAAGCCCAGGCCGTGAGCGATTACAACGGGTAGAAGCAGACAGTTTGCCGCTTTTTGGGGTCTACAGCGTTTTGAGGTTGTGAAGATATTCCACGAACATTGCTATTCTTTAAGCTGTGCCTGAGGCGACTGCCTAATCTTCTTTTCTTTTGCGAGTTCGAGCAATGCCAAATGCTCCGAAGGCGTGATGAGCCGTTTTTTCTCAAACATATCCAAGAATTCTTCGAGCTCGGTGAAGTTCGTTGTCACCCAGCCTTGTTGAATCATGGCTTCAATCGCTATATAGGACACCGAGTCTTCCATCTCGATCAGCCTCCTAGCTGCCCTGTTGGGGTAGCTTTTTATTGTTTCTTGCTCTTCTTTATGATCTGTACTCAAATTCGCGACATATCACCCCGCATGGAATTAACGGATAACCTAGTGGAGGAAAAATCTGATTCGGCGCTTGGCTCGATCACAAGTTTGATGGCCGTTCTGACTTTATCCTCGATCGTCACATCTGCAAATTCAGGGACGCAGGTCACATAAATGCCGTCATTCCTAAGAAATCCCGTTGCCAGGATGAGCGCTTTCATCGCCTGATTGACTGCTCCAGCGCCAATTGCCCGCACTTCTGCCCGCTGATGTTCACGGACAACTCCTGCAATTGCACCTGCAACGGCAGAGGTATGCGAGCTGGAGGAAACTCTGATCATATTCATCTAAGACTCCTCATCGTAAGTATTCTTTCGTCCTTGCAACTTCAAGGTTGCCTGGTGCTGAAGTTCCTCATTTCATCCCGCAAAGTTAGAAAATGATTATGGAGAAATTGTAGGGCAGGACAAGTTGGAATTCTATAGGCGTGTAATTGAAAGATCTAGATATTTGTACTGAGTCTGGAAAGTTGCCTCAACAAGACTGGACGTTTACAGAATCCGGTCTTACACTTTCAGCATTGTTTTTTCTTTGTTGCTTTATCCTTTGATTGAGGTGTTATCTTATGCAAACGAAAGAGAACAAGGAAGTAACGTTCTCCCGTCCAAAGGATCAATCTCTCAAAGCATACAAAGTCTGGATATCTGAGATCGCCAAGCGACTGACAACCCAGAACACTATGCTCAAATTAACTGAAGACGAATGGAGAAAGAGCTGGAAGGAGTACTGGCAGCAAAAGTTCAGACGTTGATCTGGGCTCGCTGAATGGGGTGGTAGAAGGTAATCTGTTAATGCAGGCTGAGTTTAGGAGCCTCAGCTTGTTAATATCGAGTGCTGCTTGAATTGAGGTATTTGCGCCTTTCGTTCATCTGCGCGCTGGCACGAGGGGAATGAGGATCGGGGCTGTAACACATAGGGGAATTTACACGTCAAGCAATATATTACAATTAACCCCAAAATACTTACTGGTAGAAAGGAAAAGACTCATGACACGTGCCTGGTCTCGAAATCGCCCCCTGATTCAACGACATCCTGATAACCCTATTCTTACGGCAGCCGACTGGCCCTATCGAGCTAATACGGTCTTTAACCCTGGCGCAACCTCGCTTCAGGATGGAAGCACTTTGTTGCTGTGCCGAGTCGAAGATATGCGTGGGCACTCTCACCTGACGGTCGCGCGTTCTCAAGATGGCATCTCGAACTGGGAAATTGACCCTGAACCCACGTTGTTACCCGATATCGAAAATTTTACAGAAGAGTTATGGGGCATCGAAGATCCACGAATTACCTATGTGCCTGAGCTGAATCAGTACGCGATCCTCTATACGGCTTATTCACGCGGCGGTCCTGGCGTCTCTATGGCATTGACAAAGGACTTTCGCACCTTTGAGCGGCTTGGCGTAGTCATGTCGCCTGAGGATAAAGATGCTGCGCTCCTGCCGCGCCGGATCAATGGCGAGTGGGCGCTGATCCATCGACCCGTTGGGAGTGTAGGCGCACATATGTGGCTCTCTTTCTCAAATGACCTGAAACATTGGGGTACTCATAAATTAATGCTCGAAGCCCGGCGCGGGGCCTGGTGGGATGCCAACAAAATCGGTTTGTGTAATCCGCCGATTGAGACGGATCGAGGCTGGTTGGTGGTCTATCACGGTGTACGGCACACCGCTTCTGGATCGGTATACCGTTTGGGACTGGCCCTCTTTGATCTGGAATTGCCGGACATCTGCCTGATCCGAGGCGACGAATGGATCTTTGGAGCTGAAACGGATTATGAATTGATCGGCGATGTAGGAAACGTGGTCTTTCCCTGCGGTCATGTGGTTCAGCCGGATGGAGATACACTACGGCTCTATTACGGCGCAGCCGATAGCTGCATCGCCATGGGAACAACCAGTATCCGTGCAATGTTAGATTGGTTGGACAGACACGGCCGACCCTATGCCACTCGCAGACGAGGCATAGACGAGTTGGAACCCTATCGTGACCACGACCAGAGACTATAAAAGATTGCGGCGGACCATGGTCCGCCGCAATAGTTATAGGTGATGTTATAAGGTTACGTTCAAAACTGATACAGATCAGCCAGCCTTTGTGCTTGTGCTCTCTACAAACGGGCGAAGACTAGACTTCTCGCCATTGGTTCTGAGGTGAGCCTGGTTCTCTCTTGCAAACTGTTGCATCTCCAACAATGACTGGATGAATGATAGCGTTGATTCCGCACCTTGGTTTTCATTCAAGCGGTCGATATGCAAGCCGTCCCGGCAGCCACCGGTCACCTTGTCATACACGGATACACCCAGGGCATTGCGGCCAAAGAACCACTCAAAGGCATAGGTTGCGTGGTCATACCAGGCCGGATCTTTTGTTACCCGATACGCATCCAAACAGGCTGATACAAGGGAATAGACCTCAACCGGCTGCTGGTCAAAGTAGGAGATCTGCCCGCCTCTCTGATAAAAGCCCTGGTTACCGATCGGCATGATCCAGCCCTTTTCCGACTGCTGGATTTTTACGAGCCAGGTCAATGATTCCAGCGCAACGTTCACTGCTTCCGCATCATGATTAGCCTGCCCATACAGTAAAAGTACTTGTGGCAGGACTGGGTTGCAATAAGTTACGCTATCTTCCAGCCAGGGCCAATTGGCTGAACGATTCTCCCTAAATTGCGTCAAGATTTTTTGGATCAATGTATTTTGAATGGTCAAGACGGCTCGATCGCCCGGATAGCGCCGGAGATAGTTATTCATACCCAACAAGGAGAACGCCCAGGCACGTGGACTGACAAACTCTCCAACGGCTGGCAAGGCAGCCTCAAATAACCGTCCAGCCATGCCCTGCAAGCCTTCCCGTTTGGAACGAGCGATCACTGTACCGAGTGCCCACAGGGACCTTCCATGGCTATCTTCTGAACCGACTTCTTCCAACCAGCGCCTGTCATAGCTCATAAAGTTTCGGAAGCGCTTCTCTTCCGGATTAAACGCGTGCCAAAGAAATGCCAGATAGCGATTTCCCAACTCTTGAACACAAGTTAATTGCCGCTGATCAGTAGATAAATCCTTCGCTTCTTCCAGTTGGACCGAGACGATGAGTGCTCGGGCATTATCATCGGTTGTGTAGCCTTCGTTGTAATTGGGCACGCTGAACACGGCATGCTGGAACATTCCAGTTTCATCGGTCAGACGTTCGAGGTGATCTAGCTTCAGAACGGGTGCTTCCTCGGCACGCTCCTCCAGGTCATTGCTAGCGGTCATCAGGTAATGGTCGTTGAAGTGCTGCTGGCGGGCGCGGTCAAAGCTCTCATGATAACGTTCCGCCACAGCCGGCCAAATCATGTTCCGGCCATACAGATATGCTCGTTTCCGCATGGCATTACGCTCTGCTTCATCATCCAGCAGGCGCAAGACACTGTCAGTAATCGCTTTCGAATCACGGAAGGGGATGAGAACACCCCGGCCTTCATCCAATAGCTCTTTCGCGTAGCGGTAAGGCGTGGAAATAACTGCTTTTCCGGCACCCACGGTATAAGCCAAGGTGCCTGAGACAACTTGCTCCGGATCAAGATAAGGAGTGATGTAAACGTTAGCCGCGCCGATAAACTCTTTCAGATCTTTCAACGTGACAAACTGGTTGTAGAACAGAACGTTCTCTTCCAGCCCAAGCTGGTGGACACGTTCCTGCAATTCTTCGCGGTACGAGTCACCTTCCGTCGCCACCACATGCGGGTGAGTGGCTCCCAGCACCAAATAGACCAGGTCAGGATAGCGCTTTACGACCTCAGGCAGTGCCTCAATCACATACTCAAGACCCTTGTTGCGCGAGAGCAAGCCAAAAGTCATGAGGACAAATCTTCCTTCTGCACCAAATTTATCTTTGTGAAAGCCAGGGTCCACAAAGGGCACATCATGAATACCATGGGGGATGAAATCGATTTTGTGTTCAGGGACACCGTAGATAGCGATCAGATCTTTCTTTGAATGCTCGCTCATGACCACTAAACGGTTGGAAAGCCGAGCAACCTCACGCAGTACTTCATATTGCTCAGGGTCTGGCTTTTCGAGAACGGTGTGGAGTGTGGTCACGACAGGCGCGTTTACATTGCGCAACAGAGTGAGGATATTCCGACCCCATTTGCCTCCGAAAATGCCAAACTCGTGCTGAAGGCTGATCGCATCCACTGCCTGCTGGTTCAGGAAATTCGCCGCTCGCTCATAATCAAATAGATTGTTCTCTCGTAACTCGTAACGTACTTTTTCCGGATAGGTATAACCTTTCGGAGTATCGTTCATTGCCAGAACTATTGATTGAATTTCCGGGAATTGGGCTGAGAATGATTCACACAGATCGGTTGTAAAGGTCGCGATACCGCACTGGCGGGGCAAGTAGTTCCCGATAAAAGCAACCCGTTTCAGGTCCGGAATTGAATTGATTTCCATAAGTATATTCTCCAATGCTTAAGTTTAAGGACTTCATAATCTTGGGCTGAATTGCTGGCAACAATGCGTTTCAATCGTTGAGTTAATGCTCCTGGCAATGATCAGAGGCTGCCAGATATAGCGATAGCTAAGCAAACATCAATGACCGATGTAGTCACCTCGACAAGGTAGAACCTTTTTGGGTCCCTATTTTGATAGCCCTGCCATGTAGTGAACGAACTAGCTCTCTTGTCGCCCCTCTGGTTTTATTCTATCATAGGCTTGCTTTGCAAATAGGACAACTTATATGATTCTCACGCTACAATGTATTAAAGTGTATTAAAGTTCAGTGAAATAATACAAAGTATTCTGGCTTCAAACTTCAGCATATGTGCCCAAAACCGCTATTAAGTATAGAGATGCGCCTTTTTTCGTGCAATTAGGGATGACCCTAGTGCTCCAATAACTCCCCTATTTTGTAGTGTTTATACCCCTAATTTCTTAAAAGGATATTAATTACCACTCACAACCGGGCGTTGTGCTGATGTTTGCACACTTCCCCACACGTTTATACATGGTCACGTTTGTAAAGGATTCACCCAGAATCCCATCGTGGATAGCCCACGATCTTAAGCGGATGCTATTCGCGGCTTGGGAAGATCGGAAGGGATTCGCCTCATCCAGCTTTTGACAGAGCTCGCCTCCTTCCTGGAACCCGGAGTGGATTCTCTCCATTTGACGTTTCCCCACCTGATAGGCAAATCCATAACGCTCGAAGATGACCGCATTGTGATAATACAAAGGTTCGACGAAATACATATCATGTCCCAGGCTGGTAATGAACTCCTCGAACGTAGTTGTGGCAGGCTGTAACAGCCGTAAGCCGCGGCGCACTTGCCCAGGTGCCAATCCATTTTCCATGGCAGCTTTTTCGGCTTCGAGGTGCCGTCTGAGCGTTCCGAAGCGGGTAGGAGAACCATCGGGCATTCGATCGACGTCGAAGCGCGGTGCATTGGGATCGTTGAGGATATAAAGCAGGACATGGATCTGTCCGTTGAGCGTATCCGCCAGGTGTGCGTAAAGAACGGGGTCCTGAAAATCGGCTCGATGAAAAAGCTTCATTTCTGCATCGCTGGAACCCTCTGCAAAACGGAATTGCAGTAAGTCTTTATTATGGGTCAGTTCGGGTAGATCGAATTTTTGGATCAGTTCTTTTGGAATATAGCGGGCGTAGATCGCTCGCTTTTCATGTTCCGGGAGTTTATTGATTCCGCCAATGGTTGAGGGATACATAGTTTTTCGCTTTGTGGTTTCGTAGTTATGTCGTTCGTTTCCTACCTGCTGTAATCTGATGATTTGACCATCTAACTATTCAACGATCAAATTACCTGACCCTTGACTCGCGTTCCGCGCTTCGGGCTTCATCCCGTTTGGCAATGGTTGCACGTTTATCGTAAGCCTTCTTGCCTTTCGCCAGGGCGATCTCGATCTTGGCGCGCCCGTCTTTCAAATAGACGCGTGTCGGCACAATCGTCATGCCTTTGATACGGACATTATTCCACAGTTCACGAATCTGCTTTTTGTGCAGAAGCAGACGACGTTTTCTGCGCGGATCATGGTTGAAACGATTAGCCTGCTCATAAGGCGCAATGTGTGCTTCGACGAGCCAGGCTTGCTCGCCGTTCTCGATATCCACGAAGGATTCCTGAATGCTTATCTGTCCCGCCCGAATCGACTTGATCTCGCTCCCCTGGAGAACGAGACCTGCTTCAAATTTCTCGAGCAAAAAATATTCAAAACTTGCTTTGCGGTTGGTTGCTACTACCTTGATGTTTTCAGTCATATAGATTCATTTTACCGCTTGTCTCATAAATTTCCAGCCTTTCGTACTGATTCCGGTAGGGCTTTCTCAAATTAATGTCCGACAACGACCTTCGAACCGCAAAGCCCGCAAAGCGCGCTAAGAAAACCCTTTAAACTTGGCGTTCTTCGTGCCCTCCCTGGCACCGTCCGCCAGGGCAGGTGTGGCGGTTTGATGGTTGGTGAATCAGGAGAAAATGCCCGACTTTGAGAAAGCCCGACTGATTGCGGCGCTAAGTCAGTGCGCGTTTCAGATTAATAACAGTTAATGTGTAAGGCGTGTCCCAATGATAAAATTTCCCAGGGTGGGACTTAAGAGTTGTAACAAGCCTACATCGAAGCCGTCATACTTTTATAAGCTCTACGTTTTGGGCTGCCACGGAAACTTACTGGTGAATCTTGCTATTTAGGTATAGCAAGAAAAGTATTTCTTATTTTTAGAAAGCAGGTAAGGATGCAACGGTATTTTTCTTTTCGTGTGAAATTAGGGGTAGTGTTTCTGTCTCTGATGGCGTTGTTTGGGGTTTCAGGCACATCCAGTTCGGTTCTTAGTAGCTATAGCACAGCTTTGCGGCGGTATCCCTATCTGACAGATGCCATCGCGTCCTATGCGACGATCAATTGGGGGACCGATCGTTCGGAGACCAGCGGGGCTGTTCGCTTCGGTAAAGTTGGCGCTGAAGCCTGTACGGCTCATTATGTTCCTGCAACGAAAATGCCCATCTCAGTCAATGGCGTCTTACAGTATCAATGGAAGGCGCAACTTAGTCTTATCCCCGGAACGCAGTACTGCTATCGCGTTTATTTGGGCACCAGCCCGGTCAATGAGATCGGTTTGCTGGGAAGCGATCCTGCCCCTTCCTTTTGGACACAAGTACCGCCTGGCGGGAATCAATCTTTTTCGTTTATCGTGTTTGGAGATTGGGGACAGGTCGATGCTTCGGGAGCAAATCCTTATCAAGCCACCCTGATGTCATTGATCGCCTCGAGCGGTGCTCGTTTTGTAGTCACCACCGGCGATAATGGATACCCGGATGGCAACCAAAAGAATCTTGGAGATCTAATCCAAACCGGGCAAGACATCAGTGCTGTTTTTGGTCCTGCTTTTTGGAAGGTTCCAGGCTCTTCTTTGCCGATCTTTCCAATTTTGGGAAATCATGGGTTTTATAGTCCAGATGCAAGCCATCCTGCTCTCATCACTTGGCCTGAGGATCGGGCAGTCTCTTTATCCGGCGGACGTTATACCAAGGAAACGTATTGCTGTGTAGATGGGACGATCTCTCAGACCTATCCGAGCGCCTGGTACGCGTTTGATGCCGGTTCTGTGCGTTTTTATTTATTGCAGGCCGCTTGGGATGAAGTCAACATTGGGACTGCTAGCGAATATCAGGTGGACTACGACTATCACTGGGCGCCCGGAACGGACCAATACGAATGGCTAAAGGCTGATCTAGCTGCCCATCCGTCTGTGGTGAAGTTTGCCTTTTGGCATTATCCAGTTTATTCAGACAACCCCATTGAATCCACAGACACCTTTTTACAGGGAAATAGCAGCCTGGAAGGGTTGTTAAAACAAAATGGTGTGGATCTCGCTTTTACGGGTCATGCTCACATCTATGAACGGAATCTCGCCAGCCCGAGCGGCATCCCGAACTACATCACCGGCGGAGGCGGAGCAGAGCTAGGGACGCTTGGCACTTGTACTTCGTTGGATGCGTATGCCATCAAGTTCACAACAACCGGTAAAGGCTGTGGGAGCGCTCCTACACCGACCAGTGTCGCGCAGATATACCACTTTCTCAAAGTCACCGTGAACGGTACGAATGTGAACGTCACCCCGATCAATTCCCTCGGTCAAACCTTTGATGTGATGAATTATGCATTTACAAACGATTCAGAATCGACCCCGCCTACTTCTCCTACAAACTTGCAGGCAACTGTTGTGAGTGGGACACAAATCAACTTGAGTTGGTCTGCCTCGAGCGATAATACGGGCGTGAGAGGCTATGGTATTTATAGGGACGGCGTGTTAGTGAATACAGTCGACCAGAATACGTTGAATTATTCCGACACGAATCTTAATCCATCGACTGCCTACGTTTATCGCGTAGACGCGTTTGATGGTTCGGGCAACCACTCAGCGCTGTCGGCTTCCAAATCTGCGACGACGCAAAGCACAGCTACCTACACCTTCAAGCCGGTAGCGGATGCCTATGTGGCAGGTGATTTTGCGACAACGAACTATGGCACTTCGGCGCTGCTAAAAGCAGATACCTCTCCGGTCTTTCAATCCTATTTGCGCTTCAATGTTGGAGATGTAAGCGGAACAATCACGAAAGCAATCTTACGACTGTACACGACTTCCAGTTCTGCCTCCGGGTATCAGATCAGAGGCGTGAACGGTCAGAGTTGGGAGGAAGGTTCTGTCCTCTACAATAATGCGCCAGCGGTTGGTTTCGTCATTGGCTCGTCTGGGAATTTTGCGATGGGCAATTGGACCAGTGTGGATGTGACTTCTATGGTCACTGGCAACGGCGTCTATGATTTCGCATTGACCACTGCCAGCACAGCGACATTAAATTTCAATAGTCGTGAGTCCAGCTCCAATCAACCTCAGCTCGTTATTCAGACAGCGACGAATCCGCCCACGCCTTCACCGACACCTTCACCAACACCTACGCCTACCCCTCTGCCAGCTGCAGGAGATTTAGACACAACCGGCGTGTTCCGTCCGAGCAATGGGCTTTTGTATTTGAAGAACAGCAACACGACGGGCTTTGCCGATGTTGCCATCAACTACGGATTGCCTGGTGATTACCCCGTGGTGGGCGATTGGGATGGCGATGGCACCGCTACGATTGGTATCTATCGCAATGGCAACTTCTACCTGCGTAATTCCAACACGGTTGGTTTCGCAGACATTGTGTTCCCATTCGGCATGCCAGGCGACCAACCCATCGCAGGAGATTGGGACGGGGATGGCACCGATACGATTGGCGTGTATCGCAGTTCAACCGGTACGTTTTACTTGCGCAACAGCAACTCAGCCGGTGCAGCCCAAATAAGCTTTGGCTTGGGCAATCCGGGGGATGTGGGGATTGCGGGAGACTGGGATGGAAATGGCACGGATACGACCGGCGTCTTCCGTCCGAGCAATGGGGTGATCTTCCTGAAGAACACGAATAGTACTGGCTTTGCAGATATTGCTCTCAACTATGGAATCCCCGGTGACAAGCCGGTGACCGGCGATTGGAACAATGATGGGATAGATACGATCGGGGTCTATCGCAATGGCATATTCTATCTGCGCAACACCAACACAATTGGCTTTGCGGACATTGTCTTCGGTCTAGGCAATCCAGGCGACATGCCGATCGCTGGCAACTGGGATGGAATACCCTAGCAGAAAAGAAATTTCTTGAATTGACATAGGTTACAGTCATAAACCCAACAGCCGAGAGTATTTCGCTCTCGGCTGTTAATTTTGCTGACTTACTCTTAGCCATCCATTTTGTGAGGGAATAAGTACTACTGGTAGTGATATTCCCTGCGCTCGAATTACCTGTATTGCCAGTTCTATAGAACTTCTTTCTAACTACATGGTTTGGGTGGGCTTGGCAGTTATCGGAAATGTAACTTCAAAGTGACATATATCATCTTGTGAACTCTAGCACTATTCACTATCCTTGCACTGAAATTTGTCTATGTGACGGTTTAAATATTATTTTTGGGAGCATATCTCAGGAGATTGTTATGTTTTTCAAAGCACGAGAATAATGGAGCCCAAGCGAACAGCGATTCTCCGCTGGCATTCATATCTGGTGATGGGGCCTTCATCGTTTTTGACTCTTCTGCAACCAATCTCGTGGATGGAGATACAAATGGGGTAACCGATATATTTCTTCATGACGTAGAGAAAGGTTTGACCACGAGAGTTTCGGTTTCCACGGATGGAACACAGACGAATGACCACGCGAGTCGACCCTCGATCTCCTCGGATGGGCGATATATGGTTTACGAATCCTCGGCATCCAATCTTGTCAGCAACGATACCAATGATGGTTCTGATATCTTCCTCTACGATGCGCAAACCGGGATAACAACCCGTGTTTCCCTCACAGCAACCGGTGGACAAGCGAACGGCAGGTCCTTCTTTTCGATGATTTCTGCCAATGGTCGTTATGTGACATTTTATTCGGAAGCCACCAATCTGGTGAATGGAGATACGAATGGGTATGCAGATGTCTTTGTACGCGATTTGTTACAAGGAACGACA
>WNFU01004764.1_pt1 | contig 21977 bp, 23 predicted proteins | sample 5400121 | NCBI WGS metagenome assembly WNFU01 (sample SAMN13153360, study PRJNA577476) | soil metagenome | isolation source: 100 cm soil or saprolite under grassland replicate 1 | place: USA:California | collected 2016-06-15
GCCTCGGCGGCTTGGTTCACGAGTACTACCAGGTTGCGGCATGACGTTCGGGTTTCTGAACCCAACGCGCGTTCATGGCCGACTCCCAGGCCCCGTAGGGCGTGGACGCCCTCGGCGGGACGATCACCGAGCCCGCCTGGCGGACCAAGCCGAGCTGGTACCTGGTCGCCACCGAGGACCGGATGATCCCTCCGCCGGCCCAGCGCTTCATGTCCGAGCGGGCCGGCTCCACGGTGACCGAAGCCGCCGGCAGCCACGCCATCTACGTGTCGCAACCGGCCGCCGTGGCCGCGCTCATCCAACAGGCCGCCGCCGCGGTCGCCGCACGGCAGTAGCCACGGCCGCTCCCTGCGGCACAGATGACGGCCGACACCCTGACCGCGGCTGCGGCACCCCGGCGGCGAAGGACCTGGTCTCCTTGCCCGCCGCTCGGCACGCCTCGACCGCGAGCTCCAGGAGGGCCTCCACGTCGGCTGGCATGCGGGAGTCGGCTCAGAGACCAAGGCGGTCGATGAGCCGGTGGACGCCGCCGTCCGGGTCGCGGACGTCGAACCACAGCGCCGACATGCCGACCGCCTCCGCTCCCCGGCAGTTCACGGGCATGTCGTCGACGAACAGGCAGGTTTCGGGGTCGACCCCCAGCGCCTCGGCCGCGGCCAGGTACGGCGCCGCCGCTGGCTTGCGCACGCCGACCTCCTCCACGTCGACCACGGCGTCGAACCAGGTCCCGGACTCCCAGGACTCCCACCAGCGCGGACCGAGCCACCGGCTGGCGTCGTTGGTGAGGACGGCCTGGCGGTGCCCGGCGGCGTGGATCCTGCCGATCGCATCCCATGTCCCTGGTCGCCGGTGGCGGGACCAGTCGATCGCCCGGGTGGGGTCGCCGTCGACGCCGACCGCGCGCAGGCGCTCCACCACGATGCGGCGATACCGCGGCTCGTTGATGTCGCCCTCCTGCATCCGGACGTAGTCCGGATCCGGTACCTGCCCGGTGGGGCCGATGGGCATCCCGTCCAGGGCCCAGCCGCGTTCGGCCCCCATGTCGAGGAGGACCTCGGTGAAGTAGCGGAACAGGATCCCACCCATGTCCCAGACCACGTTCGGCCCGCCCCCTTCGGTCATCGGGCCCCCCTCCACTCCCGGGCGTGCCGGAGAAGCTGCTCCCTGAGCGAAGGCGGCGGGCCGCCGGGACCGGTCGCCGAGGCCGACACCTCTACCACCACCTCGTCCCCGACCCGTTCCACCGGATAGCTGCGCAGACGCAGATGCGGGGCGCCGACTCGCTCTCCGGTGCGCAGGTCGTACCGCCACCAGTGCGCCGGGCACATCACGGTGCCCCCCCGGACGAAGCCGGCGGACAGCGAGCCGCCCTGGTGCAGGCAGCGGTCGTCGACGGCCACCAGCTCGCCGTCGAGGTCGAACACCGCCACGGCGACGCCCCCGGCGACCACCCGCGTCGCTCCGCCCAGCGGCGGGGCGACGGTGCGCACGCTGATCGTCTCCTCCGTCACGGCCTCACGCCCCCGGAGCGCTCAGGCGAGCTTCATCACGACGGCCTTGGACTCGGTGAAGAACTCGTGCGAGTCGTCACCGCCCTCCCGGCCGATCCCCGAATCCTTGTAGCCCCCGAACGGCGCACGGAGGTCCCGGACGAAGAAGCAGTTCACCCACATCGTCCCGGTCCGTACACCCCGGGCCACGCGGTGCGCGGTGTTCAGGTTGCTGGTCCACACCATCCCGGCGAGCCCGTACCGGCTCTGGTTCGCGATGGCGATGGCGTCGTCGACCTGGTCGAACGGCATCACCATCTCCACCGGCCCGAAGATCTCCTCCTGGCACACCCGCATCGAGTTGTCGGCGTCGGCGAAGACCGTCGGCGCCACGTAGTTGCCCCTGGCCAGATCACCGTTGGTCAGCCGCTTGCCGCCCGTCAGCAGCTTCGCCCCCTCGTCGTGGGCCAGCTCGATGTAGGAGAGGACCTTGTCGGTGTGCTCGGGCGTCACCAGCGGCCCGATCGCCGTGGCCTCCTGACGGGGATCCCCCACGACCAGAGCCTCCGCCCGCTCGGCGAACCGCTGCACGAACTCGTCGTAGACGGGCCGCTGCACGAGCAGGCGGGTTCCGGCCAGGCACACCTCGCCCTGGTTGCTAAACGACCCGAGGATGGAGCCGTCCACCGCGGCGTCGAGGTCGGCGTCGGCGAACACGATGTTCGCCGACTTCCCACCCATCTCGAAGGAGAGCTTCTTCAAGGTCGCCGCCGCATTGCGCATGATGGCCCGGCCGGTGGCCGACTCCCCCGTGAACGTCACCGCGTCGACCCCTGGGTGCACGGTGAGCTCCTCGCCCGCGGCGTCCGGGCCGAATCCCTGGACGACGTTGAACACACCCGGGGGGACGTCCACCTCGGCCACGATCTCGGCCAGGATGGAGGCCGTGATCGGGCTCTGCTCGGCCGGCTTGGCCACCACCGTGCAGCCGAACGCGAGGGCGGGCGCGACCTTCCACGTCAGCAGCATCAGTGGGAAGTTCCACGGGGAGATCGCCGCGGCCACCCCCAGCGGCTCGCGCAGCTCGTAGCTGAAGATCCCGGCCGAGGGCTGGTCGAACGCCCGGGTGGCGAGGTGCTCGGCGTAGTCGGCGAAGAAGCGGAAGTTGTACGCGCACCGGGGGATGTCCTTCCCCGCCGCCTCCCGGATCGGCTTACCCATGTCGCGGGTCTCCCACTGGGCCAGGTCGGCGGCCCGGGCGTCGATCCCGTCGGCCACACGGTGCAGGATCCGCTTGCGTTCCGCCGGGCTCATCCGCGGCCAGGGGCCCTCGTCGAACGCCCGCCGTGCGGCCTCGACCGCTCGGGCGGCATCCTCCCTCGTGCCCTCGGCGACCTCCGCGACCTGCTCGTTGTCGATCGGACTGACCGAGGGGAACGTCGAGCAGCCGATCGAGTCGACGAACGCGTTGTCGATGAAGTGCTGCACCCGGCGCACGGCTCAGCTCCCTCTTCGCTCCGACGCCGGCTCTCCGGCGACCCCGTAGTGCTCCGGGCTCATCTCCCGGATGATCACCCGGACGCTCTCGGGCTTGGCGCCGAGCGCCGCGCAGACCGCGTCGGTGACCATTCGGATGAGCCTTCGTTTCTTCTCCGCGTCCCGTCCCTCAAGCATCTCGATCTGCACGATGGGCATCCGGCTCGGTCCTCCCTCTCAGCGTGGTCGAGCCCGTTCAGCGGCACGTGACCTCGACCGTCCCGATGCGATCCAGCGTCGCCCGGACCACATCGCCCGGTCCGACCGCGACCGCCGCGGTCAGCGATCCCGCCAGCACGGTCGTCCCGGCCGGGAGCGTCTGGCCTCGGGAAGCGAGCTGGCCGGCGAACCACGCCACCGCGGCGGCCGGATGCCCCAGCACGGCGGCCCCGGCCGCGGTCGCCACGACCTCCCCGTTCTTTTCCAACACGCACCCGACCAGCCGGAGGTCGATCCCGGCGACCGGCGCCCCGGGCCCGCCCAGCGTGTAGCGCGCGGCCGACCCGTTGTCGGCAATGACGTCAGGGAGGGTGAAGCCGTAGCCCTCGAACCGGGAGTCGAGCACGTCGAGGGCGGGCACGACCCGCTCGGTGGCCTCAAGGACGTGCGAGACCGTGACCGGGCCGCTGAGATCCGTGCCGAGGATGAAGGCAATCTCCGGCTCGACACGGGGCTGGATGAGATCCGCCACCACCAGCGGCTCACCGGGCCGGAGCAGGGAGCCCGATGGCAGCCAGGCCGAGAGCGGCGAATCCACGTGCATCTGCTGTTGCTTCGCCTTCGAGGTGAGTCCCAGCTTCGCCGCCTCACGCCCGCCCAGGGCCTCGACCACGAGATCCTGGACCCGGTACGCCTCCTCGGGGGAGAGGTCGGGGTCGTCGGTGGTGAGCGGGGCGATCGAGGTCCGTGCGCGGTTGGTGCGCACCAGGCGGTCGGCGAGCGCCTCCAGCCGCGTGTCGTCGCGCGTGGCCATCAGACGTGAGCCTCCCTCGCCCGGGCGAGCTCGAGCGCGACATCGATGATCATGTCCTCCTGCCCGCCGACCATCCGCCTCCTGCCGAGCTCCAGCAGGATGTCCTTCGCATCGACCCCGTAGCGGGCCGCGGCCCGCTGCGCGTGCAGCAGGAAGGAGCCGTACACGCCGGCGTAGCCGAGGACCAGCCCGTCCCGGTCGATGACGCCCTGGTCCGGGCGGATCGGCCGGACCACCGCCTCGGCGGCGTCCATGATCTCGAGCGGGTCGATCCCGGTCTGGATCCCCGACTTCGCACACACCGCGACCAGGATCTCCGTCGGGCAGTTGCCGGCGCCGGCGCCGAGCCCGGTGGCGCATCCGTCGAGCTGGTCGGTGCCCTCCTCCAGCGCGGCGAGCGAGTTCGCCACCGCGAGCGACAGGTTGTTGTGCGCGTGCAGCCCGACCTGCGCCGACTCCAGGCTCGCCTTCAGGGCCGCGACCCGGTGGCGGGCGTCCGCGACGGTCATCGCGCCGGCCGAGTCGACGACGTAGACGCAGTCGGCGCCGTACGACTCCATGAGCCGGGCCTGCGCGAGGAGTCCGTCCGGCTCGATCATGTGTGCCATCATCAGGAACCCGACCACCTCCATCCGCAGCTCCTTGGAGAGCTTGATGTGCTGCTCGGAGATGTCGGCCTCGGTGCAGTGCGTCGCGATCCGGGCGACCGTCGCGCCGGCCTCGGCGGCCCGGCGAAGGTCGTCCTTCACGCCGATGCCGGGCAACATCAGGACCGCAATCTTCGCCTGCCGCGCGGTCTCCACGGCCGCCCGCACCAGGTCCATCTCATCCGTCGCCGAAAACCCGTAGTTGAACGACGACCCGCCGAGTCCGTCGCCGTGGGCGACCTCGATGACCGGGACCCCCGCGTGGTCGAGCGCGGCCACGACCGTCCGGACCTGCTCGGGCGAGAACCGGTGGGCGATGGCGTGGGAGCCGTCCCGCAGCGTCGAATCGGTCAGCCGGAAGGCGGGCCCGGCCCCGGTCACGTCCGCACCCCCGCGCGCGCCATCGCCAACGCCTCGCCGACCCGCACCGCGGAGGCCGTCATGATGTCGAGGTTGCCGGCGTACGGCGGGAAGTAGTCGCCGGCCCCCTCCACCTCCAGGAGCGCCACGACCCGCGCGGGCACCGCTCCGCCAGGAGTCGAGTATGCGTCCTCCTCGAACACGGGGTCGGCCGTCAGCCGGTAGCCGGGGACGTAGGAGGAGACCTCCGCCACCATGTCGGCGATCGATCTCGTCACCGCGTCGCCGTCGTAGCCCTCCTCCAGCGCGCAGTAGACCGTGTTGCGCATGAGGATCGGAGGCTGGGCGGGATTGAGGATCATGATGGCCTTCCCCCGCTCGGCCCCGCCTACCTCGACCAGGGCCGAGGATGTGGTCCTGGTGAACTCGTCGATGTTCTGCCGCGTGCCTGGTCCCGCGGACTTCGAGGCGACCGTGGACACGATCTCCGCGTACGGCACCCGCGTGACCCGCGCGACGGCGGCGACGATCGGGACCGTGGCCTGGCCGCCGCACGTGATCAGGTTGACGTTCGGCGCGTCCAGGTGCTCGGCCAGGTTCACAGGCGGCACCACCAGCGGTCCGAGCTTGGCCGGCGTCAGGTCGACCACGCGGATACCCGCCTCCCGGTAGCGTGGGGCGTTCTCGCGGTGCACCCACGCCGAGGTCGCCTCGAACACGACCGGGAACTGCTCCGGCCGGGCCAGGACCGCGTCGGCGCCGTCCACGCTCGTCTCGATCGCCAGCTCGCGGGCCCGGCGGAGGCCGTCCGACGCGGGATCGACCCCGGCCACCAGCTGGACCTCCAGCCAGGGCGAGCGCTGGAGCTTGTACATCAGGTCGGTACCGATGTTCCCGGAGCCCACGATGGTGCAGGGGACCCTCATGATCGGTCCTCCTCGAATCTCGCGGTCACCGTCCCGAGCCGGTCGAACTCGGCCCGCACGACGTCCCCGCCCAGGACGGGGAAGGCCGCGTGCAGCGCTCCGGTCATGACGAAGTGGCCCGGCTCGAGGGTGACCCCGAATGGGGCAAGGGTGTTGGCAAGCCAGGCCACCGCGTGGACGGGGTCGCCGAGCGCAGCGGCGCCCGCGCCGGTCGCCAGCATCTCGCCGTTCCTCGCCACGACCATGCCGACCAGCCTGGGCTTCCATCCCGCGATCGGGACGACGTCACGCCCCAGGACGATCGCCGCCGACGAGGCGAGATCAGCGATGGTGTCGATCAGCTTGATCTTCCAGTCGCGGATCCGGCTGTCGACGACCTCGATGGCGGCGCGGGCACCACCGATCGCCTCTGCCGCCTGCTGCACCCTCACGTTCGGACCGCGAAGCGGTCGTTCCAGGGTCAGCGCGATCTCGGCCTCCGCCTTCGGCTGGATGAAGGACCCGGTGGGAAGCGTCGTCCCGTCGTCGAAGACCATGCTCGACAGCACGGGCCCGTAGTCGGGCTGGTCGACCCCGAGCAGCTCCTGCATCGGCTTGGAGGTGAGGCCGAGCTTGTAGCCGACGACCGAGCCCCCGTCCCGGAGGAGCAGCGCGACGAGCTCCTTCTGGATGGCGTAGGCGTCGGCGGGGGTAAGGGCGGGTTCGGCATCGGTGATGGGTGGGATCGGGTCGCGGTCCCGCCGGGCCGCGTAGAGCGTCCGGCCCCACTCATGAAGCTCGGCCTTCTCGGTCACCGCGCCTCCCTTGTCGTCACGGCGCTGCCCTCCGGTATCCCATCCGGCGCGAGCCCGCCGCCGCGGCTTCGAGCAGCTCCATGGTGATCCTGTCCAGCGCGGGGTCCATCCGCTCGGCGGGACCGGCCACGCTCATGGCCGCGACCACATCGCCCATGGCGTTGCGGACCGGTGCCCCCACGGACAGGTGGCCGGCCTCCGACTCGTAGCGGTTGTGCGCCCACCCCCTGCGCCGCACCTTCATGAGCTCCTCCCGCAGCAGGTGGTGATCGGTGATCGTGGACGGCGTCTTCTCCTTCAGCTCCCATCCGATGAGCAGCCGGTCCAGCCGGTCATCCGGCACGTGCGCCAGCAGGACCTTGCCCGTGGCGGTGCAGTGGGCCCAGTTGCGCCGGCCGACCTCGAGGAACATGCGCACGCTGTCGGGGCTGTCCAGACGGTCGATGTAGACGACTTCCCGGCCGTCGAGGACCGCAAGGTGCACCGTCTCGCCCGTCGCGTTGCGGAGCTGGGCCATCGAAGGAAGGGCCGCCTCGTGCAGCGCGAAGTGGGCCGAGATGGAGGCTCCCAGGTCGTAGATGGCCAGGCCCAGCCGGTACTTCCCGGTCTCGCGGTTCTGCTCCAGCAGGTGCTCGGCGGTGAGCGTCGCGACCAGGCGGTGCGCGGTGGACTTGCCGAGGCCGAGTCGCCTGGCGAGCTCGGAGACGCCCAGCTCCTGCTCCCGATAGGAGAACTGCTTCAGCAGCCGGGCCGCGTTGCGAACGCTGTCGAGCTTGCCCCGGTCCGACGCCGTCCTGATCCGTCCCGCGCCTCGCGCGGTCAGCTCGGTGGCTCCTGCCCGAGGGCCGGCCGGCTCGCCGGTCATCGTGGTCCGCCTCTGACCGCCGCGAGCAGTGTCTTGCGGACCTCCTCCGCCGTCCGCCCCTCGTCGAGCGCTCGAACCGCCTCGTCCCACGGCGCGATCTCCCGGGCCAGCAGGACCTGGGCCCGCCGGAGGCCCGCCAGGGCGGCGCCCTCCAGCTCGTCGACGAACGGCTCGCGGCCGGGCGCACGGGCACGGATCTCCTCGAAGTCCCTGGCTTCGGCGGCGTGGGCATTGGCCAGCCCCGAGCCGGCGTGGCCGGCGTGGTGAGCCGTGAGCTCGGAGCCGGGCTGCACGACCAGGTGGTATAGGTAGGTGGTCAGGCCGAGCGCCCGCCGGACCCGCTCACCGGCCGGGCCGGAGGACTCGTCGATCAGCCCCAGCGATGGCAGGACCACCGGATCGAAGAACCGCAGGGTCCAGGTCATGCCGTCGAGCTCTTCGTGGAGCTCGACCTCGGGACCGGTCGGCACCGCGAGCTGCTCCCGCGTCCCAATGACGTGCAGGTTGCGGACGCCGGCCGCCACGACGGTCAGGGGCGCTCCCAGCAGCGGCATCCGCCCGCGGACCGCCGGCGGCTGCAGCCGTGCCTGGGACTGGTAGCTCTGGTGCAGGCCCCGGACGTACGTGGCCATCGCCTGGCGCATGGCCTCCGGCCGGTTCGGGGGCGCTTCCATGTCAGGAATCGTAGGGGATCGTTCCGCGTTGAGGGAAAGCGTTCCGACATGCGGGACACAGATCCAGGAACCCGGCGGCCACGCATCGCCTCCCGCAGAGCGGAACATCTTTCCCCATCGCGGAACAGACACGGTAGCGTCGCTTCATGGGGATCCTGCGCTTGTCTCACGTGGACATCACTGTCCCGGACCTCGACCTGGCCAGCGCCTACTACACCGAGGTCATCGGGATGCGCCAGACCGAGCGCACCCCGGACCGGGTCTTCTTCAACTGCTGGGACGAGGAGGATCACCACTCGCTCGCCGTGCGCTACGACCCCCGCGTCGGGATCGACCTGTTCTCCTTCAAGGTCGAGGCCGAGGACGACCTGGAGGACCTCGAGCGGCGGGTCGAACGGTACGGCGTGCGTGTCCACCGGATGAGTCGTGGCGAGGAGGTCGGCCAGGGCGCCTCCATCCGCTTCGAGACCCCCTCCGGGCACACGATGGAACTCGTCCACGAGGTCACGAAGGTCGGCAGCCTGCTCGGCAAGCTCAACCCGAGTCCCATCCCGCAGGGCCTCCGGGGCATCGCCCCGCCCCGGATGGACCACGTCCTGGTGACCGCCGAAGAGGTCCCGGAGGCCAACCGGTTCTACATGGACGTTCTCGGCTTTCGGCTCAGCGAGCAGTTGCTCGACGGGGACGGCCATCAGATCGGGATCTGGCTCGAGCGCTCCCACTCGCCCCACGACCTCGCCGTGGTGAGCGGGTCCAACGGCGGCCTCCACCACTTCGCGTACTGGCTCGACGATTGGGACCACGTCCGGCAGGCCGCGGACATCCTGGCCTACAACGCCGTCCAGATCGACGTCGGGCCGACTCGCCACGGCATCACGCGCGGCAACACCATCTACTTCTTCGACCCGATGGGCACGCGCAACGAGGTGTTCACGGGCGGCTACCGGCCCGATCCCGACTTCCCCACGATCACCTGGACCGAGGACAACATCGGCAGAGCGATCTTCTACTACGAAGGCGACCTGAACGAACGCTTCATGAAGGTGCACACCTGATGGGCATCCTCCGGCTGTCCCACGTCGAGATCCGGGTACCGGACCTCGAGCTCGCCACCGCCTACTACACCGAGGTGCTCGGGCTCCTGGAGACCGACCGAGAGCCCGAACGGGTCTTCCTCAAGTGCTGGGACGAGCACCAGCACCACTCGGTGATCCTGAAGTACGCGCCCACGTACGGGCTGGAGACGATGGGCTTCAAGGTCTCCGACCGTGAGGACCTCGACCATTTCGACCGGCGCCTCGCCGCCGCCGGCATCCACACCAAGCGGTTCCCGGCCGGGGAGCTCGGCCCGGGCTCCGGCGAGACCCTGCGCTTCGACGCCCCGTCGGCGCACACCACCGACCTCGTCTGGGGGATGCAGCAGGTCGGGAACCTGCTGCCGCTGACCAACCCGCCACCCGAACCGCAGGGCCTGGTGGGGATCCATCCCCCTCGCCTGGACCACGTCTTCTTGATGTGCGAGGACGTGGACGGGGTGACGGAGTTCTTCCTCGACGTGCTCGGGTTCCGGCTGACCGAGCAGATCATGGCCGACGACGGCCACCGCCTGGCGAGCTTCCTCGAGCGCACCCACACCTCCCACGACCTGGCCTTCATCACCGGCCCGAACGGGGCCTTCCATCACGTGGCCTTCTGGCTCGACGACTGGACCGCGCTGCGCAACGCGGCGGACATCTGCTCCTACCACGGTGTCCGCATCGACGCCGGCCCGACCAGGCACGGGGCGACACGGGGATGGGGCCTGTACTTCTTCGATCCCGCCGGGAACCGCAACGAGGTCTACACCGGCGGCTACTGGGCCGACCCCGACCGTGAGCCGGTCACGTGGACGGAGGCTGAGATGGGCCGGGCCGTCTTCTACTACGAGGGGGCCGTGGACCAGCGGTTCCTCACCGTGCACTCGTAGGCGAACGATGGACGAGCAGCCCTTTCCAGAGCTCCCGCCGAGCGGCCGCCCGGTGGAGCTTCCGAGGACCGAGCGACCCGACGCGCCGCTCTACCTGGCCCGCTACAACGAACGACGGGCGCGCGGGGGCGGCAACGGGAGCTGGCCGGTGGAGGCCTCCGGCCCGGACGCCTCCAAGGACGCGCCGCTGTACCTCCGGCGGTTCCGGAAGCGGCGCGCGGGCGGGGCGATGGATGCGCCGCCGCCCCTCTCGCAGGAACGCGACCTCGGCTTCCTCCAATCGCTGTCCGAGGACAACCGGAACAAGGAGGTCGTGGCCCCCCCGGCGGCCAGGCCCCGGATTGCCAACGAGATCTACCTGGTCCGGCACGGCGAGACGCAGGGGTACTCGACCGAGTCGGGGCTCACGCCGCTCGGCACCTGGCAGGCCCACGCCTACGGGCACGCGCTGGCCAAGCGGGTCCGCTCCGGTGAGGAGATCGTGATTGTCTGCGCCCCCACGAACCGGGCCGGCCAGACCGCTGAGAACCTCAACCGGGGGCTGCTCGACGGCCTCGTCATGTTCGACAAGGCGGTGGAGACGCTCGGGCCCGAGCGGATGGACGAGTTCAAGAACTTCCGTGTAGCCACGCCGGACGGCTTCCGTGACGTCACCGCGGCCTTCCGGACGTACTACGCGGTCCTGGAGCAGTTCGAACGCACGGCGGTCGGTGACCGGCCGATGTGGCTGGTCGAGGTGGACCGGTTCTGGCGCACCCAGCTCGGCGGAGGCGACCCCATCCAGCACTGGCTCACGGTCCCGATGCTCCATTTCGAGCCGCCGGCCCTGGTGGTGCGGCGGTTCTGGGCCGGGCTGCGCCGCTTGGCCAAGCGGCACCCAGGAGCCCGCCTCGTGATCGCCACGCACTCGGGGCCGATCCGGGCCTTCGCCATCTGGGCGCTGGGCTACGATCCCGGCGAGCCGTACAACACCGAGCACGTCCGCGTGAAGCTCATGGAGGATGGCCTCCAGGCCCTGGTCACTTACCGGAACCGGGCCCAGGAGGTCCACGTTCCGGCCCCCGAGGACATGCCCGACTGGACCATCGAAGAGACGGTCCAGCCAGTCACGCAGTCCGTCGCGGTGGAGGAGTAGAGCCGTGGGCGACTACATCGTATGGCTCGACGGATACCATGACGCCGAACGCATACGGGTCGGCGGGAAGAACGCCAGCCTCGGCGAGATGATGGCGGCCGGCCTGCCCGTGCCGCCGGGCTTCGCCATCACCATCGAGGCCTATCAAACCTTGCGCAATCACCCGGAGGTCCGGGAGCCTGTCAACGCGCTGCTCGGCTCGGTGGACCTCACCGACCCGGATGGCCTGGCGGAGGTCTCGGCCAAGGTCCGAGCCGCGATCGACCCGATCCCCCTGCCCCCCGATCTCGTGGAGGAGGTGCGGGCGGCGTACGGCGAGCTGTGCCGGCGCTGCGGCGTCACCGATCTGCCCGTTGCCGTGCGCTCGTCGGCCACCTCCGAGGATCTACCGGACGCGAGCTTCGCCGGCGAGCACGACACGTTCCTGTGGGTGCGCGGGGCGGACGCCGTCCTCGACCGTATGACCAGGTGCTGGTCCAGCATCTTCACGGCCCGGGCGATCAGCTACCGCCACGAGATGGGCCACGACCACGACGTGGTCTCCATGAGCGTGGGGATCCAGAAGATGGTGCGTCCCCGGGCGTCGGGGGTGGCCTTCACCTTGAACCCGACGGACGGGGACCGTTCCGTCATCGCCATCGACGCCTCGTGGGGCCTCGGAGAGGCGGTCGTGGGCGGGGAGGTGAACCCGGACAACTTCCTGGTGGACAAGGTCCTGTTCGAGATCACCCGCCGTTCGATCTCGAGCAAGGCCATCGAGTATCGGGTGACGGACTCGGATTCCGTCGAGCGGGCGGACGTGGAGCCGGACCGGCGGGACATGCCCTGCCTGACCGACGAGGAGGTCCTGGCCGTGGCCCGGATGGCCCGTCGCTCGGAAAAGCACTACGGCCACCCCCAGGACGTCGAATGGGCCGTCGACGAGCACCTGCCCCCCGGCGAGAACGTGATCCTGCTCCAGAGCCGGTCGGAGACGTCGTGGAGCCGGCGAGCCCGGGAGCCCGTCGCGCGCCCCGCCGGGATCGACAGCATCGTCGCCACGCTCGTGGCGCCGCTGAACGCGCGCCGGCCCCAACCGGGAGGAGGATCCGCGGAGCAGGCCTGATCGAGAGCGATGGCAGCGCACAGAGCTCTAGGGGGAAGGCCCTACGAGAGGGGAAGGCATGGCAGAGCGTCGGTTCCCGAGCCCGTTCGAGATCGAAACGCCGCCCGGCGCGGAGGGGTGGCAGGAGCTGTACACATACTCGCTCCCGTTCAGCGAGGACCGCCGGGAGTACGAGGAGTCGATGTTCTGGTTCCAGGACGGGATCCACTGGGGGCAGGCCGTCACGCCCTGGGACGCGACCTTCCTCGAGTTCGCCCTGGCCTCGCTGTCCCAGTACAACACCCGCCACTACATGATCCCGCCCGCCCTCGGGGTGGACTTCCGGCTGCTGAACGGCTACACGTACCTGGCCCCGGTGGGGGTCGCCGACCCGTCAGAGGTGGAGCGGCGGGTGCCGCTGTTCATGGAGCGGGCCGGGTTCTACTTCGGCAACTGGGATGACCTGTACGGCAAGTGGCTCACGAAGGTGCGCCCGCTCATCGAGGAGATCGAGGCGCTCACCTTCGAACCGCTCCCGGACATGGAGCGCCTCGAGACCGTCACCAGCGGCCGCGGCGTCGGGTCCGGCTGGGACATCCAGGCCTCGTATCACAAGCTCCTGGACCTGGCCCTGAAGCTCTGGCAGTACCACTTCGAGTTCCTGAACCTCGGCTACGCCGCCTACCTCGACTACTTCGGGTTCTGCAAGCAGGTCTTCCCGAACATCCCCGACCTCGCCATCGCCAGGATGGTGGCCGGGATCGAGGTCGACCTGTTCCGCCCGAACGAGGAGCTCAAGAACCTGGCCAAGGCCGCCGTGGACCTCGGCATCGCCGACGAGCTGAAGAGCGGAGGCGTCTCGAAGGTCATGGAGTCGCTGTCCGGCACCGAGGCCGGGCGGGCGTGGCTGGCGAAGTGGGACGAGGTCAAGCAGCCCTGGTTCAACTTCTCCGCCGGCGGCGGCTTCTACCACAGTGACGACATCTGGATCGAGAACCTCGAGGTGCCCCTCGGCTACCTCCGCGGGTACATCGCCAAGCTCCAGGCCTCCGAGGACATCTCCCGCCCGATCGATCATGTCATCGCCGAGCGCGACCGGATCGTCCGGGAGTACACGGAGCTGCTGGACTCCGACGAGGACCGGGCCGCGTTCGAGGCCAAGCTCGGCCTGGCCCGCGTGGTGTTCCCGTTCGTGGAGAACCACAACTTCTACGTCGAGCACTGGGGCCACTCGGTGCTGTGGCGCAAGATGCGGGATCTCGGACGGGTCTTCGTCAAGGAAGGGTTCTTCTCGGAACCGAACGACGTCTTCCTGCTCAAGCGCGACGAGGTGCCCGAGGCGATCTGGGACATGTACGCGGCGTGGGCGGTCGGGACGGAGCCCAGGGGGCCGAGGTACTGGCCGCGCGAGCTCCAGCGGCGCCGCGGGATCATCGACGCCCTCTCGGCATGGTCACCCCCGAAGGCGCTGGGGGAACCGCCCGAGGTGGTCACCGAGCCCTTCACGATCATGTTGTGGGGCATCACCTCGGACTCGGTGAACATGTGGCTGGCGGCCGACGACCGTGAGGGGGGCGCCGGCGAGCTTCGAGGGTTCGCGGCCTCCCCGGGCGTGGCTGAGGGGCCGGCCCGGGTGATCCACACGGCTGACGAGATCGGGACGATCCAGCCGGGGGAGATCCTGGTGGCGCCCATCACGGCCCCGGCCTGGGCCCCCGTGTTCGGCACGATCAAGGCAACCGTTACCGACATCGGCGGCATGATGTCGCACGCCGCCATCGTGTGCCGGGAGTATGGGCTCCCAGCCGTCACCGGCACGGCGTTCGCCACCCGGGACATCAAGACCGGCACGCGCCTCCGAGTGGACGGCAGCAACGGAACGGTGACGATCCTGGAGTAGGGGAGACGACGGGGTGGGAGCCGGGACGCGCTCGTCCTGGCTCCGAGCCGCAGGGACGGGACGAAGGAGTCGTGGCCGATGTTGACCGAGGAGATGAACCGGACGCTCACCCGGGTCGGCCCTGGTACGCCGATGGGCGACCTCCTACGCCGCTACTGGTACCCCGTGGCGTTCGTCCGCGAGCTGGACGAGTGGCCGGTCAAGAAGGTCCGGCTGCTGGGAGAGGACTTCGCCCTGTGGAAGACGCCGGACGGCGGCTACGGCATCATCCAGGAGCACTGTCCCCACCGGGCCGCGTCGCTCGTCTACGGGGTCGTGGAGCCGGACGGCCTTCGCTGCGGCTATCACGGGTGGCTGTTTGACAGGAACGGCTCGTGCCTCGATCAGCCGGCGGAACCCCCCACCTCCATGTTCAAGAACAAGATCAGGGCCCAGACTGGCGAGGCCCGGTCGCTGGGGGGCTTCGTGTGGGCCTACATCGGCCCGGCCCCGGCGCCGGAGCTCCCGCGCTTCGACGTCTACGTCATGGACGGTGTCCGGGACATCGGGCACTCGGTGCTGCCGATCAATTGGCTCCAGATCATGGAGAACTCGGTCGACCCCCATCACGTCGAATGGCTACACGGGCACTACTTCAACTTCCTTGCCCAGACCACCGGGTTCGCCATGCCGTCCTCGTTCACCAAGAAGCACGAGAAGGTGGGCTTCGACGCGTTCGACTGGGGGATCATCAAGCGGCGGCTCCTGGTCGGACAGACCGAGGACGACGACGACTGGAAGGTCGGCCACCCCATGGTGTTCCCGTACTGCATGCGCGTCGGCGGCAACGGGATCGACCAGATGCAGATCCGGGTTCCCATCGACGACACCACGACGTGGACCCTGTTCTACTCGGTCCACAACCCCCCCGGCCTGGACGCCTACCCGGAGCAGGTCTACCCCTTCGACTACGAGTACCAGTGGCGCGACGAGCAGGGCAACCACATCGTCGACTACATCGAGGGGCAGGACGTCATGACCTGGGTGACCCAGGGGCCGATCGCCGACCGGACGGCCGAGCACATCGGCAAGTCGGACATCGGGGTCACCATGCTCCGGCGGATGTTCCGGGAGAACATCGCAGCGGTCCAGCAGGGCAGCGACCCGCTCGGCGTTATCCGGGACCAGCGGGACCGGATCGACCTGCCCTGCGAACGGTCGAAGTTCGGGTCCGGAGCCGAGTTCGCCCTCCAATGGATCGACCGGGGCTCTTCCCGGTACTCTCCGCACGCTGACCTGCTCAAGAAGCTGCACGTGAACGCGGCGGCCGCCCGCGGCGAGCTCGCCGCGGTGGCGGGGGAGATCCCGGCGAGCTGAGCGGAGGTGCCGTCCTGACCGAGGAACAGCGGCTCACCGGGGAGAGGTGGTGGGACCCCGATCGCCGGCAGCACATGGAGGACCTGCCGAAGCACTGCCCACGCTGCGCCGCGGAGCTGGACGCCGAGACGGGGATCTCCGTGGAGTACTGGGAGGGGGACCGCCGCATCTACCACACGTGGTGCGCAACCTGCCGCTGGACCGGCGACATCATCCCGGTCGCGCGGATGATCGGCCACGAAGCTGCTGACTGATCTCCTTGCACGTAGGTGCGGAAGTCTGTTAGACGGCGCCCAGGATTTCCCTCCACCTTCCCTTGAACCAGCCCGACGGCGGGTTCGAATCCCACTCGCCGGGATGGCGCCCTGGATGCACGAATCGACAACGCGTGTCCAACAGCCTGCGCCCAGGCAGAGCCTGGGGCGCCAGGACAAGCCAGCGAGGCTCAGAAGGGTTCCTCTGTATGTCATCTATGAAGACTGGGTGATCGTCAAGGCATGTGTGCTCCTGGTTGCTGGCAGGTGTGGTGGCCGCGGACCAGGGGGTGGTCGCGTGGACCAGTCATCTATTCGGGCGTGATCGCCCATGGTGTCGTGCGGCCGGGGCGGCTCAATCAAGCTGGCGGCCGTTACACAGCAAGGCCATGACACACACCGAGCGCGTCCGGACCAGACGGCCGGCTACGACGTCGAGGGGACGGGGTAGGCACGGCAGCCACCGTCGTCGCGGAGCGCGTGGTACACAAGGTGAGCAGCCGACGGGCCAAGGTCACCCGGGCGATCTTGGGGCCGCGGCTGTCAATGGCCATCGGGTTCTCCCCGTGGGCGGTCATTGGTGCTCCCCGCTGGTGGCCGTCGGGTTCCCCGGTGGTGGCCATGGCTGTCCCCGGTGGCGGTCAACGATCTCCCCGGGCGGTTGGGTCAGGTCAGGGGCGTCACCCCCTTGCCGGCGGTCGCCTCGGCCAGGCGGAACGACTCGCCTTGGGTGACCACGATGTGGGCGTGGTGCAGCAGCCGGTCGACGGTGGCGGTGGCCAGGGTCTTGGGCATGAGCTCGTCGAACCCGGCCGGGTGCAGGTTGCTCGAGACCGCCAGGGAGCGGCGTTCGTAGGCGGCGTCGACCAGCCGGTAGAAGCCCTCGGCGGCGTCGGGGCTGACGGGCAGCATGCCGATGTCGTCGACGGCGACCAGGTCGACGCTGGTGGTCCGCTTGATGGCCTTGGCGACGGTGTCGTCGGCGCGGTGGCGGCGGACCAGGGCGCCGAGGTCTTCGATGGCGAACCAGGCCACCGTCATGCCCTGGTCGGTGGCCTGCTGGCCGAGTGCCTCCACGAAGTGGCTCTTGCCGGTGCCGGAAGGAATGGCGACAGACTGCAACATCTTCGGTCGGTGCTGCCGGCCGAGGTTCGGGTGACTGCGGCGACGCATCCGCTGTTCGGGCGGTTGCTGTGGGCCAGCGGGTTCAAGCGCCTGGGTGGGGTGCTGCACCTGGTCGACGATCCGTGCCGATGCCACCGGCGTGTTCGGTGACGGCGGTGGGCTCGAGGCGCACGGCGTGTCCGGTAGGACGGTGCTGACGGTCGAGGGAATCCGCCAGCTGCGCGTGCTGGTCGACGCCGGACTCGAGCGCTGCGGCCGGTCAGGTCGCCGCGAGCGCGCATAGGCTCCCCGCACCCGACACGCGCCAACGAACCGGGAGGGGAGCCTATGCGCAGGCTCAGGATAGCCGCGCCGCTGCAACTGTCACTGACCCTGTCCTCGAGTGCGGTGCCGCACGGCCCGCAGGTGTGGGCGTTGCTGCCGGATGCGGCCCGCCAGCAGGTGCTGGTGCTGCTGGCTCGCCTGATCGCCCGCGGGGTCATCGCCGGCGACGACGCCAAGGAGCCGACCAGGTGAGCCAGCTGCCCAAGATCACCCCGGTGCACCTTGGCCGGGACGCCTACGTGTACGTGCGCCAGTCGACCATCACCCAGGTCAGGGAGCACACCGAGAGCCTGCAACGCCAGTACGAGCTGGTCGAGCGGGCCGCGGCGCTTGGCTGGCTGGCCCACCAGGTCGTGGTCATCGACGAGGACCTTGGCCGCTCGGGCGCGGATGCCAGCGCCCGGGAAGGCTTCAAGGGCCTGGTCGCCGACGTCGGCCTGGGCAAGGTCGGGCTGATCCTCGGCATCGAGGTCAGCCGGCTGGCCCGCAACAACGCCGACTGGTACCAGCTACTGGACCTGTGCGCGCTGACCGACACGCTGATCGCCGACGGCGACGGTGTCTACCACCCGGCTGACTATAACGACCGGCTGGTGCTTGGCCTCAAAGGGACGATGAGCGAGGCGGAGCTGCACCTGATCCGCAGCCGGCTCACCGCGGGCTTGCGGCACAAGGCGGCCAAGGGGGAGCTGCGGCAGGGGCTGCCGGTCGGCTTCGACTACGACGCCGACGGCCGGGTGGTCATGAGCCCCGACGAGGCCGTCATCGAGGCGATCGCGACGGTGTTCCGCCGCTTCGAGGAGCTCGGCTCGGCCCGCCAGGTGCTGCTCAGCCTGCGCGGCGACGGGCTGCGGCTGCCGCGCCGCCCGGCCCGCACCGGGCAGATCACCTGGGCGGCGCCGACCTATCCGGCGGTCCACGACTTCCTCACCAACCCGGTCTACGCCGGCGCGTTCGTGTTCGGCCGCACCCGCACCGAGAAGCGGATCGGCCCCGACGGTCGGGTGGTCGAGCGGACCCGGCAGGTCCCACGCGAGCAGTGGGAGGTGTGCATCCCCGACCACCACCCCGGCTTCATCGGCTGGGAGCGGTATGAGCAGATCGCCGAGCAGCTGCGGGGCAACTGGCGCCCACCTCGTGGTCATGGCGGCGGCCCGGCCCGGGAGGGCACTGCGCTGCTGCAGGGGCGGCTGCGCTGCGGCCGCTGCGGCCGGCTGATGCAGACCGGCTATTCGGGCACCAAGGGCAACTGCCCACGGTATGTGTGCGCCCGGGCCAAGGACCTGTATGGCGGCGAGCGCGGCTGCCAGAGCCTGGGCGGCCACCGGCTCGAGCAGCGGGTGCTGGCCGAGGTGTTCGCGGTCCTCGAGCCCGCCTGCCTGCAGGCGACCGCCAAGGCGCTGGCGGAGGCCGAGGCCCGCCACGCCACCCGGCTGCGCGCCTTCGAGCTTCAGGTGGAGCGGGCCCGGTTCGAGGCCGAGCGGGCCCGGCGGCAGTTCGACGCGGTCGAGCCCGAGAACCGCCTGGTCGCCCGCACCCTGGAGCGCGCTTGGGAGGACCGCCTGGCGGTGGTGCGTCGCGTCGAGGCCGACCTCGCCGTCCAGCAGGGCCGGCGGCCGACCGTGCTCACCAGCCAGGAGCTTGCCTGGCTCAGCCGCGCCGGCGCGGACCTGCGGCAGGTGTTCCAGGCGCCGACCACGACCCCACGGGAGCGCAAGCAGCTGCTGCGGGCCCTGATCACCGAGGTCGTCGTCACCGTGCACGCCGAGCAGCGCACCGCGGAGGTGCGGATCGTCTGGCAGGGCGGCCAGGCCACCGAGCTGACCATGACCCTCAACCGGGCCGGCGGGCACTTCCGCACCACCGACGAGGACACCGTGGAGCTGGTGCGCCGCCTGGCGGTCCACTACGACGACACCCAGATCGCGCTGATCCTGGCCCGCCAGCACCGGCGCACCGGCACGGGCCTGCCGTTCACCCGCACCAGGGTCGCCAGCTTGCGGGTCTCCCGGGGCATCCCCGCCTCCACGCGGCAGCCTGTCGTAGCGGCCGGCGATGATGCCGTCGTGGTTGGCGTCGCGCCGGCCGAGCGGCTGCTGGGAGTGAGCAAGGTGACCATCTACCGCTGGTTGCGGGAGGGGTTCATCGTCGGCGAGCAGCTCACCCCCGGCGGGCCGTGGCACCTGCGCATCGACCACGCCGTCCGCTCAAGGATCGCGCCGGAGGTGCCTGAGGGATGGCTGGGCCTGGACGAGGCCGCCAAGGCACTGGGGGTAGCCCGCCAGACGGTGTTGCACCGGGTCCAACGCGGCGAACTGCCAGCCGTGCACGTCAACCGCGGCAAGCGGAAGGGCCTGCGTATCCAGGTCGAACGCGACCAGGCTGGACTGTTCGATCAACCCCAATGAGAGGAGTGCGCAGTGCTACGGGGTCCCGCTCGGCCCGCAGATGCACACGTTCTCGCGGCGGGTGACCCACTCCAGGTGCGGAGGCCTGCTGGGTGGGGCGTGGGATCGAGCTTGCCGACTGGTCCCAGGCCTCGAAGGTCTTGCCGGCGGGAAAGCCGGCGCGTCGGCGGCGAGCGCGGATGGTGGCGACGTCGCGGCCGGCGGCTTCCTCGGCGAGCAGGACCCGGACGAGCTCGGCGGGATCCCAGCGCTGCGCCCGGGCGGTCGGGATCACCTCGGCGGCGGCCTTGCGCAGATACGGCAGGCGCAGCCGGCGGGTCAGCGTGATCGCCTCGGCAGCGGGTCACCGGCCGGCGCGGTGACCGCCGCCGGGTCCGGCGGGTGGGACTCACCGCTGGCTGCCAGGCTCGCCGCCGAGCTGGGCCCAGGCGGCGGTGCCAGGCTGCAGGCTGTGGGCCTCGGTGGCACGCCGTGCCGGGCCGCCGGCGCGGTGGCGCTGGTGGTCCAGGATGGCAGCCAGGTCGCCGTCGTCGAACCGGCCGGCCAGCGCCACGGTCCCAAGCGCCTGGTCGACCGCGCTGACCTCGTGGAGCTTGGCGAGCGTGACCGCCTCGGCCATCTTGGCGCGGACCCGGCTGGCGCCGGCGGCGGCGGCCTCCAACAGCCACTGCCCGGCACCCTCGCCAAGGGCCAGGAACGCGGCCTCCTCGGCACGGCGGGGCCGGGGTTGGCGTTCCAGCGCGCCCGGCGGGCGGGGCGGGTCGTGCTCGTCCGACAGTTGCGGGCGGCCCGGGGTCGAGCGGGCATGCCTGGCGACCTCGGTCGGCCCCTGCTCGCCGAGGTGGTCACGACCACGTCCTCGCCGACGGTCCGGACCCAGACCCGCTCGTCGATCAGCCCGCACGGCACCGAGTAGCGCACCCCACCGACCGAGATGGTGGAGTCCCACGTCACCTTGCGGGTCTGGCCGAACACCGTGGCGAACGGCCCGTCGGGCAGGCGGTGCAGCCGGGTGCGTTCGGCGGCCAGCAGCTCGGCCGGCGCCCGGCCGGTCACCCGGTGCGGCCGGGCGTTGACCTGGCCGCACCAGCCGGCGCAGGCCTGCTCGAGTTCGACGAACGACTGGTAGGCCGCGCGCAGGTTCACCTCGGTCGGGACCAGGTCCCGCTTGGCCAGCCGCACGGTGGCCTCCGCCCCGCCCTTGGACTGTGGTCGGCCGGCACGCACGTCGCGACCGTGATGCCGTAGTGGCGGCCGGCGGCCACGATCAGCGGGTGGCGCACCGCCACGCCGGCCACGTGCTCGACCGTGACGGTCTTCTCGTTGTCGGTCAGCGCGTAGGTCGGCACCCCACCCAGGCGCCGCAGCGTGGCGTCCAGCAACGCCAGCACGCTCGGCAACGTCCGGTCTGAGGCAGGCAGGACCACCCGGAACCGCGACCAGGCCAGCCACGCGCACCACAACCACGTCCGCCGGCCCGCCACCAGTGGCCGTCGGCCCAGTCCCACTGCAACCACAGGCCCGGCTCGGGAATCCACGGCCGGTAGCCCCGACGGTTCCCGGCCCGCCAGGCCCGCTTCGCCTGAGCGACCGCCCGGCGGGTGGTCCGCTCCGAGCCTCATAGCCCATCCCGGCCAGCTTGCCGTGGGCCACGTCCGCGCCGATCCGGCCCCAGAGCGCTCCACCCACTCCTCGATCTTGGCAAGGAACGGGTCGGCAAGCCGCTCGGCGCGCATCCGCTCCACCGGGCGGCCCTCATCGCGCAGCGCCACGTAGCGGGCAACGGTGTGGTGGTCACAGCCGGCCAGCTCGGCCGCGGCCCGGTAGCTCCCGGTCAGGTCGTAGGCCTCCAAGATCTCCATCACTTCCTCCGGCGTCCTCACGCACACTCCCTTCCCGTGGCCGCTATCACGCGGCGTTGGGCGATCTGGCCGGCGAAGCGGCCCAGCTCGGATCGCGGACGGCGCTGGTGGCAGCCTCGACCAGCATGCAGCGAAGCCAACGGGAGCCCTGCTTAGAGTCAATGCCGGTCAGTTAGCCGGCTCTGGGGAGGATGGCCACTGCTTCGGCGTCCGGTCTGGTCGGCTGGGGCCACTGGCGGTGGCGGGAACGCTTGGCGGCGAAGTTGCTCATCTTGCGCTTCACCGCGCGGGGGAAGGC
>WNFU01003155.1_pt1 | contig 21965 bp, 21 predicted proteins | sample 5400121 | NCBI WGS metagenome assembly WNFU01 (sample SAMN13153360, study PRJNA577476) | soil metagenome | isolation source: 100 cm soil or saprolite under grassland replicate 1 | place: USA:California | collected 2016-06-15
ACCGTGAGGAGCGTGGACTTGCGCCGCACGACGACCATGTCGATGACGTGGTCCTTCTTGGCGAGCGCGATGCCCTTCACCCCGGTGGCCGTGCGTCCCATATCGCGCACGTCCTTCTCGTGGAACCGGATGCTCATGCCGTGCGCGGTGGCGAGCACGATGTCATTCTTGCCGTCCGTGACCTGTACGTCGATGAGCTCGTCGCCCTTCTCGATGTTGATGGCGCGGATGCCGACGGAGCGCGGGTTGCCGAACTCCGACAGCACGGTCTTCTTGACGACCCCGTGCTTGGTGGTGAAGAGCAGGAACTGATCTTCGGAGAACTCGCGCACCGGGACGAGGGCGGCGAGGCGCTCGTCGGGTTTCATGGCGACGGCGTTTAGGATGGGTTTGCCGCGCGCCGCCCGCGCCGCCTGCGGGATCTCGTGCACCTTGAGCCAGTAGCACTGCCCCTGCTCCGTGAAGAACATGACGTAGTCATGGGTCGACGCAATGAAGAGGTGCTCGACCCAGTCGTCTTCCTTCTGATGAGCGGCGATGACGCCCTTCCCGCCGCGCCGCTGCCGGCGGTAGGCCGAGACCGGCAGCCGCTTGATGTAGCCGGCGTGGGACACGGTGATCACCATGTCCTCTTCGGCGATCAGGTCTTCGATCGAGAATTCGCCCTGGTCGGCGACGATCTCCGTGCGCCGCTCGTCGCCAAAGCCATGGGCCAGCTCCGTCAGCTCTTCCTTCAGGATTTTCATGCGCCGCGGCTTGGAGGCGAGGATCTCCTTGCACTCCTTGATGAACTTGCGGACGTCTTTCAGCTCTTCGTCGAGCTTCGTGATTTCGAGGGCGGTGAGCCGGGCGAGGCGCATGTTGAGGATTTCGGCCGACTGCTTCTCGGAGAGCTTGAAGCGCTTGCGCAGCGCCGCGTCCGCGCTCGGCGTGTCCTTGGACTTCTTGATGATGCGGATCACTTCGTCGATATGATCGACGGCGATCTTCAGGCCTTCGAGGATGTGCTCGCGGTCCTGGGCGCGCTGCAGCTCGAACTCGGTACGGAGTGTGATGACGGTGTGGCGGTGTTCGATGAAATGCTGGAGCAGCTCGATGAGCATGAGCTCCTTGGGCGTGCCGTCCACCAGCGCCAGCATGATGGCGCCGAAGGTCTGCTGCATCTGCGTGTGCTTGTAGAGCTGATTGAGCACGACCATCGGGATGACATCGCGCTTTAGCTCGATGACGAGCCGGATCCCTTCCTTGTCCGATTCGTTGCGGACGTCGCTGATGCCTTCGAGCTTCTTGGCGAGCACGAGGTCGCGGATCTGTTCGTGCACGCGCTCGGGGCTCACCTGATAGGGGAACTCGGTCACCACGATCTGCTGCTTGCCGGTCGATTCCTTCTCTTCCGCGATCGCGCGCGCACGGATCACGATGCGCCCGCGACCCTTCTCGTAGCACTCCTTGATCCCTTCGCGACCGTAGATGATCGCCCCGGTCGGGAAATCGGGACCTTTGATGAACTTGCGGATGTCCTTGATCGTGGCGCTGGGATGGTCCACCAGATGCACCACCGCCTGCACGACTTCGCTCAGGTTGTGCGGCGGGATATTGGTGGTCATGCCCACCGCGATGCCGGCCGAGCCGTTGACGAGCAGATTGGGCAGGCGGCCGGGCAGCACCGTCGGCTCGCGCAGGCGATCGTCGAAGTTGGGGACGAAGGCGACAGTGTTCTTGTCGATGTCCTCCAGCATCGTCATCGCGACGCGGGTGAGACGCGCTTCCGTGTAGCGGTAGGCCGCCGCGGAGTCGCCGTCGACCGAGCCGAAGTTCCCCTGCCCGTCGATCAGTGGATAGCGGAGCGAGAAATCCTGCACCATCCGAACGAGCGAGTCGTAGACCGCGATGTCGCCGTGCGGGTGATACTTGCCGAGCACGTCGCCGACGACGGTGGCCGCTTTCTTATAGGGCCGGCCCGGCACCAGGCCGAGCTCGTGCATCGCGTAGAGGATGCGGCGGTGAACCGGCTTCAGGCCGTCGCGGACATCGGGCAGCGCGCGCTGCACGATGACGCTCATCGAGTAGTCGAGGAACGATTCCTTTAACTCGTCTTCGATGAGGCGCGGAAGAATGCGCTCGCGGACGTTAGGACCGGTCATTTCGATCTTTGTGGAGGTGAGGTAAGATGATAAAAATTAAATACTTAGACGGTGAAAGGCAACGGCGGGGACATGCAAAAACTAGGTGCACAGACGCACCGCGGGCAACGGTTTACGGGTCTCAGGACGAGACTTCCACGACGACCTTCCCCAACTGCTCGCCCCTCGTCAATCGGTCGTAAGCCTCCCGCACGCGATCCATCGGAAAGACGCGATCCACGACCGCCCGCAGCTCGCCCTGGCCCAGCCGGCGCACGACCTCCGCGTACTCGGCCGCGTTCCCCATCGTGGATCCGAGAATGCTCCAGTGATGCCAGAACAACCGGCGAATGTCGAGCCCGACTTGCGGCCCCGACGTCGCGCCGCAGATGACGAGTCGTCCGCCACGCCGCAGGCTCCGTAGCGAGTCGTCCCAGGTCGCTGACCCGACATTGTCGACCACCACATCGACGCCGCGCTTGTTTGTGAGTGCGCGGATTTCCTGGCCAACCTTTTGAGTGCGATGATTGAGCGTGATATCGGCGCCGAGCTGTTTCGCAGCCGTCAGCTTGGCGTCGTCGGACGAGGTGACGATCGCACGGGCACCGAGCAGCTTGGCGATGCGCAGCGCGGCGAGCGACACCCCTCCTCCAATGCCCCATATCAGTACCGTCTCGCCGGCTTTGAGATGCGCGCGAGTGACGAGCATCCGCCACGCGGTAAGCGTGACCAGCGAGAACGCCGCCGCCTCCGGCCAGGTCAATTCGGGTGACGTCGACGGAATTCGAGCGACGTTCTGCGCGGGGACCGTGACCAGCTCGGCGGCAGTGCCCGGCAAATGCTCGCCGAGCAAGCGATAGTTGACGCATAGCGAGTGCTCCCCGGCTAGACAGAACTCGCAGGTGTAGTCGGAGATGCCAGGGTTCAGCATCACCCGGTCGCCCGCCTGTATCGATTTCACATCCGGCCCGACCGACTCGATGACCCCGGCACCGTCGGCGCCGACGATGTGGGGGAATCGCTCAGCCGTGCCCGGTAGGCCGTTCACGACGAAGAGATCGAGATGGTTCAGCGCTGCGGCACGAATTCCCACGCGTACTTCACCCGCTGCAGGAGCAGGCGCGTCGGGGACTTCGGTGATCTGGAGGTGCTCTATCCCGCCGGTGGCGGTGAGAACGCAGGCACGCAGGGGGGCGCCTTTCCTACGGCCGGAACGTCGGCGTAACCATCTGCTCCGCGCCCGTCGTGGGCACCGGCACCGGGGTCCCTGAGCTGACCGGCTGGATGTACACGCGATACCTGGGATTGCGGCGGTTCTGCGGTTCGGCATTGACCACCAGGGCCACGAGATCGCCTGCCGGCGAGATGGCGAACGACGCGATTGCCAGATCGGTGCCGGTGAGCGCGGTCGTGGCACCGGTCGCAAGATCGGCTCGCATCACCTGCTGTACGGTGCGGTTGTTTTCACGCCGCTCGACCAGGTAGGCCAGAGTGCCGTCGCGGAGGAAGCGGGGCTCAGACTCGCGCTGCTGTGTCCCGCGCGTGAACTGCCGCTGATTCGAGCCGTCCCGCGCCATCAGCCAGATGTCGGCGTCTTTGTTGCGCATCGACACGTACGCGATCGTCTGCCCGTCCGGCGACACCGTCGGTGAAGCATTCACGGAGTCGCGCGTCAGCTGGGTGAGCCCCGAGCCATCGACATTCACGACCCAGATCTGCTGTTTCCCGGCGGTCCGCGCCGAGTGGAAGACCAACGATTGCCCGTCGGCCGTAAATACGGGGCGGCCGTCCGGCTGCGGATCGTTCGTGATGCGCGTGGATCCGGTGCCGTCCGCATTCATGACGTAAATCTCGGAATTGCCGTCGCGCTGCGAGACAAACGCGATGCGCGAGCCATCGGGCGAAAACGCCGGATCGCTCGCCGAGGTGGTGTCCGGTGTGAGCTTGGTGAGCTGTGCCAGGTTGGACCGTTCAACAGCATAGAGCTGGAATTTGCCGGGCGTGTTCGGGGCGGAACGGGAGCTGGCCACGATGATCTCGCCCACGACGTAAATGTCGGCCGTGGCGCTCTTTCCCCCTGGGGCAGTGGCGGTGACCTTTGCATGGCCATAGCCGGCGCCCGCCACGGTGCCATCCTCGCCGACGGTCGCGATCTGCGGATTGTCGATGCTCCAGGTGAGGTTGGACGCGGGTCCGAGCACGTTTCCCTGGTCGTCGGCGTAATTCGCGGTCAGCCTGTGGCGCTGGTTGAGTCCAATCCCGACGCGCGGCTGCGTGAATCGCACGGAGCCCGCGATCACGCTGACATTCCAGGTGACCGCGAGACCGGAGCCCGGCGCCCGAGCCGTCAGCTGCGTTTTCCCCACAGCGCGGCCCGTCAATGATCCCGTCTGCAATCCCGTCTGCACGTCGAAGCTGGCGATCGCGGGGTCCGCGACGCTCCAACGCAGCGGCGCCTCCGGAACGAGAACGTTCTCGGCCGTCAGAGCTAACGCCTCGAACTTTGCGGTACCGGTTAACGGAACCTGCACCTCTTCCGCGAGTTTCGGGCGCACCGAGAGCTTGGCCACGACCTGATGCACCGACACCTCGATGGTCTTGTTCTGCAGCAATCCAGCGACCGTCAGAATCGCCTTGCCTGGCCCTGCGGCCGTGACCACGCCGGCGAGGCTGACGCGCGCCACGCTCTGATCACTCGACGCCCACTGCAGCACCAGCGGATTGACCGTCCTGTTGCTCTGCGTGGCGACGATGACATGCAGGGTGTCGACCTGGCCGGGAGAGAGCATCAGCGGAGAGCCCTCGCGCACGGTGTACTCCGCCTGCTGTACGACCACCGGCGCGGTCGCGGTGAGCCCACCGGGGACGGTCGCCTGGATCGTCCCCTGGCCGGGGGCGAGCGCGACGACGTTGCCGCTCTGATCGACGCTCGCCACGTCCGTGCGCAGCGACGTCCACGTGACCATGACGGGTGCCGCCGGAGAACCGTCCTCCCGCAGCGCCCGCGGGGAAACCCGCGTGTTTTCAGACGCCAGCAGGTAGACGACCCCGGGCTCGAGCCGCAATGCCGCGGCCGGTCCAGTGCCCGCCGGTTGCCCCGCCAACGGATCGGGGCCGGGGGGCACAGCTGGCGGAGCGGCCGGTGGAGCGGGTGGCGGCTGCGCCGGTCCGCCTCCGGTGACCTGCACCGCGGCCTGGCCGCGCCGCGCGCCTACACGCGCTTCGACGATGGCGACGCCGTTGCCGACCCCGGTGACGGTGCCGTTGTTGTCGACCTTCGCGACGTTCAGGTTGTTCGACGACCAGATGATGCGCACGGTCGGGATCACATTGCCGATGCGATCGAAGGCCGTGGCGAGCAAACCGCTCCGTTCTCCGACGCGAATGGTGACCGTGGGAGGGGCGACCTGGACCTCGGCGACGTTCTGCGCCGCGGCTGCGCCCGGCACAGAGCACGCGAGCGCGACGATGAGTCCGCGTCTAGTCATGGCTGGCGAATGTGTGTCAGGCTAAATGCCGTTGTCAAGCCAACTTGTCAGAGCGGACCGCAACGGCGGGGACCCAAAACGCGGTTGCCCGTGTCACTTGCGAGGTCTGAATCCCGCGGTAAGCTATAGGCCACCCACGACGCCCCCGCACCTTACCAGCATAGGAGAAGATCCGATGCTTGAGCAGATGGATGTAACGGAGAGTAGTTGGCCTGGACCGGGGTTCATGGAGCCGATGTTCCCGTCGGCGCCCACGCCTGCGCCGATGCCATCGTCGATGCCGATGGAAGAGCGCAAATCTTCCAAGCCGAAGGCCAAGAAGAAAAAGAAAGCCGCCAAGAAGAAGGCGCGGCCCAAGGCACGGAAGAAGACGGCGAAGAAGAAGAAAAAGGCCACCAAGAAGAAACGCCGCCGCTAACCAGAGCTCGCTACGACACCCGCGGGAGCGTCTCGACGAGACGCTCCCGCGGCCACGTTAAGGAGGACAAAACCGTGCGTCGTGCGTCGTCCGTCGTTTTGCTCTCGATCGCGATCGGGTGCAGTGCACCGAAGTTGCCGTTGGGAAACCCGCCACAGGAAATCGCGGCGATGCTGCAGCGCTCCGCGTCGGATTGGAATCGCGGCGATCTCGCCGGCTTCATGAGCGACTACGCGCACGACTCGCTCACCAGCTACATGGCGGGCGGGCACATCATGTATGGATGGCAGGCGATGTACGACCGCTATCAAGCGAACTACTTCGCGCCGGGGAAGTCGCGCGACTCGCTCTCCTTTGACGAGCTGCACGTGCGCGTCCTGACGCCCGATTTCGCGTACGCCACCGCCCGATTCAAGCTGTCGCGACGCGATTCGGTGGTGGCGAGTGGGCCCTTCACTCTGGTGCTGCAGCGGCGGGGCAACCGTTGGCAGATCCTGCACGACCACACGGCGGCGGATCCGAAGTGACGGCCGGACGGCCTGACGGCCGGACGGCCGTCGTGTTCGTGCTGGCATTGCTCGCTGCGTGCAGCAAGGTGGCGGACAGGTTGGGCGTTCCGCGCGATCGCGTCATCGCGCTCGAGGGAGCGACGCTGATCGACGGTGCGGGCGGCGCGCCGAAGCAGGACGTCCTCATCGTCATCCGCAATGGTCATATCGAAGCGATTGCGCGGGTCAACGAAATCCCGGTTCCAAGAGGCGCCGAGCGCATCAACCTGGCAGGTAAGACCGTGATCCCGGGATTGGTCGACGCGCACGCGCATGTGGAACGCTGGGCGGCGGGCCGCTACATCGCCTGGGGCGTCACGACGGTGCGCGATCTGCACGGCAGCACCGACAGCGTGATCGCGCTCCGGAACGACATGAATCTCGGATCGATCGTGGGCCCCCGCATGTTCACCGCTGGCGCAATGATCGACGGCGTCCCGCCGACCTACCCCAATGCGACCGGCATCCGGACGCCCGACGAAGCGCGGCGCGCGGTCGATCAGCACGCGGTGGCGGGCGCGGATTATCTCAAGGTCTACACGAAGATCACGCCGAATCTGCTGCGGCCGCTGATCGACGAAGCCGAGAAGCTCCGCCTCCCCGTGGCGGCGCATCTGGGGAAGACCGACGCGCTGACTGCGGCACGCGCCGGTGTCGTCTCGATCGAACACATGGCCGGCGTCGTGCAGGCCGCGACCGGGGATCCAACGTACGCGAACGCGCACAGTAGCTTCCTCACCGGATGGACGATCGAAGAAAAGGGATGGGCGGGCCTCGACTCCAGCACGATAGCACGCACCGCGCGCACCCTCGCGCAGACCAAAGTGGCGATCGTGCCCACGCTGATCGTACACGACATGCTCTCCCGGCTCGACAACCCGATTCTGCTCACCCGCCCTGGTATGGAGGATGTGCCCGAGAGCGCCCAGAGCGTCCGCAGTGTCCCGAGCCTGCTGCGCCGCACCGGATGGCGCTCGGGCGATTTCGCGGCGTTCCGTCGCTCGCGCCGGCGGCAGGATCAGTTCGTGCGCGAGTACAAACGCGCCGGCGGGGCGATTGCCGCCGGCTCGGACGCCGCCAACCAGCTCCTCATTCCCGGATACTCGTTGCACGAGGAGATGGCGCTGCTCGTCGCCGCCGGGTTGACCCCGCTCGAAGCGATCACCGCCGCCACGCGCCGCGGCGGGCAGTTGCTTCACGCCGATTCGCTCGGTCTGCTCACGCCTGGCAAGGTCGCCGACCTCGTCGTCTTGAACGGCAACCCCGCCGGCAACATCGCCGCCACGCGCCGTATCGCGATGGTCATGATCCGCGGCCGGATGATCCGGCCGGATTCCCTGAGGGCGACATGGAAATGAGATCGCGGCTCAGCTTGCTCTTCCTCTTATCTGTCTTCGCCTGCGACCGGGGGCCTGCGCCGGCCGCGGGGCGGCCCTACGACCTGATCTTCAAGGGCGGCTGGATCGTGGACGGCAGCGGCAATCCGCGCTACGACGGTGACGTGGCCGTCAACGGCGACCGAATCGCCGCAGTGGGATACCTCGGCGGCGCGCAGGCGCGCGACACGATCGACGTGACGGGTCTGGTGGTCGCTCCCGGATTCATCGACATGCTCGGCCAGTCCGAGGGGTTTGTGCTGATCGACAATCGCGTGCTCAGCAAGATCAGCCAAGGCATCACGACCGAGGTCACCGGTGAAGGCGGCTCGGTCGCACCGCTCACAGACCTGCTCGTGATGGATGATTCGGCGTGGATGAAGCGGTACAAGGTGCAGGAGGATTGGCGCGACCTGAACGGATACTTCGCGCATTTGGCGCGGACCGGCAGCACGGTGAATATCGCGACGTTTGTGGGCGCCACGCAGGTCCGCCTGGCGGTCGTCGGCAAAGAAGATCGCCATGCGAGCCCGGAAGAACTGGCGCACATGGTGGCGCTGGTCGACACCGCCATGGAGCAGGGTGCCCTGGGCCTCTCCACGGCGCTCGAATACGCACCCGCGTTCTACGCCCCGACCGAGGAAGTCATCGCGCTCGCGAAAGCCGCCCGTCGTCACGGTGGCGTGTATGCGACCCACATGCGCAACGAGGGTGGCCAGATCGACCAATCCCTCGATGAGACGTTCCGCATCGCTCGTGAGGCCGGCATCCCCGCCGAGATCTGGCACCTCAAGGTGTCGGGACGGCGCAACTGGGGCCGGATGCCGCATGTGTTGGCGCGCATCGACTCGGCGCGCGCGGCGGGGCTCGACGTCACCGCCGACCAGTATCCCTATCTCGCCGGGGCGACCTCGCTCGACGCGTCAGTCCCGGCGTGGGCTCACTCGGGCGGGAATGATTCGCTGATCGCGCGCCTGCGCGATCCGGCCATCCGGGCGCGACTCCGCGCGGAGCTGCTCGCGCCGCCCCAAATCACGGACCGCTTCTACCGGGCCACCGAAGGGCCGCAGGGCGTCATCGTGTTCCCCTTCGAAGACTCCCTGCATTATCTCCAGGGAAAGCGCTTGTCCGAGATCGCAGCGCAGCGCCATCGCGATCCCATCGAGACGATGTTCGACTTGATCATCGCGGATCACGCGCGCAGCGGGGCCATCTACTTCATCATGAGCGAGCCCGATGTGCGGGCCGCGATGCAGCACTGGTGGGTCGCCGTGAACACCGATGCGAGTGGCGTCGCGCCCGACGGCCCGTTCGGCACGGAAGGCACACACCCTCGCGCCTACGGTTCGTTCACCCGCATCTTGGGCCGCTACGTGCGCGATGAAAAACTGCTGACCCTCGAGTTTGCGGTCCGCAAAATGACGTCGCTCGCCGCTCAGCGCGTCGGTCTCGTCGATCGTGGCCTCGTGCGTCCGGGCATGTACGCAGACATCACCGTTTTCAATCCGGCGACGGTCATCGATCGCGCCACGTTCGAGCAGCCGCATCAGCCCTCGCTCGGCATCGAGTACGTGCTGGTGAACGGACAGATGGTATTGAGGAAAGGCCAGCTCACCAGCGCGCGTCCGGGCCGAGGTCTCAGGGGGCCAGGCTACAAGCAGTCCCGCTAGAGTGACGCTCGGCCGGCTGGGCTTCGCCTGGATCGTCGTCGCAGCATGGTTCGAAATCGCAACTGTGGTCACGAACTACGTCGTTCAACCGCTTGCGGTACCTCCTGACGCGACGGTCCACGTGGGCGTCCCGCCGCGCGTGCTGGTACAGCGACTCGTCGAAGCCGCGCTGATCACGCTGATCGCCTCCCTATGGTTCGATTCCCTTGGCAGCGGCGGATGGTGGCTGCTGTTTCTCTTGATCGGCGCTCTGGTGACGTCTGCGAAGTTGTTCGCGGCCCGGCCGGGTCTGGCCGACGTCTTCGACCTTGCGCGGTATGTCGTCGCGGGAGCCCTGCTCGCCTGGCGTCTTTCGTAGCTATCTTCGCTGGACCAATGACAACGATTCGACTGACTGCGCTCTCGCACGGCGCCGGCTGAGCCTGCAAGCTCGGCCCCGCCGAGTTGGCGCAGGTCTTGCGCCACGTGCCGACCCTCTCGGATCCACGCATCCTGGTCGATGCTTCGACGCGGGACGACGCCGCCGTGTACCAATTGACGCCGGATCGCGCCATCGTCGCCACCGTGGATTTCTTCACCCCGATCGTAGACGACGCCTATGACTTCGGTCGCATCGCGGCGGCCAACGCGTTCTCCGACGTCTACGCGATGGGCGGGACACCGCTGCTCGCACTGAATCTGGTCGGGTGGCCGCGCGACACGCTGCCCTACGAACTGTTGGGTGACGTGCTACGCGGCGGTGCCGACATCGCCAAAGAGGCTGGCGCCTTCGTGCTCGGCGGCCATTCCGTGGACGATCCCGAGCCCAAGTACGGCATGGTCGCGATCGGCGAGGTGCATCCCAACCGCATCGTCACGCTCGCGCGCGCGCGCGCGGGCGACGCGCTGGTGCTGACCAAGCCGATCGGCACCGGGGTGCTCACGACTGCTTTGAAGCGTGATCTCGCAACGGCGACCGAAATCAGCGCCGCGGTAAAGTCGATGGCGACGTTGAACGCCGGTGCGGCACGCGCGATGCGCGCGACCGGAGGAGGCGTGCACGCCGCGACCGATGTGACCGGCTTCGGCTTGCTGGGTCATCTGCACAACATGCTGGCCGCGAGCGGAATGTCGGCTGAGATCGATGCGGCGTCGGTCCCGCTTTTGCCCAATGCCGTCGAGCTCGCCGAGCGCGGCGCGGTTCCGGGCGGCACCAAACGGAACCGCGACACCCTCTCGCCGCACGTGACGTTCGCTGATGGTGTCTCTGAGCCCATTCGTGTGCTGCTGTTTGATGCCCAGACGTCGGGAGGGCTGTTGATCGCCGTGGACCCCGATCGCGCCAACGTGCTGCTGGCGGCATTGGAGCGGGAAGGGACTCCCGCTGCAGCACGGATCGGCCGAATCTCGCGTGGCACAGCCGGCGCGATCACGGTGACCTGAATGCGCGTACCGGCGATTCCTGAATACCGCTCCCTGACGCCCGCCGCGCTCGACGCACTCGAGCGGGCGGTGCGCGAGCGGCGGCGGGTGGCGCTGCGACGCCGCGGGACCGAATATGTCGTGGTGGCCGAGCGCCTGGAAACGAGTGGTCGCGACGACGTACTGGCGGGACGGCTCCCGATGACCGGCGAGCTGCTCACGTTCCGGTTGCGCGACCTGGAGAGCTTCGCGGTGCTGCCCTGAGCACCGCCACCGACCGTGTTCACGCGCCTGCTGGTAGGTCTGGACGGCAGTCCCAGCGCCGACGAAGCGCTCGAGCAGGCCGTCCATCTCGGCCTCCGATTCAAGGCCAAGGTCGTCGTGGCACATGTGAGGGAGACGCACGGCCTCGGCCGGCGACCATCCGATTCCGGCGCGCTCCTGCAGCGGGCGCAGGAGCGCGTGGAGGATGCCGGGCTCGACGTCGTGACGATCCTCCAGCATGGCGATCCCGAGACCGAGCTGGCGACACTCGCGCGCGACGTCGACACGGTGCTCGTGGGTCGCCGCGGCCGCTCGTCGCCGGCGGATGTGCTCGGCAAGACGGTCTCATCGTTGATCCGCATCGCGGAACGGTCGGTCATCGTGTGCGCCAGCAAACCGTCGCCGATGAACACCTGCGCCGTCGCGTACGATGGCCGGGAAACGGCGCAACGCGCCCTCGCGCTGGTCGCGCGCTTCGCGAGCGTCACCCACAGCACGGTGCACGTGATTCACGCGACGATCGATCCCACCATCGGCACGATGGTGATCGGCGAAGCGGAAGCGCTGCTCTCACTGCAGGGTGTCGCGTTCGTGACGCACATCGAGCGTGGCACGCCCGGTGAGGCGGTGGCGCGAGTGATCGAACGCACGAAATGCGACGCCTTGTTCGCCGGTGCACACGTGGGCAAGCGCAACGCGGTCACGGTGTCGCACGCCGAGGAGATCTTGCTGCACACGGACATCCCGGTGGTCATTCAGCCGTGACCACGCCATTCGTGCTGGTGCATGCGGACGAAAGCTGTCTCGGCAACGACTCCACCAAGCCGAGCCGGGGTGGGAACGCGGCGCTGATCGAGGCACCGGCGGGGGACAGCGTGGCGCGCTGGGATTTCTACGAATGCTCGCCGCAAACGACGAACAACAAGATGGCGTTGGCGGGTGCCATCGCGGCGTTGGAATGGATTCGCCGCCAGTGGCGCCATGCGCTGGTGCATTTCGTCTCCGACTCCGAGTATCTGGTCAAGGGGATGAGCGAGTGGCGCAAAGATTGGAAGGCTCGCGGCTGGCGCCGCAAAACGGGTGCACTCGAGAACGCCGATCTCTGGCAGAAGCTCGATCAGGTCGATGCCGCCCACACGGTTGAGTGGCGTTGGGTACGCGGCCACAACGAGCACGTCAAGAACGAGTATTCGAACGCCCTCGCGATCCGCGCGGCCGAGCAGCAGGAGCGCTCCAACGGCCTGATTCCGTCGGGCTTCGATACCTGGCTGGCGCAGCAACGCGCCCGCGGCAAATACGTGGACTTCGATCCCGACGAGGAGCTGCATGAGCGACGTAAGTAAGGACCACCTAGCCGCCGCCGATCCGTCGCTTTCCCTCGATCGGATACCGCTGTACGAGGTATACATGCGCATGGCGGAAGAGATGGCCAAGCGCTCGACCTGTTCGCGCCTGCAAGTGGGCACGGTGGTCACCGACCAGCGGCTCGAAAACGTCTTGGCGATCGGGTACAACGGCAACGCGCGCGGCCTGCCCAACAAATGCGATTCGGCGGTGCCGGGCAATTGCGGCTGCATCCATTCGGAGATGAATGCGCTCGTGAAAGCACCGGGCAGCATGCGCGATAAGGTCGTTTTCGTCAGCGCGTCGCCATGCGTCATGTGCGCGAAGTTGATCATCAACTCCGGCGTCACCCACGTCTTCTATCGGAAGGCCTATCGCGATCCGTCCGGCGTGGAAGTGCTGCAGCAGGGCGGCGTAGTGCCCGTCCTGTACGACCGCTGGATGACGGCGTGGAGAAATGGTGCGTAGCTGATGGACGAGCTCGACCGCCTCTTCGGCCTGCTCGTGACTGCGCTCGCGCGCGAGACGCGCGTGGCCGTCCCCTTCCTCGCCTCCGAGGTGTACGAGCGGCTCGTCCCGTATCGCGCCAACCGCTCGCGGCTGAATGTCGCGACCCATCAGGACTATGAGATGGCGGTGCTCCGGCTGCTGGCCGGCGAGCGCAACTACGTGCAGCTCGAGCCGGAAAACGTGCGCGAAGCGATGCAGCGTGAGATCGCGACCATCAATCCCGATCCCGCGTACTTTCGCAGCTTCCCCGACGCCCAGGTGATGGTGAACGGCCGCGCCGCCGAGCGCGTGCTGCTCGCCGATCGCGCCTATGCGCCCCCGTCGTCTGCGGCCGAGGAGGAAGACGAAGAGCTGGTGGATACGACGGGAGAAAACCCGGTGCCCGTGCCGTTCGCCCCGCCGGCTGCGTTCCGAGCGCCAATGGCGAGGGCCAAGGATCCGCTCGCGTCGAATCAATGCGAATACTGCGGCGGCGTATTACCTGCGAACCGGGAGGCTCGCTTCTGCCCGCATTGCGGCCAGCCCCGCGAGGGGGACCTGCGCTGCCAGGGCTGCGGCGGTGCGCTGGATGTGGGTTGGGCCTACTGCTTGTCGTGTGGCCGTCCCACGGGGTTTGAATGACGGTCGGACGGTCGGACGGCCGGACGGCCAAAATCGCCGTCATCGCTGGAGACGGTATCGGACCCGAAGTGATCGAAGCAGCAATCCCCATCTTGGATCGCGTGGCTGCAAAACATGGATTCTCACTGGCGTGGGAACGCCTGCCCTATTCCGCCGATCATTTTCTGAAAACTGGAGAAACACTCCCTGACGCTGCGTTTCAGCATCTGCGTGATGACGTGGATGGAATCTTTCTGGGCGCGCTCGGAGACCCACGCGTGCCTGGCAACGAGCACGCGCGCGATATTCTGCTTGGGCTGCGTTTTAAGCTCGATCTGTATGTGAATTTCCGGCCCGTGGAGCTTCTGCATCCTGACCTGTCCCCGCTCCGCCTTTCGGCCGACCGGCCGTCCGGCCGTCCGGCCATCGACTTCGTGATCTTTCGAGAAAATACAGAAGGCCAGTATTTAGGCCGCGGCCGCTCGTCGGGCGATGAGCACGTTGCCGAGGAGGTCAATACCGGAAAGGGGGTCGAGCGCATCATTCGAGCGGCCTTCGAATGGGCAAAATCACACGGCAAGACGCGCGTCACGATGAGCGACAAATCGAACGCCATCCCCACCCACAAGATTTGGCAGGAGAAATTCCGTGCGCTCGGTGCCGAGTACCCGGGCATTCAGAGCGAGCACCGCTACGTGGACACGCTGGCGCTGGAGTTGGTGCGTGAGCCACAACGCTTCGAAGTGATCGTGACGAATAATCTCTACGGCGACATCCTGTCCGACCTTGGAGCCGGCCTGGTCGGTGGGCTCGGCGTTGCCGCCAGCGCCAACCTCCATCCCGGCAACCGGCACGCTCTCTTTGAGCCTGTCCATGGCTCGGCCCCGCCCCTCGCAGGCAAGGGCATCGCGAATCCTGTTGCCGCGGTGTTGACCGGTGGCTTGATGTTCGAGCACCTGGGTCACCCGGCCGCCGCTACTGATCTCAAGCAAGCGGTCCGCAAGCTCCTGGCCCGGACGGTCCGACCTCCCGATCTCGGGGGCAAGTCAGGCACGGCAGCCGTCGCAAGGGCGCTCCAGGACCTCGTTTGACTCCTAGTTGACGTTGGGCACTCATTGATTGAGTCTAGGTAGGAATTAATCCAAATTGGTGTATGCCGCCGCTCCCACTCGCCAAAATCCTGAGTGTCGCGCTTCCGTCGTTGTCGGGCGAAGCGCGGGCGGTCGTTGACGTGCTGGCGTGTAAGAATGGCTTGTTACCGCCGGCCGGCGACGTCGCCGCTTTCCTGGGACTCCGCACCCGCCATCAAGTAGCCCGGACGCTGCGCCGGGCCAGCCTACCTCCGCTCGAGGAGCTGGCGGCCTGGACGCGGCTGTTCTACTGGGTCCTGCGGTGGGAGCAAACAGGAGCGTCGTTGCTCGCGCTGGCGCGCCAGTCAAATCTCGAACCCGCCACCTGCTACCGCCTCGTGCGCCGTCTCATGGACCAGCCATGGTCACGCGTCCGACGCGGCGGCATCACGGGAGCCATCCTCCGCTTCCGGACGATCTGGAAAGACCGAGGAATACACGAGCTGGCGCTGCAGCCATACTTGCAGGCGGTGGGTGGGGCGGGGGCGGGGGGGGCGCACCGGGAAGTGGGAGCGGCGCTCGCAGTCGGCGCCGGCGGCTTCGGAACCGAACTTTCGATCCGGGCCGTCCGCCCGCCCCCGCGAGCTGTAGCCGATCCGCTGGGCCGGCCCCACGGCGTGCTCGCCTCCCGACTGGGGATCGCCGGCTATCCATTCGATGTTGCGATCGGGCCGGATGGCGCCGCCTGGCTGACTCGGCTCCACGCCGCCGTGCTCGAGCGGTTGCAGCTGCAACCGCTGATGTCCACCGCGGTCATTCGCGTGGGCATCGCCCCGACACGCGTCATCGTCGCGCCCACCGGCGAGCGCGCATGGGTGACCAACCAGTTCACCCGGGACGTCGCCGTCGTGGATCTTGCCTGGCGGCGCCGCACCGGTTCCATCGCCATGGAGGGCGATCCCCTGGGGGCGGCGTTGTCGCCGGATTCGCGGACACTCTACGTCTCGACCAATCTCGATCGCCTTTGCGTCTGCGCGCTGACGGACACCGGTGGGCGGATCGTCCGGTCAACCAGCCTCCCGCAAGCGTGCACCGAGTTGGCGATCCATCCCGCCGGTAACCGCGTGTATGCACCAACGTGGAAAGCCGGCCACGTCTTGGAGCTGGATGCGCGGAGTCTCTCGGTCATTCGCCGTTACGAGGTGGGCGGCCAGCCGTTGGGTGTCGCGGTCTCATCCGACGGCACGCGCCTCTACTGCGGCAACGAACACGGATGGCTCGACCTGGTGCATTTGCCTACCGGGAAAATCGTGAGGCGAACCTTGGAGAATCCGGTTGACGAAGTGGCGCTTACGCCCGACCAGGCCGTCGTGTACGCAAGTCTGCGAACGGCCGGGCAGATCGCGATGGTCGACGCGCATACCCTGGAATGCGTCGGGACACTCGAGACCGGAGGCCTTCCCCGCCATATCGCATTCGATCGCCTGGGCCATGTTGCCATCGTTGCCAATGAGGCCGGATGGGTTGACCTCGTGCGTTGATTGTGTCGCAGCGATTCAAGGACGAGCGGCGGATGGGGAACACGCCCATCCGCCGCTCGTGTTTTCCCGTCATGACTACCGTCGCATCCGCTGCAGACCCATATTCCGCCCACTTATGATGGAGTACCATCCATGAAAACTCAGGGCGCCACTAAAGACGTCGTCTTCCTGTCAGGGGTACGGTCAGGATTTGGGGCGTTCGGCGGCTCTTTGAAGGACTTATCGGCCATCGACTTAGGCGCGGCCGCGGCTCGCCACGCCATCCAGCGCTCCGGCGTTCCCGCGAGCGACTTTGGGCATACGGTCTTCGGCAATGCGCTCCAGACTTCGGCAGACGCGATCTACATGGCCCGCCATGTCGGATTGAAAGCCGGACTGCCCATCGAAACGCCAGCCGTCACCGTCAATCGTCTCTGCGGCTCGGGCTTCGAGGCGATCACGCAAGGCGCGCAACTGATTCTGCTTGGTGAAGCGGACGCAGTACTGGCGGGCGGTGCCGAGTCGATGAGCCAGGCGCCCCACGTCGTGCGTGGCGCGCGCTGGGGGCTGCGCCTCGGACCGGCGCCGTTGGAGGACCTGCTGTGGGAGTCGCTGAAGGATCCGCAATGCGGCCTGTCGATGGCCGAAACCGCCGAGAGCCTCGCCGAGAAGTACAAGCTCACCCGTCGGGAAGTGGATGAAGTCGCTGTTGCCTCGCAGCAACGGGCGAAGCAGGCGTGGGACGCCTGCGCCTTCCAGGACGAAGTGGTCCCCGTCACGATCAAGGTGAAGGGGAAGGACGTCGAGTTCCGCGCCGACGAGCACATGCGGCCCGAGACGACACTCGAAATCCTCAGCGGGCTCAAGCCGTATTTCAAGAAGGACGGGCTCGTCACGGCCGGCAACGCGTCCGGCATCTCGGACGGCGGCGCGGCGACGGTGCTCGCGAGTGAGGAGTATGCGAAGGCGCACGGGTTGAAGCCGCTCGGCCGCCTCGTCGCGTGGGCCGTCGCCGGGGTCGAGCCGAAACACATGGGCATCGGGCCTGCGCCCGCCGCCCGCAAGGCACTCGCGAAGGCAAAGATGAAACTCGAGCAGATGGATCTCGTCGAAGTGAACGAAGCGTTCGCGCCGCAGTACCTCGCAGTCGAGCGCGAGCTGGGCTTGGACCGCACGCGCACGAACGCGTGCGGCGGCGCGATCGCTATCGGGCATCCCCTGGCGGCCACTGGCACGCGCATCACGATTCACCTGCTGCACGCGTTGCGGCGCGAGAAGCGGCGCTTTGGACTCGGCTCGGCCTGCATTGGGGGAGGTCAGGGGGCGGCGGTGATCGTGGAAGCTTTGTGAGCGACATACTCCTCGGCGCGATCGGAATGATCGCCCTCTATCTCTTTTCGGGCCTTCGCGTGCTGCGTGAATACGAGCGCGGCGTGTACTTCCTGCTCGGCCGTCTCCGGCCCACGAAGGGGCCGGGCCTGATCTTTCTCCCTCCGGTGCTGGCACGGATGCAGAAGGTGTCGCTGCGGGTCATGGCGATCGACGTCCCGCCCCAAGATGTGATCACCCGTGACAACATCTCGATCAAGGTCAACGCGGTGTTGTACATGCGCGTGAAAACGCCGGACAAGGCGGTCGTGGGCGTCGAGAATTATCTCTACGCGACGAGCCAGCTGGCGCAGACGACGTTGCGGTCGGTGCTGGGTGAAACTGAAATGGACGAGCTGCTCGCGAACCGTGACAAGATCAATGCGATCCTGCGCCAGACGATCGACACGCGCACCGAGGACTGGGGCATCGAGGTCTCCGCCGTCGAAGTAAAGGACGTGGACCTCCCGCCCGAGATGAAGCGCGCGATGGCACGCCAGGCCGAAGCCGAGCGCGAGCGACGGGCCAAGGTCATCAACGCCGAGGGCGAGCTACAGGCGTCCGAGAAGCTCGCGCAGGCGGCGCACATCATCGGCAAGGAGCCGGCGGCGATTCAGCTGCGCTACCTCCAGACCGTCAACGAAATCGCTTCCGAGAACAATTCCACAACGATCTTTCCCATTCCGATCGACCTGTTCAGGGGCTTCATGGAGCGGCTGGCACCGGCGCAGGCCGATGATTCGGGCAGCCGCGCTCTTCCCGAGAGCACATCGGGCGAGCGTTTGCCGACGGTGCGCGACAAGGGGAAGGCGAAGGTCTGATGGAGAAGGATCTCATCAGTCGCGAGGCGCTGGAGCGCATCATCAAGCGCGCCGCCGAGCTCCAGGCCGGAGAACACGACGTCGGCGACGGTCTCACGAATAACGAAGTCCTGGCGCTCGGGAAGGACGTCGGAATTCCCGACCGGTACCTGCGCCAGGCCATGCTGGAGGAGCAGACACGCACAGCCCCCGACGTCGCGACCGGGACGTGGGCGTGGCTCACGGGTCCCCGGTCGATCGTGGCGCACCGAGTCGTTCCCGGCGATCGCGCGGCGGTCGAGCGAGCCTTGAGCCGGTGGATGACGGAAGAAGAGCTGCTGCAACCCAAACGGCATTTTGCCGACCGGACGTCCTGGGAACCCAAGGCGGGCGCGTTCGCCTCGATTCAGCGCGCGTTGGCGGGAAAGCGTCGCTACTCGCTGGCGCGCGCCGCGGAGATCAGCGGCCAGGTCGTCCAGCTCGAACCCGGATTCTGTCTGGTGCGCCTCGAAGCTGACATCCGCCAGCAGCGCGCGCAGCGGATTTCGGGGGCCTCCGTCCTCCTTGTACTCGGCTGGGGCATGACGGCGGCAACCGCCCTCATCGCCCCGCCGCTCGCGGTCGCCCAGGCCTTGATGCTCGTGCCGGGCGTCGGCCTGACGCTCGGAGGGGCCGCGGTCGCCCGCACCTACCGGGGCGCCAACGAGCGCATGCAGGTGGCGCTGGAGCAGATACTCGACGGGCTCGAACAGGGTGAAATCCGCTCGGCCAACCGGGGCGAGCTGCCCGGCGCGCGAGCCTTCGTCCGAATCGCCGAAGAAGTGCGCAAGGCGTTCGAGAATCCCAGGCCCAAGCCCAGGAGCTGAGGAATTGACCGACATCCAGCGCGTCGGTGTGCTCGGCTGCGGCGTGATGGGCAGCGGCATCGCCCAAGTCGCCGCCACCGTCGGCTACGACACGATCGTCCGTGACGTGTCCAAGGAGGTCCTCGATCGCGGCCGTGCCGGCATCGAAAAATCGCTCGCAAAATTCGTGGAAAAAGGAAAGCTCCAGGCCGCGGATCGGGATGCGACGCTCAAACGCCTGTCCTTCACGACGACGGTCGCGGACCTGAAGCCTTCGGATATCGTCATCGAAGCGATCACCGAAGACCTCGCGCTGAAGAACGCGCTCTTCAAGGAGCTGGACGGGCTGTGCGGTCCCGGCACCATCTTCGCCTCGAACACCTCCAGCCTCACGATCGCCGAGATGGCGGCGGCCACCAAGCGCGCCGACCGGTTCGTCGGCCTGCACTTCTTCAACCCCGTGCCGCTGATGCCGCTGGTCGAGGTCGTGCGCACCGTGACGACCTCGGAGCAGACGTTCAAGCGCGTCTTCGCATTCGCCGCCTCGCTCCGCAAAGAGCCCGTCGCCGCCAAGGACAACTCCGGCTTCATCGTGAACCTGTTGCTCGTGCCCTACTTGCTGGACGCGATCCGCGCCGTGGAGCGCGGCGTGGGAAGCGTGCCCGATATCGACAAGGCGATGCAGCTCGGCTGCGGCTATCCCATGGGTCCGCTGACGCTGCTCGATCTCGTCGGGCTCGATACGACGCACCACATCGCCGAGATCATGTTCAAGGAGTACCGCGAAGCGCGGTACGCGCCCCCGCCGTTGCTCAAGCGCATGGTGCTCGCCGGGATGAACGGCAGAAAATCCGGTAAGGGCTTCTACGACTACTCGTCCAATCCACCCATCGTCAGCAACCTGGGACTCTAATGCCTGGCTACGACGCTGCCCGCTGGCATGCGGTACTGAACGACCTTCCTGCCGCGCTGCTCTTCGTGGCGGTCCTGTTTGACATCGGCGCCGCCGCGACCAAGCGGGAATCGCTGATGTGGGCGGGCATCTGGACCTTGTGGGCCGGCGTCATCGGGGGATGGGCGGCGGTCGTTGCGGGGAAACTCGCGTCCGCCTCCATCGAGCACGGTGACGCGATTCACGAGATCATGGAGAAGCACGAGCATATGGCGCTGCTGACGATGTCCCTCTTTACCGTCGTGCTCGCGTGGCGTCTCATCCGCCGCTTTCAGATGCCGGCGCAGGAACTCGCGTTCACGCGCATGCTGAGTATCGTGGGGATCGCGGGATTGGTATGGACCGGCGTGCTCGGAGGCAGGCTCGTGTTCCAGCACGCGGCCGGCATTCCGTCGCAAACGCTTCAGACCGAGCTCGAGAATCGGGAAGAGGGTCACCAGCATGAGCCCGGCGAAGAGCACGAGCACGCGCCGGCTGCGACCCCCGCCGACACCACCAAGACCGCGCCACACAGTCACCCACCAGGGACTCCGCCGCACAGTCGTTGATGCGGGTACTCGTGGGCTGCGCGCTGCTGGTCGTGGCATGTACGCCGGCCACAACGCGTCCCTCGTTCGCGCCTTTTCCTGAAGCGCTGCACGCGGTGATCAACGCGCCACCCGACGCCGTGACGCGCGAGGCCCAGACGATTCTCACCGCGGATACGATCCCGATCCACCTTTCGAGCCTGCGCGACGCGTGGCTCGAGACGGGAGAGTTCGCGGGAACGCACCGCCTGCGCCTCTGGGCCGATCCCGATGTGCCGGGCAAGGCGCGCGTGACAATCGAGGCCGTGTACCGGCCCACCAAAGATCCGTCGCGCACCCAGCGGGACCTCGAGCGCGCCGCGCCGCCCGGCTCGCCCGGTCAATTGCGCGCCGAGCAGCTGCTCGCCGCCTTAAAGGACAAGCTTGGAGTCACGACCTACTAGCCTCCGGCAGAGCCTCGGCGCCCTCGAGTACTTCACATTTGGTTTCGGCAGCATGGTGGGCGTGGGCTGGCTGGTCATCATGGACGACTGGCTGGCCCGCGGCGGACCCGGCGGCGCCATGCTCGGCTTCCTCGGCGGCACCCTGCTGCTCCTCCCGATCGCGTTGACGTACGGCCGATTGGTGCGCGCGATCCCCGACGCTGGTGCCGAAATCGCATATACCGAACGCGTGTTTCCGCGGCCGGTGAGCTTCGCCGCCGGCTGGATGATGGTGCTCGCCTACGCGATCGTGTGCCCCTGGGAAGCCGTCGCCATCGGCAACCTGCTGGCCAGGATCGTCCCCGCCATGAACGACATTCCCCTGTACACAGTCGCCGGCAAAGTCATCACGCTGCCGCGGCTCGTCGCGGGTCTCTCGCTCACGGCACTCATCGGCCTCGTCAATTATCGCGGCATCCGCACCAGCGGCCGTTTCCAGGATTTTACCACGCTCGGGCTGCTCGCCTGTTTCGTCGTTTTTGGTGTGCTGGGATTTGCGCGCGGGAATGCGGTAAACGTGCAGCCCCTGTTTGCCTCGTCCGGTCCTTTCATCTCCGTACTGCTGGTCGCGCAGATAGTACCCTACTTCATGACCGGGTTCGAGTCGATCCCGAAGGCTTCGGAAGAAGCGCGCCCGGATCTCCCCGCCGGTACGCTCA
>WNFU01003156.1_pt1 | contig 21964 bp, 15 predicted proteins | sample 5400121 | NCBI WGS metagenome assembly WNFU01 (sample SAMN13153360, study PRJNA577476) | soil metagenome | isolation source: 100 cm soil or saprolite under grassland replicate 1 | place: USA:California | collected 2016-06-15
GGTACGCGATCCCGCACCGCGGCTGCCCCCAGCTTCACCGGGCTGTTGCGTCAGCCCGGGGCCGGCCTCTCAGCCGGCACGGATAGAGATGTCGTTCGCTCTGATCCATCTCCTTTCACACAGCGCCTCGTGGCGCACTAAACAAGTCACAGGCGAGGATCGTGTTTGCGTGTTGCTGCAAGAACGACCGCCAGCTGGAGGCGGCGCGCTCCGGTGCCGGCGGGATGCCGGCGCGGGCGAGCACGTTGCGAACCAGCGTCGCCGAGACGGTGATCCCGAGCTTGCGTAACTCGCCCACGATCCGGACGTAGCCCCAATGGCTGTTCTCGCGCGCGAGTCGCACGATCAGCTGACGTACCTCCTGGTCGACAGCTGGCCGGCCCGGGCGCCGGTGCGGATAGGTCCAGCGGCGGGCGACGATCCGCCGGTGCCAGCGCAGCAGCGTCTCAGGCGTGACAAGGAATGTCTGCCACGTGCGACGAGGCATCACTCGGCTCAGCGCCGCCAGTACCAGCCGGTCGCTCTCCGCCAGCTGCGGGCGCCGCGCCTGCCGCCGCAGGACCGACAGCTCGTGGCGCAGAACGAGCAGCTCGAGCTCCTTCGAGCGGTCGCCGCGCGCGAGAAGCAAGACAAACGCGAACAGCCGACAGGCGACGACGTAGACGAACGACACGAGCACAGGCAGCCTCCGGGGACGGGAGCGCCGACGCTACCTGCCTCGCAGCCAACCGACCTCGCAGCCAACCGACCTCGCAGCCAACCGACCTCCAGCACCGCACGCGCCTCACGACCGAGTTTGTGCACCCCACGGGCGTGCGTTGACGCTTCGCGGCGAGAGCGTCACAATTCGATTTCCGGTATGGCTTCCTTGGGGGGAACCTAGGAGCAGTGCGTATCGCAGGTCTCGCCGCCGCAACAGTGCTCGCAGCTGTCGTGGCGTCGTCGCGCTCGGGCGCGGCGTCTCCGCCCGGCCTCGTCGCCTTCCAGACGGATCGCGACGGCAACTTCGAGATCTACGTCATGAACCGCGACGGGAGCGAGCAGCGCGACCTGACGAACCATCCCGGGGACGACATGCTGCCGACGTGGTCGCCGACCGGCGCCCGCATCGCTTTCACGTCGAACCGCCGCAAGCAGTGGCAGCTCTGGATGATGAACGCGGACGGCAGCGGGCAGCAGCAGATCCTGAGGAGTGTCGGGCCGGATACGAACCCAGCCTGGTCGCCGCGTGGGGACAAGATCGCATTCGAGACGAACCGCCGCGGCAACTGGGAGATCTACGTTCTCGACCTCAAGTCTCGGACGGCCCGGAACGTGTCGCGCAGCGCAACTACGGATGACGTCGACGCGTCCTGGGCGCCGGACGGAAAGCGGATCGTCTACTCGTCCGGCAAGTTCGGCAGGGGCCGCTTCCGGCTCGTCAGCGTCAACGTTCTGACGGGCAAGAAGCGAGCTGTGGCCACCCCCACCGGGGTTCAGGAGGCTCTTCGGCCCGATTGGTCCGGGGTGAAGGGCCGCATCGCGTTCACCGGTGTCTCGCACGGGAACTACGACATCTACGTCGTCGGCACGTCGAAGCCGCTGACGACGTCGTCCGGAGAGGACGCCGATCCGGATTGGTCGCCCGACGACAGCACGATCGCGTTCACGTCGGGCAGGGACGGCAACTACGAGATCTACTCGATGAACGCCGACGGCACGAAACAGCAGAACCTCACGGACAAGGAGGGTGACGACCTTAACCCGGCGTGGCAACCGGTCGAGCGGAAGGGCAACGTGCGCATGCCGGCTGGAATCCGCTGCACCAAGCTCATCAACGGCACGAGCGTCGGCGACTACCTCCCCGGCACCGCATGCATAGACACCATCAAGGGAGCAGGTGGCAAGGACACGCTGATCGGAAAGAGCGCCCGCGACTGGTTGTACGGCGGGGCCGACCCGGACCATCTCAACTCCCGTTACCTGGACGGCGGCACCTGCGACTACAGGGTCGACGGGGGAGTGGGTCCCGGCGACGCAGGGAGGACCGATCCTTGCGATCCGCGGTACGGAATCGACAGCTCGTACTGAACCGGGTCACTGCGCGACGCGTGAGCGGGCGGTGGCGACCAGCGTGTCGAGCTGAGCGCAGACCTCGCACGGCACGATCCGCGCGAAGCCGTCCGCACCCGCGGTGGCGATCAGCTTCGCGTCGGGGCTGAAGACGCCGTCGAGGACCCCACCCTGGTGGCGAGAGACGACGCCGATGCTCCCGCCGCCGAATGCGTCCCAGAGACGCCCGGTGCCGTCTGCGCTGACGGTCAGCACGACCGTGCCGTCGCGGTCGAAGACCGCGCGCTCCACGGGGTCGCTGTGGCCCTCGAGCACCGCGAGCCTGCGTCCGCCGTCGGCGCTCCAGATGGACGCCGTCCCGTCGTCCGCGGCGACCAGCAGCCGGTCTGAGCGCGGGGCGAAGGTGACGGAATGCACCGGCCCCAGATCGAGGTCGTTCAGCGGCTCTCCCGTCGTGCGTCCGACCGTGACGCCATTCTCCCCGCCGCCGGCGACGAGCTTGCCGTCGGGGCTGAACGCGACGTGCTCGACCGAGCCTCGGCTGCGGATCTGGGGCAGCGCCGTCCAGTCCTCCGTCCGCCACAGGCGCACGGTCGAGTCTTCGCCAGCGGCAGCGAGCCACTCGCCGTCGCGGCTGAAGGCGACGGCGAGGACACGGGACTTCTCGGTCACGAGCAGGCGGGGTCGCCGATCCCGGTCCGCCATGCTCCACACGCGGACACCGCCGTCGTCGGACGCGGTGGCGAGGAGCTCGGCGTCCGGGCTGAAAGCGACACTCGTTATCCCCGCACCCTCCGGGTGGGACAGCACGCGTCTCGGCGTGCCCTCGGGAAGCGCCCAGACCCGGGCCCTGCTGTCCTGGCCGGCGGCCGCCAGCAGCCTGCCGTCGGGTGTGACGTCGATTGCGTTGATCAGCGGGGCTTGCCCAGTGAGGACGTGCTGCAGCCGTCCCGTCGCAGTCCATAGTCGGACCCGGCCGTCCGTGCCGGCGGTGACGACGCTTCTTTGTCCCGGCACGAAAGCCGTGGCGCTGACCTGTACGTCCTTGGGATGGGCGAGCACGATGGGCTCGTCCGGCGTCCGCCAGATGCGGGCGCTCTTGTCGATGCTCGCCGTCGCGAGCATCGATCCGCTCGCTGCGATGGCGAAGACCGCGCCTCGGTGGCCGCGGAGCACCGTCACGAGTGAGTGCGTCTCTCGGCTCCACACCCTGCTCTTCCCGTCAGCCCCCGCGGCGGCCACGAGCTTCCCGCCTCGCGCGAAGGTGACGTCGTGTAGAAGGCTGCCCGCTTCGAAGTCCTCGACCGGCGTCCAGGCCGGGAGCTTCCACAGCCGCGCGACGCCGTCGTTCGCGCCTGCGAGCACGAGCCCGCCGGGGCCGAACGAGGCGCTCGTGAATGCGACGCGGCCGGCGCCCGAGTCGAGACTCGATAGGGCCGCGCCGGTCTCCGCGTCGTAGATGCGAAGACGGCCGTCCTCGGCGGCCGTGAGCAGGCGGTGGCCGGCGCCGAAGGCGACGCGGGTCACAGCCGCGTTGCTGCCGCTGCGGGTCACGTCGATGCTCCGGGGCCGACCTCCGGTCTCGAGATTCCAGATCCGCACCTGGCCGTTCGTGCTCGCGCCGGCGAGGAGCGAGTCGTCGGCACTGAACGCGACGCTCGTTGCCCAGCCTGGAAGGAGGCGCGGTGGCTGTTCGGCGCCGTCGGGGAGGCTCCAGACCCTGAGGTTGCCGGCCTGGTCGCCGGCGGCCAACGCGTTCCCTTTCGAGTTGAACGCGACCGAGATGATCTCGGGGCCGTTCTTCGTCCCGAGGACGTTCGCCTGTTGCCAGCCGGCCCTCCGCCAGACGGTGACGGTTCCGTCGGCGCCGGCGGCTGCGACCAGGTTGCCGCTGCTAGCAAAGGCGATGTCGCGGAAGCGTGGAGCGTCGGCGCCGCCCAGGATCTCGACCAGGCGCGAGTCGAGGAGCGCGGCGCGAAGCGCGGTCTCCGCCTGAGGCGTCGCGGCCTTGTCCAAGGCCTGAATCGCCAGGTTCAGGCTCGCGTTCGGATCGTCCGCGAGCTGCAGGAGCGAGAGTTGCGCGAGCTCGCCCGACTCGGCCTTGCGCTGCGCGTCTCTCGCCGCCGAGCGCTGATCCACCGCGATGACCGTAGCTACAGCAAAGAGGCCGAGGAGCACGACGAGGCCCGCAGTGGCGCGCCGGAACGTGCGTGCCCTCCGCCTTTCGGCTGCGGCCAGCTTCTTCGCATCCTCGACCTGTTGCACGCGGCGCTCCTCGTCGCTGCGGGCAGCCGCGAGGTTCGCCTCGATGAACTCTGCAGCCGGCCCGGCGAGCTCGTCGCCGTGGTCGCGAAGCCAACGGCTCGCCTCGGCGAGAGGCGCGCCGCGGAGAACGAGCTGGTCGTCGCTTCGGCCCTGCTCCTCCCAGCTCCGGAGGAATGGGCGCAGATCCTCGTCGTACCAGCGCACGTAGTTCGGATCGCGCTCGATCCAGCCGTACAGGCGCGGCCAGGCGCGGATCAGCGCTTCGTGTACGACCTCGACAGTCGGCGCGCCGTCGGCATCGGTCCCGGTCGTGAGCAGGCGCCTGTCGGCGAGCTTCGTCGCGACGTTCTGTGCCGCGGGGTCAAGCTCCGCCATGCGAGCACGCCGGCTCGTGTCGACGCGCCCCGGCGCATCGGCCATCGTCGCGCCAGCGCCGGCGAGACGAAGCAGCACTGCCTTGGCCATACGCTGTTCGTCCCGCGTCAGTTGCGCCCACTCGTCCTCGGCATATCCCGCCAGCGCGCCGCGGATACCGCCTCCGCCCTCGCCACCGCCCAGCCGGTCGTAAGACTGCAGCGTGACTACGCCCTTGTACGCGTCCGCCTTCCACAGCTCGGTCAACGCGAACTGGAGCAAAGGGAGATCGCCAGCGCGCCCGTGGACATCGTCGATGAGCGCGCCGACGAGCCGTGGCTCGACGCTTCGGTGCTCGAGCCGCGCGGGCTCCACGATCGCCTCACGCAACTCCTCCTTGCTCATCGCGAGGAGGGTCACCTGGCTGCCGCCCTTGATCGCCTCGCCGAGCGCAGGCTCGTTCAGCACGCGGTCATAGAAGTCTGCGCGCAGCACGATGACGGTCTTGACGCCCGCATGCGAGACGGCGACGAGCTCGTCGACGAACGCCGCCCTGCTGTCGGCGTCCCCCTCCGTGAACAGGCGCTCGAACTGGTCTACGACGAGGAGCGTCTTCCCCGCCTCGGCGCGTAGCGTCTCGGCGAGAGACGCTACGGCGTCGATCCCGGGCGTGATGAGCCGCCGTCGCAACCGCGCCGCATGCCGCGTCGGGTTCGCGGCCGCGGCTCGCGCGAGACCTGCGCGGGCAAGCGAGGACTTGCCGCTGCCGGAGACGCCGACCACGGCGACGAAGTCACTCTTCGCGACGGCCGCCAGCAGCTCCTCCGCCGCCGCGCCCCGCCCGAAGTACCAGCTCGCGTGCTCCTCCTCGAACAGCTGTAGCCCTCGGTACGGACATGCCGTCTCCGGTCGCAACCGTGGACACAGCTCGAGCAGCGACTCGACCGGTCGTACGAACGAGACCTCGCTCTGCTTGCCCGAGGGATCGACGCCAGCGGGGACGATCGAGACGACGATCCCGATCACGGCCCCGAGCTTGTTCCAGACGGGAGCGCCGCTGAAGCCACGGGAGACCTCGTTGCTCCGGAGCTGCAGCACGCGGGAGCCGTTCTCGATGCTGAAGCCGGTCACCTCGACCTTGCCCGCGAGGCCATCGACGGGCTTCACCGCGGGGAATCCGAACGTCCGGTAGACGCCGCCGAGCGCGTCGGCCGAGTTCCCGAGCACGAAACGCGTCGCGCCGGCGGGCGGCGCGTCCCGCAGCCGCAGCACTGCCAGATCCAGGCTTGCCGCCGGGCTCGTGCACGCCTGTTCGACCGATGCCGATCCACCAGTGCCCGGTGCCGCCAGGAAAGCGAGCGCGACCGAGCCGTCCGTCGCGAGGGCCGCGTCGACGACGTGCGCGCACGTGACGACCAGCCCGTCCTCGCTGGCGAGAAAGGCCGTCCCGGCGGTTTCGCCGGACGGGGCCAGGACCCGGACAATCCCGTCGGTCGGCTCGGACATGTACTTATCCGTTCCAGACGAGCTTCACGCTGATGGACGCCTCGCCGCCCACCTTCGCGATCGCCATGTTGCCGATCTCACCGGTTGCCTTGAGACCGAAGGTTAGCTCGAGCTGCTGAGGTGGCTTGGCGAGCCGCTGCACCGCAGCTTCCAGGGCGGCGACGTTGTGCTGGATCGCGCCCTCGACAGCTTCCTCGAACGTCGCGGCCGCCGTCGCGATCTTGTTTTGCGGCCGCCTATCGAGCAGACCCGCCTTCTCGACCCCTGGCGGCGCGGCAACCTCCTCGTCCTCCGTCTCGACGAGGACCTTCGCACCGGTCTCCGTCAGGAACTCGATGTACCGAGTCATCGTTCATCCTCCTGGATCAGCGACTGCCCTTGGAGGCGGCAGCCGAGGCGCGTTTGCGGGTAATGCCGCACTGTCGTCCCCTTCCGAAAGCGTTTGCGCCTCGACTCAAACGGCAGTGCTACCGGATGTCAAGCGGTGGACCCCGCCCCGCCGACACGAGCTCTCGCGCCTCCGCCTGACCGACGCTGCCCCGCCACCGGGTCGCACCGCTGGGGGAAACCCGGATACACGCGGCCGGTCGGTCCAGTGTGGCAACGATGCCACAGAAAAGGAGGAATCATGAAGAAGCTGCACGTCCTGCTTGCCGCTGCGGCGGTGTTCGTCTTCGCCGCCAGCGTGAGCCTTCGGACCGATCACGAGTCGCTCCCGGCGGGAGCCGCCTTCGTGATCGACATCCTCCAGCCTGGCCCGACCGTCTTCACCACGGCCGCTGGTGCGCTCTCGCATTGGCTGCTCGATAGTCGGCCTGACGCCGTCGTCCTCGTGGGTCAGGTCGCGGCGTCCTACGGCCGGCAGCATCCGGTCGGCGGCATCCTCGGAGCAAGCTACAACGCCAAGAAGGGGATCTGGACCTTGCTTGATGCAACAGGAGCCGCTCCCAAGCCGAGCTCTCTCGCTGCCGTCGAGGCGCTGCGGCCCGGTACCGAGGCGTACGTACACATCGCTGCCAAAGCGACGATCAAGGGCGGCGCAAGCCGCCTCGATCATCCGCAACTCGACGGCAACCCGGACGCTCTCTTCCAGATCAGCCCCATCTGGCGGACCGGTTCGAAGCAATACGCTGGACCGCTCGACATCCGCTACGACGGCAAGTACTGGAACGTCGCTCACGCGGACAAGACCGCGATCCAGGCGGGGTCCGCCTTTGCCGTCGCCATTTGACGAAACACCACGACCCATGGACGCTGCAGAGCCACCTCGCCCTGACAGAACCGGCATCGGAGCCTCCAGCTTGGGAACAACGCACTCGCCGAGAGCTTCTTCGCCACGCTCGAGAAGGGAGCTCTTCCGCCGGCGACGAAGCGAAATGCTTCTTCGGACTGGTCGCGATGCAGGCGCAGATCCGAGGAAGGTAGGTGGGACACAACCCGCCGGCGTATCCGCGCTCCACTGCTGATCAAGGCAGCGGGAGGACACGCCGAACGTGCCAGCTGTCACAGTGGCTGCAGTGGCTGCAGTGGCTGCAGACAGCGTTCGCTCGGGTTCGCTGCCGTTCGCTCGCCAGACCGGAAGCGGCTGCAAACAGCAGGTTTCGGCGAACTCGCGCGAACGGGCGCGAACGCCTGCCAGCTTTTGCCATGCAGAAGGTCGTGGGTTCGAGTCCCATCATCCGCTTCTAGAAAGCGCCGCAAATCCGGGGCTTTTGTCGTCCAAGGAGCAAACGCTCGGGCGGCGTGGCTGCAAAATGGCTGCACTCGCTGCCGCGGAGCGCGTTTGACACCGGCGCCAGGCGCATCGCGGCGCCGCAGGCCGCCCACGCCTCGCCCGACCAACCCAGAGCGTCGCCACGATCAACCTCTCAGTTTTTCGGCGTGATCCGGGTGAGGCGTCAGCGCTCGGTTCCCCCCGCGAATCGAGCTGATCGCGCGGTGTGAACAGAGTTTTGGCACTGCGATGATCTGGAGTAGTCGGACCGCTTCTTGGGCCTGGAAGCTGGAGGATCCCGGCCGTGGTCGTGGTTTGGGTCTGACCCGAGTTTTGGCTGGCTTTGTGCCTTGGGGTGTGATCTGTCGGCTCGGGCCGTGGCTGCCGTCGGGCGCGTACAACGGGCACCGGCCGCACCGGGCCTTGGGCTCAAACCGCCGGACCGCTCCGTCGAGGCTCCGACTGCCGTGCCTCCTCTTGACGTGCGCCGCGAGGACATGCTCGGCGGGCTGATCCACGAGTACCGGATCGCAGCGTGAGCCAGGCGCCGCAGGCTGATAGGTTCGCTGGGTGGTCGTGCGGTGCACGAAGAAGATGCTCGATCTTCTCGGCAGCCGCAACGTCACGATCAGCGAGCCCGCTCCGAGCGACGACGACTGGTATCTGAACCTACTCTGGATCGAGCGGCAGAAGTGTGTCCTGCTCACCCACTCCGGCACGTTGTTCTCCGTGTTCCGGGCTGGCGTCCGTGTCGCAGATCTGCGTCCGTTTGGCGACTACGTCGTCGAGGCGATCGAGACCGAGTTGCGATCGGAAGGACTCCCCGCCGAGACGTTCTCGCAGCTTGACTGCAACGACGTTCGGGTCGCGAGGACAGCGAGCCGACGCACGCTCGGGTTCATGAACGAGATGGCGTCCGAACTCGAGTGGCACATCGCCCACGACGGCGGACTCGACCGCGGCGACATCAACGAGCTCAACCACGCTCTCCGCCGCACGCTTCGCAGCCACGGCCGCGACTACGCCCAACCCATCGAACTCGTCACCCAGCACCTCACCACCCGCGGCCGACCCGCGGGTGCCCCCTGACACGAGCCGTGCTCACCAGGTCGCTACACGCCAGCCGGACTGCAGAGCATACGGTGGCCCGTCTTCGAGAAGCGATCGGCGCGCGACGTGCTGCTTTGTTCTGTGGCGCTGGGATCAGCATGGATCCACCAGCGACGCTGCCGGACTGGCACACGCTTCGCGACGAGACTCTGCGCGCGATTGCCTCGCGCAACGAGAATCTGCGCGCTCACCTGGACACGCTGCTACAGCTCGAGATGCTGGCAGATCCCGTCAAGCGGGGATTGCCGCCGGAGGTCGTGGCCTCGGTGCTGAGCGGGGCGACGCCGAAGTACTTCCAGTCGCTGAGTGCGTTGGATCACGGCTGCTTCAACCAGAATCACCGGCTCATCGCACGGTTGGCGGCCGCTGGCGTTGTACGGCACGTGATCACCACCAATTTCGACCGGCTGGTGGAGCACGCGTTGGCGGAGGAAGGCATTGTCGGTCGAGTCTGTCGGACGGACGCCGAGTTCGAAGCCTACGCGCGCGAGCCGGAGGACTCATCCGCGATCTACGTCTTTAAGATTCACGGTTCGCTGGACCTTCCGGAATCGATCATCGCGCGAGTGGAGGACGAGGGCCGGGGACTTGCAGGGCCTAAGGCGGTTGTCCTCCGGAAACTCCTTCGCGAGTTCGTGTTTCTGTTCTGGGGCTACAGCGGCGCCGACCTGAAGGTCGATCTCGACTACCTGCAGATGGTGAGCATGGCATCCGAGGCGCCGGGCTTCATCTGGAACCTGCACGAGGCGCCGGGGTTCCGCGAGCCAGTCAGCACCTATGTCGAGCAGCTCCTTGACCTGTACCGTGACCGGGGAAGCGTGGTCTGGGCCACGGTGCCGCAAGCGCTGAACCGCCGCCTGCCGCACCAGTCGCAGGTTCCGCTGCAGCCGGGCCGAAGCGAGGAGATACAGGCGCAGAGGGAAGTGCGCACGGCCGAGCTTCGTGAAGCGCTCAGGCAATGGGCAGACGCATCGCTTTCGCCCAGCGACAGCCTTCTCGTCTACGGCCGCCTGCTACGCAAGGGAGGGGAAGGGCCCTCATCCGCGAGCTGCTACTTCTCCCTTAACGAAATCGCGACTCAAGCCGAGGACTGGATCACCGTGAGCCGAGCCCAGTCGGAGCTGGGAGAGCTCTACGCTGAGACCGGCGAGACAGCGGTAGCCGAAGAATCGCTGAGTCGCGCCAACGACCTGGCGCGCACTTACGGAGACATCGCAGCGGTCCTGAAAATCGCGCTGACTGGAGGAGGTCTCAAGGTCCGGCGCGGAACGCCCCTGCCGGCGTTGATGTCCTACGGCTTTGCCGAGCTGCTCTGCGGCTCGATGCGCTCGGACAACGACGCCGCCCGGCGCCGGATCAGCATGGACATCGCGGACGTGCTGACGAAGCTCAAGGCCCTCGAACCGGCGCTCAACCGGTATCGAGCCGCCGAGCAGGAGGCTCGCGACGCGGGCGCGAAGGAGGAGCTGGCGGAGATCCTTTATCGCCTCGGCGTCTCCGACTTCAATCGGGGCGAGACGGACTCCGGGATCGCGAGGATCCGCGAGGCGGAGGAGCTGGCCACATGGCTTGGCCTGCGGTGGAGCCGGGATACGTACCGCCTGCGACTCGAGACTCTCACCGGGGCGCGCGGGCCTGACGCGGACGAGCTCATAGACCAGGTCGTGGCGGCTTCGCGCCGCACGGGGAACGTGCGGGTCGAAATGAATGCTCTCGTGGATGCAGTGACCGCGCGAACGGAACAAGGGCGGCTAGACGGGGCCGAGCAGGTCTTGTCGGAGATCGCCGAATATGCGGCCGACTTTGGCGATGCTGACCTGCTCGGGGAAGTGCAGCTGGCCCGCGTCGACCTCTATGGAGCGGCGGGCGATGACGCGCAGCTTGCGGAGGCGCTCGAGACTGCCATCCAAGCCCAGGAGAGCCACGGGCCCGAGCCGCTGGTCGCTCGGCTGGCCGAGTTGCTGGGCGATGTCCTATGGTCGGATTCGGGAAGGGAGGCCGACGCTTTTCAGTGGTACGAGCGCGCGGTCGCTCTGCACCGGAAGTCGCTGACGTTCTATCCCGACCTCGAAGACAAGCTGGCTGGCGCAAGAGTGAAACTCGGCCGCGCTGCGTATCCCGACGACTGGGATGCCTTCTGCGACCGGCTGGTGGCGCAATGTCCGAGCATCGACGCGGATCTGGCGGACGTAGCGCGCGAGCATGGCGTCGACCGTTCTCGCCTGGGAGAGTGGAGCGAGTCGAACCTCGGCACCTACGGACGGTATTCCGGCCTGCTCACCTTCATTGCGATTCGCTGCAGGAGACGACGCGATGCGGGTGACGCCGAGCAATGCATTCCGGTACTGGAGACGCTGCGCACCGCAGCCCTGGATTTCGGAGACCTCCAGCTGGCGGCAACGCTGACCAACGAGCGGGGATTGACCCTGATGGGCTCGGGTCGTGCCGAGGAGGCGATCGGTGAGTTCAGCCAAGCCGCACGCTGGGCCGCAGCTGCGTCGGACCTGGCCGAGGTGTTCGACGACGAGTACAACGCCGGCGGAGCCTGCGAAGCCCTAGGCCTGTGGACAGAGGCGGAAGCGCACTACGCAGGCGCGGCCCTCGCTCTCTCGGCGCGCCCGGACATCCGGGCCACCCTGCGGCTCACTCTCCGCACCGGCGAGGTACTGAAGAAGCTTGGGCGGACGGCCGACGCACTTGAATCCTTCGAATCCGCCGAGATTTACGCCAGGGCGCTCGCGGACAGTAACGCGGTTGAACAGGCAGTCATGCGCCTCGGCAAGCTTTGCTGGGATCTGGGTGAGCTCGAGAGATCGATCCGCTACCGGAACGAGCTGGCACTCGCCTGCGAGCAGCGAGGCGAGCTCGGTGCTGCTGCGCATGTCTGGCTATTGATTGCGAACACATATGACGAGCGGCTAGTGACCTGAGTCTGTAGTTCGCAGGGACCTGGTGTTTGGCGGCGAAGACGTCCTGATCATCGACGACGATTGGGGGCGGTCATGCCGGGACGTGTTGTGGATGTCGTGCTCGATGGCGAGGAGCGGGAGACGCTGGAGCGGTGGGCTCGGCGCCCGAAGAGCTCGCAGGCGCTGGCGTTTCGCTGTCGGATTGTGTTGGCGGCGGCGGAGGGCCGCTCGAGCACGGAGATCGCCGCCGAGCTTGGCTGTACCGGTTCGACGGTCGGGAAGTGGCGGGGGCGGTTCGCCCGGCGCGGCATCGACGGTCTGCACGACGAGCCGCGGCCGGGCAAGCCGCGCTCGATCAGCGACGAGGATGTGGAGCGGGTGATCGTGAAGACGCTCGAGGAGCAGCCGGCGAACGCGACGCATTGGTCGACGCGGTCGATGGCGGCCGCGGCCGGGATGAGCCAGAGCGCGGTCAGCCGGATCTGGCGGGCGTTCGGGCTGAAGCCGCACCAGACGGAGGCGTTCAAGCTCTCGCCCGATCCGCAGTTCATCGACAAGGTCAGAGACATCGTCGCGCTCTACCTCAACCCGCCCGAGGCGGCGGTCGTCTTGTGCGTCGACGAGAAGTCGCAGATCCAAGCGCTCGACCGATCGGCGCCGGTGCTGCCGCTGCTGCCGGGGGTGCCGGCGCGGCAGACGCACGACTACGTCCGCAACGGCACCACGAACCTCTACGCCGCGCTCGACGTCGCTTCCGGCCAGGTGATCGCGGAAATGACGCCGCGGCAGCGTGCCGAGGAGTTCCGCCGCTTCCTCAACCTGATCGACAGTTCGGTGCCCGCGCACCTCGACGTACATCTCGTGCTCGATAACTCCTCGACCCATAAGACACCCTCGATCCAGCGCTGGCTTCTGCGCCACCCGCGCTTCACGCTGCATTTCACCCCGACCTACAGCTCCTGGCTGAATCTGGTCGAGCGCTGGTTCGCGGAGCTGACGACGAAGTGGATCAAGCGAAGCGCCCACCGCTCCGTCCGCGATCTCGTCGCCTCGATCCGCACCTGGATCACCAACTGGAACGACAATCCCACACCGTTCGTCTGGCACAAGACCGCAGACGAGATCCTCGACAGCCTCGCCGCCTACTGCCAACGGATCAACGACTCACGTCACTAGGTCGTCCCGACGACGGCTTACCGTTCTACCGTCGGGCGTTGGAGCTGACGGGCACCGACGAGGAGGCGAGAGGCGTCATGCGCGAGCGGCTGCTCCGGTGCGACCAGGAGCTGGCCGAACGGCCGCCAGGCATGCGTCTACTCGAGCTTCTCCGGAGGCACTCCGCGCCCGCTGACGTTGCGTTGATCGCCTCGCGGCTCGCGTTGGCCACCGATTTCAACCTGTGGCACTTCGAGCCTCGGAGCTTTTGCGCATGGTACGAGCGGATATGGAAAGGCGAGATTCCGCTCGCGATCGAAAGCGCTCGCACGGTTCCGATCTGGGTCCTGATGTCCATCTATCACCTGATCCAGTTCGCCCAGAGCGCTCGGAGTCGCGGCGACCTCGCCGACGCCGTCGACCTGCTGGAGCTCGCGCGGCGAGTCGCGAGCGCGTTCGACGTTCCGCAGGGTGCGTGCCTGGCTCTTCGGGAACTCGCACGTTGCCGGGAACAGGAAGGCAACGCTCCGGGCGCAGAGGAGTGCCTCCAGGCGGCAGATCGTCTCAAAGCAGCCTTCCAGGAATGGGCGACCACCGAAGGCATCCCCAGGTTCGCGACGCCCGAAGCGGAGTTGCCCGCGTGGTCACATCTGGGAGTGCTGTTAACTCAGCACGGCCACGAACTGATCGACACCACGCACGGTCGCATAATCACGACCTGGGGCCGTGCCTGCAACATGTACTTCCTCCTCGGTGAGGACGCCGTCGCCGGCCAAGCGACGGTCTTCGCACAGACTTCTCTGCGCCGAGTTTCAGATCCGGCTTGTTAGCACCAGGAGGCTCGCTCGCCGCGCGTTCGGCAGTGTCCGAGCGGGCGGCGCCATCCGTGCTGTTCCAACATCGGCCGCGACTGCGCGCGAGCTTACGCGCCCGAGCTTGTGCTCCGCTTGCGCGTAGGGCGACACTGACGCTCAGGCGCACCGTCGTGAGCGGCGACCGTGCTGCGGTGAGCACCCCGAACTGACACTTCAGCGACGGCGGAGGGATCACCAGCAACGCGTTACTCACGATGGAAGACAGCCGGCAGCAGAGGAGGGCTCTGGTGATTGCCGAAAACCGGTTGAGCAGCTGCCGCGCAATGGACTCAGCTTCTCACCCTGCCGCCCCCGCTGGAGAGTCCGGACCCTTCGGCCGGGCCGCCGCCGCAGTCACGGATCTCCTCAAGCACCCGCTTGTTCTACTGAGCGTCGGGGCGGCTCTGTCCGGAATCGTCGTCCCGCACCTGACACGCGCGTCCCAGAACCACGCGCAAGAGTTGCAGCTGAAGTCGGATCTCGTGAAGGAGATCGACAAGAACATTCTCCCCGTATTCCACGCGTTCCGTCGGATCGAGGTCAACCACGCACGCGAGAAGGATGTCCTTGCCGCGGACCGCGCTTACGTCGTCTGGTTTGAGGAGCGGGACACCGTTTCGGACAACATGCTCGCGTACTTCCCACATGCGAAAAAGCTGCAGGCAGCGTGGGACGAGTTCGTCGGTTCAGTCATTGGCGCCGGCACCCTGCTCACGGAGCCTCCTGGATTGCGATTGTCGTGGATCAAGTCCCACTTTCCGCGCGAAGTGGCGCTTCTGAGGCCGCTCGCGACCTGTACCTGGAACTGCCCGGACTTTCGGTGGCACTCCGCCTTCGTTTTCCTCGAGAACATCCTGCACGGACGGAAACGCGCCGCGCTCAGCGCACTGCTCGCCGCGCACTCCGCGCTCTAACGGCGCGAGGTGCGTTCCGTGAGCGGGCCGGGCGGCTTACCGAACGCCCGACCGGCGGCGCTTGACCGCAACACCCGACCCTGTGGGGTGCGTTAACTCGGTTCGAGGCCCTGAGGGTCTGGTTCGCGCGTAGGGTCGACGTCCCGTCCCGCTGATCCCCGAGGAGTTGCTCTTGTCTGGTCGCTTGGCTACCTGGCGTTGCGCTGCCTGCTGCAGCTCGTGCTCTTGCGCCCGCGGTCGGAGGGCTTCAAGGAGCTGGAGATCGTGGTGCTGCGGCATGAGCTGTCGGTGCTGAGCCGCCAGGCAGGTCGGCCGCAGCTCCGGCCGAGCGACCGGCTCTTGCTCGCGGCGGCGAACCGGCTGCTGCCCCGCTCGCGCTGGGGCTCATTCGTCGTGACCCCGGCGACGCTGCTTCGGTGGCATCGGCGGCTCGTTGCTCGCCGCTGGACCTACTCCAGCCGGATCGGACGACCGCCGGTCGGCGGCGAGATCCGCGAGCTCGTGCTCCGCCTCGCGCGAGAGAACCCGCGCTGGGGCTATCAGCGGATCGCCGGCGAGATCAATGGGCTTGGCCTGAAAGTGTCGGCGACGACCGTCCGGAAGATCCTGCGTGAGGAGGGCATAGGCCCTGCCGGTGAGCGTTCCGGCCTGTCGTGGCGGACGTTCCTACGGCAGCAGGCACGGAGCATGCTCGCGGTCGACTGCTTCACCGTCGAGCCGATCTCGCTTCAGCGCCTCTACGTTCTCTTCTTCATCGAACTACGCAGCCGCCGCGTCCATCTCGCCGGCTGCACCGCCAACCCGACTGGCGCCTGGGTCACCCAGCAGGCTCGTCAGTTCGCCTGGAGGCTCCAGGAGCAGCCGCCCCGTTTCCGCTTCCTGATCCGCGACCGCGACGTCAAGTTCACGCGCAGCTTCGATGCCGTCTTCGCAAGCGAAGGCATCGAAATCGTCAAGACCCCGGTGCGCGCACCGAAGGCGAACGCGATCGCCGAGCGCTTCGTCGGCACTGCCCGCCGAGAATGCCTCGACTGGCTCCTGATCCTGAACCGCCGCCACCTTGAGCACGTGCTCCGCGTCTTCGTCGATCACTACAACGCGCACAGGCCGCACCGCTCGCTGAGTCTCACACCTCCGATAGCGATCGACCACGAACGCCCGCTCGCATCCTCACGCGATGTGAAGCGCCGCGACCGCCTCGGTGGACTCATCCACGAATACAGCTACGCCGCCTGAACCGACTTTGCGCACCCCACACGGTTTTCGGCTCAGCGGAGCCGTTTAGCGAACGGGCGCGAACGCTCGCGAACGCTCGCCGATCCTTTGCCATGCAGAAGGTCGTGGGTTCGAGTCCCATCATCCGCTCTAAGAAAAGCCCGCTCAGGCGCGTTTTTTGTTGCCAATGGTGACGGTGTGAGTCCCGGATGTGTCCCAGGGCTTCGTGGGTTTCGGTGCATTGCGGACAATCCAGCAGGAGCCGTAACCCAATCGATTCGCGTTCGGAAGCGCAGTTGACGCAGCGGGCGTGAGCGTTCTAACGTCAGCGCGACGTGGAGGTTCCGATGAGCGTCGCGGCTGGGCGCGAGCAGGATCGGCCGGTCGAGCTTCGTCTCGACGAGTTCGCGGCGAAGGTGCTTACGGACGCGCAGCCGCTCGCGCAGAACACTGACGCGGACAATCTTGGCTTCGGCTGGCTGTATTACTCGCTCGTCCGCAACCTCCGCCCCGACTTCGTCGTCGCGATCGGCTCATGTCGCGGCTTCATGCCCTTCTGCGCGGCTCGCGGCGTGCAGGACAACGGCGCCGGCCTCGTTGTCTTCATCGATCCCTCGTACTCGGGGATCGGTGATCCGGGCTGGGGCGGTGTCGGGGCCTGGAGCGACCCGAAGGACGTCGAGGCGTGGACGGCGCACTTCGGTCTCAGCGGCTGGATCACCCATCTTCGGATGACGTCCGCCGAGGCGTTCCCGGTCGTCGAGAAGATCGTTGGCGGGGGCTACCTCGGGCTCGTGATCGTCGACGGCGCTCACACGCGGGAGCAGAGTCTCCAGGACTTCGAGCTCTACACGTCGCTGATGCGCGACGGGGTCGTCGCCTTTCACGATTCGACAAACCCCGACTGTGAGGTTGCGAGCACGGTGGGGATGCTCGCCGAGCGCCGCTACCCGATGGTGACGATCCACCGCGACGTCGGCCTTACGCTCGTCGAGATCAGTCCAGTCCCGAGCGTCGAGAGCACATGGGCCTACCTCTGCGGGCCGTCGAACCGGGCACTGCGCCTCCTCCCGTATGCGCGCTCGATCGTGGGGCCCGGTGACCGCCTCCTCGACCTCTACTGCGGCTTGTCGCCGCTCGGCTTCGTCCTCGAGGACGTCGTCATCTTTGGCTGCGACCGCGATCCCGTGGTCGTACAGCGACTGCGCGAGGAGCTTCCACATCACCGGTGGGAGCGGATCGACGAGTTCTCCCTCCCGTTTAGCGACCTGCTGCCCGACGAAATCGACGTGGTCTTCGGCCTCGGCGTCAGCCGCAGCCGGGCGGCATGGGATCCGCAGGCGGTCGCGGAGAACGTCCGCTACCTGCTCGGGCGGTACTACCCGCGCGCGTGGTTCTTCGAGACCGCCGCCGACTACTACGACGGCGAGATCCTCGGTGACCTCGCGCCGATCCTCTCGCGTCTCGGCTACGCGTGCCGGACGGACGACGTCGAGACGGACCTCCCGGCGTTCTCACGCAGACGCGTCCTGCTCGCGGAGCGCCTGCCGTCGTAGCGGCCGGTCAGTCGCCCGCGCCCGGGTCCAGGACGAGCTCCCAGAACTGCGTGCAGATGCGGCGCCAGTCGAAGCGCGCGAGCACGGCGGCGCGCTCCTCGGGCGTCACCGGCGCAGCCTCACGGCGGAACACCTCGGCAAGCTGGGGAACAAGCTGCCGCGGCGGCAGCTCCTCGACGAAGACCGCGTGACCGTCGAACCATTCGCGGTAGCAGGGGTTGTCGAAGCAGACGGGGCGCGCGCCGCACGCGAGTCCCTCGATGACCGGGAGCTCGAAGCCCTCGCCGCGGCGGAGTCCAGAGACGTAGCGGCACCGGCTGTACAGCGTCGCGAGGCGATCGTCGGAGACGCCTTCCGCGACCTCGACCGAACCGTCGCTCCAGAAGGAGGGGCCGAGGTGGACCATCCCGCCGTGCCGGCCGCGAAGGACTCCGAACACGGCCTCGTAGCACTCGTGGATTGCCTCGCCCGCCGGCACGTACCCGGACGTCATGACCGCAGCGTCGCGAACAAGCCCGCGGTCGTAGAAGACGCTTCCTTCGACGCCGAGCGGCGCCCGGTAGAACGAGAAGTCGTCGCGTCCGGTGAGTCCGTAGAGGTCGTAGTAACTCATCACGAGGCGCGCCTCACGGAAGAACGGATGCCAGAAGGAGGCCTCCGGCCGCTCGGTCGTTGCGTAGCAGTACTGGATGAGGACGTAGTCCGGCAGTGAGAGGTAGTCGAGGGATCCGGTGCCGATGATGTCGAGGATCTGCAGATCGGCCATCCGTGGGCTCTCGACGAATTCGACTACCGGTGGTGCGTACTCGCGGAGCATGCGCTTCACCCGGTGGATCGCCTGTCCGAGCGAGGGTGGGACGACGTCGGCGTAGACCCTCACGCGGCCATTGAGCATACGGTCTAGCCGCCGAGCGCGGATTTCTCCTTGACAACGGTCGCGGGGTCGATTAGAAGACGACGGGCCGTCGTCCAGAAAGAGGTTGCGTGTCCGTAGCCGCAGGCGGAGCGCCCGACCGTGTCTCGGAGGCTGGTCCGTGAGGATCCTCTGGGTCTCCGACAGCCCGGAGTCGCCCTCGGGTTTCGGAACCGTGACGCGTGCGGTCTGCCGCCGTTTGAACGAGCGGGGGCACGCGGTCGAGATTCTGGGCTGGCAGACGCGCGGCGCGCAGAGCCGCTGCGACGGGATCCCGGTTCATCCGGTCCGGCAGGGGCAGTTCGGAAGCGATGTGCTTCTCGGCTACCTCTATCGCTTCCGGCCCGAGTTCGTCGTGACGCTCGCAGACGTCTGGTGGATGAGCTTCCTCGCCGACCCGCCGATTCAGCAGTATCTCGACCTGTCGGGGACCCGCTGGGTCCTGTACTACCCCGTCGACGGCGTAGATGCTGGTGGGACGCTTCCCTCGAGCTGGATCCGCGTTCTCGAGACCGCGGACGTCCCCGTCGCAATGAGCCGCTTCGGCGTGGAGGCCTCGGAGGCCGCCGGAATAGCGAGTGGCTACGTGCCGCACGGCTGCGACACCGGCATCTTCGCGCCGCCGTTGGACAAGGAGGCAGCCAAGGCGGTGCTCGGCTACGACGGCCGGTTCGTCGTCCTGTCCGACGCACGGAACCAGCCGCGCAAGCTGCTGCCGCGCGCGCTTGACGTTTTCGCAAGGTTCGCCGCCCATAAGATCGACGTCGCGCTCCACCTCCACTGCGATCCTGACGACGATGCGGCGTCGACGGAGCTGTACTCGTACCGGCTGCGGGAGGATGTCGAGGCACTCGGCCTGGTCGACAAGGTCGGGTTCACTGGCAATTTCCGGATGCGGAGCTTCGGCGGCCTTTCGGCCGAGCGCCTGGCGCGCCTATACGCTGCTGCGGACGCGCACCTCCTCTGCTCGTGGGGCGAGGGCTTCGGGTTGCCCACGCTCCAGGCCGCGAGCGCGGGAGTCGTTCCGATCGCGGCCGCGCACTCGGCGAGCCGCGAGCTCGTCGAGGGGCACGGCTTCGCCGTCGCGCCGGAGTCATTTGTGCGCGACGAGTTTGGCCTCGAGCGCTGCCTGCTGAACCGCGACGGAGCGGCAGCGGCGCTCGATCGCCTGTACCGCGACCCGCTCGAGTTGTCGGACCGCTCGCGACGGAGCCGCGAGTTCGCGCTTGCGTACGACTGGGAACGCGTCGTCGACATGTGGGAGGCGGTGCTGGGGGAGGCTCCTCCGCGCCGGAAGCCGACGCGTGCGCGCGCGTTCGAGTGGAGGACCCCGGATTCAAGACGGCAAGACTCCGATGTTCCTGATGCGATCGAACAGGCGCGACGGGACGTCTTCGCGCGCCTTCCAGCGGGCGCCCGCGTCAGCGTTCAGATGACGGAGCGAACGTACGGCGAGGTCGCGGCTGAGATCCGCCGCGACGCGTTCGTCCGTGGTGAACCGCTGAGCGTCCCCGTCCGGCTTCCACCGGCGTTCGCAGGTGCCCCACAAGCGCGGATCGGCACGCTGCTCGTCGGGCCGGAAGATCTGCCGCTCGCGGCCGACCTGTCGCGAGTCTTCCCCGGCCTCACCGTCTCCGTCCCGCTCGAATCGGGTGACGTGAGCCGTGCGAGGCCGCTTTCGCTCGATGAGCTGGTCCCTGCGCTCCCGCACTACGCACTCGTCATCGACCGCGCGCGTCAAACCCCGCGTGGAACCGACGTGGCCTGTGCGGCGCTCGGCGTCCCGTATCTCGGGCCGAGTCCGGTGTGGCCGGACGTCGACGAGCCGACGCCGTTTCTCCGGGCGCGGTGCCTGCTCACCGACCAAGGCGCGTCCGAGCTGCGGCGCCGCGTGGCCGCCGAGCGTGTCGACTCGTTGGTGGGACGCGAGGCGGTGGAGCGCCTGCGGTCACTGTGCCTCGCGGCGCAGCCGGAGCCGCGCGCGGCCGCGCCCCCGAAAGCCGGCGCCGATCTCGGCGAGATCGAGCTGTTCATCGTGCAGTCCACGCCCGGGGGCCCCGACGACACGGCCGGGGAGATCTCGCGGCTCGTGACGCAATTCCACGGTTTCGTGCTGATGACGACGGGTCGCTCCCTCGTTGTTGCGCTGCCGCACGGGGCGAAGGATCGGCTCGAGGCGGCGCCGGAGGTCGGGTTCGTGGGCGGGATCAACCTCGACGAGGAGGCCGACGGCGCGCGAAGCCTCAAGAAGCTGTTCATCGAGAATGCCGTAAAGCAGCTCGCGGCTGCGGAAAGGGGGTAGCCAAACTCGGAGACGATCTGCGGCAGCGGACGTGCAAACGATCGGTTTTCCGTCAGTTCAAGCGAAGGAGACGCGATGAGCGTTGGGCAGGATCTTCTTAACGTTCCGTTCCCGCAGATGGTCCGGAGTCTCGCGATGGCGATCGCCGACGGACAGCGATCGCTCGACAAGTCGTCGATCGAGACGGCACGCGTACTCGCTACCGAGCGGGTCAGCCTCATTGAGGAAATCTGGGAGGTGATCGAGCCGCGGATGCCGCCGTATCACTTCACGGACCCGGACGGGCGCGACATCTATGTGACAGGCGCGACGGTGACGGCCGGGCATTCCGACCCGACGCCGTACACGCTGCTGCAAGCCGGCCTCTTTCCGACCTTCTACCAGTTCACCGAGTCGGTGATCGAGGTGAAGATGTCGATCTCGTCGCGCTCCACGTCGAGCACCGAGATCGAGGCCGGCGCCTCGCTCGGGATCAACTACGGTCCGGTCTCGTTTGCCGCACACGTCAACTTCAAGACGTCGCAGACGTTCTCGTACTCGGTCGAGGGATCGAGCCTACTGCGAACGACGCTCAAGCCTGTACCGCCGCCGGCGCGTCTCAGCCCGCGCGTCATCACGGTGAATCTGTTGCCGACGATGCAAGGCCAGCCGGCAACGGTGACGATTGCGTAGGGCGCCGACGATGATGACCAGAGAGAGGAGGCTCTAGTGGCAGGAATCGGCCGCGATCTACTCGACCTGCCGTTCGCCGAACTCGTCCGGAACTTGGCGGTTGCGATCGCCGACGGCCAGACGGCGTTGGACCAGAACTCGCTTCAGACGATGCAGCTGCTGGTCGACACGCACGTTGACTTGGTCAACGAGCTGACGGAGATCATCGAGAGCGACACGCGCACCGTCGTCGCCGGCGGGCAATCCGTCGAAGTCAGCGGCGTCAGGATCACGCCGTCGTCTGCGCCGCCGGTGCGGATGAGCATGTTCCAGGCCGGCCTGCTGCCGACCTTCTACCAGTTCACCGAGGCCTCGATCGACGTGCGCCTCTCGATCACGATGCGCGAAGACACCGACGCGCAATCCGCCGGCCGCTCCGCGGCTGCCGGCGGGGTCGGCGTCGCCTGGCTCGGCTTCGGAGCGACTCGCGCATA
>WNFU01004319.1_pt1 | contig 21943 bp, 15 predicted proteins | sample 5400121 | NCBI WGS metagenome assembly WNFU01 (sample SAMN13153360, study PRJNA577476) | soil metagenome | isolation source: 100 cm soil or saprolite under grassland replicate 1 | place: USA:California | collected 2016-06-15
ACCTTCGTCTCCCTCGACATGTTCCTCTTCTACGTGTTCTGGGAGGTCATGCTCCTGCCGATGTACTTCCTCATCGGCATCTGGGGCGGGCCGCGCAAGGAGTACGCGGCGATCAAGTTCTTCCTCTACACCCTCGCCGGCTCCGTGCTGATGCTCCTCGCGATCATCGGCATCTACTACAACTCGCAGGCGGCGCTGCTCGCCGACGGCAGCATGTCGGCCGGCCACACCTTCAACCTCGTCGAGCTCGCGCGGCAGGGCCAGGCCGGGGTCTTCCGGAACCTCTCGATCCTCGGGTGGGACTTCGGGAAGGTGGCCTTCATCGGCCTCTTCATCGGGTTCGCCATCAAGATCCCGATGTTCCCGTTCCACACGTGGTTGCCCGACGCCCACGTCGAGGCCCCCACCCCCGTCTCCGTCATCCTGGCCGGCGTGCTCCTGAAGATGGGGATCTACGGCATCCTCCGCTTCAACTACCCGATCCTGCCGGACGCGACGATGTGGGCCGCGAACGCGATCGCGATCTTCGGCGTCATCAACATCGTCTACGCCGCCTTCGTCTGCCTCGGCCAGACCGACCTCAAGAAGCTCATCGCGTACTCCTCCGTCTCGCACATGGGCTTCTCGCTCCTCGGGATGGCGGCCTTCACCCCGGCGGCCATCTCCGGCGCGGTGCTGAACCTCTTCACGCACGGCATCATCAGCCCGATGCTGTTCCTCATCGTGGGCGTGATCTACGACCGCGCCCACCACCGCGAGATCGCCAAGTTCGGCGGCCTGGCGCAGGAGCTGCCCGAGTACTCCGCGATCATGGGGCTCGCCTTCTTCGCCTCGCTCGGCCTCCCGGGCCTCGCCGGCTTCATCTCCGAGTTCATGGTGTTCTCCGGCTCGTTCCCGGTCTTCACCGTCTACACGATCATCTCGGCGACGAGCGTCATCATCACGGCGGCCTACTACCTGTGGGCCATCCACCGGATGTTCCTCGGCAAGCTCAACCCCGCGTACAAGGGCTTCCCCGATCTCAACTGGCGCGAGCGGCTCACGCTGTACCCGCTCGGCGCCATCGCGATCGTCCTCGGGTTCTACCCGCAGGCGATCCTGGGGACGATCAACCAGACCCTGCACGCGCTCATCCAGAACCTGCGGCCGCTGTAGGCCCGGAGCGAGCTCGAGATGGAATCCTTCCTCCCCCTCGTCAGAGACAACCTGCGCTCCGCGCTCTGGTTCCAGCCGGAGATGGCGCTCACGTTCGGGACGCTCGTCCTGTTCATGATCGACCTCCTCTGGAAGAAGAGCGCGGCCCGCGTCGCGTACCTGACCGCGGGCGCGCTCGCGGTGCTCGGCGTCGCCGCCGCGCTCCTCGCGCGCCAGCCCGCCGACGGCCAGGCGCTCTTCAACGGGATGATCGCGAACGACGCGTTCGCGATCTTCTTCAAGTGGCTCTTCCTCGCGGCCGGCGCGCTCACCGTGCTCGTCGCCTCGCTCGGGAAGGACTTCCCCTCCCGGCGCATCGGCGAGTTCTACGCGCTGCTCGTCGCGGTCGTGCTCGGCATGTTCTTGATGGCGAGCGCGACCGACCTCCTGATGGTCTACCTCTCCATCGAGCTCGTCTCGATGGTGAGCTACGTGCTCGCCGGGTTCCGCAAGGGCGACCGCAAGGCCGCCGAGGGCTCGCTGAAGTACGTCATCTACGGCGGCGTCGCCTCGGGCGTCATGCTCTTCGGCATGAGCTACCTGTTCGGCCTCACCGGGACGACGAGCCTCTTCGAGCTCGCGTCGCGCATCCAGGCGATCCAGGCGGTCGGCCCGTCGCTCGCGGGGACGAAGATCGCGCTCGTCGTCTCGATCGTCTTCGTCACCGCCGGCATCGGCTACAAGGTCGCCGCGGTGCCCTGGCACATGTGGTGCCCGGACGTGTACGAGGGCGCTCCGACGCCGTTCACCGCGTTCCTCTCGGTGGGCCCGAAGGCCGCCGGGTTCGCGCTCGCGCTGCGCTTCTTCCACTCCGCGCTCGCCGGCCCCGCCGGCAACGGGCCCGGCGCGTTCTCCGACGCGCTCGCAGGCATCCCCTGGCCGGCCGTGATCGGCGTCGTCGCGGCGGTCACGATGACGCTCGGGAACTTCACCGCGCTCGCGCAGACTAATCTAAAGAGGCTCCTCGCGTACTCCTCCATCGCGCACGCGGGCTACACGCTCATGGGCCTCTCCGCGGTCTCCGGCCGCGGGATCCAGGCCGTCATGATCTACATGCTCGTGTACCTCGTGATGAACGTCGGGGCCTTCGTCGTCGTCATCCTCGTCGCCGAGGCGACCGGCTCGGAGTCGATCCTCGACTACAAGGGGCTCGCGAAGCGCCACCCGCTCGCGGCGGTGTCGTTCGCGATCTTCCTGTTCTCGCTCACCGGCCTGCCGCCGTTCGCCGGGTTCGCCGGCAAGTGGTACCTGTTCTACGCGGTCTTCGAGCGGATCGGCGGCCCGGGCGGCGTGTGGTATGCGATGCTCGCGCTCGTCGGCGCGCTCAACACGGCGGTCTCGCTCTACTACTACATGCGGATCGTCCGGGCGATGTTCATCGACCCTCCGTACGTGGTGGACGCCCCGCCGATGCGCTCGCGGGTCGGCTACCAGGTCATCCTCGGCGCCGCCTCCGCGTTCGTCCTCGTCTTCGGCCTCTGGTGGACGCCGCTCATCGAGTGGACGGAGTCGTCGCTGCACCTCTTCCGGGGTTAGCTGAAACGAGCGCTCCGCGGCTCGACGCGGCCCGGTCGGCGATCGCCGGCCGGGCCGCTCTCGTTCAGCGCTCCGCCGCGAGCGCCCGCACGAGGTCGCGGGCGTCGGCGTTGCCCGGGTCCACCCGCAGCGCCCGCGCGGCCGCCTCGCGCGCCTCCGCGCGGCGGCCGGCGACGAGGTGCACCTGGGCGAGCACGAGCCAGGGCACGGGCCTCTCGCCCCCGAGCCGCACCGCCTCCCGAGCGTCCTCGAGCGCCTCGGGGCCGCGCCCCGCGACCGCCCGCAGCACCGCGCGGTTCGAGAGCGCCGACACCGCGCCCGGATCGAGGCGGACCGCCTCGTCGAGCGTCGCGAGCGCGCCCGTCCGGTCGCCGGTCCGGTGCTGGAGGAGCGCGAGGTTCACGCGCGCGCTCGCGTAGGTCGCGTCCGCGGAGAGGGCCTGCCGGTAGGCGTCCATCGCGTTCGCGAGCTCGCCCCTGCGCGTGAGCAGGATCCCGAGGTCGTACCAGACGTCGGGAAGGCGCCGGTCGCGCGCGAGCGCCTCGCGGTACCAGCGCTCCGCCTCGGCGAGCCGGCCACGGTCGAGCTCGACGTTCCCGAGGTTCACGTACGCGCCCGCTTCGTCCGGCGCGAGCGCGACCGCACGGCGGAGCACCCGCTCGGCCTCCTCGAGCTGGCCGCGGGCGCGGTAGGTCGCGCCCACGTTGAGGAGGCCTCGGGCGGCGCCGGGCCGGGACCCCTCCTCGTCGGCGTACAGGAGTGCGGGGTCGCGCCAGCGCGCGTTCCGCGCCCAGGTCCCCGCGACGAGCAGCGCCGCCACCGGCGCCGCGAGCGCCCACGCGCCCGCGCGCGGCACGCGGACGAACCGGACGAGCGCGGCGGCCGCGAGGAGCAGCGGCCCGACGGAGGCGAAGTAGAGCCGCTGCTCGAACACGAGGTCGAGCGGGAGGACCGACTGCTCCACGGAGAGCGCGACGAAGAACCACCCGATCGCGAGCGCGACGAGGGGCGCGCGGCGGCGCGACTGGACCGCGAGCGCGGCGAGCGCCGCGATGGCGAGGAGCGCGGGCAACGTCGTCTTCGGGTCGAGGAGCCCGGTCGAGGGGGGATAGGCGTAGTCCACGTGGAGCCGCCCGGGGAGCGGCAGCGCGAGGAGCGACAGGTAGTGGACGAGGATGCGCCCCTGGGACAGGAGCCGCGTGCCGGGCGAGAGCGCGAAGCGCATCGCCTCGTGGCGGAGGACCGGCAGGTAGGCCCAGAAGAGCGCGCCGCCCGCGAGCGCGACGGCGGCGCCCGCCGCGCTCCAGGCGCGCCACCTGGCGCGGAGCCGCGCACCGAGCGCCGGGTCGAGGACCCACTCGACGAGGAGGACGAGGGCGGGGACGACGACGTAGTTCTCCTTGCAGGATACGGCGAGCCAGGTGCAGACCGCCGCGCCGGCGGCGCGCCACGCGAAGGCCCCGCCGTGCCGGGCGCGCGCGCAGAGCCACAGCCACACCGCGAGGAGCGCGAAGAACGCGCCCATCACCGTCATGCGCTGGACGACGTAGGTCACCGCCTGCGTGTGGACCGGGTGGACCGCGAAGAGCACCGCCGCGATCGCGGCGGCGCGGCGCCGGCCCGCGCCGTCGAGCCCGAGCGCCGCCCCGCCGGCCGCGTCCCGTGACGCCGCGAGCGCCTCGAGAAGACGCCGCGCCACCGCGAGGACGAGGAGCGCGGCCGCGAGGTGGAACGCGACGTTCACGAGGTGGTAGCCCGCGGGGCGCAGCCCGTGCAGCGCGTGGTTCACCGCGAACGAGCCGCGCGCGAGCCACCGGCCGAGCGGGAAGCCCGACGCGGCGCGCGCGAGCTGGTCCGCGGTGAGCGCTGTCGCGTGGACGGCAGGCTCATCGACGATGTTCGGGACGTCGTCGAACTGGAGCGGCACGTCGAGCGACGTCGCGTGGGCGAGGAGGCCAAGGGCGACGACCGCGAGCGCGGGCACCGCGCCCGCGAGCGCCCGGCGGGCCGCTCCTGGGGTCGCGGGCTCCACCCCGGGCGAAGGACGGCCCGTCATGTCAGGGGCGGCGCGCCTCGAGCCGCGCGAGGTCCTCCGCCGGCATCGTCACGTCACCGAGCTTGCGGTCGGGCGAGATGGCGGGGCCGTGGTAGTCCGAGCCGGCGGTCGGCACGAGGCCGAGCTCGTCCGCGATCCGGAGGTACTTCTCCCGCTGCGACGGCACGTGATCGGCGTGGAGGACCTCAAGCCCTTCCGCGCCCGCCGCCCGGAGCCGCACGAGATCGTGGCGCTCGAGCCGCGAGACCCCGGGGTGCGCGATCGTCGTCGTCCCTCCCGCGGCGCGAACGAGCCGCACCGCCTCCTCGGCCTCCAGGCGGTAGCGCTGCACGTACGCGGGCCGCCCCTCGCCGAGGTAGCGGTCGAACGCCTCCTTCACGCTTCCGACGACGCCGGTCTCGACGATCGCGCGCGCGACGTGCGGGCGCCCGATCGTCTTGCCGCCGCTCCACTTCTCGATGTCCTCGACGCGGAGGCGCACGCCCAGCGCGGCGAGCTTCTCCACGATCTGCTGCATGCGAACGCGGCGGCGGACGGCGAGGAAGTCCTCGAAGCTCTTCATCGCGACGTGGGCGGGATCGATGAAGTGGCCGAGGAGGTGGATCTCCTTCGCCTCGAGGAAGGCGGAGAGCTCGATCCCGGGGACGAGCCGGAGCCCGACGCGGTCGGCCGCCGCGCGCGCGTCCTCGAGCGCCGCGACGGTGTCGTGGTCGCAGAGCCCCCACACGCCCAGCCCGGCCGCCCGGGCGCGCTCGGCGACCTCGGCCGCGGGGAACTCGCCGTCGGAGGCCCGGCTGTGCGTGTGGAGATCGATTCTCGCGTCAGTCGTTCCGGGGTCGCCCATGAACTGTTCACCTCGACGTGCTACGATACCCGCGCTTCACAGGCGGCGCGCTCCACGAGAGGGGATGGGAGCGCGAGGGAAGGACCGATGCAGCACGTACTGCGGATCTCGCGAAAGATCGACTACGGGCTTCGGGCGATGATCTACCTCGCCTCCATCCCCCAGGAATCGGTCGTACCGTTCCGGGAGATCGCGCGCCAGATGGACGTGCCCGAGGACTTCCTCGCGAAGATCCTGAAGACCCTGGTGGACCAGGGGCTCGTCCGCTCGACGCGCGGCCCCCACGGAGGCTACGCGCTCGCCCGCGCCCCGGCCGTCATCAGCTTCCTCGACGTCATCGAGGCGGTGGAGGGCCCCGTCGCCCTGAACGTCTGCCTCGACGGCGAGGACGCCTGCGGCCACTCGACCTCGTGCACGATGGTCTCGGTGTGGCGGCTCGGGCAGGAGCGGATGCTCGACGTCTACCGCCAGGCGAAGCTCTCCGAGCTCGCGTTCAAGCCCGCCGACGACGGCCAGATCGGCCTCGTGCAGCTGACGCTCCAGGCCGCGGCGCGGACGCCGAGTATTTAGCCCGTCCAAGATCCAGTCCAGGTCCAGGTCCAGGTCGAGCTCCAGGTCCAGGTTCGCGCTCGTTGACTGGGCGCCGCGCGGCGACTAACGTCCGCCGCCGCCATGGCCCAGTCCCCGAAGGTCCTCCGCAAGCGCTACCTCTCGCGTCCCCCCGTGGAGCCCATGCGGCTCCGCCCCGGCATGAGCGTCGAGGATCTCGTCGACGTCTACCGGCGCGCGGGGGCGTTCAACGGCGGCCGCCTCGCCGAGGGCTGTGACCTGTTCGGCCGGATGATCGACTCCGGCGCGACGGTCGCCCTCACCGTCACGGGCGCGATGGCCCCCGCCGGGATGGGGGGCGCGATCCAGGCGATGATCGAGGCGGGGTTCGTGGACCTCGTCATCGCGACCGGCGCGAACCTCTATCACGACCTCCACTTCGCGCTGAAGCTGCCCGTCATCCAGGGCCACTTCCACGTGGACGACAAGGAGCTGTACCGCGCCGGGATCGAGCGGATCTACGACGTCTTCATCACCGAGGACTCGCTGCTCGACACGGACGCCTTCGTCCGCGAGGCGCTCGAGAAGGCGCCCGCCGCGCTGCGCCGCAACATCTCCACCCCCGAGCTGCACCACTACCTCGGACACCTCGTGCTGCAGCACGCGCCGCTCCCGGAGAAGAGCTGGGTCGCGACGGCCGCGAAGTACGACGTGCCGATCTTCACGTCGTCGCCGGGCGACTCGTCCATCGGCATGAACGTCGCGGCGATGAAGCTCCGCGGCGGCGAGACGACCATCGACCCGGACCTCGACGTGCTCCACTCGACGGCGATCGTCTACGACGCCGACGTGAACGGCGTCGTCATCCTCGGCGGCGGCTCGCCGAAGAACTTCTACCTGCAGACGCAGCCGACGCTCTGGCAGATCCTCGACCTCAACCGCGGCGGGCACGAGTACGTGCTGCAGATCTCGACCGACTCCCCGCAGTGGGGCGGCCTCTCGGGCGCGACGCCGTCCGAGGCCATCAGCTGGGGCAAGGTCCAGGCGAACATGATGAAGAACCACGTCGTCGTCTACTCGGACGCGACGGTGGCCGCGCCGCTCGTCTTCGCCCACGCCCTCTCGACCCGCAAGAAGCGCAAGCCGAGGCGGCTGTACCGCCGCATGCCCGAGCTCTTCGAGGCGCTGCGCCGCGCGCACGTGAAGCGCCACCCCGGCTCGGGCGCGATGCCCGAGCTGAAGCAGGAGGCGAAGACCAAGACGGTCGGCCCGGGACGGACGATTCCGCGCCGCTGACGCGGCGCTCACGCGGGGGGACCGGCCGCCTGCCCGGCCGTGCCGGCGCGCCGCGCCCGGGTTGCCGCGCGTCCCCTCCGGGGCGACCGTTGATGGGTGAAGACGTCTCCGCGCCTCGACGAAGGCCCCCCTCCGATCCTCACGCCGCGCCAGATCGCCGAGCGCCTCTCCCGCCACGTCATCGGGCAGGACCGCGCGAAGCGAGCCCTCGCGGTGGCCGCCTACAACCACCTCAAGCGGACGGCGCTCCGCCGCGGGCGCCGCCCCGCGCCGAACGTCCGCAAGTCGAACGTGCTCCTCGTCGGTCCGACCGGCTGCGGGAAGACGCACCTCGCGCGGACCCTCGCGCAGATCCTGGACGTGCCGTTCCACGTCGCCGACGCGACGGAGTTCACCGAGGCGGGCTACTACGGCAAGGACGTGGAGGTGATGATCGCCGAGCTCCTGTCGCGCGCCGGCCACTCGGTCGAGCAGGCGCAGCGCGGGGTGGTGTTCATCGACGAGGTGGACAAGATCGCCCGCCGCTCGCAGAGCCACCGCGCCGGGGTCGGCGCGCGCGACATCGGGGGCGAGGGGGTTCAGCAGGCGCTCCTCAAGATCCTGGAGGGGCGGGAGATCCTCGTCCCCCTCAACCTCGCGCAGCACTGGCAGCGGAACGACGCCGTCACCGTGGACACGACCGACATCCTGTTCCTCTGCGCCGGGACGTTCACCGACGTGTTCGCATACGCGGCGGAGGGCCGCTCGCTCGGCTTCGGCGCGCGAGACGGGGGGCGCGCGGGGGCGCGCCGCGTCCGGCAGAAGGACCTGCTCGAGTACGGCATGCTCGCCGAGTTCCTGGGGCGGCTCCCGGTCGTCGTGCAGCTCGAGGAGCTCGGCCCGGACGAGCTGCTCGAGGTGCTGACCGGGCCGCCGGACGCGGTGGTCCGCGAGGTGAAGGAGCTCCTCGGCGCCGACGGAGTGGAGGTCGCCTTCAGCGACGGCGGCCTGCGCGAGATCGTGCGGTTCGCGACGGAGCGCGGCGCGGGGGCGCGCGGACTCCGGGCGATCGTCGAGGAGACGGTCGCGGACCTGCTCTTCGAGGCGCCGGAGCGGCGCGGGACGCGGGTCCTCGTCGACGCGGGCTACGTTCGGCGCCGGGTAGACCGGCTCGATCCCGCGGTGCTGCGCGAGTGACGAGCGCGTGCCCTCCCCTCGCCGCAGCGGGCGACAGGCTCGCCTAGCGGCGCGGCGCCCCGCCGGCCCGGCCGGCGAGCCGCTCGACGAGCGCCCGGACCTCGGGGTCCTCGAGCGCCTTCGCCGCGCGCGCGGGGTCGATCGCGCCGCCCGGCGCGGGCTCGAGGGCGCCGACGCGGTCGAGCAGCCGCGCGCTGTCGGGATCGGAGGCGAGCGCGCCCGCGGCGCGCGCCCGCCGCGCCGCCTCGAGCGCGCGCTCGAGCCTGCGCGCGGCGTTCGCATCGAGGCGGGCGACGAGGTTGTGCGCGCGGGCGAGCGCGGCGAAGTCGCTGCCCTTCGCGCGCGAGGTCACCGCGTCCGGGGCGAGGTCGCCTGCGAGGGCGAGCGCGGAGAGGAGCGCCCACGCGGCGACCGCCGCCTTGGCGCCGCCGAGGAGCGCCCCCGCCGCCCGGTCGAGCGGCCCGCGCACGGCGCGCGCGAGCCCCGTCCAGCGCAGGAGCGCGAGCCCGACGAGCGAAGCGAGCGCGAACGCGCCGAGGAAGAGGAGCAGGGGCGCGACCCCGCGCGCGGCGGGCGTGACGGAGCGCGCGATTCCCTCGCCGACGTCGTGGCCGAACGCGCGCGCGGCGACGACGCCGACGAGCGCCGCGGCGAGCGACACGAGCTGCCGGAGCGCACCCGACGACGCGCCGAGGAGCGCCGCGACGGCGAGGACGACGAGGACGGCGAGGTCGAGGCTCAAGCGCCCTTCGCCGTCACTTGATGCGGAACTGGTCGCCCTTGGGCCGGCTCTGATCGAGGTTCTTCTCGACGACCGCGAGCTGCTCCTTGAAGCGCCCGTTCCCCGGCTCGTACATGAGGGCGCTCCGGAGCGAGCGCGCCGCCGCCTCCCACCTCTGCGCCTGGATCTCGAGGAGCGCGGCCGCGTAGAACTTCCGGCCGTTCGGGGTGGTGCCGAGCTGGTCCTCGATCTTCTTCTTCTGCTCCTCCTTCACCTGCGCCTCGTCGGCCTCGGTGAAGCGGAGCTTCTGCGCGCGGTCCGGTCCGTTCACGTCGGCGACGTACTTCGCGCGCTTGCGGTCGTCGCGGAGCACCGTGTACGCCTCGTTCACCCGGCGGTAGACCCGGCCGACGAGGTCGCGAAGCGCGGCGTCGGGATACGCGGCGAACCGGTCGGGGTGGTAGGCGCGCGACTCGCGGTAGTACGCGGCCTTGATGTCGGCGGGCGTCGCGGCCTGCGGGACCTTCAGCACCCCGAAGTAGTCGAGCTGGTCGAGTGCCGCCGCGAGCGTCTCGACCTCGATGGCGAAGCGCGGGTCCATGAGGTCACGCCGCGCGCGGCCCGCGCGCGAGCTCCATCTCCGCGTTGTGGTCGATGGCAGTCCGGATGTCGGCCTCGCTGAGGCCCGACGAGAGGCCGATGGTGGTCGAGGTCTTCTGGCCCGTCTCGAGGTCGGTCGCCGAGACGTTGACGATGCCGTTCGAGTCGATCTCGAACGTCACCTGGATCTGCACCTCGCCGCGGTAGCCGATCCGGAACCCGGTGAACTCGAACTCCCCGAGCAGCTCGCAGCCGTCCGCCCGGTTCGACTGGCCCTGGTAGACCCGGATCTTCACGCGGTCCTGGCCGTCGCGGCTCGTCGTGAAGGTCTTCGACTTCTCGATCGGGATGGGGGTGTTCTTCTCGATGACCTTCTCGGTGAAGCCGCCCACCGTGCCGACGCGCAGCGAGAGCGGCGTCACGTCGAGCAGGTAGCTCGCCTGTCCGTACTCGGCCGCCTGCGTGTTGAGGAGCGCGTGGGCCTGGATGGAGGCGCCGAGCGCCACGACCTCGTCCGGATCGATCCCGGTCATGGGATCCTTCTGGAAGTAGTGGCGGACCGAGTTGCGGATGATCGGCAGCCGCGTCGGGCCGCCGACGAGGATCACCGCGTCCACGTCGCCCGCGGTGAGCCGCGCCGACTGGAGCGCCTCGTCGCAGACCTTGAAGGTCCGCTGCACGAGGTCCATCACCATCCGGTTGAACTGGTCCTGCGTGAGCTTCTGCGCGAGGTCGAGGACGTCGCCCTCCGGCGACTGGCAGATTCCGGGGACGAGGACGTCGGCGACTCCGTCGCGCCCCACCTCGATCTTCGCGCGCTCGCCCGCCTCCTTCAGCATCTGCAGGCAGAACTTGTTCTGGCGCAGGTCGAGCCCGTGCTTCGCGAGGAAGTCGTCCGCGAGCCACGTCATGATCCGGTCGTCGAAGTCGTCTCCGCCGAGGTAGGTGTCGCCGGCCGTCGAGAGCACCTCGAAGACGTCCTTGCCGATCTCCAGGATCGACACGTCGAAGGTGCCGCCGCCGAGGTCGTAGATGCAGATCTTCTGCGAGATGTCCTTGCCGAAGCCGTACGCGAGCGCCGCCGCCGTCGGCTCGTTGATGATCCGGAGCACCTCGAGCCCGGCGATGCGTCCCGCGTCCTTCGTCGCCTGGCGCTGGTTGTCGTTGAAGTAGGCGGGGCAGGTGACGACCGCCTTGCTCACCTCGCGGCCGAGCGCCGTCTCGGCGATCGCCTTCATCTCCTTGAGGACGAGGGCGGAGATCTCCGGGATCGCGAAGACCTTCTCCCTCACCTGTAGCCGGACCGCGTTGTTCGGCCCCTCGATGATCCGGTACGGCATCACGGCCTGGGCCTTCTTCACCTCGTCGGAGAAGTAGAACCGGCCGATGAGCCGCTTCGCCGAGTAGATGGTGTTCTCGGCGTTGGTGATGATGTTGCGCTTGGCGTCGTTCCCGACGAGCACGCTCTCGTCCTCGAGGAAGGACACGACGGAGGCGTGGGTGCGGTCGCCCCATTCGTTCGCGAGCACGTGCGGGGCGCCGCCCGCTTCCGTGACCGCGGCGACGGCGCTGTAGCTCGTACCGAGGTCGATTCCGACGGCGATGTCGTCGCTCATGCGGGGGGTTCACCCAGACGTTTCGCCGGGTTACGGCATCCTAACGGCGCTTCGGAGAGGCTGTCAAACGGCGGCTCGGGCGCACGGCCGTTCGGGACGTCATGCTGACGCGGGCCCCGGCGTTATTAGTCTTGAGGTGGCGGATTCTCGCCACCACCTGACCAGAGAAGGGGAACCGGGAATCATGGGTGCGCTCGTCGCGATCCTCCAGACCGATCCGAACCTGCTGCGGTGCCAGGTGGCGCGGCTCGACGCGCACGTCTCGCTCCGTGACGGGGAGCGGCTGCCGGACGCGTACGGCTTCGGCCACTACGGCGGGGGCAGCGTCCTGCTCGGCAAGCGGCCCACGGGGGCGACGCACCCGCTCGCGCTCGGCGAGCTCGTCGGCCAGCTCGACTCCGAGGCGCTCCTCGCGCACGCGCGCTACGCCTCGGTCGGTAAGGCGAAGGACGAGAATACCCACCCGTTCCGGTTCCGGCGCTGGCTGTTCGCCCACGACGGGACGATCGAGGCGTTCGACCTCGTGCGGCCGAAGCTCGAGCAGGGGGTGCCCGAGTTCCTGCGCCGGAACGTCATGGGCGACACCGATTCCGAGCATGCGTTCATGTGGTTCCTGAAGCTGCTCAAGGACGAGAACCGGATCGACGAGCTCGACCTCGACGCCGCCGTCGCTGCTCGGGCCCTCGCGGGCACGGTGAGGCAGATCGAGGCGTGGTGCCGCGAGGCGGGCGCCCCCCGGCCGAGCCGGCTCAACTTCGTCGCGACGAACGGCCGGATCATGGTCGCGACGCGCCGGAACGGGCCGCTCCATTACGCGCTGCTCGAGGGGATCCTTCCGTGCGCGGTGCACGGGATCGATCTGCAGACCCCGGAGAGCGATCCCAAGGTGAGGCCCCACCGCCGCGCGAAGGCGGTCGCGTTCGCGAACCGCCTCCGGTCGCAGAACGGCTTCATCGAGGTCCCCGAGGGGAGCGTCGTGGCGGTGAGCCGCAGCCTACAGGTCTCCGTCTCGGCGCTCGCGGCTGCGTAGCCCCCGTGGAACCTCCCTCGCCCCCGCGCTGACCGGCCCCCCTCAGACCGCATCCCACGGGCGCGGCATGAAGAGCGCCTCCCAGGTCCCGAGCGCGAACCGGTCGGTCATCCCCGAGAGCCAGTCGGTGACGGCGCGCTCGACGGTCTCTCCGGCGCGCGCGGCGACGCCGAAGCGGAGGGCGAGGCGCGCGGGGTCCTCGAGGCACCAGGTCCACAGGTCGCGCAGGATCCGCTGCGCCTTCACGAACTCGTCGTGGACGACCGGGTTCTCGTAGACGCGCATGTAGAGGAAGTCGCGGAGCGCGAGCAGGCCCGCGTGCACGTCCGGCGTCATGGTGATGTGTCCGCCGCCGTCCACGTCCGAGCCGCGGATGACGTCGTGGACGAGCGTGCGGAACCGGAGCCCGCGCGCGTCGCCGAGGACGCGGCGGATCTCCGCCGGCACGTCATCCTCCGAGAAGAGGCCCGCCCGCACGGCGTCGTCGAGATCGTGGTTCACGTACGCGACGATGTCGGCGATCCGCACGATCTCCGCCTCGAGCGTGAGCGACTTCTCGCCGGGGCCGGTGAGGAGCACGTTCCCGCGCCCCTTCGAGTGGCGCAGGATCCCGTCCCGCACCTCCGCGGTGAGGTTGAGCCCGTTCCCGTCGTTCTCGAGCACGTCCACCACCCGGACCGACTGGACGACGTGGTGGAAGCCGCCGGGGACCACCTCCGAGAGGAGCCGCTCCCCGGCGTGCCCGAACGGCGTGTGGCCGAGGTCGTGCCCCATCACCATCGCCTCGACGAGCATCTCGTTGAGCCGCAGCGCGCGCGCGATCGAGCGGCCCACCTGCGCCACCTCGAGCGTGTGGGTGAGCCGCGTGCGGTAGTGATCGCCCTTCGGCGCGAGGAAGACCTGCGTCTTCCCGGCAAGCCGGCGGAACGCCTTCGCGTGGACGAGCCGGTCGCGGTCGCGCTGGAACGCCGGGCGCTCCTCGTCGAGGTCCTCCGGCCGGGCGCGGCCGCGGGACCGCGCCGAGCGGGCCGCGCGCGGGTGGAGCGTCCGCTCCTCGAGCTCCTCCAGCATCTCGCGGATGGTCTCGGCCATGGTCCACTACCTACCTAGCGCGCCCGCGCGGTCGCGTCACGATCCCGTCAGGCCGGGCCGGCAGGGCCGTAGAAGCTCGCCTCCAGCGTCGCGATGAAGAGGTTCGAGAGCGCGTGCAGGACGACCGGCGCGGCGAGCCCCCCGGTCCGCTCGCGGAGCCAGCCGAAGAGGAGGCCGGGGAAGAAGGTCCCGAGCCGCCACGGCTGCAGGACGACGAGGTGCCCGGCCGCGAACAGGACCTGCGTCCATAGGAAGCCGGCGCCGAGCCGCGCGCCGAGCACGCGGACGCCGCGCTCCGGCGCGGTGCGCGCCCAGCCGGTCTGCACGAACCCGCGGTAGAAGAGCTCCTCGGGCAGCGCCACGACGAGGAGCTGCACGGGCACGAGGACCGCGAGCCCGTCCGGCAGCCGCAGCTGGAAGCGCGGCGCGCCGACGTACGGGGCGAGCAGCGACGCGAGCGAGGCCGGGAGCGCCGGCAGGAGCCGTGCGTAGAGCGCGAACCCGGCCGCGAACAGCGGGAACACGACGGCCGCGACGAGGAGCGCGACGGCCGCGCCGAGGCCCCACGCGCGCCAGGTGCGTGGATCGCCGATGCCCTCCCAGGGCAGCCCGTACGCGTCCCACCCCTCGCCGCGCGCGCGCAGGCGCGCGTCCGGGAGCGCGATGAACAGGAACGCGGCGACGCCGGCGAGGTTCGCTCCGAGCAAACCCGTGGGATCGAAGAGGGAGAGCAGCTTCGCGAGCGCGAGCCCGCCGATCGCGAGCGCCCACGTGGACACGATCTCCCTGCGCCGGAGGGGCGCGGGTCGGGAGATGTGGGACGAGTCGGCGGACACCTCCACCGCATCTCACGCACACGCGTGAGCGTCAACGTTGTGATCTCGCGTGGTAACCTCCGCGTGTCCCAGGAGAGCACGACATGACTCGCACCCCCGCTCAATGCCGCCGCGGTTTCCTCGCCCGCCTCGTGACCCTCCTCGTCGCGCTCGGCGCGCTGCCCCTCATGGCGCCGACGTGTGGCGGCTCGGGCGAGGGCTACAAGGTCTTCTCGAAGAAGTCGCTCATCATCCCGATGGACGTTTGCTATCAGTGTACGCTCGAGAGCGGCCTCAACACGAAGACGGGGAGCTGCACGGCAACGAGCTACCGCACCCCGCTCCCCGCGCCGGGGAACAAGTTCCAGGGCCTCGCCTGCCCGCAGGCGCTGGACAAGGGCGACGTCATCAAGTCGTACGGCCTCGTCTACCAGCTCATCCGGAACAAGATCGCGGTCTACTGGATCATCAAGCCGGAGAAGCGGTTCCTCGACGAGTACGACCTCACGCTGCAGTACAGCGGCGGCCTCCCGGCCCTCCTCTATGATTGGAACAGCGGCGGCCAGGGCGGAGCGCCGACCGCCTCTTCCACGATCAACTACATGGGCGGCGCCTTCGTCGTGGACGGCGCCGATTACGACCGCGCCTCCGCCGTCCTCCAGTCGCTCAAGGGCACCTTCGCGGACAAGCTCGACGGCACGCCCGGGGTGAACGTGCACGTCTCGAACATCGCGTTCCGCGGCTACGCGATGAAGACGATGGCGGGCGGGTGGGACGCAGGCGGGACGGTCCCGCCGAAGCTCGCGCTCCTCGACATCGGCTCGGGGAACCTGGACTCCACCCAGACCTTGATGACGCAACCGAAGAACTCCGAGGGCGTGATCCAGGGGTACCTCGCGCGTGCGGGCATCGGCCTCGGGACCGCGGGCGGCACCGCCACCGGGACGCACGGCGAGATCTACGACCGGCTCGGCCTCTCGGACTTCCAGCCGTCCACGGTCGGGGGCGCGCCCGCGACGAGCCGGCTCTTCACGAACGGCTACGCGCTCCTCTGGATGCCGCACTGGGTCGCGCCGGGCTCGTGCAGCGACGTCTCGAGCCAGGCGAACTGCTTCAACTCGTCCCCCGCCTGCACGACCGGATGCGCGGCGAATCGCTACACGACGACGCAGGTGGACCAGGTGCTGAAGACCATCGGCGCCTTCGTCGGGCAGGGCAACGACGTGTTCGCCGAGTGCGCCGGGCTCGGGAGCCTCGAGGGCGTCTTCAAGGCGGGCGTGACGGGCACGGCCGCCTCCGACTACACGGTGGACTACAAGCAGGGCGCGAGCGACGGGTCCACGCGGTTCCAGACGACGGCCGGCGTCCGCTACAACGAGCTGCAGGACGTGGATCTGTCGCAGAGCAACAAGCAGCTCCCCGGGCCGCTGTTCATCCCGGACACGCCGCCCTCGTTCGTCACGACGAACCTCTCCTCCCCGCTCCTGCAGATCGGCGACTTCCCGTTCGTGGCGTTCACGGGCGCGGTCGAGGATTACCGGCCCCAGAACTCGACCACGTACCAGCCCGGCACGACGCGCCTCGTGGGCGCCTACCCCGACCCGACCGGCGCCGGCACGACCACGCGCGGCGACTCGTTCAAGATCTGGGACTACTTCACCTACCGCCGTCCGGGCGTCGGACACGGCAGCATCGTCTACCTCGCGGGCCACAGCTACTCGGGCACCGAGGGCACCTTCCAGGTGGCGGGCTCGCGCCTCGTCCTCAACACGCTCTTCAACCTCGGCGCCTCCTGCACGTCGTCCGGGATCTCGTGCAACACCGGGCTCCCCGGCGTCTGCTCCGCGGGGACCTTCCAGTGCCAGAACGGCCAGCCGGTCTGCGTGCCGACCGTGCAGCCCGGCACGCGGGTCGAGATCTGCAACGGCCTCGACGACGACTGCGACTGGGAGGTCGACGAGGATCTCCAGACCGAGTGCTACCAGGCGCCGCCCGGGTACATCGATCCCGAGCCGAACCGCTCCACGACGTTCTTCGAGTCGCGCAACATGGGCGTGTGCCGGCCTGGCATCTCCGTCTGCCAGAACGTGAACGGCACCTACGCGATGTCCGCGTGCGCGGGCCAGGTGCTGCCGGCGGCCGAGAGCTGCAACGGGCTCGACGACGACTGCGACGGCCACGTCGACGAGAGCCTCGCGCAGGGTTGCTACGACGGGCCGGCGTCCTCGCTCTGCTCGCAGGCGGACCTGACCGCCGGCGTCTCGTGCCAGCTCGGTCAGCCGAAGGGCGAGTGCCACGCCGGCTCGCAGGTCTGCCAGAACGGCGCATGGGGCTCGCCCGCGGGCGGCGCGTTCATCCCGGGCGCCTGCGGCGGCGAGGTGCTGCCCGTGCCCGAGGTCTGCAGCGACACGGGCCTTGGCCTTGCGAAGGACGACGACTGCGACGGCAAGGTGAACAACGGCTGCACCTGCGTCGACGGCACGACCCAGAGCTGCTTCAGCGGGCCCGGCATCCCGGGGGTCGGCACCTGCCTCGCCGGAACGCAGACGTGCCTCGGCGGCGTCTGGGGCGAGTGCAACGGCGAGGTGGTCGCGGACATCTTCACGCCCGAGGCGTGCGTCTCGGGCACGACCTACGTGAAGTCCGCCGACACGAACTGCGACTACGCCACGACCAAGTGTCCCGAGTGCCTCCCCGGCCAGACCCAGTCCTGCTACGGAACGGACCCGCTGGTGCTGCCGTCGGTCGCCGGCCGTGGCCAGTGCACCTGGGGCACCCAATCGTGCGTGAGCGGCAAGTGGGCGGCGTGCCCGGTCGGCGGCGACGACGGGTACGGCCTCCCGAGCGCGGTCGAGACGTGCGACGGCAAGGACAACACGTGCAGCGGCCCACGGGTCGCGTCCCCCGACGGTCGCTACCCCGCGAGCGCGACGCCGCGCGTCGCGGGCTACGTCGTGGACAAGGTGCCGGCGGCCGTCTGCCCCGACCGGTTCGCCTGCGAGCACGGCGTCTGCGTGCCCGACGCGTGCGGCACCGAGCTGCCGCCGCCGGAGGGCTACACCTGTAACCCGGGCGGCGACGCGAACGGCGTCGTCGTGCTCGGCACGTGCGGCGTGACCGCGGGCGGCGCCCCGCAGACCTGCGTCGACGGCGCGCTCTGCCAGTACGGCACCTGCGTCGACCCGTGCCCGCCGGCGGGGACCGGCACCGACGTCTGCGGCTCCGGCACGATCTGCGGCGGCGGCGCCTGCATCGCCGGCGGCTGCTACGAGACGGGTTGCCCCGCGGGCGACCTGTGCCTCGCGGGGGCGTGCGCGGCCGACGCGTGCGCGGGCAGGATCTGCCCGAGCGGCACGTTCTGCCGTCAGGGCGACTGCGTGCAGGCCTGCACGTTCGTGTCCTGCTTCACCGGCGAGAAGTGCGGCATCGACGGCTTCTGCGAGCCGGACCTCTGCGCCGGGCGCAGCTGCAACGCCGGCGAGCGCTGCACCGCGGGCGTCTGCGCAGTCGATCCGTGCCTCGGGAAGGGCTGCGCGAGGGGCCAGGTGTGCAAGGCGAGCGGCGGCGATGCGGTCTGCGTGGACGACCCCTGCGCCGGCGTCGTGTGCCCCGCGGGCGTCTGCGCTGAGGGCCAGTGCTTCCCGACCGGCAACAGGACCGGCGCGGGGACGCTGTCGCGGACGAGCTCCTCGTCCGCCGGCGGCTGCGACTGGCGCCGCGCGCGCGTCGCGGGCCCGGGCGCGGCGCGGAGCGGGCTCGTCCTCCTCCTCGTCGCCGTCGCGCTCACCGCGGCGGCCTGCAAGACGACGAAGGACGAGTTCGACCCGTCGAAGTGCCAGGCCACCTGCGGCGAGCAGCGCTGCGTGGACACCGCGTCCGATCCGTCGCACTGCGGCGGCTGCGCGAACGTGTGCGGCGGCGGGCAGCAGTGCGTGGACTCGGTGTGCGGACCGTCCGCGGCGGTCGCCCCGTACATCCGGTCCCTCTCCCCGACGACCGGCGCCAAGGACGACCCGAGCGTCACGGTGACCCTCTCCGGCGAGCGGTTCCAGGCGGACGCGACCGTCCGGATGGAGACGCCGCTCGGCCCGCGGACCGTGCCGTGTCCGGCCGCGGCGGGTGGCGCGTGTCAGTGGCTCTCCGCCGGCAGCATCCGCGTCCTCTTGGACCTCACCGGGGCCCCCGTCGCGTCGGGGACGCCGCCGTGGAAGCTCCGGGTCGTGAACCCGGATCTCGTCATCTCGAACGCGGTGAGCTTCGCCGTCATCGTCCCGGTGCCGTCGATCGCCGGCGTCGTGCCGAACGAGGTCCTCGCCGGCTCGACGACGACGCTCGTCGTGAGCCCGATGGGCACGGCGGGCACCGGGTTCACGGCCGGGTCCCAGTGCCACCTGCAGGGGCCGTCGATCGGGGAGATCGCGCTCCCCACGACGCTCGACGCGAGCGGCGACCAGCTCTCGTGCCTGTTCGACGCGTCCGGCGTGCTGCCCGGGTCCTACAGCCTGACGGTGGTGAGCGAGACGAACGTCCGCTCCAACGAGAAGACGGTGACTGTCACGCCGTCGGATCCCGTCGTGTTCGCGATCGACCCGACGACGGCGTCGACCAGCTTCCCGCTCACCGTCACCGGCGCGCGCTTCGACTCGACGAGCCGCGTGCTCTTCTACACGCAGTCCGTATTGATGACGCTCGCGGTGCCCCTCGCCGGCTCGCCGTTCGTGGACTCGGGCCGCCTCTTCGTCGCGAAGGTGCCCCTCCCCGACACCGGCAACTACTTCGTGGCGGTGCGGAACGGGACGGCGGCGCCGTTCAAGTACTCGAACACGGTGTCGTTCAGCGTCGGCGGAGCGGTGTCCTCCGTGACGTCGTTCTCCCCCGCCACCGCGTTCCAGGGCGATCCGGCGGTGAACCTCCAGTTCGTCGGGTCCTTCCCCCAGACCTCCGTCATCGAGCTTCAGTCGGCGGGCGGGACGACGTTCGCCCAGCTCACGTCGACGACGTCGGGCTGCGCCGCAGGGACGTGCACCGGCATCTCGGCCGCGCAGAGCCTCATCGGCGGTGCGGAGGGCACCTGGTACGCGCGGGTCCGGTTCGGGCCCGCGGGCTCGCCGGCGTCCGGGCTGTGGCCGCTGCGCGTCCTCTCGAACCAGGCGATCCTGCGCGACTACGCCGCGACGCCCGACCCCGAGCAGGCGGGGAGCGTCGGCGGGCGCAAGGACGCGATCGCGTTCCAGGTCGCGAACATCCACGGCGTCGGTGCGGACTTCTCGGGCGTGAAGGTCTACTTCGTCGGGCCGGTGGACGCGGTGGCGACGACCATCGTCCTCGACCCGACCTCGGTCGTGAACGCGGGGTCCACCGCGATCACGACCGGACCGCTCTCGCTCGTCGGGCTCTCGTCCGGGACCTATTCGTTCACGGTGCGGAACCCGAACGCCTCGCCGTCGAACGCGCTCACCTTCGCCGTGACGCCGGGCGCCCCCACGCTCACCTCCGTGTGCGTGAAGGGGACCTCGTGCGTCCGGCAGGCGCAGCGGAGCGGCACGCCGCTCGTCGTGACGCTCACCGGCACGAACTTCGCGACGCCCGACGTGAACGGGAACGGCTCGAGCGTCATGGTCGCGGCGGACTTCATGCCGAACTGGCCGAACGTGGATCCGTGCGGCGTCAGCACGACCACGGGGACGCAGTTCGAGCCCGTGCCGGGGACGATCACCGTGAAGAGCGCGACGCAGATCGAGCTCTCCCTCGACACGACCGCGGCGTACGTCGATCCGGACTTCGGGACGACCTACTACGTCGGCGTCTGGAACCCGGGCGGCACGGGCGGCCCGCAGAAGTCGAGCTGTGGCAAGGACCCGCGCACGCTGCCGTCGTTCAGGATCATGCCTTAAGAGCGGGGGGGACACTCGGGCTTCGCCCTCGCGCCCCCCCGAGCCCCCCGCTCGCTCCGGGGCAGCCTCATCCGGCTGCCCCTGCGCTCGCAAGCTGGGCCTAACGCCTCGCGCCGAGCGCCTTCTCGACGAGGGCGACGGCCTGGGCCGGGTCGAACGGCTTCTTCAGGATCTCGTCCGCGCCGAGCCGCCGGTACATGTCCACCTCGCGGTCGCTGACCCGCGACGACATGAGGAGGAGGTAGGTCTTCTTCCAGTGCGGGTGCGCCTTCACGAGCCGGCAGACGTCCGCGCCGTTCAGCTTGGGCATGTAGAGGTCGAGCAGGAGCGCGTCCGGATCCGCCGCCGACATCTTGCGGAAGACCTCCTCGCCGTCGTTCGCGGAGGTCACCGCGAACCCCGCGTCCTCGAAGGCGCCCTCGAGGACGTCGAGGATCACCTGCGAGTCGTCGACGATGAGAACCGACTTCCGCTCGCCCATGGCGCGACGGTTATACTCCAGGCGGACCATGGACCGTGAGCCTGCGGTCGCGGGACGCTTCTACGGTGACGGGCCCTCCGCCCTCGCCCGCGAGGTCGATGCCTACCTCTCGGCGGCGCCGGGAGAGAAGCTCGCCGCGACGGGCGTCGTCGCGCCGCACGCCGGGTACCTCTACTCCGGCGCGATCGCGGGGGCGGTCTACGGGCGCATCCTCGTCCCGCCGCGGGTGATCCTCCTAGGCCCGAACCACACCGGCCTCGGCCGCCCGATCGCCCTCTGGCCGGCCGGGGGCGGCTGGCGCACGCCGCTCGGCACCGTGCCGATCGCGGCGGCGCTCACCGAGGCGCTCCTCGCGGGAGGGCTCGCCGTGGTTGATCGCGCCGCCCACCTCCGCGAGCACTCGCTCGAGGTCCAGCTGCCGTTCCTGCAGCGCGCGAGGCCGGACGTCGAGATCGCCGCGCTCTGCCTCGGGCCGCTCGACGTCGGCGAGTGCGAGCGGGTCGGCCGGGCCGTCGCCGCGGCTGCGCGCGACTTCGGCGCGCTCGTCGTCGCGTCGTCGGACATGAGCCACTACATCTCGGCGGCGGCCGCCCGCGAGAAGGACCACCGCGCCATCGAGCGGATCCTCGCGCTCGATCCCGAGGGGCTCCACGGGACCGTGCGCCGCGAGGGGATTACGATGTGCGGCGTCGTGCCCACGACCGCGATGCTCTTCGCGGCGCGCGCGCTCGGGGCGACGCGCGCGGAGCTCGTGCGCTACGGGAACTCGGGCGAGGTGAACGGCGACACGCGGCAGGTCGTCGGCTACGCCGGGGTCGTCGTCGCGTAGGGTCGCCTGACATTTCCTCCGTTCGTCCTGAGCGTAGCCTCGCCGCAGGCGAGGCGGAGTCGAAGGACGCTCAGCACGGACGGCCCGTCGCGCGCCGCCGGCGCAGCGCGAGCGCCGCGACGAGGAGCGAACCCGCTCCGGCCCCCTCGCCCCCGCCGCAGCCGCACCCGCCCGACGGGTTCGCGTAGATGGCGCAGACGCCCGCGACGTCGTC